>Ga0224512_10004350_pt1 | contig 12003 bp, 9 predicted proteins | sample SF_May12_sed_USG_4_FD_169103 | JGI IMG/M metagenome (GOLD analysis project Ga0224512, IMG submission 169103) | Sediment microbial communities from San Francisco Bay, California, United States - SF_May12_sed_USGS_13 | ecosystem: Environmental > Aquatic > Marine > Sediment | place: USA: California... | reverse complement strand
GTCGCCGACCTTCTCTACCTCATCCCGAAGCACGACCTGGGTCGCTTCTCGAACGCGAACCAGAGCCGGGCGAACATCCTCGTCCGAACCGGCGAGGTCGGCTCGGCGGCGATCCGCGAGCTGGAGACCCGGATCGAGGCGATCCTCGCCCGGGAGCCCCTGCCCCGAGGCGTGCACGCCGAGGTCACCGGAAACACGATCCTGCTGAGCCGCAGCGCCGACGGCATTGCCTCCGGGCAACCTCGCACCGTGACCGCCGCGGCCGTCGCCATCTTCCTGCTCGTCAGCGGCGCGCTCCGCTCCGCGCGGCTCGGCCTCGTGGCGATGATCCCGAACATCGTCCCGGTCCTCCTGTTCTTCGGCGCCCTGGGCTGGGGCTTCGCCCCGCTCTCCCTCCCCACCAGCCTGATCGCTAGCATTGCGCTGGGGATCGCCATCGACGCCACGGCCCATTACCTGGTGCGCTATCGCGGCGAGCGGATCCGGGGCCACGGCCCCGTCGACGCGGTGCTCCGCACGAGCGGCGCCGTGGGAGCGCCGATCGCCATCGCGTCGCTGACGCTGTGCTTCGGATTCTCGGTGGTGGCCTTCTCGGAGTTCGCCACGCTTCGCCAGTTCGGGATCCTCTCGGCCGCAACCATGGCCGTGTGCGCGGCGACGGATCTGCTGCTGCTCCCGGCCGTCCTCACCCGCGCCCGGATCTAGGAGCGGAGCCCTTCAGAGCCGCCGTGCCCGGGCCATCACCTCGTCGGGCAGGTGCAGCCGCTTGCTCTGGAGCTGGCGCTGCGTGAAGTAGCGGTCCGGCAGATCCGCATCGGGCACGAGCAGATCGACGGAGACCGTGGTCCGGGTCTCCTCGAGCAGGTGCCGCATCGTCGCCTGGATCGGGATCCAGACTCCCTCGATCTGCCGGATCGACTCCACCGGGGAGCGAAGCTCCTTGATCTCGACGCGCTTGCGGTCCCAGTAGCGCACACGAATCGGGACGTAGTGCTCTTTCTCCACGTAGAGCTGGAACTTCGAGTAGACCGATTCCATGTCGGCCCTGGGCGTGGCGTCGACGACGAAGCACGGCGTGCCGTCCACCTCGGTGTCGCGAGTGCGCGCGTAGTCGGCGTCGTCCAGCTCCCGGGGCACCAGGTCTTCGATGCTCAGGTCCGTGCCGACGACGGTCTGACTGCGCAGGTTGATGCGCCGCACGCGCCGCTGACTCTCGAGGTAGATGAACTGATCGCTGGGGCGATCCTGCTTGTTGATCACGAGGTAGCCGGTCTTGCGAAGGTCGGGAGGCTCCAGGTAACGCACGATCGTCCGCGACAAAACGCCCTTCTCGTACGCGTCCGATCCCTCCGGATACCGCTTCCAGAGCTGTCGCATGCGCAGCCCCTGCTCGTTGCCGGCGCGATCCGACGAGACGACGAACAGCTCCTGGACGGCGGAGTCGAAGCGGTTCCGGAGTACCCGACGGTAGATCTCCCGGGCGGTGAGCTCGGCCTGCGGAGTCTCGTCCGCCGGGGACGCGTCGGGCGGTCGAGCCGCGACGTCGGGCGTCGCGGGCTCGGTCTGCGCCCCGACGGGGGCGCCGGCGAGCCCGGCAATGGCCGCCAGGACGAAGACGAGGGCTCGCCGCATGCCCTCTTATGCGGGCCCGGCCGACGACCTGTCAAGGAACGCGCCGGGGACCCGCGCCGGCTCCGTGGCGAGCCGACGCGGGCGGGGCCATTTCGGCTCGCGGCCAGAAGCTCGCCGAGACGCTAGTTGGCGGACGACGCGGCGCCCTGCGACGCACCCGACGGCGAGGCGGGGAGTGAATCGTGTTTCTGCGCCGCCTGCCGGTCCGCCGACTTTTTCGTTGCGGCCGACGGGGCCTCGCCGCCGATCACGATCTGTCCCTCGAGCTTCGCCCCCTCCTCGATCACGATGCCCGGGGTGGAGAGATCTCCGATCATCCGGGCGCTGTGGTTCAGCGTAATCTTGCGCTTGGCGACGATGTTGCCCTTCACCTCGCCGGAGATGATGATGGAGTCCGCGTGCACCGCGGCCTCGACCTGCGCCCCCTCCCCGATGATCACGGTCTTGTCGCAGTGGACCTCGCCCTTGATGCGTCCGTCGATGCGGATCGTCTCCTTGCAGTAGATCTTGCCCGAGAGCCGTGTGGCGGCATCGATCGACGTGGCGGGGGCCACCGTCCGCGGCGGCGGGGCCGCGGGATTGGGGATCGCCCCGACCCGGCCCTCGGCCGGCTTCTCCGCCATTCCCATGAGATCCTTCAGCGCCATCACTCCCTCCCTCGGTATGCGTTGTCTCGTGAGCCCGCCCCGAAAGACGGGGCGCCCATCCATCTCATCGCACCCCGGCAGTCGGGCTCGGTGATCTTCGTCACGAAATGGCGCCGAACCCCGAAGATCGACAGGACGCCCTCGTCCGGGGCCCGGTCCGGGCGCCGCGGCCCCCAACGCCGACGCCCCCGGCCCTAGGGTCGAAGCTGCCGATCGGCAGACAGCGCCCTTTCCAGTGTCTGGAAGAACTTCTGATACGGCTCCGGGTCCTCGATCGGACGCAGCTGGAACTGCACCGCCGCGCGCACGATCAGCTGGGTCGGGTTCCGCTCGCGCACCGTCACGGTCAGCCGCACGAGATCGCTCCGGTGCCAGAAGGGCCCCCACGAGCGATAGGCCTTCGTGAAGACCATCAGGCTCTCCTCGTCGTAGAGGTAGTAGTGGGGATCGACACCCACGGCCGGTTTCTCGCGGCCGATGAACTTCTTGCCCGAGACGATGCCGAGCTCTTCGTCGAGGACCTCCACCTGGAAGCCGAGGTCCTGGAAGGTGGCGACGACGGCCTCGATGGCGAGCAGCGCGTCGGAGGTGTCGAAGATGCGGCTCTGCGCCGCCCGCACCTTCACCTGGCTCGCTTCGGCCTGCCAGATCTGGGTGCGGGAGTCCCACTGGATCTGGTGGCGAGAGTTGTAGGGCGAGCAGCCCATCACCAGCAGGCCCGCGGCCAGTCCGACGAGCCCCGCCCGGCGGCTTCGGGAGCGGGTGCAGCCCGCGCGCCGTTGCGGCGCGGTCATCGCCTCAGTCTCTTCCCAGGAACATCGACCGCTCCAGGGTCGCGAAGAAGTTCTGGTAGACCTTCGCGTCGGTGACCGGCTCGTTGTTGTAGATGGCGTTGGCTCGGATCCGCATCTTGCCGCCCTTCTCCGGGCGCACGGTCACGGTTACGCCCAGCACGTCGTAGTAACTGGGCTCCGCGAAGCGCGCGGCGGTGACCAGACCCAGCGACTCGTTGGCGCGCTCGATGATGAAGCCCAGGTCCTGGAGCGCGGCGATGACGCCGCGGATGGCCTGGTTGCGGTCGGTCATCTCGAAGCTGCGCGTCTGGATGCTGCGCAGCTTCATCTGCTCCTCGGTCGGCGCGAGCAGATCGGGCTCCGGCTGCGGGGTGACGCACGCGATCGCCCCGAGTCCCAGGACCACGATCGCAAGTCGTCGGACGCGCTTCTCGGAGCTCATGCCGCTTCGCCTTCAGATCTTGTGGGCTTCCAGGAAGACGGCCTTCGCCAGCCGCGCGAAGAACTGCTGGTAGATCCCGGGGTCCCGGATCATCTCCATCTTCTGCTGGCCCGGCGCGATGTACTGGTCGCCCGATTGTCCGCTGCCCTGCCAGATCAGGCGGTAGAACAGGATTCGCACCTCGTAGCGCGATCCCTCCACGTCGAGGGGCCGCGTCACCAGGGTCGCGTTGATCTGCTGGTGCAGGTCCACCGGGGTCAGGACCAGCGTATTCGCCCCCAGGGCGAAGCCCGAGGCGCTCAGCAGGCCCACCAGGAAGCGCGAGATCTCCTGGCCGTACTCGCGTGCGCTGCGCTCCTTGGCGGCGCGCAGGAAGCCGACCTCGCGCACGCTCTCCGAGATCTGGAAGCCGAGATCCTGGAGCACGGCGGCGGAGGCCGAGAGCAGCTCGGCCTCGCCCGAGGTCTCGAAGTGCCGGGTCTCGGCGGCCTTGTGGGCCGGACTCTCCGGAGCGAGCTGAAAGAACGCCTCGGGCTTCGTGGGGGTGACGCAGCCGGCGAGCAGGACCAGCGCCATCGCAGCGGCCGCCGCGCGGGGGCGCCGGCCGGCGGGCGCCTCAGAACTGCGTGTAGTTGTACGCAAAGTCCCGGACCTTCTTCTCCACGTCGAACTTGATGATGATGGTCAGGGTGCGCTGCTTCGACGAGCTGGAACTGGAGCTCCGGCCACCACCGAAGATGATGATGCCGCCGCCGATCGAGCTGGACGTGTCGACGCGATCGCTCGAGATCTTGTCGTAGATCCAGACCTCGCGTCGCTGGTCGTCGGTGGTGACGATGTTGGGAGAGCCCAGGATCTGCGCCACCGAGGCGGCGTCCATCCCGACCTTGATCTCCCCCTGCACCTTGCCGACGGTCAATTCGTCGGCCTCGTTCGGAGGGGGCGGGCTCGCGCAGCCGGCCAGCGCCAGCGAGACGGCCACGGCCACGAGCATCCAGGTTCGCTTCATGGTGGGATCCTCCCGGGGTCTTCGCCCGGAAGTATCCCTCTCCCCGGACGATTCCGCTCCCCCGGAGCGGCGTACGGCATCCGGCGGTCGGCCCCGCTACTGTCGAGCGGGTGCGCGCGCCCTCCGCGACGGGCTCCGGGTCCACGCGGGAGGGCGCTGCGGTCTTTCGCGGGGGTCTCGATGCCCGAGTCCGATCGACTGCCCCCGCCTCGCGCGATCATCGAGTCCGTCGAGCCCGAGGTCGACGCCGGCCGCTTTCCGATCAAGCGCGTGGTCGGCGAGTCGGTCCGCGTCCGCGCGAAGATCTTCACCGAAGGGCACGATCGGCTCGCCGCCGTGCTTCGCGTTCGGCCGGCGGGCGGGGACGCGTGGCGCGAGGTCCCGATGCGGGAGCTCGGGAACGACCGCTGGGAGGCCGACTTCCCCGTGGAGCGCATCGGCCGCTGCGAGTACACGCTCGAAGCCTGGGTGGATTCGTTCGGCTCCTGGCAGGAGCGGCTGGCGAAGAAGCACGCCGCGGCCCAGGACGTCCGCAGCGAGCTGCTGGAAGGCGCCGAACTCGTGCGCCGCGCGGCGCGGAGGGCGCCGCCCGGCGAGTCCGACTGGCTGGCGCGGCAGTCGTCGCTGCTGGCCGAAGACGGCCCCGAGCCGGCCCGGATCGCCCTCGCGCTCTCCGAGGATCTCTGTGAGCGCGCGTCTCGCCACCCCGACCGGACGCGCGGCACGCGCCATCCCCGAGTCCTCGAGGTCCAGGTCGAACGCGAGCGGGCGCGATCCGGCGCCTGGTACGAGTTCTTCCCGCGCTCGTGCAGCTCCGAGCCGGGGCGCCACGGCACGTTCCGCGACGCCGAGGAGCGGCTGGCCCATGCGGCCTCGATGGGCTTCGACGTCGTCTATCTGCCGCCGATCCACCCCATCGGACGCACGCACCGCAAGGGCCCCAACAACGCCGCGTCGGCCGGGCCCGGCGACGTCGGAAGCCCCTGGGCCATCGGAGCCGACGAGGGGGGCTTCAAGGCCGTCCATCCGCAGCTCGGCAGCCTCGCCGACTTCGACCGCTTCGTCGAGCGGGGTCGCGCCCTCGGCCTGGAGATCGCCCTCGATCTGGCGTTCCAGTGTTCGCCGGATCACCCGTACGTCAACAAGCACCCCGAATGGTTCTACCGACGCCCCGACGGAACGATCCACTACGCCGAGAACCCGCCCAAGAAGTACGAAGACATCTACCCCCTGAACTTCGAGTGCGACACGTGGAAGGAGCTCTGGGACGAGCTGCGGAGCGTGGTGCTCTTCTGGGTCGATCACGGGATCACGATCTTCCGCGTCGACAACCCGCACACCAAGCCCTTCGCCTTCTGGGAGTGGCTGATCCGCGAGGTGCGGGAAACGCATCCCGGAGTGCTCTTTTTGGCCGAGGCCTTCACACGCCCGAGCCTCATGCAGTATCTGGCGAAGGCGGGCTTCTCCCAGTCCTACACCTACTTCACCTGGCGCAACACCAAGTCGGAGCTGACCGAGTACTTCACCGAGCTCGCCCAGCCCCACCTGCGCGACGGCATGCGCCCCAACCTCTTCGCCAACACCCCCGACATCCTCCACGAGTATCTCCAGACCGGGCGTCGCGCGGCATTCCAGATCCGCGTCACCCTGGCCGCCACGCTGGCCGGGAACTACGGGATCTACGGGCCGGCCTTCGAGCTCTGCGACGGGGCGGCGCGCCCGGGGACCGAGGAGTACCAGGACTCCGAGAAGTACCAGATCCGCGCGTGGGACCTCGCTCGCCCCGGGAACATCCGGGACTACATCGCGCGCCTGAACGAGATCCGTCGCGAGAATCCCGCGCTCACGCAGGGGGGGGCTCCGCGCTTCTACCGCGTCGACAACGACGACCTGATCGCCTACGGGCGCACCACCGCCGACGGCGCGGAAGCCGTCGTCGTGGTGGTGAACCTGAATCCCTACCATACCCAGTCCGGGTGGGTGGAGATCCCCGTCGAAGAGCTCGGCCTCGACGGGGCACAGCCCTACCAGATGGACGACCTGCTCGGGGGCGCCCGCTACCTGTGGCACGGACGTCGCAACTACCTGGCCCTGGACCCCGAGGCCGTTCCCGCCCACGTGTTCCGCGTGCGCCGTCGCGTCCGCACCGAGCGGGACTTCGACTACTTCCTATGAGTCGCGGTCGCCGACACGGAGCGCCGCGCACGCGGGGTCGCGGCCTGCCGGAGAGCGATCCCCTCTGGTACAAGGACGCCGTCATCTACGAGCTGCGCGTCGGGGCCTTTCAGGACGGCGACGGCGACGGCGTGGGCGACTTCCGCGGCCTGACCGAGCGCCTCGACTACCTCCACGATCTCGGCGTCAACACGCTCTGGCTGCTGCCCTTCTGCCCGTCTCCGCTGCGGGACGACGGCTACGACATCTCCGACTACACGGACGTGCACCCGCAGGTGGGCACGCTCGACGACTTCAAGCTGTTCCTGCGCGAGGCGCACGGGCGGGGCCTGCGGGTCGTCACCGAGGTGGTCATCAACCACACCTCGGATCAGCACCCCTGGTTCCAGCGCGCCCGCCGCGCTCCGCCCGGCAGTCGCCACCGCGACTTCTACGTGTGGAGCGACACGCCGGAGCGGTACGGCGAGGCGCGCATCATCTTCAAGGACTTCGAGCACAGCAACTGGAGCTGGGACCCGATCGCGAAGGCCTACTACTGGCATCGCTTCTACTCCCACCAGCCGGATCTCAACTTCGAGTCGCCGGACGTGCGCAAGGCCGTATTCCGCTTCGTGGACTTCTGGCTGGGGCTCGGCGTCGACGGCTTGCGGCTGGATGCGATCCCCTATCTCTTCGAGCGCGAGGGCACCAACTGCGAGAATCTTCCGGAGACCCACGCATTCCTGAAGGACCTGCGGAGCCACGTCGACAGCCGGTACCGGGATCGCATGCTCCTCGCCGAGGCGAACCAGTGGCCGGAGGACGCCGTGGCCTACTTCGGCCAGGGCGACGAGTGCCACATGGCCTTCCACTTCCCGGTCATGCCGCGGCTGTTCATGGCGCTGCACATGGAAGACCGCTACCCGATCATCGAGATCCTGGAGCAGACGCCCGCCCTGCCCGAAACCTGCCAGTGGGCGCTCTTCCTGCGCAACCACGACGAGCTGACGCTCGAGATGGTGACCGACGAGGAGCGCGACTACATGTACCGCGTCTACGCCAACGACGCGCAGGCGCGCATCAACCTCGGCATTCGTCGCCGACTCGGGCCGCTGCTCGGCAACGATCGCCGACGCATCGAGCTGATGAACGCGCTGCTGTTCTCGCTCCCGGGGACGCCGGTCATCTACTACGGCGACGAGATCGGGATGGGCGACAACTTCTACCTGGGCGACCGCAACGGCGTGCGCACCCCGATGCAGTGGAGCTCCGATCGGAACGCCGGCTTCTCCCGATCGAACCCCCAGCGCCTCTACCTTCCGATCATCATCGATCCCGAGTACCACTACGAGGCCATCAACGTCGAAGCCCAGCAGAGCAATCCGCACTCGCTTCTCCACTGGATGAAGCGTCTGATCGACCTGCGCAAGCGCCATCCGGCCTTCGGGCGCGGATCGATCGAGTTCCTGTACCCCCGGAACCACAAGGTGCTCGTCTTCGTCCGGAGCCACGAAGACGAGCGCATCCTCGTGGTGGCGAACCTTTCCCGCTTCGTCGAGTACGTCGAGATCGACCTCTCCGCATACAAGGGAATGGTCGCGGTGGAGGTCTTCGGCGGAAGACCGTTCCCGCCCATCGGGGAGCTGCCCTACCTGCTCACGCTCGGGCCGCACGCCTTCTACTGGTTCCGCATCGCGCCGCCGGCGCTGGCGCCCGGGGCGGAGGCCCCGGGCGGGCCCGGGCGCCTGCCGCGGATCCAGGTGGAGAAGAGCTGGGAGAACGCCTTCCGGGAGCCCGGTCGCGAGGCGCTGGAGGCGATCCTGCCGGAAATCCTGCGCGATCGGCGCTGGTTCGGCGGCAAGGCGCGCGAGATCACCTCGGCCCGCGTGGTCGAGACGATCTGGATCCGCGAGGGATCGTCGCCGGCGGTGATCGCGCTGGTCGGCGTGGAGCAGGAGCAGGCCGCCCCGGCGACCTACGCGGTGCCGGTCGCCTTCGCGAGCGGACTCGAGGCCGACACCCTGCGGCGCGACCGCCCCCGGGCCGTGCTCGCCGAGGTCGAGGTCCGCGCGCGCGACGGCGCCGAGACCGGGCTCCTCTACGACGGCCTCGAGAGCCCCGAGCTCGCCGCGACCCTCCTCGATGCGATCCGGCGGCGGCGCGTGCTGCGGGGGGATTCGGGCGAGCTCGCCGCGACGCGCACCCGGGCGTTCCGCGAGCTGCGGGGAGCCGAGGACTCCGCGCTGCCCGCCTCCGTGATGCGCGCCGAGCAGAGCAATACCTCGGTCGTCTACGGCGAGCGGCTGATTCTCAAGGTCTTCCGTCGCGTCTCGGACGGCGTCAACCCCGACCTCGAGCTGGGTCGCTTCCTGACCGAGCGCGCGCGCTTCCCGCAGATCCCGGTGGTGGCAGGCGCCCTCGAGTACCGCGCCGGCCGCGCCGAGCCCCGGACGCTCGGCATCCTCCAGGCGTACGTCGCGAACGAGGGCGACGCCTGGCGTTTCACCCTCGATCAGGTGGAGAGCTACTACGAGCGGGCCCTGGCGAGTGCCGCGCAGGCCCCGGTGCACGACGAGAGCGCCCTCGTCCTCGCGGAGCAGGAGCCCCCGGAGCTCGCCGGGGAGATGGGCGCCTATCTCGAGACCGCCCGTCTCCTGGGACAGCGAACGGCCGAGCTGCACCTGGCGCTCGCCAGCGACGCCGACGACCCCGACTTCGCGCCCGAGCCGTTCACGTCGCTCTATCAGCGAAGCGTGTACCAGTCGATGCGAACGGCGGCGACCCGCACGCTCGACCTGTTGCGCCAAAGCCGTGGCGCTCTCTCCGAGCCGGCCGCGGGAGAGGCCGGGGAGTTGCTCGCGCGTGAGGACGACCTCCTGAACGGCTTCCGCGCCATCGTCGGCGTGCGCCTCGGCGGCATGCGGATCCGGGTGCACGGCGACTACCACCTGGGACAGATCCTCTACACGGGAAACGACTTCGTCATCACCGACTTCGAGGGCGAGCCGGCGCGCTCGTTGAGCGAGCGCCGCCTCAAGCGCTCGCCCCTCCGCGACGTGGCGGGGATGCTTCGCTCCTTCGACTACGCCGCCCACACGGCGCTCTTCGGCTCGGTCGAGCGGGGCATGCTCCGCGAGGAGGACGTTCCGGCCCTGCTGCCCTGGGCGCGCTTCTGGCGCCAATGGGCGAGCGCCGCCTTCCTGCGTGCCTACCTGCCACCGGTCCAGGAGGCGGGGCTGGTCCCCGGCGGCCACGACGAGCTCGCGCCCCTGCTGCGCCTGCTGCTGCTCGACAAGGCCGTCTACGAGCTGGGCTACGAGCTCAACAACCGCCCCGCCTGGGTGCGCGTTCCGATCCGCGGGATCCTGGACCTCATCCCCTCAGCGAGTACGCACGAGGACGCCCGTGCCCCCGAGTGAAACGACGCTGCTGAGCGACCAGGACCTCTACCTCTTCAACGAGGGAACCCACTCGCGCCTGTACCGGAAGCTCGGGGCGCACCCGGGAACCGTGGACGGTCGCGACGGGACCCACTTCGGCGTCTGGGCGCCGAATGCGGCGCGGGTCTCGGTGATCGGCGACTTCAACGGCTGGGACCGCGAGCGCCATCCGCTTCGACCCCGCGGCAGCTCTGGAATCTGGGAGGGCTTCGTCCCCGGAGTGGGGCCCGGCAGCCGCTACAAGTATCACGTCACCTCGCGCGTGGGCCGCTACGCGGTAGCCAAGGCCGACCCGTTCGCCTTCCACGCCGAGACGCCCCCGAAGACGGCTTCCACCGTGTGGAGCCTCGACTACGAGTGGATGGACAAGGAGTGGATGGCGGCGCGCCACGAGCACAACCGGCTCAGCGCGCCGATGGCGATCTACGAGGTGCACCTCGGCTCGTGGAGACGCGGCGGCGAGGCGGGGGACCGCATCCTGGGCTACCGGGAGCTCGCGCCGCTCCTGGCCGAGTACGTGCACGACATGGGCTTCACCCACGTCGAGCTCCTGCCCCTGATGGAGCACCCCTTCTACGGCTCCTGGGGCTACCAGACGACGGGCTACTTCGCCCCGAGCAGCCGCTACGGGACGCCGCAGGACCTGATGTACCTCGTCGACCACCTCCACCAACGCGGGATCGGCGTCATCTTCGACTGGGTGCCCTCCCACTTCCCCACGGACGAGCACGGCCCCGGCTTCTTCGACGGTACGCATCTCTACGAACACGGCGACCCCCGACAGGGGATCCATCCGGACTGGGACAGCTTCATCTTCAACTACGGCCGCCACGAGGTACGCAGCTTCCTGCTCAGCAGCGCCCTGTATTGGATCGACGAATACCACGCGGACGGGCTGCGCGTGGATGCCGTTGCCTCGATGCTCTACCTCGACTACTCGCGCAAGGAGGGCGAGTGGGTGCCCAACGAATTCGGCGGCCGCGAGAACATCGAAGCGATCGACTTCCTGCGGCGACTCAACGGCGAGGTCTACCGGCACCATCCCGACACGCAGACGACCGCCGAGGAGTCGACGGCCTGGCCGATGGTCTCCCGCCCGACGCACCTGGGAGGGCTCGGCTTCGGACTGAAGTGGGACATGGGGTGGATGCACGACACGCTCCACTACATGAGCTGCGATCCCATCCACCGCAAGTACAACCACAACGAGCTCACCTTCCGGATGGTCTACGCGTTCCAGGAGAACTTCGTGCTCCCCCTCTCCCACGACGAGGTCGTCCACGGCAAGGGCTCGCTGCTCGGCAAGATGCCGGGCGACGAGTGGCAGAAGTTCGCGAACCTGCGCGCGCTGTTCGGCTACGCGTACACCCAGCCCGCCAAGAAGCTGCTGTTCATGGGCGGGGAGTTCGGGCAGCGGCGTGAGTGGAACCACGACGGCTGCCTCGACTGGCATCTGCTCGAGCACGATCGCCACCGGGGTCTCCAGCGCTGGGTGCGCGATCTCAACACGCTCTACCGCGGAGAGCCGGCGCTGCACGAGCTCGATTGCGAGAGCGACGGCTTCGCGTGGATCGACTGCTCCGACGCCGAGCAGAGCACCCTCACCTATCTGCGAAAGGGCCGCTCCACACCGGACGTGCTGGTGGTGGCGTGCAATTTCACGCCCGTGCTGCGCCACGGGTACCGGGTCGGCGTGCCCCGGGCGGGGCACTGGCGCGAGCTGCTGAACAGCGACGCGCCGCTCTACGCTGGCAGCGGGCAGGGAAACCTCGGCGGCGTGCGCAGCGCGCCGGTCGCCCGCCACGGACATCCCCAGTCCATCGTCGTCACCTTGCCGCCCCTCGCCATCGTGGTCTTCAAGAGCGGATGATCCCGGCGCCGCATC
>Ga0224512_10004349_pt1 | contig 12004 bp, 4 predicted proteins | sample SF_May12_sed_USG_4_FD_169103 | JGI IMG/M metagenome (GOLD analysis project Ga0224512, IMG submission 169103) | Sediment microbial communities from San Francisco Bay, California, United States - SF_May12_sed_USGS_13 | ecosystem: Environmental > Aquatic > Marine > Sediment | place: USA: California... | reverse complement strand
GGCGCCGCGGGGATTCGGGGAGGCGCTGATGTAGTGGGGAAGGCCGGCCCACAGGCTCAGGATCTCGATGTCCTCGCGGCCCAGCCGCTCGGCCAGCACGCCCACGATGCCGGTGGGGCCCTCGTAGTCGGACGGCGACACGCCGATCCGCTCCAGCAGCTGCGGCGACGTCGCGAAGCCCGTCACCCTCACCGGTCGCGAGTACACCACGTCGGCCAGGTAGGCCCCGACCAGCACGACCCGTTTCACCGCGATCCGGCGCGTCAGGTCCGCGATCAGATCACAGAACCGGCGCCAGCGCAGGTGCGGCTCGACCCCGACCCCGAGCACGATCTCTCGCGACGCATCCGCCCGCCCGTAGCTGAAACGCACGCGGGGCCACTCGACCACGCGCGTTCGCCCTCGAGCGAGGCGCACCCTGGGCCGCGCCACCGTGAGGTCGACGAACTCCTCGGCGTCGATCTCGGCGAGAGGCACCGCCTGCAGTGCCTGTTCGATGTAGCGGATGGCCGACGTCGCCGCCTCACCGGCGTCGTTCCAACCCTCGAATGCAAGGAGCATGGGCGCGCCCCGGAGCGCGGGATGCACGTGCATGCGCAGCGGATCGTCCACACCGAAAGACTCGCACGCTTCCCGGGCCCATGACAAGGCCGCGCTCCGTACCGGTTCTCGAGGAACCCGTCAGCGGGCCAGGCGGTAGCCGTGCCCGCGCACCGAGAGGATGTGGCGGGGCCGCGAGGGATCGGGCTCGATGTAGCGGCGCAGTCGGACGATGAAGCTGTCCACCACGCGGGTCCGCGTGTCCGGCCGCAGCCCCCAGACCTCCTCGAGGAGCTCACCGCGGGTGACCGCCTCGCCGCGGCGGTCGACGAGGGCGCGCAGCAGACCGGCTTCCCGCGTGGTCAGGCTGACGCTCCCTCGCGGCGTCTCGAGCTCGAAGCGGTCGAAGTGGACGGTCGTTTCGCCGATTGCGACCGGGCGGTGCGATCCGGGCTCGGCCGAGACACCGTCCCAGCGGCGTCGGCGAAGCAGTCCGCGCACGCGCGCCAGCAGCTCGTCGAGGCGGAACGGCTTCGTCAGGTAGTCGTCGGCCCCCTCTTCGAGCCCGCGGACCAGGTCGTAGCTGTCGTCCTTCGCCGTGAGGATCAGGATCGGGATGAAGTTCCCGACGGCCCGCACGCGCCGAGCGACCTCGAAGCCGCTCAACTCGGGTAGCATCAGGTCGAGGATGACGAGGTCGAAGCTCTGCGCCGGGTCCGCCAGCACCTCGGCCGCCACGCGGCCGTCGCCCGCGATCTCCACGACGTGCCCCTCGGCTTCGAGGTTGTACTGCAGCCCCTCGGCGAGATGGGCTTCGTCCTCGACGATCAGGATCCGCGGCATCAGGAGCGGCGCGACGCCGCGCGCAGGGTGACGACGAAGCGGCTGCCCTCGCCGGATCCGCCGCTGCGCGCCACGACGCGCCCCCCCTGGCGGCGCACCAGGTTCCTGACGATGAACAACCCCAGTCCGAGTCCCGAGGCGGTGCGCTGCACGTCGCGCCCAGCCCGATAGAAACGCTGGAAGATCTTGCGCAGCTCGCTCGATGGAATGCCGATTCCGCGATCGGAGATCTCCACCCGGATGCGACCGTCGCCGCTCGGGATGACGGCGACCTTCACCTCCACCGGATCGTCGGAGTACTTCACCGCGTTCTCGAGCAGGTTGCGAAACACCACCGACAGCTCGCCGCCGTCGCCGCGGACGCGCACCTCCGGATCGACCTCGAGCCGCACGGCCTTGTCGGGGAGACCGTGCCGTCTTCCGATCTCTGCGATGCAGTCGGCGAGCAGATCGGAGAGGGGGACGGCTCCCGCCTTGCCGTCACGGCCCGGCTCCTCCGAGCGGGCCGCCGTGAGCACCTGGTCGACCGTCCGGTCGAGTCGCTCGAGGTCCTCGCCCATGCGATCCAGGAACTCCTTCCGTCGCGGCCGGTCCGGGTCGTGTCGCACGAGGGTCTCGACATACAGGCTCAGCGAGGCAAGCGGCGTCTTCATCTCGTGGGTCACGGCGTCGAGAAAGGCCCGCTGGCGCTGGTTGACCCGCATCTCGCGCACGAGCCAGGCGCAGAGCCAGACGAGCCCTACGATGACCAGCGCGAAGAAGACGGTCCCGAGTACCAGCAGCGCCCAATCGATGCTCGTGAGGCCGCTGGCGACCCGACGCACGTCGCTGACGACCAGGATCTGCCAGCCGATCGCGAGGCTCAGGACGAGGAGCGTGAGAACGATGCCCAGCGTGAGCGGGAAGCCGATCGAGCGCCGCACGGGGCCCTCCCCCCGAGGAGGTTACGATAGAATCGAGATGTCGTCTGCGGGGACCGCATGAGCGCCGACTGCAAAGCCCTCCGCGCCCTCAGCGGGTCGTCCGTGCGATCTCGGCTCGTCGCGTGCCTGGTCGTCGTGGGAGGCGCGCTCGCCGCGTGTCTCGGCGCTGCGGGTGTGGCGGCCGCCGGCCTTCCGCCCGAGGACGAGTGCCCGCTCCTGGGCGGGATCCCCGGTGGAGCCCCGAGCGAGGACGCCGTCCCCACGCTGGTCCGCGAGGGGACGATGCTCGGCTTCTCCGACCTGCTCTTGCTGCGTGGCCTGCTGCCGGACGAGGTCTGGCGCAACCGCGACCAGTTCTTCCACGACGGCATGCGCATGCTGATCGGCCCCTGCCACCGCCGCTACCCGGCGCCCCGCTTCTACGACCACGCGACGCAGGAGTTCGCCGGACGCTCGACGATCGATCGGCACGGAAACCTGAGCGGCTACGTGGCGGGACTGCCCTTCCCCCCCGACCGGATCGACCCGGAGGCCGGGGACGCCGGGGTGCGCTGGGCCTGGAACCTCGAGCACCGCTACCGCGGGGCGGGGCCGTCGGGCCGCTTTCGGATCGTCGACCTGCCTGGCCGCAGGGGCGGCGAGCAGCGCTACGAGGGCACCTTCTTCTTCGCCCAGACGAGCCACCGAGCGGACCTGCCCGAGACCGGCTATGCGCTTCCCGGGTCGGAGGACACCCTCTGGGTCGCGGGAGGGCGCTTTCTGAAGCCCTTCAACGCCCGCCACCTGGCCTGGCGGCAGGTGCGTCCCGCTAGCGTCCAAGAGCGCTATTCGGAGCCCGACGACACCTTCGTCTACGTGCCCTCCCTGCGAAAGGTGCGGCGCTCGGCGACCTCCTGGGTCGACGGCATGTTTACCCCCCGGTACCGGGTCAGCGGCGACACCGTGGGTGCCGGAACGATGCCGGCCGGCGACCCCCTAGGGGGCGGCACGCTCGGCCCCGTCAACCCGGCCGCCGCAGGGGCGGTCCACGTGACCGAGAACCTGCGGCGCGGGTTCGTGGGGCTGTCACTGCGGCCCAACGCGTACGCGTGGAAATTGCACGGCTTCCGCGAGGTGCTGGCACCGATCAACTCCGCGCGCTCGGGCTATCCCGCCCACGCCGACCGCAACTTCGGGGCGAGCGGCCTCTCGGTGGGGAGCGACCGCTGGGACGTGCGCTACGCGGTCCTGCTCGAGGGCGCGTCCCGCGAGCGGGGCAGCGAGTACAACGCGATCTTCCTCTACGTGGACTACCAGACCCAGCAGCCCCTCTACGTGATCACGAAACGTGGGCGCGGCCTCCTGGTGGACGTGGGCATCCTCGTCCACCGCTTCAGCGGTGACGTCGCCGACTACCCGGACTGGCCCGGCAAAGAGAAGGCGTACGTCTTCGACCCGGTCCTCGCGTCCTTCTACGCTGGCGGCGACGGCAGCGGATGGCGCCGTGAGTCCTACGACGTGAAATCCACGCCGCTGGAGGCCTCGGAGATCCGCCGTTACCTGAGCTCCGACTACCTGGCCCGCGGTCGCTGAAGCGAGCGGGGACGCGGGGTCCGCAATCCCTCAGAAAGTCCAGCGAAGGCGCAGGAACAGCTCGTCGCGGTCCTGGATATTGGAGATGAAGTTGAGGACGCCGTCCTGGTAGGCATCGGGACCCGCGCGGTTGCCGTTCGGGCCGAAGCCCCGGAGGGGCATCTCGTTGAACTGCGTGCGCCCGAAGAAGAACAGCATGCCGATCGTCGCCGAGAAGTTTTCGGTGAAGCGATACGACATCGACGGCAGGATGCCTCCCGACTGCGAATTGAAATCGTAGATGGTGATGAACTGCGGCAGCAGCCGGTCCTGGAAGTAGCCGGCCAGGACGGCGAACGTGAACAGCACGTTGAAGGGCCCGTTCGACGGCATGCTCTTGTGGTAGCCCTCGACGTACTGGAAGAACCACTGGGTGTTGAAGAAGAACGTGCGGTTCGGGTTCAGGAAGTTGATGAAGGTCGGGCGGTCCACGGAAACCGTCAGGTTGTAGGTCTGGACGTCGCTGACGTTGGTCGGGGAGCCGGAGTCCGGGACCGTCGTGTCCCCGACCCATGTGAACTCCATGCCCCAGTTCGTCTTGGTGACGTCCTCGGCGAAGTCCATCGAGAACCCGAGCACGTTGCGCCGGTTGTAGGCAAGCGCCAGCTCGCCTCCGCTCTGCCAGATGAAGCTACGGCGGCCGAAGCCGTTGGTCCCGCCGGCCCTCACGGTGTTCTTCCCGACGCCGGCCACGCCGAGGAGCCCCTTCAGGGTATCGCAGAACTGAGGCGCAGCAAAGGAGCAACGCGCCGGAGAGAACCGGTCCTCCGGATCGAAGCACTCGGGATCGACCATGATTTCTTCTTCGGGATCGCCGCTGCAGGAGAGGGCCGCCAGGAACATCTGCACGTTGAACGACACGGCGGCGCCTTCGCTCCGGAACAGGAAGACGTTTTCCGGACCGCGGCCACTCGGGTCCGTGCCCGCGAGCTCCGCGGCGAAGTCACGGGGAGTTTCTCCGTCGATCAAGCCGGACGGGCAATTGTGGCGCCTCAGATCGAGGCTGGCGGCGTCCTCGTCGGGCAGGCAGCCCGCGAGCGGGTGGAAGAGGGCCTGGGCCCCGGCAACAGGCGCGCCGACGCGCGTGCGCAGATTGATCCCGAGACTGAAGTCGTGGACGCGGGAGTTGGAGTTCTCGGCCAGCGTGCTGTCATCGGCGCAGGCTTCGAGCTCGCTCTTGAGCTGACCGCTCACCGCGCTCCCGGTGCGGGCGAGCGCGACGACCGGGACGCCGCCGATGTCGAGCTGCCGGCTGCTCCCTCCGATCACGCAGCCGTCCACCGACGGGAGGTAGCCCTCCTGGAACGTGACCGTGAACAGGGTCGGAACGCCGGTCATGTCGGTAGCGACGTCGATTGAGTCGATGCCCCGGCAGCCGGGCAGGATCTCGACCGTACCGTCGCTCTGGTTGAATACGGTGCAGGGCTGCGCGTTGCGGAAGGTCGAGCCCGCCGGCTGCACGGTTCCGAAGGAGTCGCTGTATTCGCCCAGGCGGAACGTCTGCGGCTGGATCAGGCTCTCGGCGGTGGTGAGCCAGGTCGCCTTGAGGGATGGAGAAGCTGTCGTTCCAGGCACCAGGAGCCGTAGGGGGACAGTCTCGTCGTCGCCGGTGCCGGGTATGCCGTCCGGGCCGTCGGGGTCGAGCGGGCGCCAGATCCGACAGAAACGCGGCAGGATCGCGGCGGTCTCGCACTCGTTGATGAGGCCGGGGCGATCCACATTCTCGGATTCTTCGAAGGCCGCGAGCAGCCGCGGCGTGTAGAACTCCGGGCCGGTGCCTTCGATGCCCGCCCATGCCTGCACGATGAAGCTCGCGTCCGCATTGAGGAGGTCGATTCCCCCGCCCTGCGGGGTGAGGGGCGCGTCCTGCACCACACCGGTCACCGGGTCGTACTCCTCGACCACGTCCGAGGAGTCGCAGCGCGTTCCGAAGAAGGGGCCGCAGCCCAGCAGCGCCTTCTGCTCGTTCGTGAGCGTGCTGTCGAGCGTCAGCCAGTCCCCCGGCGTCAACGCGTCCCCCGCGATGCCCGGGTCGTAGTGGAAGCTGAACACCCGGCAAGGCCCCGCGTTTGGCTTCCGGCCGGGGCCGGTCGTCGCGCAGTCCAGGAACTCGGTCATCCCCGTAGCCGGATTGAAGAAGGGCACAGCCGTCGGGCCTGCCGGATTCGGAATGTTGATCGACTCGTTGCTGGAGGTGATGATGCCGTCCCAGCCACCCGCCTGGAGCGCGGACACGCACTCCGCGGGGGTCGCGAAGGGCGCGCCGGTGTCCGGGTCGCAGATCGGGCCCCGATCGCGGTTGATTGCGACGAGAGGCGCCGGCTTGCCGAACTCGTCGCCCGCGGTCCGGAACTGGTTCGTGGCCGCGACGACGAAGAGCTGGGACGCCGGCTCACCGGACAACGCGCTGCTGAAGAACTCGATCAGCGGGAACGGGACGATCCCGCCCTGGAGGTTGTTCGGGCTGCCGAACAGGGCCAGCGCGCACCGCTGCACGTCGAGGTTCGAGGCGCCGATGGTCGAGCTGCAGATGAAGGCGTGGAACTGCTGGTTCGCGGAGTGGTTGTAGAGGGCGTTCTCGGCGCCGCCGAAGTCGTTTTCCGCCTGGAAGCCGGCGGCTCCGCCGGCCTTCAAGCACGGCGCGTTGGCCCCGATCCCGCGAGGGCTCGACGACTGCCAGTTCTTGGAGGCGTCGAAGGGCAGGGCCACCGGCGTCGCGCCGTCGACGATCTCCACGTCGAGGCTCCCGGCGGAGGGCGTGTCGCAGTCCCCCTCGTTCTGGGGCCCGGGCACCCCTGCCGCGAAGCGCGTCACCACCGGCCGCCCCGTCACGAGATCGACGTTGCGCTCGTAGAAGAAGAAGGGGTCGGCATGCGGCAGGTCGTCGTAGCCGTAGAAGTCCATGAGGGCGAAGCTGAAGCGATCCCAGCGCCACTCGACGCGGCCGCCGACCTCGAGCCCCTTGATGTTGTTCCAGGGGTTCGGCGGACGATCCACGCCGGCGACGCCGATGCCCGCGAAACCGTGAGCGGCGAGGCCGAACGTGGCGCCGCAGACGACGTTGATGGTGTACGGCTCGCCGCAGGCCCCGAGGTCGGTCGGCGTGAACTCGTCGAAGTTGGTCGCGAACTCGACCCGGACGTCCTCGAGGGGCCCGACGTCGTAGAGCGAGTAGATCGCCTTCGCCGACCACACCGGGATGCGCGCCTCCTCGAGCGTGGGCAGGGTGGCCAGGGCGATGTCGACGGGGTTGAACTGGTCGGTGGTGCGGAAGAGCTCCGTCTTGCCCCAGACGATGTTCTGCCGTCCGATGCGCATGTAGAGGCGGCTCTCGAGCATCTCGATGTCGAAGTACGCCTCTTTGAGCTCCTTGGTCTGCTGCTGCGACGCCCCCCGATTCCACGCCCGGCGCCGCTCGCTGATGTCGAACGGCGTTTCGTCGAAGTCCCGGGTCCTGAGCGCTCGGCGCAGCCCGGCGCTCGGGTAGTAGATGCCCTGGGCGCTCAGGAGATCCCCGTTCGCCGACGTATCGAGGAAGCTCAGGTCCGCGGCCGGACGCAGCGGAAGCTCGCCGGCGCCGCCCGCGATGAAGACGTTCCGGAGGGGGATCAGACCCGCCGAGACCTGGACCCCGTCGATGGTGTTCTGCGCCGCGACGCTCCGGCCGTCCTTGTGGACGCCGCCCGGGCACCGGAATGCGTCCCGGATGTTGGAGCGACCGTCGTCGGAGCAGGAGGGACCGTTGGGGAAGTTTCCGTCGGCGTCGTCGCCCGGGAAAAACGTGACGATGCCGCTGAAGTCGCCGCCAAAACCCTCCCGATTGAGGCTCTCGAACTGGGGCATGGCCCTCTGGATGGCGATGATCGTGCGGCTGGTCGGGGTGCCGTCGGTCGCCAACATCCGGGTGTTCAGCAGGGTCGTCGGGTTGATGGAGGGATCGACGTCGAGGTAGAAGCCTCGGTTCAGCTGCCGCGCTGCGAGATCCAGGGGAGGGCCGGTCGGGTCCACCGCGGGGTCACCGCCCTGTGCCTGCGTCTCCACGAAATAGATGTTGAACAGGTCGAAGGGCCCCTGGGTCTGGGTCACGGGACTCACGGTGACGGCGGTTTCCACCCCTGCGCCGAACAGCTCGTCGAGGATCGCCTGCTGGTTGGCGACCTGATCCGGGGGAATCACGACGTCGATGGTCGCACGCTGGAGCTCGGTGTAGGGCACACCGCTCCTGTCCGTGGCCGTATCGTCGCTGGCGAGCTCCGGCAGGAACGTCGGGTCGAAATTCGGGGTGGGGTCCACGTACGCGGAACCGCCCGCCTGGTTCTCCGGAACGATCAGCCCGCCGTTGACCGCGAGCCGGATGTCGGGGTCGCCCTCGTAGAAGCGCGTCCTCACCGCCGCGCCCGCGATGACCGGCGCGGCGCGTCCGCGATAGGGGTTGGCCCTGTCGATCAGCGCCGCGTTCGCAGCGACCGGCTGGTTCCTGGGCAGCCAGGGCGCCAAGAGCCCGATGCCACCCGTGGTCGACGCGGCCGTAACGGCCTTCGCGGCGAACTTGTAGTCGATCACGGACTCGAGCGTGTAGCGGCCGGGGTCGTCGCTCGGGGGAGGGGGCTCGGCGAAGCCGCCCGTGGGTTTGAGGGGATCGCTCTGGAGATTCGCCGGGATCGGGTCCCCGCCCAGGCCGTCGAAGAGGCCCTCGAAGATCGACATCTGGTCGGGCGTGGCCGGGTCCCGGGTGGGGAGCACCCGCTGCCTGGACACGACGGCCCCGTCGACGAGCTTCTTGGCGGGAATCGTGCCCCCGAACTGCTTCTCGCTCGCGTCGCTGAGCCGATCCGGCAGGTCCCTGGAGTCGTTTCCAAAGGTGCGGACCATCGGGAAGATGCCGCAGCCCTTGGAGTAGATGCAGTCATAGCGGCCCTCGACGCGCACGTAGGCGCTCAGGAGGTCGATCGGTCCGAACCCGTCGGGGGCGATGTCGGCCTCGAACTCGACGTTCAGGATGTTGTACCACTGCGTCAGGTCCGTCTGTTCCTTCCAGGACCGGTTGATGGCGCGCGTATTGATCTCGAAGAAGCCGTGGGCCTGGAGACGGCCCTCGAAGGCCTCGAGTGCCGTGGCGCGCGGCGCGTGCAACGCGCAGATCGCCAGAACCAGCAGCGCGAACCGTCCGAACGATTGCCAGCGACGACGCAGCCCCCGAGCCATGGCTCCTCCTGCATGCCCAGTCGCATTCGCCGGCGGCGCTTTCCCCGAGTCGCCGGAGACCTGCGCGCAGATGCCTCGCCGAAGAGCGCAATCGGCGCGCTCCCGCCGATAGCCCTGCCTAGGGCTCTTTCGAACGCAGTTATACCCCCGGCGGGAGCCGGAAAACAACGATTTCTTTGTCGTGGCGCGGGCGGAGCAGCCCGCAGAGGCAGGGCAGGAGGGACGCTAGTCGTCCCGACCGGGCCCGCTGGGCGCCCGGCGTGTCGATTTCCCGCTGTGCTTTCGCGCGGTCTTCGCGGCAGCGGGCTTCTTGCGCGTCCCTTTTTGGGGGGTTGCGTTCTTGGGGCGCGCCTTCCGGGCGGCGGCCTTCTTGCGCGGCTTCGCCTTGCGCGACGTCTTCTTCGTTCGCGGCGCCGGATGGGTGGAAGCCGCGCGCCGGCCCTTGGCGGTACCGCGGGTCCGCGGCTGGAACTCGAAGCCGTGCCTTCCGTTCTCCTTGAGCACGAGCGTCGCCGCGAAGGGACGCCCGAAGCGCGACGTGAAGTCCGAAAGCAGCTCCGTCTTCCCGGTTAGAAGGTAGACGGCAGCCTCGTCCCGCGTGATTTCGCGCTTGCAGACCGTTCGCGGCAGGACGAAACCGCAGCTCTTCGGGCGCGCCTCGTCCTTGCCGAGCTCCTCTTCCTTGAGCTTGCGCTCGCAGATGAACTGGGTCGGCGCTTCGACGACCGAGCACTCCTCGTCGAAGGGGCAGCGTCCGACGGGCTCCGAGTCCACGTCGTATTCCGGCACGTCGCTGACGCCTTCCCCCTCGTTCCAGCCCAGGGAACCCACCTTGAGCCGCCAGGCCTCGCGATCGATCTCGATGACGCCCCGGTAGGTCCGGCCGCTGCGGGCGGTGAAGCCGTCGAGGGGCCCGGTCTTTCCGTCGCGCAGCAACGCCGCGACGGCGCTGCGATCGAGATAGCGACCCGACGTGTCCTTCCAGAACCGCATCGGGCAGTCGTCCTCGCGCTCGACACCTTCCACCGGCTTGCAGCGGTAGAACCAGGCCATCTCGATCACGGGGCGACCGCAGCTCGGGCACTCGCCCAGCGTCTCGTCCAGGTCGTAGAGTTCGTCGTACTCGAAGCTCTTGGCGCAATCCACGATCTCGCTCGCGTAGTCGACGATCTCGCGCATGAAATCGTCGGCGCTGCGGCCACCGCGCTCGACCTGGATGAGGTGGTACTCCATCTCCCCGGTCAGCTCCGGCGAGGTGAGCCGGTCGACGTGGATGCGCCGAAGCGTGTCGATCAGGCGGATCCCCTTCACCGTCGGGCGCAGCGCCTTGTCCGCGCGGACGGCATACCCCTTTGCGATCAGGTTCTCGATGACGTCGGCGCGCGTCGCGGGGGTTCCGATGCCCTTCTCGTGGAGCACGGCCGAGAGGTTCTCGTCCTCGATCTGCTTGCCGGCGTTCTCCATCAACGACAGCAGGCGTCCCTCGGTGATGCGCGCCGGCGGCTTCGTCTCCTCGGCGATGACCTCGGGCTCTCCGCTCCGAACGGGAACGCCGGAGGCATCCTTGCTTCCCGGCACGAGCGGACGCAGACCGCCCTGCCGTTGCTCATCGGCGCTCGCGGGCAGCACCGCCCGCCAACCGGGCTCCACGAGCGACCGCTCGCGCGTCCGGAATCGCTCCCCGCCCACGTCGGTGATCCGCTCGACCCGCTCCCACAGCGCCGGGGGATGGAACGCCCCGAGGAAGCGACGCACGACGAGGTCGAACAGGCGCCGGTCGTCGCCGCCGAGCGCCGGGGACGGCAGCTCACCGGTCGGGATGATGGCGAAGTGATCGGACACGCCGCGATCGTCGAAGATGCGCTTCTGGTTCCCGAGGCCCTCGCTTCGCAGGCGCGCCGCGGCGGTGGCGTAGTCCGCAAGGCCGTCGGCGCCGCCCTTCGCGCCCCGCTCGAAGGCGCGGAGCGCCTTGTTCACGGTGTCGCGGTAGTCGTTCGGAAGGCAGCGCGAGTCCGTGCGCGGGTAGGTGATCAGCTTGTGGCGGTCGTAGCAGCGCTGGGCGGCCGAGAGCGTGCGGCGCGCCGACCACCCAAAACGTCGGTTGCCCTCGCGCTGGAGGCTGGTCAGGTCGAAGAGCGGCGGAGCCGACTCCCGCGAGGGCTTGCGCGTCTCGTCGGCAGTCCCCGCCTGCTCGCTCACGGCGGCGGCGATCTCCCGGGCCCGCGCCTCGTCGAAGATCCGATCGGCGCGCCCCGCCTCGTCCTGTCCCGACTCGAAGGCGGAGTCGAACCACTCGCCCGTGTAGGCGTTCCCGGCGTGCTCGAAGGTCCCGGTCACCCGCCAGTAGGGCCGCGGCACGTGGGCGAGGACCTCGAACTCGCGCTCCACCAACATGCCGAGTGTCGGGGTCTGTACCCGCCCCGCCGACCACGCGGTCTTCTCCTTGCGGCTCTTCAGGCGCTTCGTGAACGCGCGGGTGGCGTTCATGCCGATCAGCCAGTCGGAACGGGCCCGGCAGGCGGCCGCGTCGGCGAGGCCCTGAAGATCTTCGCCGGGCCGGAGGCTCTCGAACCCGCGGCGAATCGCCTCGACCGTCATCGACTGCAGCCAGAGCCGGCGGATGGGCTTGTGGGAATCGAGGTGATCGACGATCTCGCGAAAGATCAGCTCCCCCTCGCGACCGGCGTCGCAGGCGTTGATGACCTCGTGCACGTCCTTGCGGGCGAGCAGCTTGCGAATCGTCCGGATTCGCTCGCTCTGCCCTTTCTTGGGCCTGTAGCGAAACTCCTGCGGCAGGATCGGCAGGGTGTCGAGGGTCCAACGCTTGTACTTCTCGTCGACCTCCTCCGGCGGCAGCAGCTCGAAGAGGTGCCCCACGGCGA
>Ga0224512_10004348_pt1 | contig 12005 bp, 8 predicted proteins | sample SF_May12_sed_USG_4_FD_169103 | JGI IMG/M metagenome (GOLD analysis project Ga0224512, IMG submission 169103) | Sediment microbial communities from San Francisco Bay, California, United States - SF_May12_sed_USGS_13 | ecosystem: Environmental > Aquatic > Marine > Sediment | place: USA: California... | reverse complement strand
GTTCCGGCGGCACCGTCCTCCACAGCTCGCGGACCCACCCGGGGAAGGTGAAGGCATCCGACGTTCCCGGATTCCTCACACCTCCGCCGGATTCCGAGCCCCCCTACGACTTCACGCCGCACGCGATCGACGTTCTGGAGGCATACGGCATCGACGTCCTGATCCCGATCGGTGGTGACGACACGCTCTCCTATGGCCTCCGCCTCCACAACGAGGGGGTCCCCGTGATCGCCATCCCGAAGACGATGGACAACGACGTCCACGGCACCGACTACTGCATCGGCTTCTCCACCGCGGTCACCCGAGGCGTGCAGTTCGTCCACAACCTGAGGACCAGCACCGGGTCGCACGAGCGAATCGCCGTGATCGAGCTCTTCGGGCGTTACAGCGGTGAGACCTCGCTGATCACGGCATACCTCGCCGGTGTCGATCGAGCCGTCATCTCAGAGGTGCCGGTCGACATCAATCGGCTCGCCGGGTACCTCGTCGCCGATCGAAAGGCGAACCCGAGCAACTACGCGATGGTGACCGTGTCGGAGGGTGCGGTCGTCGAGGGCGGCTCGATGTTGCTCCGAGGCGAAGCCGACGCATACGGCCACCGCAAGCTCGGCGGCGTGGGCGAACAGGTCGGAGCCATGTTGAAGGAAGTCACCGGGATCAACATCATCAACCAGACGGTCGGCTATCTGATGCGGTCCGGCAGCCCGGATTCGCTCGATCTGATGGTCGCCAACAACTACGCGGTGATGGCTGCGGACCTCGCCATCGAGGGGCAGTCCGGCCGGATGGTCGCTCTGCGCGGCGGGACGTACACCAACGTCCCGATCTCGCTGATCGGAGAGGGCGTCAAGCGGGTCGACGTCGGGGAGATGTACGACTCGCAGGCATACCGGCCGAACATCCGACATGTCGGCGGCAAGCCGATGTTCCTCTACTGAGTAACATCGCTCCGCGTGGCTCCTCGATCGACACAATCGCCGCTCTTCGGCTTCGCTGGGCGGACCCCTCATCACCCCGCCGAAGAGCACAGATGAGCGTCATCGGCGTGCTCACGGCCGGCGGTGACTGCCCCGGGCTCAACGCCGTCATCCGCGGTCTCGTCCTGCGCGCCGAGGAGGAGTACGACTCCGAGGTGGTCGGGATCCAGAACGGCTGGGAGGGCCTGATGGACGGCGACGTCCGCCTGCTCGGACGCCGCGACGTCGACGACATCCTCGCAAAGGGCGGCACCATCCTCGGCACCTCGCGAAAGGACCCCTATGTGCATGGCGACGGCTATGCGAGCGTCGCCAAGACGATCAAACGCAACGACATCGACAGTCTGGTCGTCATCGGCGGCGACGGCACGCTGCGCACTGCGCTCAGGCTCGGCGGGGACGGCGCCAACGTGATCGGGGTCCCCAAGACGATCGACAACGACATCAACGGCACCGACTTCACCTTCGGATTCGACACGGCCGTGCAGATCGTGACCGACGCGATCGACCGGCTGACGACCACCGCCGAAGCTCACAACCGCGTGATCCTGGTCGAGGTCATGGGGCGCACGAAGGGCTGGATCGCGACCTACGGCGGTCTCGCAGGCGGGGCACAGGCGATCCTGATCCCCGAGATCCCCTATGACATCGAGGAAGTGGCAGCCCTGATCAGGCGTCGCCACCGTCGAGGCAAGAACTACAGCGTCGTGGTGGTCGCCGAGGGCGTCGAGCCCCCGGAGAAGGTCGAGCTGCAGAAGGACGCATTCGGGTTCGACCGCCTCGGCGGCGTGGCCTATCAGCTCGCGCCGGTCCTCGAGCGCCTCACCGGCTACGAGACGCGGGTGACCGTCCTCGGTCATCTCCAACGAGGCGGCACGCCGTCCGCATTCGACCGCGTGCTGGCGACCCGGTTCGGCGTCCATGCCGCCGACCTCGCCGATGCGGGTCGGCACGGGACCATGGTCGCGATGCGGGGAGCGAAGATCGATGCCGTCCCGCTCTCGGAGGGCTGCGCCGAGATCCGTGGTGTCGACCCGGAGCTGTACGACGTCGCCCAGACGTTCTTCGGGTGATCGCAACAGGCTCTTTCCGACTGTGACATACACCAGCGTCTTCGACCTGTTCAAGATCGGCATCGGTCCGTCCAGCTCGCACACGGTCGGGCCGATGCTGGCAGCGCTCGAGATGTCGACCTCTGCTTCGTCCGGTGTCACGGTCGACCTCTACGGCTCACTCGCTCTCACCGGCGACGGCCACGGGACGGACCGCGCCATCATGCTCGGGCTGTCTGGTCACCATCCCGAGTCGGTACCGCTGGACCTCGTCTGGCAGCTTCCCGCAACGGTGCGCAGAACACGTCGACTCACCACCTCCGACGGCACAGAGATCGACTTCGACCCCGACACCGACATCGTGCGCCATCGCGAGATCGACCCCATCCACCCGAACCTCATGCGGATCACGACGTCGAGCGCATCTCGAACATTCGCCTCGATCGGCGGAGGGTTTCTCGCCGAGGTCATCGACGGCGAGCTGGTCCGCCCGGCAGATCCGGCCACGGACCTTCCCTTCGCCTACCGGACGGCCGCCGGCCTCCTGGACCTGGCCGAGCGGAACCGCGTCAGCATCGCCGAGATCGCCTGGAGGAACGAGCGAGCCCTCGATCCGGACGGCGACGTATCGACGCGCATCGCGACGATCGTCGAGGCGATGTCCAAGTCGATCGACCGTGGCCTGCGAGCAACGGGCATGCTGCCGGGGCCCCTCGGCATCAAACGTCGCGCCCGAGATCTCGGGCTGGATCTGGAGGAGATCGGCTCGTTCCTCCACCTCCCACCGACGGGTCCGAGCGATTGGGCGGGCGTCTTCGCCACGGCGGTCAACGAGGAGAACGCCGCAGGCGGCAGAATCGTCACCGCACCCACGAACGGGGCGGCGGGAATCATCCCGGCGGTCCTCAGGTTCGCCACTCAGTTCTGCACGCCCGCGACCGACCACCCCGCCGAGGAGTTCCTGTTGACCGCCGCCGCCATCGGCTCGTTGCTGAAAGCGAATGCGGGGATCTCGGGTGCAGAGCTCGGCTGCCAGGGCGAGGTCGGGTCTGCTTCGGCCATGGCGGCAGCCGGCCTGGCCGCAGCCCTCGGAGGGTCTCCGACGCAGGTGGAGAATGCCGCGGAGATCGCCCTGGAACACAACCTCGGTCTCACGTGTGACCCGGTGGGGGGCCTGGTTCAGGTTCCATGCATCGAGCGGAACGCCATCGGTGCCGTCAAGTCGATCGCGGCCGCCTCGCTGGCCCTGCGAGGGACCGGTGAGCACTTCGTGCCGCTCGACGTCGCGATCGAGACGATGCGCCAGACGGGCGAGGACATGCACCACAAGTACAAGGAGACGAGCCTGGGCGGACTCGCGGTGAACATGCCGGCGTGTTAGGCACGGCTCGCGGATGCCTGGCTCGCTGGCGCTCGCCTCGCCGGTCGTCGGTGATGGGTCCTCGGTCGTGTCGCGCTGCGTAGCCGTCAGGTCACGACGATGGTGAGGCGAGCGTGGGCTGCTCGCAATGCTTCGACGACGTCTGCCGGCTCGCCGGCCCTGGCGAAGATGAAGCCGAGATAGCGGTCGCCATCCGGGGTCGGCTGCACCATCGCCCCGATCGGTATCGAGATCTCGACCGACGTCACCCCTGGCACGGATTCCGCAGCATCGACACCTTCCACCGATGAGAGTCTGCCCGCCAACGGCACGGGGATCATCAGCACGCCGCTGGCTCCCGGCAGGCGTCTAGATCCACGCTTCCGCTCGCCCAGCGCCTGTCTCAACACGAGAGACTCGAGTGAGTCTCCCATCAAGCCGAACCTGAGGCTTCGCCCACACAACCCACCGATGGTTCGCCCGGCGATCTCGAGTACCACCGGGACATCGTGCTCGATCCGGAGCTCGGCATGGACAGGCCCCTGTGTCAATCCGAGAGCTCGAGTCGCCGCGCCCACCGTGCGTTCGACCTCCGCGACGATGTCGGCCGGCATTGACGAAGGCGTCACCAGGATCGTCTCAGGGAAGACCGGGCCGTCCGGCTGGTCGGGTTTGTCGAAGATCGCGAGTGTCTCCAGTCCGCCATCCCAGAGCAGTCCCTCGAGTGAGATCTCGGGGCCACCGACGAACCGTTCCACGAGAAAGCGTTCCGTGCCGTCGTCAGCCGACTGGTGTCTGGCTGCCAACGTCGCCGCCTCGACCAGCGAAGCATGGTCATCTGCCCGCATCACCCCCACGCTGGCAGTCCGGGTTCTCGGCTTCGTGACGACCGGGAAGCCGATGCGGTCGGCAGCGGCAGCCACGTTCGATCGGTCCACGACTTCGAAGGCGGGCTGGGTGATCTCGGTCTGCTCCAGCCGGTGGCGCATCAACGACTTGTCGAGCGTGGCACGTACCGCGGCCACGGGGCTCGCCGGGAGTCCGATCAGCTCCGAGGCTCGTGCAGCGATCTCGACCCCGGCGTCGTCGGCCGCGACGATCGCATCGACCGGAGTGGTGGCTGCGACGTCGGCAACTCGCTCGGCAGACGCGATCGGATCGGAGCAGTCGATGCGGACCTGTCGGTCGGCCGCCAGCAGCGGGAGCTCCGACTCGCTGGCGATCGTGAGCTCGATGCCCAGCGCTCGGGCGGCCTCGACGAAGTCGGCCGCCCGGTAGGTCTCGGTTGGCAGCACGACCACGACGCGGGATCCCATGCGAGCGAGGCTATCTCAAAACCGTGGTTTCGAAGTAGGCTGATCCTCCTCATGTCCGATTCAGAAGAACGTACCGTCCTGTCCCTCGCTCCTGATGCGATCGAGATGATCACCACTCTCGCCGAGCAGGAGCCCGGTGATGACGAGTACGGCCTGTACATCGAAGTGACCGGGATCCGGGGTCCCCAGTTCACGTACGACCTCAGTTTCATGCCGGTTGCGGATGCCTCCGATGCCCAGATCGTCGAACGTCACGGCACCCTGGCGGTGATCCTGCGTCCCGAGGACGTCGAGAAGCTCGATGGAGCCAGCCTGTCGCTCTCGGACGAGGGCCTGGCCATGAACAACCCGAACGCGCCGGCCACGCCGACGATGGCAGCGCCGAAGGGCGATTTGACCGGCCCGCTCGCCGACCAGATCCAGACGGTCATCGAACAGCAGGTCAATCCGGCGATCGCCTCCCACGGAGGCGGCGCAGAGTTGGTGTCCGTCGACGGGACGATCGCGTATCTCAAGCTGATGGGCGGCTGTCAGGGATGCGGCATGGCCCAGGTGACGCTGCGCCAGGGCATCGAGCGGATCCTGATGGAAGCGATCCCGGATCTCTCCGGCGTGATCGACGTCACCGATCACGCATCGGGAACCGACCCCTACTACCAGGCCGCCAAGAAATAGCTCGCATTCCGGTGACCGCTCCGGCGTGAACGCGGACGGAGGGGGGTGTGGGTAGCGTCGTGACGATGCGGGAACCTTCCGGGAGTGATCGACGTCTCTGCGGTGTGAACCACGCGTCACGTCTTCTCGGTCTCCTGCTCCTCACTGCGTCGCTCCTGTTTCCGGCGAACGTCGGCCACGCCCAAACCACGATCGATGTCGAAGCCGAAGCGGGCCTCAACGGTTGGGTCGACTCCAGGGCGCCCTTCGACGTCGTGGTCACGGTCACATCCGACGTTCTCTACGACGGCTCGATCCAGGTCACGATGGGCTCGGTCGTCATCTCCACGACCGCACAGGTTCCCGCAGGCAGCACCAAGGTGTTCGAGCTGTCGATGCCTCCACCCACCTCCTCGGGCGCGATCCGGATCGATCTGTTCGATGCCGACGGCGATCGGGTCGATACCGCCCGTGTGACGCCACGGTTCGCCACCGACGAGGTGCTCGTGGGGGTCTCGGGCGGCGGGCCTGCAGATCGGATCGACGGGCTTCGGTCTTTCGTCGTCGATCGCGACGTCGTCGCCGTTCCGGTCGTTGCGGGAGACCCGCTCGGTGTCCTCGACTACCTGGTCATCGACGGCATCGGGGAACGCGAGCTCCGATTCGCCGATTCGGGTGGCGTGATCATCACAGAGGCGGACCCGCCGGCCGACGCCATCCAGGTGGACGCCGGGCCCCCTTCCCGCCACCGATTCGGTGAGGGAGAGATCATCGTCGTCTCCTCGCTCGACGACGTGGACGCCTACGACGATCTGTTGATGGCACGCGAACGGCGAACCGGTCCGGTCGAGTTCTGGCAGTCACCGGACCAGGGGCTGTCGGAAGCGGCCACGAATGCAGGAGACGGCGGCGTGCCCGAGCTCCCGTGGCTCTTCGGGGCGATCATCGGCTACACCGTGCTCATCGGACCCGTGAACTTCTTCGTGCTGAAGCGGCTCCGGCGGCGCGACTGGGCCTGGCTGACGATCCCGGCGATCAGCGTGTCAGCGCTCGGTGTCTTCTGGCTGGTCGGCGGTCAGCGTCTCAGTGACGCGAGCCTCACCCACGCCGCAGTCATCATCGGCGGCGACCGACCCATCCAGCGAACGTCCGTCGTCCTCGCCGTCGGGAGGGAGGGCTCGTATACGCTCGGATTCGCAGGTTCGGACATCGTCTACCCGGCGACGCTCGGCAATCGCTTCGACGAGTTCGGGCGGCCGATCGCAACCGCATCGGGCCAGGTGGTCGGCTCGGAGGTGAGATTCGATCTCCAGCAACTCGGGTTCGCCGGTGTCAACACGATCGGAGAGCCGTCGGCGATGCCTCTCGCGGTCGTTTGGGGAGAAGGGGCCGACGATCCGATCCAGGTGACCAACGTCGGCGACATCGGCTTCTGGGCCTGGGGTGTCTTCGACAACGGCTCGTACACGGTCTCCGACGAAGCTCTGCCACCCGGTGCCAGTGGTCGGCTGCAGGCTCGCAACACCGGCCGCGGCGAGTTCTTCGAACCCGACTTCGGGTTCTTCCTCGGCGACGCCGTGATCAACCAGCTCCAACTGTTCGGTGACGATCGGGCGTGGAGGGTGCTCGCTCCGCTCGGCAACGCCGCCCAGTTCACACTCGGCGATTCCGTTGATCGATTCGTGTTCGGCTTCTCCGACGACTTCAGCCCCGACGTCGTCGTGGACGGCCGCCCCGTCGCAAGCGAAGGGAATGCACTCGTCATCCTTCCGGTGGAGAGGTCGGGCCGGTCCGGTTCGCAGACCGGCGAGCTGCTGGCAATCGGCAGCGGCTTCGTCGAGCCGGGAGGTGGCGGTCCGGGCATCTCATTCGTCAGCACCGACGAGATGTGGCTCGGCTACAGGCTCCCGATCGGGGTGTCGGCCGCCAGGCTCGAATGGGTAGACCGCTTCGGCGCCAACGGCCTCGGTCAGCAGGCCTGGGATTGGGAAGCGCGTGCGCTCGTCGATGTCTCGGTCGACGACGTGCTCGGCGCACGATTCATCGACCCGGCCGGCAATGTGATGCTCCGTGTCGGTGCGAATCGCCAGGAGTTCGAGGGCGGATTCGTGGAGCTCCCGATGTCGCCCGAATCGTTCGTGCTCGTGTGGGGTGACGAATGATCGTCGAGTTCGCCGGGGTCGAGAAGCGCTACGGCGACGTCGTCGCCCTGGGTGGTGTCGACCTGTCGATCCCGGAGGGCTCGATCACGGGTCTGATCGGCCCCAATGGCGCAGGCAAGACCACCTCGATGCTCGTCATGAGCACCCTGCTCGAGCGGGACGCCGGACGGGTGACGGTCGTCGGTGTCGACCCCGCGACGGATCCTCGGGCCGTTCGACGACAGCTGGGCTGGATGCCGGACTTCTTCGGTTTCTACGACTCGCTCACGACCCGCGAGTACCTGGACTTCTTCGCAGCTGCGCAGAAGATCCCGGCCGCCAAACGTCCGGCGATCATCTCCGACCTGTTGGAGCTGGTCGACCTGACCGAGAAGGTCGACGCCGATGTCAACTCGTTGTCGAGAGGGATGAAGCAGCGGTTGTCGCTCGCCCGGGCGCTCGTGCACGATCCGGATCTCCTCATCCTCGATGAGCCTGCGTCCGGTCTCGACCCTCGTGCGCGGGTGCAGCTTCGCGAGCTGATCGCCGAGCTGAGCCGCCTCGGCAAGACGGTGATCATCTCGTCGCACATCCTCTCCGAGCTCGAGGGCATCTGTTCGCACATGGCGGTCATCGACGACGGTGTGGTGAAAGCGCAGGGATCGATGGACGAGATTCGCGCTGCGGCGACCGGCAGCCGCCGGGTGGCCGCGCGGGTGCCCGACGAGCGGGTGGACGAGGCGATCTCGGTCCTGGAGTCCGCTCATGATGTGACCGACGTCGTCGTCGAGAAGGGTGTGCTCGGATTCCTTCTCTCTGGAGACGACGCTTCCTCCGCCGAGCAACTCGCGGGTCTCGTCGCAGCGGGTGTGCCGGTCTACGAGTGGCGGGTCGAGGCGGCCGGCCTCGAAGAGCTCTTCATGCATCTCACCAGGGACGAGCCATGAATCCGGTGCTGGCACGCGAGACGAAGGAACGGTTCCGCGGAAAGCGGACGATGCCCTGGCTGCTCATCGTCTGGATCCTCGCGATCGGGTTGATCGCATACCTGTTGTTCGTCATCGCACGCCAGATCGCGCAGTCGCAATTCGGCCTGGGACAGGCGCTTGCGTCCGGCTTCATGGGACGGTTCCTGTTCGAGTCGATGACGATCCTGGTGGTCACTGCGGTCGTGATGGTGGTTCCGGGTCTCACCGCACTGAGCATCATCGGGGAGCGGGAGCGGCAGACATTCCATCTCCTCCAGGTCACGCAGATGTCGCCCTATCAACTGGTGCTGGGGAAGCTGAGCTCGTCCATCGCATATTTCGGCGTGCTGATCGTCGCGGTTCTCCCGATCGTGGCGCTCCCGATGATCTTCGGGGGCACCATGTTCAGCGACGTCGCCGTCGCGCTCGCCTTCATCGCGCTGCTGACGATGATGCTCGGGTCGGTGTCGATGTGGATGTCCGCTCGGGCGAAGACCAGTCGCAGTGCAGTCGCGATGTCCTATGCGATCGCCTTCCTCATCGCCTTCCTCAGCTTCGCCGGACTCGGAGCCGAGTACTTCCTGGCGCTCGACGATCGGGGCGACTTGCCCGACGAGGGCGTGGAGTCGGTGTCGGCGCTCTTCAACCCGTACTTCGCGCTCGCTTCGGCAGTCGAGGCACCGCTCGAGATCGGTCAGGATCGGTTCTTCGCCAGCCCGTACACGCCGCTCGAGCTGCACCTGTTCGCCAGGCAGGGCGCCGGTGGCGCGGTCGATCTCGGAGTGGGCCAGGTCGCTCCGGGCACCATCCGGATCGAGAACGGACGTCAGTTCGTGAACTACACGCGCCCTCCACTGTGGATCTACACCACGATCATCTACCTGATCCTGATCGGCCTGGGGCTGTGGCGGGCCACGGTGATCGTGACCGCGCCGTCGACCCGTGTGCGGGCTCGCAACGGCAGGAACAAGCCCGAACCTCCGACCGAGGTGGTGGTCGATGGCACTGCCTGAGCCCGTGCGGTACCTGATCGATGCTGCGCGTCGACGGCTGACCCTCATGGGGGTCCTGGCTTCGTTCTTCGCCGCCGTTGCCATCGCCGGAGCGGTTGCCGCGTCGTTGCTCGGCCTCTCCCGGGTGATGGTGATCATGTGGGCCGAACCCGTCGCCTGGACGCTGATCGCGGCGGCGGCCGTCGGGTCGATGCTCGTCGCCTTCATCCGCAGACCGAGCCGCATGAGGGCGGCGCTCGCCGTCGACCGGAACCTGGGCGGATTCGACCGCGTCACCACGGCCGTCGAGTTGACCGAGCGAGGCGTCGACCTGTCGGAGTCCGAGGAACGAGTCGTGCGATCAGCGGAGTCGTGGTCGGCGTCGAGGCGGGTCGATCGCCTGGGGCGCCTTCTTCCGAAGGGGCCGCTTCCCCAACTGGCGGTGCTGACGCTCGCAGCTTCTCTGTTGATGACGGTGCTGCCTTCGACCACCGATGACGCCGTGGCGGCCGTCAGGGCCGAACGGGAGCGGATCGAAGCAGAGGCCGACGCGGTCGAGGATCTGGCCGACGATGCCCCCGACGAGCTCGCCGAAGACCTGGATGCACTCGCAGAGCAGCTCCGAGCCGCCGAATCGATCGACGAGGCACTCGAATTGCTCGGCGATGCCCGTGAGGAGCTGCTGGCGGCGCTGGATCCTGGAGCGCTGGCCAAGAAGACGGCGCTGGCGGGGCTGGAGCAGTCCTTGGCGGCAGATCCACTCGCTCCGGGCGAGACCGCAGCCGATCAGCTCGAGGCGTTGGCGGACCGGCTCGATGGCCTGTCCCGTGAAGAGGCGGCTGCCGCCTCTGCCGAGCTCGCCGAGCGCGCGGCGGACTTCGCCGGGGTCGATCCCGAGCTGAGCCGCGCACTCGAGGATGCCGCCGACGGCCTGCGAATCGTCGCGAGCGCTCAGAGTGCGCGTGACATCACTGCTGAAGCCCTGCAGCGGGCCGCAGAAGGCGTCCGGCGGATCTCCGGTGAGGTGGCCACCGCCAGGGCCCAGGCGGGCGCCGCCGGCGAGCTGCGAGAGGCCCAACGCCGGCTCGACGGAGGAGATGGCAGTGGAGGAGAGGGCTCGGGCAGCGGCGAGGGTGAAGGTCAGGGTTCGGGCAGCGGCGAGGGTGAAGGTCAGGGCAGTGGACAGGGTCAGGGTCAGGGCAGCGGTCAGGGTCAGGGCAGCGGTCAGGGCTCGGGCGGCGCGGGTGGCGGCCAGGGTCAGGGTGGCCAGTCGGGCGGAGGCACGGGATCAGGGAGCGGTTCCGGCCAGGTGCCGTCCGGAACCGGTGACGACGACCCGTTCTCTCAGCCTTCCCGAGGCGACATCTTCGACCCGACCGACTTCTCGCCGGGCGACGAGGTGAGGATCCCGATCCAGGGAAGCGACCCCGGCGATCTCCTCGGGACCTCGTCCGGGAGCGGGATCTCCAACGATGCCGTCGTGCCGTACAGTCGGCGTTTCGTCGAGTACCGGCGGACCGCGCTCGAGTCGCTCGACTCCCTGACCGTCACCCCCGGAATCGAGGCAATCGTCCGCGACTACTTCACGCGATTGGAGCCATGAATGGGCACACAGATGAATCCCGAGGAATTCGCACGTGCGATCGAGTCCGCCCGGTCGGCGGTCGGTTCGGTCATCGTCGGACAGCGACAACTCGTGGACACCGTGCTCATGGCGACGCTGTGCGAGGGGCACGTCCTGCTGGAGGGTGTACCAGGATTGGGCAAGACCAAGCTGCTGGCCACGCTCGGCGATGTCCTCGACGTCGCCTTCGGCCGGATCCAGTTCACACCCGACCTGATGCCGGCCGACATCCTCGGCACCAAGATCCTCGAGGCTTCCACGTTCGTGTTCCAGCCGGGGCCGGTCTTCAACAATCTCGTGCTGGCCGACGAGATCAACCGCGCCACACCCAAGACCCAATCGGCCCTCCTCGAGGCCATGCAGGAGCGGAGGGTCACGCTCAGCGGCGAGACGCACGACCTTCCCCGCCCGTTCATGGTCATGGCGACGCAGAACCCGATCGAACAGGAGGGCACCTACCCGCTTCCGGAGGCGCAACTCGACCGGTTCATGTTCAAGGAGATCGTGCTGTTCCCGCCTGCCGACGATGTCGTGGAGATCCTGAAGCGGACGACCGGCACCAGCGAGGCAACGGCCGAGTCCACACTCGACGCCTCGACGCTGTCGCGCATGTCCGAGATGGTGCGGGATCTCCCGATCGGAACCCATCTCCTGCGATACGCCGCTGCCCTGGTCGAGGCGACCCATCCCGAAGCCCCGTCCGCCCCCGAACGGGTGCGAACGTACGTCCGCAACGGCGCCTCACCACGCGGCGCACAGGCGATGGTGCTGGCGGGCAAGGCCTCTGCCCTGATGGACGGACGCGTCAACGTCGCAGCCGAGGATCTCTGGTCGGTTGCCGTCAGGTGCCTCCGTCATCGTCTCGTGCTCGGCTACGACGCGATCGCCGACGGCGTGGCCGCGGACGAGTTGATCGCCGAC
>Ga0224512_10004347_pt1 | contig 12005 bp, 10 predicted proteins | sample SF_May12_sed_USG_4_FD_169103 | JGI IMG/M metagenome (GOLD analysis project Ga0224512, IMG submission 169103) | Sediment microbial communities from San Francisco Bay, California, United States - SF_May12_sed_USGS_13 | ecosystem: Environmental > Aquatic > Marine > Sediment | place: USA... | reverse complement strand
GATGAACCACACCATGTCGTCTGTTCCGTAGTCGTTTCGCATAACGGCTTCCGGCACACCGTGATGAAGTATTGACGCATCTCCTGCCAGCCCCAGCCGGGCCCGCTCGACGTTCCGGTGCCGGCTCTCCTCCGGCGTAACCCACACATAGAGGATCGCAGCGCTGCTCAGGATTTCGTGGGAGAGCCGGCTGATTGAGTAGCGGTACCCGTAGGGTTCGTCGAGGGGAAGCGTCGTGCCTTCCGGACCGCCTCTGGCGAACTCGATAACCACAGTCGCACCGGGTGAGTGGTGCGACATCGCCTCTCGACGATCTAGCCAGAGCCGGCGGGCATCCTGCTCGACCGCCAGAGCGAGGATCTCGCGTTCGCCATCGCTCACCTCGGCCAGGACTGGAGGCAGGCCGACCTCCCGGCGAGCACGGTCCATTCGATGAAGAAGCCAATCGGCCGCCGACGGTGGCTCGGGCGCCGGTGGGTGCTCGAGATCCGCATAATCCTCGTTGAGGAGGTAGATCAACGTCCCCCAGTCGCGCCCTTCGAGAAACGGAGTCGCGTCAGAGCCGAAGAAGACAGGTGTCTCATAAAGGTGGCGCAACTCGGCGGAGATACGGCGCATGAGGTGCACGTACGGGTAGTCGTCGAGCTGGACCAACCGGCCCAGCCCGAATTCGGCGGCGGCCCTGGCTGGCGAGAGCGTGTCCAGATACCGGCGGATCTCCGATTTACCCGAAGCCGGGAGGGCCAGAACAAGCAGCGTTGGGAGTATCCCAGCCATATCGAGACCCTAGGCGCCGTCCGAACTCAGAGTCGGCAGCTGGTCGGGCATGAGCGGGTTGGGACGATTGCGGTTGTAGCGCTCGAGAACCGCTTCGTCACATGACCGGCACAAGTACACCACTCTGGTACCCACCACGGAGAGCTGCGTGCCGCGCCCCTTCTCCACGATAGCCAGGACCACAGCCTGGAGATCGTTACCGCGACAGGTCGCACAGCGGGGTGATGGGTCGCGTTCCCAGGATTCCCCACACGCTTCACAGACAAGGCGAATGACTTCGCCGGATCGAGATCCGGTCAGACGGTCGTCCTCTCCGCAGGACGGGCAACTCACCTCAATGCTCACTTTCCTGATCGTACCCACCGTCGCCAGCTGCCAGAATCACTATTGGGCTCAATGGAGGCAGCCATGCTCAAAAGACTCTTGAGGTTCGCTCTGTTCACCTCGCTCGCCTATGGGTGCGGGATGCTCGCCCGCCAACTCTTCCTCGGCCTGGGTGACGAGACCACCCGTGAGTTCGAGATCGTCACCATCATGGAAGGAAAGCAGTTCTCCGGGAGGGCGGAGGGGCTCTGGTCCGGAAAGGTCACCACCGTGATGGGCGGAGTGGATCTCGACCTTCGTGACGCGGTGCTCGCCCCGGAGGGCGCCGACCTGATGGTGTTCACGATCATGGGAGGCGTGGCGCTGCGGGTGCCGGATACCTGGATCGTCGAAACCGACGGGCGGGCTGTTGTCGGCGGTCATACCGCTCACGTGCCCGCCCGGCACCTGCTGGCGAACGATGCTCCGCTGTTGCGGGTGCACGCCCGGACCTTCTTCGGTGGCCTCGATATCGCTGCCAGCCCCGTCGAGTCCTGAGCCCTCGAGCTCTCTCACAGCGTGGTTTTGACCTCCGGCCGGTCCGATAAGGTGGTCCGTGAACATAACCATAAACAGGAGGACTCCATGGGCTTCCCGATCAAACGGGCAGCGGTTCTCGGCGCCGGGGTCATGGGACAGGGCATCGCCGCCCACCTAGCCAACGCCGGGATCCCGTCCTATCTCTTCGACGTGACCCCGGTCGAGAGGACAGAAGACGAGCAGGAACGGGGTCTCACACTCGACGACCGTGCCGTTCGCAACCGGTACGCGATCGCCGGCCTCGCCTCCATCGACAAATCGAAACCGGCGTTGCTGTATAGCAAAGACCTCGCCCGGCTCATCACGCCCTGCAACTACGAAGACGACGCCAAGAAACTGGCTGAATGCGACTGGATCGTTGAGGTTGTCGTCGAGCGACTCGACATCAAGAGAAAGATCTTCGAGATGGTTGAAGAACATCGGCGGCCCGGCAGCGTGGTGTCCTCAAACACCTCCGGCCTCTCGGTAGCCGACATGGCCGAAGCACGTAGCGAGGACTTTCGGCGACACTTCATGGTTACTCACTTCTTCAACCCGGTCCGCTACATGCGTCTTCTCGAGATGGTGCCTTGCGACGACACCGACCCCGATCTGTTCCGGGCAATGGCCGAGTTCGGAGAGCACGTCCTGGGCAAGGGCATCGTCTACGCCAAGGACACTCCCAACTTCGTCGGCAATCGCATCGGCACCTTCGGGATGACTTCTGTGTTCCACTGGATGGCCGAGTTTGGCATGGGCATCACCGAGACCGACAAGATCTTTGGACCGGCGATGGGCCGGCCCAAGTCGGCAGTATTCCGAACCGCCGATGTTGTCGGTCTGGACACGCTGGCCCACGTGCTCACCACCGTCGCCGAATCGTGTCCCGACGATCCCTGGCATGAGCGGTTCCTGGTCCCGGCCGTCATACAGCAGCTCATTGACAACGGTGCCCTAGGCGAGAAGACGGGAGCGGGTTTCTACAAGAAGATGCGGGACGCATCCGGAGGCCGACAGATCGCTGCTCTCAACTTCGAGACTCTCGATTACGAGGAGCAACCCAAGGTCCGCTTCGATGCGATCGGCGCCACCCGCAACCTCGAAGCCGCCAACGACAAGATCCGCGAGATGGTGTGGTTCGAAGACGAGGCCGGAAGCTTTGCCTGGAAGGTGACCGCAGAAACCTGCCTCTATTCGGCCGAGCTCCTCGGAGAAATCGCCGACGACATCTTCAACATCGATAGAGCGCTTCGCTGGGGTTTCAACTACGAAAGCGGCCCGTTCGAGACTTGGGATGCAATTGGGCTGCAACAGTCCGTGGAACGGATGAAGGAAGAAGGAATGGCAGTTCCCCAGGTCGTCGACACCCTTGTGGCCAAGGGGGAAGGGTCCTGGTACGTCCGCCGGGACGGCCTAACGTACTACTGGGACGTTGACCAGGAAGACTATCTTCCGGTACCCGTCGCGGATCGACAGATTTCCCTCTTCACCCTGGCCGATCAAGGCAAGGTTCTCGATCGAAACGAAGGCGCAACCCTCTACGACCTCGGCGATCGGGTCGGTCTGATCGAATTCCACACAAAGATGAACTCGATAGACAACCAGATCATCGAAATGATCAGCAGCGCCTGCGACCGGGTCAACAACGGCGAACTCGACGGGCTGGTGGTCGGCAACGAAGCGCCCAACTTCTCCGTCGGGGCCAACATCGGACTGGTTGGCATGCTGATCATGGCCGACATGTGGGAAGAACTGGAACAAGTGATCCGTTCCGGCCAGGAAGCCTTCATGAAGATGAAATACTGTGCAGGACCCGTTGTCGTGGCGCCACGCGGCATGGCGCTGGGAGGCGGCTGTGAGGTCGTCATGCATGGGGACGCCGTACGAGCGGCCGCCGAGACCTACCTCGGCCAGGTCGAGCTGGGTGTAGGGGTGATCCCCGCCGGAGGAGGTTGCAAGGAAATGGCATTCCGTTTCTACGGAAGCGCCCCGGCCACCGTCAAGCCCAATCTGTTCCCCTTGATGGAGCACATCTTCCGCACGGTGGGGACGGGAATTGTCGGCAGCAGTGCCGAGGAAGGGCGCGCCCTCGGGTACCTGCGTCCTACCGACAAAGTGACCCTCAACCCCGACAACGTCCTGGCCGACGCCAAAGCAGACGTGCTGGCCATGCTGGCCACGGGCTACCAACCTCCGCTGCCCACCACCGTTCAGGTACCGGGTCGGGATGGAATCGCGACGTTGAAGGTAGCAGCCCACACGATGCGGGGGGGCGGCTACATCAGCGAGTTCGACGAGTACCTGGCCCGTAAGCTGGCGCACGTGATCTGCGGTGGCGACGTGCCGGAAGGAACCGCGAAAACGGAACAGGATTTCCTGGATCTGGAGCGAGCCGCCTTTCTAGAACTGTGCCACGAAGAAAAGACTTTGGCCAGAATCCAGCACATGCTGTCCACCGGCAAACCGCTACGGAATTAAGCGCTATCGGCCGTGTGTTGACATCGATTGAACACCAGAGGAGCACACGAATGAGCACAGGAGTCGTCGTTACCCACGCCTACCGGACCGCGGTCGGCAAGGCCAACCGGGGCAGCTTGCGCGAGACGCGCCCGGACGAGTTGCTGGGATTGCTGCTGCAGGGATTCCTGGAGCGGGTTCCCGCCCTCGACCCATCGGATATCGATGACATCCTCATCGGCTGCGCCATGCCGGAGGGCGAGCAGGGTTTGAACATCGGACGCAACGCCGCCTTGCGGGCCGGACTCCCCGTAGAGGTACCCGCCATGACCGTCAATCGGTTCTGCAGTTCCGGATTGCAGACCCTGGCCAGCGGTGTGGCACAGATTCAGGCCGGATGGTCCGACATCGTCCTCACCGGCGGCGTCGAGTCGATGTCGATGGTGCCGATGAGCGGCAACAAACCCTCGTTGAATCCGTGGTTGGCAGAGAACTACCCCGAGGCGTATGAATCGATGGGCATGACCAGCGAGATAGTGGCCGAGCGGTACGGCGTGACCCGTGCAGACCAGGACGCGTTCGCGGTCGAGTCCAACAACCGCGCTCTGGCGGCTATCGCGGCCGGACGGTTCGTCGATGAGATCATCCCCATCGAGACGGACCTAGGCGGGAAGACGATTGTGTTCGACACGGACGAAGGTCCCCGGGCCAGCACCCTGGAGGGGCTCGGCCAATTGCGCCCGGCCTTCAAGGTGGACGGCACGTCGACTGCCGGCAATTCCTCGCAGATGTCCGACGGAGCGGCACTGGAATTGATGATGACGGCAGCCAAAGCCAAAGAACTCGGCTTGGCCCCTTTGGCCGAGTTGGTCACATTTCAGGTGGCGGGCGTGAACCCGGAAGAAATGGGGGTCGGGCCGTCGGTCGCCATCCCGAAGGCACTCGAAAAGGCCGGACTGTCTTTGCAGGACATAGGGCTCGTCGAGCTAAACGAGGCCTTCGCCAGCCAGGCCCTCTATTGCGTACGAGAACTCGGTCTCGACTCGAACTTGGTCAACGTGAACGGTGGCGCTATCGCCCTCGGTCATCCCCTGGGCTGCACCGGCGCCAAACTGACGGCGACCTTGCTGCATGAGATGAAGCGGCGGGAGGTCGAGTACGGGATCGTGTCGATGTGCATTGGCGGAGGGATGGGGGCCGCGGCGATCTTCAAGAACGTGGCCTAGCGGAAACCGCCGGAGCAGAGTGCCACGATTTCTCGGCCGAGAATCGGGACTTGCGCGCACGCTCTGGCGCGTAGCCTGAAGTCATGGACATCATCGCTCATCGCCGCGTCGGCCAAGCTCATGTGTTCGTCATCCAGGGAGACCTGACCGGTCAACCGGTCGAAGCCATCGTCAACGCCGCCAACGAGAACCTGGCTCATGGTGGAGGTGTCGCCGCGGCGATCGTCGGGGCCGGCGGTCGGGTCATTCAGGAAGAATCGGACCAATGGGTCCGCGAGCACGGCCCGGTGGGAAGGGGCGAGGCAGCGGTGACGACCGGCGGAGCCCTGCAAGCCTCGCATGTCGTGCACGTGGTGGGCCCCCGCTTTCGAATGGATCAAGACAACGAAGGGATACTTCGCGATGCAACCATTGCCGCCCTGGAAGCAGCGGCCTCGATAGACGTCCGATCCGTCGCCCTCCCGGCGATCTCGGCGGGTGTTTTCGGCTACCCGACCGCCGAGGCAACCAAGGTGATGGCATCAGCCGTCGTCAGCTGGCTAACCGAAAACACCGGCGTTATTGAAGAGGTCCGTCTCGTCGGTTTCGATGCCGGTACGGCACGGGATTTTGCCCGGGGTCTCGAGGCAACGACAGAAACGGCCTAGACGGCAAGCCGGTCGCGTATGAGAATCAGAAAGTTCGAAGAAGGGACAGATCCAGATGGTGGCAGCCTATGTATTGATTCAAACTGATGTCGGCCGGGCGGCCGATGTTGCCTCGGAGCTGGTTGGCATAAGCGGCGTCACCCTGGCGGCGCCGGTTACGGGACCATACGACGTCATTGCAAAGATCGAAGCGGACACCGTCGATACGCTCGGCAAACTGGTCGTATCCCAGATTCAGAGCGTCGAAGGCATCACCCGGACCCTGACCTGCCCGATCGTCCTGCTGTAGCCGACCGGGAGCGCGGCAACCCGATCACGAGCGGCCACGGACATGGCCGCGTCGACTTTGACCCTCAGCCCGGGCACGGTCCGTCCCTCGAAGCCTCTCCACCGGCGAATCTCCGCTTGGAAGGGCATGATCGGTCATCGAGGTATATCGTGCAGGACGCTGACCGACGATGCCACGTAGTAGAGGAGACCCCCCATGGGCCGGTTCGCCATCAAGACCCCCCCGATGCATGCAGCCTGGAGCGACATCGTCGATATCTGGCAAGCGGCAGACCAGATCGAGGTGTTCGAGTCCGCGTGGAACTTCGATCACTTCTATCCAATTCGCGGCGACTCCAACGGTCCCTGTATGGAGGCGTGGGTGACTCTTACCGCGCTTGCCCAGGTCACGTCGCGGCTCCGAATCGGCTGCATGGTCAACGGGATGCACTACCGCCACCCTGCCATCACCGCCAATATGGCCGCGACGCTCGATATCGTCTCCGCAGGTCGTCTCAACCTGGGGCTCGGTGCCGGATGGTTTGAGTTAGAGGACCAAGCCTACGGATTGAAGTTGGGCACGATCCAAGATCGCATGGATCGCTTCGATGAGGGCACCGAGGTCATTGCCAGGATGCTGTCTCAGGAAGAGACCACTTTCGCGGGCCGCTTCTATGAATTGGAGAAGGCACGATGCGAACCAAAGGGTCCGCAGCGGCCGCGGCCGCCGATTGTCATCGGCGGGAAAGGGGAGCAGCGGACCCTGCGCACGGTTGCGCGCTGGGCGCAGATGTGGGATGCCATGATGATCGAGCCGGCCGATTGGCCGCGCAAGCACGAGGTGCTGGTCGGTCATTGTGAGGAGGTAGGGAGGGATCCGTCCGAGATCACCTGTAGCGCCCACGTGCGTTGGTCGAAAGATGCAGCCCCCGGCGAAATGGCTGAAAAGGCGGCGAATCTGTTCGAGGCGGGTGTCGACGTGGTCGTATTCACCATGAGTGCCCCGTACAACGTCGCGATGGTTGAACCCCTGGCGGTGGTACTGGCAGACCTTCACTGAAGGGTGCGCCCTGCCGGGGCTCTTGTGACTACTCCATCTCGATTTGGGCCCAGCGTGGTCTCCACACAGGTCCGCAACCGCTCGGTCGAGAAGCACGCCCGACTCTCTGCCATGCCCGCCGCCAACGATTGGTCGTCAGTCGACGACGAGTACTACTTTTCCGTTCACCCGGCGCTCATACAAATCGGCAAAGGCCGAGGCGGCCTCTGTCCAGCTCACTTCCAGACCCACCTGTGGGTGGAGAAATCCCTGTGAGATGAAGCTAACGAGACGCTGGAGATCCTCGCCGAAGCTGGGCGGCTGGGCGCTCGAATACACGAAGAACCCCTCCAAACGGGCACCCGGCCTGCCGGCAAAGTCGCCGAAACTGATCTCGGCGGCTTCACCGGACGAGTTGCCGAATACAACCACCACCCCCTGCGGCCCGATGAGCCGGAGGGCATTTGCCAGCGAAGAGCCCCCCGCCGATTCCAGGATGACATCGAACGATCCCTCGGCCTCACCGATGTCGTACACGATTTTTTCGGCGCCGAGCCCGTCCAATCCTTCTGCTCGCGACTCGTTGCGCGCCACGGCGGTCACCGACGCACCGCCGCGAACGGCCAGCTCAACGGCGAACCTCCCGACTCCGCCGGCGGCTCCGGTAACGAGCACCCGGCGACCGAGCAGCTCCCCGCCCACCCTCAGCGCCCGCAGCGCCGTCATCCCGGCGATCGGAAGCGTCGCTGCCGCACGGAAGGACACCTCGTCGGGCAAAACGGCCACCCGATCGGTCGAAGCGCACACACGCTCCGCCCAACCGGCCTGGTCGACCCAGGCGACCACCCGGGTTCCCGGAAGCGGGCCCGAAGCATCAGCCGCCGCCTCCAAGACGGTGCCGGCCACGTCCTGGCCCGGCCTCCATCCTGACGGTCGGGCGGCCAGGAGCCGCAGCTCTCCGCGGTTCACCGCGAAGGCCGACACGTCCACGACTAGTTCTGATCGCGAAGGCGTGGGTTCGTCGACCTCTGTCAGATCGACACCCAAACCACTATCTCCTTGGTTCACCAGTGCCCGCACCTCTCCTCCTTCCCGGCCTCACCGACCACCCTAGAGGTGACTGGGCAGGTGTGATAGTGGGGTTCTGCAGCCCAGCTTTGGGACTTTCGACCCTGCCGATCCCCGGCCGGGCCCGTAGGGTTAACCCAGGGAGAGCGGTGCCGCTCAGGCGATCGACCAAGGAGGACCCTATGCCCGATTCGTCGATGGATGCCCTCGTCCTGGTCGGCCCGAACGAATTTGAAATCCAGACCGCCGACCTCCCCAGCGCCGGTGCCGGTGAGGTGCTATGCGAGGTGCACTCGGTGGCCATTTGTGGGACCGACAAGGAGATCATCTCCGGCAACTTCTTGAAGAAGGGCTGGCCCCGCGGGTATCCGTATACCCCCGGACACGAGTGGTCGGGTGAAGTCGTAGACCTGGGCGAAGGAGTCGCCGAACAGGGTTTCCAGGTCGGCGATCGTGTGGCCGGTACCGCACATTGCGGGTGCGGCTACTGCCGCCAGTGCGCCATCGGCCGCTACACGTTGTGCGAGAACTATGGGCACGAGGATCGCGGTCACCGCCACTACGGCCACTACAGCACGGGGGCGCTTCGCCAATACCACAATTCGAGCATCAAGTCCGTGTTCAAAATCCCCGACACGATGACGCTGGAAGAGGCTGCCCTCGTCGACGCCAGCTCAATTGCCCTCCACGCCGTCAAGCGTGGAAAAGTGATGCCGGGAGACACGGTCGCCATCATCGGACCGGGCGCCCAGGGCCTACTCGCCGCCCAGTGCGCGGCAACCATGGGAGCGTCGCTCGTGATCGTGGTCGGTCGGGGAGAGCGCCTGCAAAAGGCAGCCGAACTCGGAGCAGCCACCGTCGACAACAGCAAGGTGGACGGCGCCCAAGCAGTGCGGGATCTCACCGACGGCAAAGGCGCTCACATGAGTATCGATACGGCAGCCCGGGGCACCTCGCCTGCCGAAGCAGTGCAGATGACCCGCAAGGGAGGGCGAGTGGCGTTGATCGGCGTTCCCCTCGAGGGCTGCGAACTTCCCCTGCAGCGGATGGTCCTCGAGGAGATGGACGTGTTCGGGGTGCGCGCCAATCCCGGCACGTGCGCCGAGGTCATCCCGCTTATCGCCGCCGGCCGGATCGACGTGGCGGCGGTGACAACGCACACGTTCCCACTGCGCGATTTCAGATGGGCCTACGAGACTTTCACCCAGCGTATCGACGGTGCTCTGAAGGTACTCGTGCAACCCAACACGTAAGAAACGGAACGCAACAAGAAGGTGGTGTTCATGAGCGAGTGGAAGATCCCTCCCCAAGGCGGTCACATGGAGCGCCCAACGGGCATCTACTACCAGACCATGACGGGAAAACAGGTAGAGGACCGCCTCAAGGAGAACGACCTCATCATCATTCCCGTCGGGAGTACCGAGTCGCACGGTCTCGCCCAGAATCCGGGCGAGGATACTTTCCTGGTCACCCGCCAGGCCGAGCAGGTTGCCGAGAGAACCGGCTGCACGGTGGCAGAGCCCATCTGGTATGGATCCCATCCTTTCCATCACCTCGGCATGCCCGGGAATATCGTCATCCCCGAGGAGACCCTCAACGCCTATCTGCGAGCAGTCATCGCCGGTTTCTGGAACGCCGGTTTCCGTAAGCAGATCCTCTTGAACGGGCACGGCCAGGACTACGTGATCCCGACCGCCATGCACCAGTTCGGGAAGAAGTATCAAGTCCCTTGCATCCTCATCAATGTCAACTGGTGGTTTGTAATCCCCGAGCACCTGCGCGACAAGGAACACGGCGGACCCTTCGAGACCCCGTTCATCCACGGAGACGAATGCGAAGCCTCCTTCTCGATGGCCCTCTTCCCCGAGTTCATCGACCTCCAGTTCGCTGAACAGACGACCTTCACACCGCTCCTCCCACCCGGACACATCAACAAGTCCGGCTCGGCGCTTCCCCTCGCCGAGGCGCCGCTCCCCTTCTGGCAGCAAGTGGGCGGCTCGCCGCTCGAGGTGGTCGCCACCCCGGAAGGCACGGTTGGAGACGCTACTCTCGCCGATCCCGAGAAGGCGAAGGGGGGCGTCAACGCCATCCTCGATTATCTGGAGCGACTGGTCAACGACATCATGGCGATGTACCCGGCGGGCCAGTTACCACCTATCGAAAAAGTCAGCATGCGTCCCCGCGAGGATGTCGAAGCGGTGCTCAAAGGCCCCCGCGAGCCGGGCGGCCGACACCTCTACACCTTCGCCTATCCGCCGTGATCCAGTCATCGGCCCCTTCGGCTTCCGCCGGATCGGCAGAGCGCCCAGGCTGGAGCCGGGCGTGAAAATAGCATCGCTCCGTTTGGGTGACCTCGACCGGATGGTGCTGGAGGACGGCCGCGCCACCCGGCTGTCCTGGTGGGGAGAACGTCTCAGCCGGTTGGGCATTGCTCCCGGTGCCTCCGGGAACCTGAGTTTCAGGAGCGAGCGAGGCTTCGTGATCACTCGAACGGGCGTTGAACTGAACCAGATCGAGCCCGGCGACTGGGTAGAAGTCACCGAACTGCGGCGCCGCTCCGACGAGAGCCTCGAGGTCGATTACTTTGGGAACTACGAGCCGTCGCGCGACGCCTTCGTGCACGGCGCGGTTTACCAGCAAACACCTGCTGCCCGTTCGATCTTCCACCTCCACGATCAGGACATGCTGGAGAAGGCGGACCGATTGGGCGTACCGTCCACAGACCGCTACTACCCGGCGGGAACCAGCGAGTCCGTGGCGGAGATTGAACGGCTTCTCACCAACCTGCCGGCGGTCGATTACTTCGTGTTGATCGAACACGGGATCGTTGGCTGGGCCACTGATATCGAAGCGGCAGGCCATCTCATTGATCGGTGGCACCGGCGGGCAAAGGAGGCGAATGACTGATCCGGCGCGAGTAATGGCGGTTGGAACGGTCATGGTCGACGTGCTGGCCGTGGGACTCCCCCACGTCGCTGCGCCGGGGCACGTCGTTTATGCACCGCGCGAGATTGAATCGCTCATCGGTGGGCATCCCATCGACGTAGCGATAGATCTCAGCAAGTTGGGTTTTCCGGCAAGATCCATCGGACTGGTGGCGGCCCTCGGTGACGGGATGTACGGCTCGTACGTCGCTGAAGTCATCGAAGGCTACGCCTTCGAAACATTCCTGCAGCGGGTGCCATCGCACGACACAGGCAAGAACCTGGTGCTGGAAGTGGAAGGTGAGGATCGCAGGTTTCACATCGACCCGGGCGCCAACTGGTTCCTGGATCCCGCGCACGTATCGGACGCTCTCGCGCACTTCGCCCCCGAGGTACTCACCGTACGACCCGGCTACACGGGTATCGATCTCCACCTGAGGGAGATCCTCTCCGATGTCCCCGACGCGCTCGTGCTGCTCGACGTGATGCAGCCGCATCCGTCGCGACCTGTTGATCTCGTCGTGCCGGCCTTGCCTTACGTCGACATAATCCACTGCAACGAGAAAGAAGCAATGGCGGTCACCGGGGCGCCAACCGTTGAAGGTGCGGTGAAGAGCCTCCTTGATCGAGGTCCACAGGTCGTATTGCTGACGTCGGGAGCCGCCGGTGCCCGAGCGGCCACAAGCGCTCATGCGGTCGCCCAACCGGGCATCCAGAT
>Ga0224512_10004346_pt1 | contig 12006 bp, 11 predicted proteins | sample SF_May12_sed_USG_4_FD_169103 | JGI IMG/M metagenome (GOLD analysis project Ga0224512, IMG submission 169103) | Sediment microbial communities from San Francisco Bay, California, United States - SF_May12_sed_USGS_13 | ecosystem: Environmental > Aquatic > Marine > Sediment | place: USA... | reverse complement strand
CAAATATACCGGCTTTACCGGACGGTTTTTCCCGCAAGGTTACGTCGATTGGCGCTACCCGCTGGTGCGTGAACTCGGCAATGTGCGCCACGTGATCGAACCGCGCGTGTCGTTCATAGTTGCGCCCAACAGCGGCAACCCGTTCAAAATCCCGAATGAAGACAGCCTGGACGTTGAGCTTGACGACACCAACATCTTCGCGCTCAACCGGTTCAATGGATTAGACCGGGTCGATCAGGGCACGCGGGTCGTCTACGGGGTTAGCTCGGCGTTTTATGGCAATCGCGGCGGCAAGACCTCGATATTCCTGGGAAACAGCTACCGCTTCACGAACCGCCATCATTTCCCCACCGACTCTGGGCTCGATGACCGGTTCTCCGATCTCGTCGGGCGGATTGACATTCAACCGTCGGAATTCCTCCACGTCCTCTACCGGTTTCGCCTGGGAACCCTGAACCTCCGTCGCAAACGCCATGAGATCTCCGCCAACGCTGGTCCGCCATGGTTGCGGGCCGGCCTCAGCTACTTCTATTTCCGCGGCAATGAGAACAACGCCGAATTCGGCGAGCGCGAGGAGATCTTCGGAGGCATAACGGCCCGTATAACCAAGAACTGGGCGGTTCGCGCAAGCACCCGATACGATATCGACGATGACGCAGCCCTGTCCTGGAGCCTCGGTGCGGCGTTCCAGAATGAGTGTTGCTTGGTGGATTTCAACTTCACCCGTTCGTTCACGTCTGACCGCGATGTGAAGGCAAGCAATCGGTTTTTCTTGCGTATAGTATTGAAACACCTTGGCGAAGTTGCGAGTGGGCTCTAGATCGCCAATTTGCTATCGAGCCCGATAAGCGGATATATATCCGCCGCCGCAGGACAATCGAGGCGGAGAGAGCAGATATGAAAGCGGCATTTGTCGTTAGTTTGGTATTGGCCATCACTTGGGTCGGGAGCGGGCCGGGGAATGGATCCGCTCGCGCTGGCGATGCAGCGCCCGGCACCGAGCAACTGGCACAGCGCCGCGCCGCCCTCAAGCAGGCGCCCAACGAGCTAAGGATCGCCGCGGTGGTCAATTCCGAGGTGATCACGGTGCGTGACCTTCGTGCCCGCCTCAATTTCGTGCTCAAGACGTCACGTATCCGCAACGATCCGGAGACGCGCAAGCGCCTTTCCAAGCAGATCCTGCGGTCGCTCATCGAGGAGCGGCTCAAGATGCAGGAGGCCCGCCGGCTCGGCATCAAGGTAACGAAGAAGGAACTGGACGCCTCGGTCGGACGCCTGGAAGCCAACAACAACATCCCGAAGGGCCGCCTGCTCCCGTTTTTCCGCAGCCGGGGCATCGACACGCGCACGGTGATCGAACAGATCCAGGCGGCGATCGCCTGGCGCCGGGTAATCATCCAGAAGATCCGCCCGCGGGTGCGCATCAGCAATGAAGAAGTCCTCGAATACATTGCACGGGTCAAAGCCAATCAGGGCGAAAAGCGCTACCGGGTCTCTGAGATATTCCTGAGTGTCGACTCGCCTGACCAGGAGCGCGACGTACGCCGCACCGCCCAGCGGTTGTTCGAGCAGATAAAAAAAGGCGTGAGTTTCGCGCGGATCGCCACCCAATTCTCCCAGAGCCCCACGGCCAAGGTTGGCGGTGACCTTGGCTGGATCGATCAGGGCTCGCTGCCGAGCGAGTTGGATAACCGGTTGCGACAGATGAAGCCGGGTCACGTCGTCGGTCCGGTCCGCACCGCCGGTGGATATTATATTCTCGCCCTGCGCGAGACCCGAGTCATTGCCTTGGGCCCGACCAAAGAGCCGACAGTGTCGCTGACACAGGTGGTGTTGAAGTATCCGCCGAAGGCCAAGGATGCCGATCGCAAGCGCCAGCTCGAACAGGCCAAGAAGATCAGCGAGACAGCATCGAGCTGCGCCGATTTGGAAAAGCGCAGCAAGGAGCTTGGCGTGTCGGGCACTTCCCGGCTCAAGAACGTCAAGCTCGCCAGTCTGGCGCCGCATCTGCGCCGCCCCTCGCAGTCGCTCCAGGTCGGCAGGGCAAGCCCGCCGATCGAGACGAAGGACGGGTTGACAGTCATCATGGTTTGCCAGCGCGACGCCGGCACCGACCGCAAGCGCATGCAGTCGATACGCCGAGCTCTGGCCGCCCGTCAGATGAACATCCTGACCCGCCGCTATCTGCGCGATCTCCGGCGATCGGCCTATCTCGACGTGAGGGTATGAACGCGGGCGTCGTCCCGCCAATCGCGCTGCCCCCAATCGCGCTGACCATGGGAGAGCCGGCGGGGATCGGCGGCGAAATCACCCTCAAGGCCTGGCATTCGCGGCAGGCAGGCACGCATCCGTTTTTCGTCATCGACGATCCGGCACGCCTGACGGCATTGGCTGAGCGCGTTGGTCTGCGCGTGCCCATCGTTGAAATTGACGAGCCCGAAGCCGCCGCCGCAGAGTTCGCGGCAGCTCTGCCCGTGCTCGGCAGCGAGCTCGCCGTGAATGCCGATCCGGGCCGGCCTGATCCTGCCAACGTGCCGACCGTGATCGCCGCGATCGACCAGGCGGTCGCGCTCACCCGCGAAGGACGTGCCGCCGCCACGGTCACAAATCCAATCCATAAGGCCACGATGTATGAGGGCGGCTTCGCCTATCCTGGCCATACCGAGTATCTGGGCGCCATAGCAGGCGGAGATGCGCCGCCGCAGATGATGCTCGCCGTCCCCGGTCTGCGGGTCGTGCCGGTAACAGTCCACCTGCCGCTGGCCGACGTCGCAGGCACCCTGACCAGCGACATGATCGTGGCGGCCGGCCGGGCCACCGCCGAGGCGCTGCGGCGCGATTTCGCCATCGCGGCCCCGCGGCTCGTTGTGGCCGCGCTCAACCCGCATGCCGGTGAAGCAGGCGCGCTCGGCGCCGAAGAACGCGCGATCATCAACCCGGCGATCGAAACGTTGCGCGCGGACGGCATCGAGGTCAGCGGCCCTGCCCCAGCCGACACACTGTTCCACGCGCGAGCACGGGCAACCTATGACGCAGCGCTGTGCATGTATCACGACCAGGCGCTGATCCCGCTCAAGACCATCGATTTCGATCACGGCGTCAACATCACCCTTGGCCTGCCCTTCATACGCACCTCGCCCGACCACGGAACGGCGCTGGCGCTGGCCGGAACCGGCGAGGCCATTCCTACCAGCCTCATCGCCGCCCTCACGATGGCGGGCGAAATGGCTTCGCGGCGGCGCGCCCACGGCGACGCGCGCGTCGCCGATTAGGCCTTGTCCCAACTTGATGCGGCGATCGAAAACCTGGCGCCGTTGCGCGACGTCATCGCGCGCCACCATCTGCGGGCGCGCGGCGCGCTTGGTCAGCATTTCCTGCTCGATCTCAATCTGACCGACCGGATCGCACGCGCCGCAGGGCCGCTTGAAGGCTGCCTCGTCTACGAGGTCGGGCCGGGGCCAGGCGCCCTCACCCGCTCGTTGTTGCTTGGGGGCGCGAGCCATGTCGTCGCGGTGGAGCGCGACCCACGCTGCGTTGCGGCTCTGCAGGACCTCGTGACGGCCGCCGGCGGGCGTCTCACGGTCACCGAGGGCGATGCGCTGGAGGTCGATCCGGCGGCGCTGGCGCGCGATCACGGCGGCCTGCCGGTCCGCATTGTCGCCAATCTGCCCTACAACATCGGCACGGTGCTGCTGACGAAATGGCTGGCCGAGGCCTCGGCCATTCAGTCGATGACCCTGATGTTCCAGAAGGAGGTTGCCGAGCGGCTGATCGCCAAGCCGGGGAGTAAGGCCTACGGTCGGCTCTCCGTGCTGACCCAATGGCTTTGCGAGGCCGAGCGGCTATTCAACCTGCCCGCCGAGGCCTTCGTGCCGCCGCCCAAGGTGGCGTCTTCGGTCGTCCGCCTGACGCCGCGCGCCGAGCCACTGGCGCCGGCGGAGATGGCCACCCTCGAGCGCGTCACCGCCGCCGCGTTCGGCCAGCGCCGCAAGATGGTGCGATCGAGCCTGAAGACGCTGCGCGGCGATACGGCAGCCTTGCTGGGCGCTGCCGGTATCGAGCCGACGGCACGGGCCGAAGACCTGCCGGTTGAGGCATTTTGCGCGATAGCGCGGGCAGTCGGGCCGGGCTGACTCGGCGTTAGCCGCGTTCCCGCAACCGGTTGACGAAATCGACCAACCCGGTCTGGCGGCGGCGCTGGAGGCGCTCGGCGGCGAGAATGGCGCGGACCTGGGCAACGCTCTCGTCCAACACGGCGTTGACGACGACGTAGTCGTATTCCGACCAGTGGTCGATCTCGTCCATGGCGAGCGCCATGCGCTTGGCGACGACATCGCCGGGATCGCGCTTGCGTGATTTGAGCCGGGCTTCCAGGGCGGCGAAAGAGGGCGGCAGGATGAAGACCTTGATGAGATCGCTGCGCGCCGCCTCCTCGATCTGCTTGGCGCCCTGCCAGTCGATGTCGAAGAGCACGTCGCGGCCCGCTTCGAGAGCTTCGTCGACCGGCGCGCGGGGCGTTCCGTACCGATTGCCGAAGACATCGGCGTGCTCCAGAAGCTCCCCGGCCGCGGCCATGGCCTCGAAGCGCGCGGCGTCGATGAAATAATAATCGACGCCCTCCTGCTCGCCGGGACGCTGGGGCCGGGTGGTAACGGACACCGACATCGAGATGTTGTCGTCGGCCGCCAGGATCGCGCGCGCGATCGAGGTCTTGCCGGCGCCCGAGGGCGACGACAGCACCAGCATCAGGCCGCGCCTGGGGATCGGAGGATTGCTTGCCGATGCGCTCATTGCAGATGCGCTATTCGACGTTTTGAACCTGCTCGCGCAGGCGTTCGATCGCGGCCTTCAGGGCCAATCCGATATTGGTGAGTTCGATGTCGGATGACTTCGCACAGAGCGTGTTGGCCTCGCGGTTGAGCTCTTGGCAGAGGAAATCGAGGCGCCGGCCAACCGGCTCGTCGGCAGACATGAGGTCGTTCACGGCGGCGATATGCGCGGTCAGCCGGTCGAGCTCCTCGGCGACGTCGGCCTTGGCGGCAAGCAGCGCGGCTTCCTGGGCCAGGCGCTCCTCGGGCAGCGCCGGATCGGCCTCGATGAGCGCCGCCACTTGTTGGGCGAGGCGTGCCTTGATTGCGTCGGGCTGCACGGCGGCGGTTTCACCTGCCGACTTTGCGAGCTCGGAAAGCTCGGCGAGCTGGTCGGCAAATATCTTGCCCAGGCGGGCACCTTCTTCGCCCCGCATCGCCGACAGCGCGTCGAGCGTACGCTCAAGCGAGCCGAGCAGCGCCGCATCGCGCGCCTTCTCCGCCTCCGCATCGGGGTCCTCCTCGCCAAGCTCCACGACGCCGCGCACGGCGAGCAACGCTTCAAGGCGCGGCGGCGCCGGGTCGACGATATCGCCCAGCTCACCGCGCAGGCGGATCACCTCGTCGAGCAATGCGCGGTTGACCCTCAGCGCGTTCTCGCCGCCACGGCGCGTCAAAGTGAGGTTGACCGAGACGGCGCCGCGCCTGGCGCGCGCTGCCACCGCCTCACGCGCCGGCGCCTCGAGCCGGTCGAGGCCGGGCGGCAGCTTGCAGCGGATGTCGAGGCCGCGGGCGTTGACGCTGCGCGCCTCCCAGACCCACTGAGCGCCGTCGTCGGCGCCTTCCTCGCGGGCAAAACCGGTCATGCTGAAAATCGCCACCCGCCCCCTGCTCCACGAACTCACCGCCACGAACCAAGCCTGAAATGCGTCCGCGCTGGCTTAAGCGCGTGCAACCCTCTATATACCGCGCCCGGTACGGCAACAAGCGCGCGGGAGCCCGCTCGCGATGCGCGATCCCAAAACCATCCTGATCACCGGCGCCTCCAGCGGCATCGGCGAGGCGCTCGCCGTGGCCTATGCCACACACGGCGTCTTTCTCGCTCTGTGTGGACGCGACGCCGAAAGACTGGGCGAAATCCGCCAGCGCTGCCGCAACAAGGGCGCCATGCTCGACGCACGGGTGATCGACGTGACCGACGCGGCCGCGATTGCGGACTGGATCACCGAAATCGAGGCCGAGCGGCCACTTGACCTGGTGATCGCCAATGCCGGCGTTTCGGCCGGCACCGGCGGCGGCCGCGAACGTGCCGAGCAGGCGCGCAAGGTGCTGGCGATCAATGCCGACGGGGTGATGAACACGGTGCTGCCAGCGTTCGAGGCGATGCTGGCACGGTCGCCCGCGCGGCCCGACGGCAAGCGTGGTCAGGTCGCGATCATGAGCTCGCTGGTGTCCTTTCGCGGGTTTCCCGGGGCGCCGACCTATTGCGCCAGCAAGGCCGCGGTCCGCATCTACGGCGAGGCGATGCGCGGCGAACTCCATCACAGCGGGATCGAGGTCAACGTGATCTGCCCCGGCTATATCCGCAGCCGCATGACCGCGCGCAACAAGTTCCCCATGCCGATGTTGATGGACGCCGACCGGGCCGCCCGCAAGATCAAGCGCGCTTTACGGCGGAACAAGGGACGCATTGCCTTTCCGCTGACGATGTACTGGCTGGTGCGCCTGATCGCAGGCCTGCCGATGGCGCTGACCGATCCGCTGCTGCGAAAGCTGCCGAAGAAGGACGCGGCCGCCGAGGATTGATCGACGGCCGCGCCTCCACTCAGTCCTTGCGTGAGACGAACCAGACGTTCATGGGATCGTGATCCAGAACATGGCGTTCGATCGAACGAAAGCCAGCCACGCCTAACATCCGCTCGGCCGTCTCCCAGCCCCACATCGTCCCCAAGCCCGCGCCGCCCTGGCCCAGCGACACCGGCATGCAGTGCATGCAGGACGCCGTGTAGAGAAACGCTGCAAACGGAAAATCGAGGTTGTTCTCCAACGACGCCGAGCCGCCGATATCCTGCATCAGATGAAGACCGCCCCGCCGCAAGGCACCATGAATCCCGGTGAGAACGCTCTGGGGATCCTTCTGATCGTGGATCGCATCGAACGACGTGACGAGATCGAAGGCGTGCGGCTCGCTGAAGCCGGTCAGATCGCGCTGCTCGAAGCGTATGTTGGACATAGCTCCCGCCGCCTGCCGCGCGGTAGCGACGGCATCCGGGCACAGATCGTAGCCGGCAAAGCGGCTGTTGGGATAACGCGCCGCCATTGCAATCAGCGTCCCGCCGGCGCCGCAGCCGGCGTCGAGTACGTCGATCCCGGCCTCAAGCCGCGCTGCAAGACCCTCTGCCAGCGGCAGCACCACATCGAAAAGCGGTGCCGCGACGTTCTGGGCGCTGTCTTCGGCCATGATGGCGTGAAAGCACGGATAGTCGTCGTAGCGTGTGCCCTCGCCGGTTTCAAAGCAGTCAAGGATGCGGTCCTGCACCGCACCGGACAGCGGTACGAACTGGGCATAGACCGCCATATTGCCCAGCGGCGCATTGCGCGTCAGGCACGCCGAATGCTCTTCGGGCAGATGATAGGTCCGCGACTTGGGCGCATAGTTCACGATTCCGCCGGTCACCATCACCGCGAGCCATTCGCGGACATAACGTTCGGACAGCGAAGCCGCGTCGGCGATCTGGGCGCTGGTGCTTGGGGGCAGTGTGGCCAGTGTGTCGAACAGGCCCGTGCGGTGGCCGACCGACAACATGACCGACACGGCACCGGAATTCACGATACCGCCGATCTTTTCTGCAAATGTTTCTGCCGCGTGCTGGTCGAGCGATGGCGCGGCTGGTGCAGCCATATTCATTCTATTTCTCCGGGTTGAAGGAAGGTTGAGACACCCGGTGCTGCCGACGAAGGCTGGCCGGGTCCCGTTGCATTGCCAGCCGAAACTAAGCCCGGGTCGATTTGCTCGCTAGAGCGACATTGGACACAAACGGGGGTTATCTGCCAAATTGGCGTGATGACGACACGTGCAGCAAACGAGCCGGTATCGGTGTGCATTCTGGCGTTGCCCGAGAGCACGCCGGCAGCGCTCTATGGCTTGTATGAGGTCTTCATATCGGCCGGTGTCGCCTGGCCGATGTTGACCGGCGCGTCGGAGAGCGCGCCATTATTCCACGTGAAGATCGTGTCGCCGGACGGCGCGATGTTTACCTGCGCCGCTGGCACACCGATCGCTCCGCACGCCTCGCTTGGCGAGATCGACGCAACCGACGTCGTAATCGTGGCCGATTTGGCCTTTGCCCCCGACGAGGATCCACGCGGTCGTTGGCCCGTGGTCACCGACTGGATCCGCCGCCTATACGACGATGGCGCGCATATCTGCTCGGTGTGCACGGGATCTCTGCTGCTGGCCGATTGCGGGCTGCTCGACGGCCATGACGCGACCACCCATTGGTCAGCGACCGATCTCTTCAGGCGCTATTTTCCCGCCGTAAAGCTGACACCCGAGCGCATTCTCGTACCCACTGGCCCCGAACACCGCGTGATCACCGGCGGCGGCGCTTCAACCTGGGAAGATCTGGCGCTTTACCTCGTCGCGCGGTTCTGCGGACAAACCGAGGCGGTACGCATTGCCAAGGTCTTTCTGTTCGGCGACCGCAGCGAAGGGCAGCTGCCTTACATGGCGGTCGGCCGGCCGCGGCGGCACGACGATGCGGTCATCGCCGACGCGCAGAGCTGGATCGCCGATCACTATGCCGCCGCCTCGCCGGTCGCCCGCATGGTGGCGCGCGCCGGGCTGGCGGAGCGCACCTTCAAGCGCCGATTCCGATCGGCGACCGGCTATTCGCCTGTCGAGTATGTTCAGACCCTGCGCGTCGAGGAGGCCAAGCAGCTGCTCGAGACGACCGAGACAGCGACGGATGCGGTCGGGCGCATGGTCGGCTATGAAGATCCGACGTTCTTCCGCCGGTTGTTCAAGCGGCGCACCGGAACCACGCCAGCCCGCTACCGGCGGCGCTACAAGTCGGTCGGATATCCGGACGGTGCCCGGTAGGCGTTCGGCTTCAATTTTTCTTATCGCCGCCGCCTGGTTTGCTGCTGCCCGCGCCGTCGGTCTTCTTTGCTTCTTCGGCCTTTTCCTTCGCCGCCTCGGCCTCGCGTTGGCGGCGCAGCTCGCGCCAGCGGCGGACGTTCTTGTTGTGCTGTTCCAGCGTCTCGGCGAAGGCATGACCGCCGGTGCCGTCGGCGACGAAGTAAAGCTCCTTGGTCTTCGCCGGGTTGAGCGCCGCAGCGATGGCAGCGCGGCCGGGATTTGCGATCGGCCCTGGCGGCAGGCCGTCGATCCGGTAGGTGTTGTACGGCGTCTTGCGCTCCAGGTCCTTGGTCAGCAAGCGGCGGCCCAGCGGGCCCTTTCCCTTCGTGATGCCGTAGATCACAGTCGGGTCGGTCTGCAGGCGCATGCCCTTGCGCAGCCGGTTGACGAAGACGGCCGCGACCCGCACCCGCTCGCCGGCCTTGCCGGTCTCCTTTTCGATGATCGAGGCGAGGATGAGCGCCTCGCGTTTGGTCTTGAACGGTAAATCCTTGGCGCGCTTTTCCCATAGCTCGTTGAGCACCTTCGCCATCGCATCGCGCATCCGCTTGACGATGGCATCGCGCGTATCGCCGAGCGCAAAGCTATAAGTTTCGGGCAGCAGCTCGCCTTCGCGCGGCGCCAACGACACATCGCCATCCAGGCCTTCGGTGGCCTTCAGCCGTTCGAGGATCTGATAAGTGGTTCGGCCCTCGCTCGCGGTGAACATGCGCAGGACCGTCTTGCCGGCAACGATCCGTGCCAGGACGCGCTTCATGCTGACGCGCGCCGGAAAGCGGTATTCGCCGGCTTTCAGGCGGCCGGCGCTTCGGGTCAGTCGCATGGCGAGACGAAAGACCACCGGATCCTCGATCACGCCCGCAGCCAGCAGGCGGCGCAGGATGGCGTCGCGGCCCGAACCCTTCGGAATGACCACAGTTGTCGCTTGGCGCAACGGCCCGGCGGCCGTGTATGTATTCAGGCCCCAATACCCGAGCAGCCCGACAACCGCGGCGAGGCCGATGAACAGTCCAAGCACCGCCGCGAGAGCACGCCGCATGGGCTTAAGGCGCTGCGCCGAAGATCAGGCTGGCGTTGGTGCCGCCGAAGCCGAAAGAATTGCAGAGCGCGTGCCTGACCGTACGCTCCTTTGCCTGCTTGGGCACCAGATCGATATCGCAGCCCTCCGACGGGTTGTCGAGATTGAGGGTTGGCGGCAACACACCGGTGCGGAGCGCCATGATCGAGAAGATCGCCTCCACACTGCCGGCCGCGCCCAACAAATGGCCGATCGCCGATTTGGTCGACGACATGGAAAGCTTGTAGGCGTGATCGCCGAATAGGCGTTTGACCGCACTAACCTCGATCTCATCGCCAAGCGGCGTCGACGTGCCATGGGCATTGATATAGTCGATATCGTCGACACCAAGTCCGGCGCTTTTGAGCGCATTCGTCATGGCCCGGAAGCCACCATTGCCATCGGCCGCGGGCGCGGTGATGTGGTGCGCATCGCCCGAAAGGCCGTAGCCGATCACTTCGCCGTAGATATTGGCGCCGCGGGCCTTGGCGTGCTCCAGCTCTTCAAGCACGACGACACCGGCGCCCTCGCCCATGACGAAGCCGTCGCGGTCCTGGTCCCATGGCCGCGAGGCGCGCTGCGGATCGTCGTTGAAATTGGTCGAGAGCGCGCGAGCCGCGGCGAAGCCGGCAATGCCGATTCTGCACACCGCCGCTTCAGCGCCGCCGGCGACCATGACGTCGGCATCTCCGTAGCCGATCAGCCGGCTGGCATCGCCGATCGCGTGCGCGCCCGTCGAGCAGGCGGTTACCACGGAATGGTTGGGGCCGCGGAAGCCGTATTTGATCGAAACCTGACCGGAGGCGAGGTTGATCAGCGATGAGGGAATGAAGAATGGGCTGAGCCGGCGCGGCCCGCGTTCATGCAGCGTGATCGAGCCTTCGTAAATCCCCTGCAAGCCGCCGATGCCGGAGCCGATCATGACGCCGGTGCGGTCTTGATCCACCTCCTCATCGGGGGTCCAGCCGGCGTCTTCCACCGCCTGGGTTGCCGCCGCCATCGCGTAGAGTATGAAGGGATCAACCTTGCGCTGGTCCTTCGGCGCCATCCAGTCGTCGGCATTGAAACGGCCTTCGCTGGTTTCGCCGCGCGGCAGCACGCCCGCAATCTTGGCAGGCAGATCGGAGACATCGAAGCCTTGAACGCCGGTAATCCCGGACTCGCCCTCGATCAGGCGCTTCCAAACGGCCTCGATCCCGACGCCGAGCGGCGCCACGATCCCCAGGCCGGTGACGACAACCCGTCTCATCCGCCTATCGCTGACTGTTCATGATGGTCCGAGCGCTCCTAGGACAGAGGCGCGGGTGGGCACAGAATGCGCTGGGCCAGCGGCATGCCGGACAAGTCCGGCGCTGGTCAGGCTGCGATCTTCTTGATGTAGTCGATGGCATCCTTGACGGTGACGATCTTCTCCGCCGCATCGTCTGGAATCTCGCAACCGAACTCTTCCTCGAACGCCATAACCAACTCGACGGTATCCAGGCTGTCGGCCCCCAGATCTTCGATGAAGTTGGCGCTGTCCGCGACCTTGGCCTCGTCGACACCAAGGTGCTCGACGACAATTTTTTTCACGCGCTCGGCAACATCACTCATATTCGTTATCCTCAAGCGATCTCGACTGTTGGATGGACGCTTTCAATGGAGCCGCAGTGGCGGCCCACGTCCGCCCCATCCGCGCGCTCGCGCCGCCACGGGCGGCGTTCCCTAACATACTCTTCCCCCGCTTGGCCAGCGTTCCGCACCGACGGCGTGGCAACCCCTTGATGATGGGGTTTCAGAGCGTCGCATGCAAGCCCGCACAAGACCCTGTCCGGCACGGTGCGCCGAGCTCACATTGCTTTCACCAGCGCCTCGATATCGTCAGGCGATTCTGCGTTGAGTGTTACCAGATCACGGTCGATGCGCCGCGCCAGACCCGACAGAACCTTGCCGGTACCGAGCTCGATTTGCGTATCGACGCCGGCCACACGCATCGCCAGTACACTTTCGCGCCAGCGCAC
>Ga0224512_10004345_pt1 | contig 12006 bp, 12 predicted proteins | sample SF_May12_sed_USG_4_FD_169103 | JGI IMG/M metagenome (GOLD analysis project Ga0224512, IMG submission 169103) | Sediment microbial communities from San Francisco Bay, California, United States - SF_May12_sed_USGS_13 | ecosystem: Environmental > Aquatic > Marine > Sediment | place: USA... | reverse complement strand
AAACGGCTCGGCGGAGGTGAAGCGCAAGGTGTTGTTCCTCGCTCGCTCGCCGACGCCGGGACCGGGCAGTGTGGTCGCCGTCGCCGAGGTGCCGGAAGGCGAGGGCGTGAACGTCAATCAGTTGCTCGGCACGATCGCACAGGTGCTGACGAGTGCGGTGGCGGTTATTGCGATTGTGGTGAGGTAGCTGCACTTCTCTGAAGGCGGTGAACGTGTGTCCTCAGCGCTTGCCGACTAGGACGGTTCTCCCTTGACGAAGTCCATAGCTACGTCCGGCTTCGGCCTACTGGCAGTCATGATTGACCGGCGCCGTCTACTCTTGGGGATTCCCTTCGTGGCAGCTGCGCTGGCTGCGACTGTTGCGCTCGTTCTTCCGGTGCGCTTTACAGCTGAGACCCGGTTTTTTCCTGACGTCCCGGAAGGCGCTACGTCGCTCGGCTCACGCCTCCAGGGGTTCTCGGGGCTGGCTGCGCAGTTCGGCCTCACGCTCCCTGAGGCAGTTATCTCACCGCAGTTCTATGAAGCGCTCATTGGAAGTCACAGAATCCAGAATGCCGTTCTGGAAAGCTCCATTGTCGTTGCGACGTCTGAACGCGGTTCCGACAGCCTCGCCGTACTCGACTACCTAGATGTCACGGGCGACACTGAGGCCGATCGGCTCGAAACCGGACGGCGGCGCTTGCGCAGGCTGGTTTCCACGTCCATAGACGCGAGAACAGGCGTGCTGGACCTTCGCATAACGTCGCCGGACCCTGCCGCTTCGGCCCAGATCGCATCCGCACTCCTCGCCCAACTAGAGGTCTTCAACCTCGAGGCCCGGCGCACCCGTGCCGGCGAGCGCCGCCGGTTCATCGAGCAGCGAGTCGCGGCTGCCCGGAGCGAGCTGGAAGCAGCCGAAGTGGAATTGAAGGTGTTTCTTCGAGCCAATCGGAGGTTCAACGAATCTTCGGACCTGCGATTCGAGCAGGATCGTCTTCAGCGCGTCGTGGATCTCAAGCAGAGCATTCTCACATCACTCCTCCAGGAGTTTGAGCAGGCACGAATTCAGGAGGTCAATGACACGCCATTGCTGACAGTCATTGACCTCCCCACCCCACCGTTCAAGAAGTCCTGGCCGCCACGGCGACTGATGGTGACGATTGCCTATTTGGCGGCGCTCCTCGCAACCCTCACGTGGGTACTGATGAGCGCCGTCCTGTCTGAAGATCGGATTGGCGCCGATCCCGCCTATCAAGCGTTCCGCTCCTCCCTACGCGCTGCACACTCTCATCCGTTCGGCCATACGCGCTGATGCTCCCGATGGGAGTCAGTGGCGGCCCGCTCACTGAGCCCCGTCTTTCGCCGGTGCTGGATCGATCCCACTGGCTGCTGCTCGCGCTCCCACTTGCGGTGGCCCTGGCTGCTGGACTCGCGGTCTCCGCCAGGCAAAACTATCTGTTGTTCACGGTCGTCGTGGTTGCCGTCGCCGGAGCGTGGCTGCGCCATCCGGTGATTGGGCTTTCAGCGACGATGCTGCTCACGATGCTGGATTTTCGCACGCAACTGGGTGGCATCAGTCTTCGGCTGTATGAGGCCGTAGGTGTGGCCGCTCTTGCTCTGCCCACGACATGGTCGACGGTACTTGAGAGCCTCCGTCGCCCAGCAATACGCACATTTGTGCCCCTCGCCCTGCTCACGGCTTGGACATTGGCCAGTACGGTCTACAGCTTTTCCCCATTAGCCTCACTGAGTTACGCAGTTCGCCTCGTCGTGGTACTCACGTTCGTGCTAGTGTGCTGCCGTGTGGCCGTCGAGCCCGGGGCACTGCCGGCGCTGCGGATGTCCCTCGGCATCGGTCTCGTCGTGATTCTCGTCGTTGGGTTTCTGCAGTTGGCTGTTGGCCGGGATTTTCTGGATCTACTCGCTGCTGGTGCGTACGTGCCGACCATGTCGACAGAATCGCTTAGGCGGGCTGCCGGCTCCTTCTTGGTCGGGCATTACGGACAACTACGTCCCTTTGGATTTGCAGCGACGCCCCATGCACACGCCGCGATGCTCGGGTGCATCGGCCTTTACTTCGTGCTTGGCAGCGGGCACCTAGCCTTCCACCGGCTTCTGGGGGGGGTCGCGATTCTGCAAGTGATCCTGGCCGATGTCAACGGCGCACTTCTTGGCGTCGCGCTAGCGTCTTGTGCTGTCTTGGCTGTCAAGATTTTTCGCGGTTCGGACCGCACAGGGGGAGTCCTGATTGGGGGAGCGCTAGCGATCACGATCGTTGCTGTAGCGCTCCAAGGTGGCATTCTGCCCGCCATCCGTCAGGGCTTTGTGGGCAGGTTCCCTTTATGGAACACCGGCGCTGCGGCCTTTCTCGAGCGGCCCATCATCGGCTGGGGAGCGGGGAGCGCCGCAAGTATCCTGGCACCGCTGGCAGCCGAAGTCGGTTACATGTTCGACCACTTTCACAATTGGTATCTCGAGACTGCGGCAGAGACTGGACTGGTTGGACTCGGACTTCTTGTGTTTTGGCTCAGCACTCTCATTAGGCACGCTATGAGGGCTCACTCGCCGGACGGAGCCGCACTCCTGGCGGTAACCGTGTTCTTCGGCGGCTACGGCCTCGTCGATTCCTTCGTCGGCGGGGGCAACGTTGCATTCGCGGCGTTCTTGATTACTGTGGGGCTCCTCCTCACAAGCGGGGACCTCCCGAATACCGCCTTGTTGTCGTCGTCACGCACGAACTAGTGGCGCCCCGGGGTCCGTCTGCATCCGCTTTGCTTCGCTCGATCAACGTGGTCGCTCTTGCCGGGGTCATTGGACAGCTTCTCGGCTTCCTCCGCGAAGTCGTCTTGTCCGCCTTCTTCGGCGCATCGGTCGCGACAGACGCGTACTACCTCTCCTTCTCGATCCCCGATCTCTTCCTCCAGCTGACGCTCGCTGGTGGTCTCACCTCGGCAATCGTTCCACTGCTCTCGGCTGAGGAACGCGAGCCGGCGTTCGGCGGGCCACCTGCAGTAGCGCGTTCGCTCCTGGAGGGGTACACCGTGCTGGCAGCGGCCGCGGCTGCTCTCGGCGTGATAATCATGCCCTGGCTCATCGCTCGGCTAGCACCGGGATTCGACGCGCCGACGCAGCGGCTTGCGACCAACCTGGGCAGGGTGATGATTCTCTCCCTGCCGTTTCTCACCGCAGCCGCCGTGGCCACCGGATACCTCAACTTCCGTCGATCGTTCGCCATCCCGGCACTACGGCCCGCGGTTCAGAGTCTCGCGGTCATCGGCGGTGTGATCCTGCTCTACCGCCGGTTCGGGGTCTATAGTGCCGCAGGCGGCGTCACCGTGGGAGCGATGGTTGGAGCCGTCGGCCTGGTGTGGCTGATGCTTCGAAAAAGCGATGCACACTCTGGCCGAAAGCGCGCCAGGGCACAGTTGTTCGGCCGCTACCTGCGGCTCGCGCTGCCCATCGTTCTCACCGGCCTCGTCATTCAGGTGTCTATCATCGCCGAAAAGACGGCCGCCACCGGATTCGCCGCCGGCAGTGTTGCGTCCCTGGCGTTTGCGCGACGGATCGCGTTCCTCGCGATTGCCCTTGGAGCGCAGCCCATTACGGTTGTGTTCTTTCCCGAGCTCGCCTCGGCGTTCGCCCGCGGACAAGCCGGAGTGTTTCGCCGGCACCTGCGAACCGCTATCGTCGTCACGGCGCTGGCGCTGATCCCTGGTGCATTGATCCTCGGCGGATTTGCCCAGCCAATCACGCGATTGTTGCTCGAGCGCGGGATGTTCCGGGCCGAGGACACGGCACGCGTGGCCGGTTTGCTGAGGGTGTACGCCGTCGGAGTTCCCGTCTTCGCAGCGAATTCGATCATGGTCTTCGCCCTCCATGCGCGGCAGCGGGTCTGGGCTCCCTTGGCAATTGGCTTGGGCACCTTTGGTCTCTATGTCCTTCTCCTATGGACGCTACCCGGCCGCCTCGGCCTTCCAGGAATCGTCACGTCGCTCGTGGTCGCCGAGGCAGTTCGCCTGGCCATTCTCACTACCATCGTGTGGACGCAAGACCGGCACCTCAGTATCTCATCACGCCGGCCGACGCCGGGTCAACCAGACGATGACACAGCACCGGAGTCAGCGCCGTGAGGAGCACAACATCTCTCACCCGGATCGTCGGACACATCTCCCGTACGCTTACCGGGAGTGCTACAGCTCGCAGGCTTCCCACTGTGGCCGCGTCATACACTGGCGCACGCCGTACCAAGCGTGCAAAACCGGACAGAGGAAAGCGAGAGACGGCGGTAAAGGCTGCTTCGACGGAGGAGCAGAGGCAGGGAGCCTCGCTGGTGGTCCGGAGAGGCGCACGTTAGGTGGATCCGGGGGACCACCATGATCCCGACGCCCATGAGCAGCACCCAGGCGAGGCTGAGATCGATGCCGCCACCGACGGGGAAATAGCCTTGAAACGGCAGCAACGCCAACAGACCGAGAAACAAGAGGGCATGCGCGCGGTGACCGTACACGCTGAGCGCCGCGGCGCCACCGGCGAGCGCTGCCGCGGCCGCGATCGGGAGACCGACACCGAGCGCCGCGGCAATGCCGACGCCGACCCCCCCGATGAGGATGACGTCGGAGTTCGGCGGCTTGGCCATGGGACGGGGAGGGGAGGGGCCGTCGCCTAGCGGCGGCGCCACGGAACCAGGGCGCGCACCTCCGACTTCACGGTGGCCCACCGTGAGGTCAGCTCGGCGAACTCGGATGCCTCCCGACGCCGGGCGCGCTCGATCAGCTCACGCACCAGGGCGAGCGCCCAGCCTACCGCGCCTCCCGCCACGAACGCGATGATCACGATCAGCTTTCGCCGCGGGCTGGACTTCTTCTCGGGAACGACGGCTCGGTCGATCACGGTGATTAGGGGCGTGTCGTTGACTTCCTGGATCCGCGCTTCCTCGTACTGGCGGCGTAGCGTGGTGAAGACCTCTTGCTTGATGGAGACCTGTCGCTGGAGGCGCTCGTACTGAAAGCGCAGCTCGGGCGAGCTTTCATACTGCCGGTTGCGCTCGAGGAACCCCTTGAGGTCCTCCTCGGCCACCCGCAGCTCGGTCTCCGCCGCGGCCAGGCGCTGCTCAAAGAAGCTGCGCCGCAGCGACGCAGTCGACCGGCGCGTCTCGAGGTCAAAGCGGTTGAGGAGAGCGACGTACGGGCTGGAGCGGGACTCCGTAGGGCATTTCGACGGAGCTCGCGGACGATCTCGTCACCAGATCGCGCTGGGGGTCCGGGGATCCGGGCTGCGATTCGTGGCTCACGGCTCTCTCTCTAAATCGTCGCGATGGGCACGACAGTAGGCCGGGAAAGTGTGCCGTCAGGCGGTGTCCCAGCGCGCCATTCCCTCACCGCTTGAACCTCGGAGGAATGTCCAGTTCCAGCCCGCCGCATGCGCGATACGGTATCCGGCGCGTCGCAGCCGTTGGATCATCGACACGGTCCGCGCAATGGGCGTCGGTTGGTCGAACTCTACACACACCACGCGCGGGCGCAACTCGCCTTCCAGTACCGCGGACAGCACTTCGTACTCGGCTCCTTCGACATCGAGCTTCAGGCAGTCGAGGCGGTCGTGCCCGAGCACCTCGAGAGTGCTCGCGACACTGCGCACCGGCGCGACGAAGTAGGTCGACGTGCCCTGCGGGTTCACCGCAGAACGAGACACGAATGCCGGATTGCGCGGGGCGTAGAAGCGGAGCTCCGTGTCGTGAGACCAGAATCCCCAGTCGAAGAAGTGAAAGCGTTCCGCGCCAGCCGCTGCGACTGCGACGTGTTCCATGGCACGAGGCGTGGGATCGAAGGCGTAGACGTCGCAGCCGAAGCGCTGGATGACGCCAAGATCAAAGGTGATGTCCTCGCCGACCCGGCAAAGTAGCAAACCCAGTCCGGGCGAATCAGGTCGGTGGGCACCACCCAGCCCCCGTACTCGCTCCCGATGTGCTCGAGGCAGAGTCCGTCGCTCCGTGTCGGGAAGACGACGCGCAGGAGCGCCGCCAGCACGCGGCTGCGGACAGCGGCCAGGATCGAATTCAGAGAACGGCTCATGCCGGGCGCTCCGGAACATCATCGTGGCGTCGCCCGAGATGGGCGGAGGCGTGGCTCGCGCGAGCGACGCCGGCTCCGTCGGTTCCACGCTCATGCATGCCGAAGGCGCTCCCGCACTTGAGCGAGCAACCGTGGCACACGTCCGCGAGGAAGGCAGAAGAAGTTGTTGACGTAGCGCCCTGCGCCCATGGCGCTCGGATCCTGATCCCGTTCCGCGGAGAACTCCCTGATGGCCACGAGATTCGTGCCGGCGGGGTTAAGAAAGTACAGGTCGTACCCCACGTCGTGCAGCCACTCGTGAACCCGTGACACCGGGAACCGGTGGTGGCGGCACTCGATCTCGACCAGCAGGACGGGACGGGACGTCCGCAGCAGCCGCTGGGCTCCCCGGAGCACCTGCAGCTCATGGCCCTCGACGTCAATCTTCAGGAAGCCGACGTCGTGCAGTGTTCCGTCCTCCAGATAGTCGTCGAGCCGTCTAGTGACGACAGGAAGTTGCGAGCGTCCCGTTGCTCCGACCTCTTCGAGGTCCGGCTGCAGGGTGGCGCGCGAAACGAACTGCCTGCCCTGGATGACCGGAACCGACAGGGTGCTCTCACCCGGGGCATCCGACAGCGCCACGCTATGTACGTGCGCCCGGGGAAAGAGGCGACGAAGGTACCGGTGCAACTCCGGAACGGGCTCAAAGAGGTGCAGCCTGTCCGGACCAACTATTCGCTCGAGATACAAGGAATAGAGACCACGATGTGCACCAACGTCGATGGCCTCTCTATGCGGTTCGACGAGCGCGTGTAAGAGTGCCAGTTCGCGGTCCCCGCCTTGGGGCCGAGCGCGCAGCACCAGCAGCTGCTTCAGGAGCGAGGGGAAAAACGTGGCAAGACCGTCGCGCAGAGCCCCGCGCACCCGCGGGACTAGTCCAAGGCCTCTCGTTGCCCGCTTGTTGGAGATGTACGTTCGAGAGTCTCGCGCGACGTCAAGGGACTCCCCCCGGCCCCAGAGAAGGTGACCATGCGCCGGCTGGCCATCAACAGCCTCCGGGCCTTCCTGCCCCCTTCCGGAGATCGAGAGACCCACGCGTCGATGAAGGCTCACCCTGCAATCGCAATCACGACACTTGCCGTGGACGCCAGAATGGACGCCACAGCTGCAAGCGCCGGAATCCAGTTCGCGTGCTGATTGGAATCTGAATCACGCCTGCCAAGGTAGACACGAGCGAGTGAACCGTCCAGGGGCTGAATGCGGTGCTTCCACCGCGCTGCGCCCGTACGCGGTCGGTTATGATGGGCCGCGAGGGGGTCTCGCGTGAGGCAGGCCTCCTCATCTCAGCCGGGAATGGTCCGGGCTAATGGGACTGGGACTCGCTACGTCCGCGCACAGGGAGCCCGCTTGCCCGCACGCCAAGCCAGCGCGCCAGGAGGGTGTGAAGCTCCACCATTCGCCGTCCCCACGAGCGCCGTTCCGCCTCCTGACGAACTGCTGCGACATATTCCTTGTCTCGACGTAATGCCGCCCCCTGCTCCATCGCGGTAAGAAACCCCTCCGCGGTCTCCGCCTCCACAATCAGGTGCCGCACCGACGCGAGCGCCGCCGTCCTTGTGCCGACCACCGGCAGTCCGAGCGCAAAGTAATCCACCACCTTCATGGGGAAGCTCGATTCCCTGAGAGTGTTCTTGGGGAGTGGAAGAAGCGCAAGGTCGGCTTCGGAAAGAAGGGAAGCGAATTCCGCACGGGTCGCGGGACCTCGGTCGTTCGCCATTCCGGCGCTGAGGCCCGCGGTTCAGAGTCTCGCGGTCATCGCCGGTGTGATCCTGCTCTACCGCCGGTTCGGCGTCTATAGTGCCGCAGGCGGCGTCACCGTAGGAGCGATTGGTTGGGGCCCTCGGCTTGGTGTGGCTGATGCTCCGAGGAGGCGAAACACACCCGGGCCGGAGGCGCGCCAGGGCACAGTTGTTCGGCCGCTACCTGCGGCTCGCGCTGCCCATCGTTCTCACCGGCCTCGCCATTCAGGTTTCAATCATCGCCGAAAAGACGCCGCCACCGGATTCGCTGCCGGCAGTGTTGCTTCTCTGGCGTTTGCACGACGGATCGCGTTCCTCGCCATTGCCCTTGGCGCGCAGCCTATCACGGTCGTGTTCTTTCCCGAGTTCGCCTCGGCGTTCGCCCGCGGTCAACACGGGGCATTCCGAAAACACCTTCGAACCGCCATCTTCGTGACGGCAGGAGTACTGGTTCCCGGCGCGCTGATCCTTGGAGGATTCGCGCCGGAGATCACGCGATTGCTGCTCGAACGGGGTATGTTCCGAGCCGAGGATACGGCACGTGTGGCCGGGTTGCTCAAGGTGTACGCCGTCGGTGTTCCCATCTTCGCGGCGAATTCAATCATGGTCTTTGCGCTCCATGCGCGTCAGGAGGTCTGGGCTCCGCTGAACGTCGGATTGGGTACCTTCGGACTATATGTGGTTCTGCTCCTAACCTTGCCAGGCCGCTTCGGCCTCGACGGGGTCGTCATGGCGCTCGTGATTGCGGATGCGGTTCGACTAGCCATTCTCGCAACCATCGTGTTCACTCGAAACTCGTTCCGCGCACGCGGCCGACTCGACGTTGGAGCAGCGCGGCAGCCGGTCCCATGAGGACAACGACGACCATCCTTACGGCCGTACTCTCAACGGTGTTGCGCACGCAGCTGGGATCGGGAACTAACCCTGAGGAGTGACTGCGAACCGCGGCGAAGACCGGGTCTAGGCAAGGGTTCTGGCTCCGTCAAAACCCGCGACAAGTACCACAGCTCCACGAGGCCAACGACACATGGATTCCGCCCGAATCAGCCTGATGCTTGTCACCGCCGACCCGGAGGGCGGTATCTACCACTACACGGTCGAGCTTGCTCGCAGCCTGGCCGCGCGTGGCGTCGACCTGTTCATCGTAACCTCTCAAGGTCACGAGTACGCATGCTCTGAATCTCGCATTCGGTTCGCCGAGGTCTTTCGGTATAGGCGTCATCCCTTCTTTGATGTTCCCATCATCCGGAGGCTCGGGATCCGGAAAGCATACAACGGCATCGTCTATGGTTTGTCCCTAGTCTCTCTCGCGAGGGTCGCCAGGGACCAGAAACCCAACATCATACACGTCCAGGGCCTATTCGGAGCCGTACGGGGGCTGCTAACCATGGGCGTACTCCGACTCTTCGCTGCGGCCCCGTTGGTAATCACCGTGCACAACGTCGCATCGCGCTATCGCTTCCCTGGCAGCAGTCTGGTAGCACGCGCAACTCTCGGCAGCGCCACATCCATCATCGTACACTCTGAGTTCGGGAGGAAACGCCTCGCGCGGCTTGCGCGTTCACGAACGAGCGACATGCATGTCGTGACGCACGGCAACTACAACGTCTTCGCCAACGGTTCCAATCGGAGCCGCCATGACGCCCGCGCACACTTCGGGGTGCGTCACGACGCCAGCACAGTGTTGTTCTTCGGGTTCATTCGTCCGTATAAGGGACTTGACGTTCTCCTACGAGCCTTTGCAGATACGGCCGCGGAGGTGCAAGAGGCCCATCTCATCATAGCTGGGCAGCCGCGGGAGGATTTCTCCAAGTACCAGGAGTTGCTCGACGGTCTTGGATTGAACGACCGAGTCACTTGTCATCTCGGATACGTACCCGCAGACCACGTCGCCGACTACTTCATAGCGGCGGATGTCGTCGTCTTGCCATACACGGACGATGAAGCCGCTGATCAGAGCGGAGTCGCCCAGCTCGCCTACGCGTTTGGCAAGCCGCTGATTGTGAGCGAGGTTGGTGGACTTGGAGAGGTCGTCGAGCCACGGCGCAGCGGATACCTAGTCCCACCAAGGAACGTGGAGGCGTTGGCGCGTACCCTGACAACAGCGCTATCCGATCCCGACCACCTAAAGATCCTTGGAGCACGAGGCCGGAAACTAGCCGAGAGTCGCCATGACTGGGGCGAGATTGCACGCCGGCATTACCAGATCTACAGCAGCCTCGTGTGACTCCCACACTCGATCCTTCGCGCACGTTCCCGTCGCGCATTCTGAGACACGCGACGGGGGAACCACTGGCCTTGTCACCTCAACACAGTACCTTCCGCCACTGACTCATGACGCGGTCGAGCGAGAAGTCCTTGCCCCGTGCTCGACATGCATCCGACATGGCCCGCCACCTCTTAGGATCCTCGAAAAACCCCGCTATCGCTGCCGCGAACTGCCGCGGATCGCCTCCAGGTACGAGTACACCGTCTACGCCGGAGGCGATTAGCTGACGTGGTCCGACAAGATCAGAGGCAATGGCTGGTACACCCGCGCTCATTGCCTCGGCGATCACCATACCGAACAGCTCGTACTCTGACGGAAGCAGCAGCAGGTGGCTGTCCCCTAACATCGCCGCCAGCTTCGACCGATCCTCGATCGCGCCGTGAAGGCGTATCCGGCCTGAGCCCTCAGCCTCGAGGCTTGCCCTCGCCGGTCCTTCCCCTACAACATCAAAACGCACCGGCAGAGTCGATAGCGCTCGATCGATCTCCGGCAGGCGATAGACACCCTTTGCGCGGACCAAGTCACCGATGAATATCACCCGGAGCTCGCCGCCACTCCACCTTGCGCGCTCTCGATAGAACTCATCACTGACAGCATGAGGTATGACGGTACACTCCCTCCCTCCGAGCACACTCTGGACACCTCGCGCTGCTGCTGCCGTGACCGCCACAATGTGGACGGCAGGATCCGATAGCGCCGAGAGCCACATTCGCTTCAACGCGCCCGTCGCGACCCCGTACCGCCTGGGGACGAACCTCCCATCCCAGTATGGCCATGACGTGTGGTAAATGAGTCTGTTTCTTCGTCGCAACTGGGCGTAGGGGGGAAGACGAATGTCCCATGGGGCCAGCGCCAGGATGACCTGCTTGTTCCTCAGGGTCAGGGCTGCACCTCGAAACCGGGCGTTGCGGACTGCCCGCGCAGCCGCCTCACGCACGCTCCGCTTCTTCCGAATGAGGTCCCACAGGAACTTGCGAAGGACGCTTGCTTCGACGAATTCCAGCGACGAAAGATCACCTGATGTGTGTAGCCGTCTGACAGCTTCGAAGTACTTCTCACCCCCAGTCTCATGTACCACGATTGTGTCTCTACGAGCTTCCTGGCCAGACGGCGCCGCCATCATACCTCCACAAACGGCATCTTCTCAACCATTTGCCATTGCTGCTCCTCGCGATATCCCCGCCGGAGACGCCCGAGGTGTGGATAGAACGCATCTCTTGGGGAACAGGTCCCCAGACCGGGCCCAAGCTCACCTCGCACGAAGAACGCGTTTACGCCATGCGAGTCGCAGCCGACGAGTCGATATCCCTTCTCTCGCCCCAACTTCGTTAGCGCGCTCAACGACGCACCATGATAAAATCCACTCCCGTGCTTCGCCATCCGATGAAAGTCCGGCTCGTAAGGCACCGTAATCGACGCCGTGTGACCAAACGAGGCATTGTATTCCACCACAATAAGGCGTGGCCTAATGCAGTCGACTGCGGCCCACACCCAATAGTCGTTCCCGTCAATGTCAATGGAGAGTACGTCCACTTTCCGACCATCCACCGCGGCACCGATGGCCTCGTTGACGATTTCCCGCGTGATGAATGCATTGACCACTTGTGCATCCAAGTCGAGGCGCGTAAAGACCCGCCTGGCAAGGTCGCAATTCTCGGTATCCCCATCCATGAGGACCGCCTGGGCACCATCGATGAGAAGTCTCAATGAGTTGCATTGGTGGGGGTGAAAGCCGAACTCCACACCGAGCTGCGCCGTCGTACCGGTCTGCGCCAGAATGTAGTCGATGAGGCCATCTTCACCATTCTGCGAGAAGGTCCGCCACTCGTGACCGTTCACGCTCGCTCGTGCACCACGTGACGACACCGAGACCTCCTCCTTCCTTCCCAATCTGCTCTCGATGTAGCGC
>Ga0224512_10004344_pt1 | contig 12006 bp, 12 predicted proteins | sample SF_May12_sed_USG_4_FD_169103 | JGI IMG/M metagenome (GOLD analysis project Ga0224512, IMG submission 169103) | Sediment microbial communities from San Francisco Bay, California, United States - SF_May12_sed_USGS_13 | ecosystem: Environmental > Aquatic > Marine > Sediment | place: USA... | reverse complement strand
TTCGTTGGCCAGTTCTGCGATACGGTCTCGGCGTGCCTTTTGCCTGGCCGGAAGAAACCCCTCGAAACAGAAACGATCCGTCGGCAGCCCCGCTACCGACAGTCCCGCGGTGAGCGCACTGGCCCCGACTATCGGACTAACGCGAATACCGTGCTCGTGAGCTGCATTCACGATGCGATAGCCTGGGTCACTGACGAGCGGTGTACCCGCATCGCTGACAAGGGCAACGGACCGGTCGCTTTCGAGCTCGGCAATCAGTCTCGTAACGACTTCGGCCTCATTATGGTCATGCAGCGCTATTTGTGGCGTATCGATGCCGAAATGCGATAGCAATCGCCCGGTGTGGCGGGTATCCTCGGCGGCGATAAGATCCACGATCTCGAGCGTCTGGCGTGCTCGCGGCGTCAGATCTTGCAGGTTGCCGATCGGCGTTGCCACGACGAATAGTGTGCCGCTCATGAAGCACCGTTTGCCTTTGCAGTCGCTTGGATTTGCGGGAATGATGAAACTGTCAAGACATCCTGCCTATGAAAGAAGGCCGATGGCAAGAGTCGTTGCTCTGCTCGTCGTGTTTCTTGCGCTCGGCGCCTGCGAAACGACCGGTCTGGGCAGTTGGGGTGCCGGGCCCGGCGAAAGCCGTGCCGAACGAACGGCACAGAATGGCGAGCACGCAGAGGCCGCCTCGATTTACATCGGTCTGGCTGCCGAAACCACCGGTACGGAACGCGACCGCCTGACGATGCTCGCCGTCGAACAATGGCTAGATGCAGGCGATGCAGCGCGCGCGCGCAACGCTTTCGCCAGCGTGCAGCGGCCCGTCGATGCCGAAGTACGCCGCTTATGGAGCACCAACTCTGCCGCATTCAGCCTGTACAAGGGCGATGCAGACTCGGCGCTCAGGATTCTCGAACCCATGAGCCGCGAACCATTGGCGTTGCGGCACCGACTGCGTGTCGAAGCACTGCGGGCGGACGCATGGATTCAGAAAGGCGATCCAACGCGCGCCGTCGAATTGATGACCCAGCGTGAGGCCTGGCTCGAGGATCGGCGGAGTATCGAACAGAATCGATGGCGACTGTGGCAGGGGCTGCTCGTTAGCAATGCACAGCTTCTGCGCTCCAGCGCTGAAATGGCACTGGATAATAACGTCAAGGGCTGGCTTACACTTGGCGCGCTGGCAACATCAACCGGGCAGCAGGGAATCGGTTGGGCCAACGGCGCCGTCCGCTGGCGCGTGGACTACGCGGATCATCCTGCGACCATGATTATCGACACACTGCAAATACCGGATGCATTGATGCTGGATTATCCGCGGCAGATCGCTTTATTGTTGCCGCTGACCGGACGGACGGCACGCGCAGGACAGGCCATCCAGAACGGCTTCATGGGCGCCTATTTCGCCTCCGCAGCCGGTCTCGACGAACAACAAACCGTGCGTGTTTATGACGTGAATGCCGAGGGCGGTGCCAGCGCAGCGTACGCGACGGCTGTCGCTGACGGCGCGGAATTCGTTATCGGCCCGTTGCTAAGAGACAATGTTGCCGCACTTGCGAATGACATTCTTGTGCCGGTACCCGTGCTGACCTTGAACTACCTGCCTGATGACACGCTCGCGCCACCCGGTTTGTACCAGTTCGCGCTGGCCCCCGAGGATGAAGCACGTTCCGCGGCGGAGCGCGCGTTTGCCGAGGGCTACTCGAGAGGCGTCGCACTCATGCCGAACAATGAATGGGGCCGGAGAGTCTTGTCGAGCTTCACGAGTGAGTTCGAAGCGCTGGGCGGCACTTTGCTCGATTACAGAAGTTACACAACCAACAACCCGGACTTTTCGACGACGATCGAAGACCTGATGGCACTGTCGGGCAGCGTGCGGCGCTATCAAAGGCTGCGTGCCAACATCGGCGGACCGCTGCAATTCGATCCGCGCCGCCGCCAGGATGCCGAGTTTATTTTTCTCGCTGCCGATGCGCCGGCCGGCCGCCTGCTGAAATCGCAGCTCAAGTTTCATTATTCGGGCGACCTGCCCGTGTTTGCAACGTCTTCAGTTTACGCAATGGACGGTCGCTCCAATAACGATTTGAACGGCATTATGTTTGCCGATACGCCGTGGGTAATTGCGCCGCGCAGCTGGATCGAGGACCTCCCGGCGCTGTATGAACGATACTGGCCTGAAGAGCGCCGCATGGGTCGGCTGCATGCCATGGGTTTTGACGCCTACCAGCTCATTGCGGCACTGTTCACGGCACGCACGGGACCCATGCAGGAACTGGACGGTGCGACGGGCACGTTGTACCTCGATGTCGACGGGCGAATTCGACGCCGGCTGGCCTGGGCACAATTTCAAAATGGCCAACCCGTGGCCATGCCGGATCGCGAGAATACCGGAGGCCCGATTCTGGACGTTGGCGACGATACCGAACTGTTGCTGCCGGGCACAACCGACGACGAAACGTGGCGCGAAGAAACACGCGAGCTGTAGGCAGACAAGCAGAGCAACTCGCCTGTCGCTTCCTGAACAGGCAGGGACTCACCAACGTGACGCAGAATTTCCGCTGCCGCCTCGGTGAAATCGACCTCGTGCTGCAGGACGGTAGTTGCCTCGTTTTTGCCGAAGTTCGTTATCGTAGCGGTAAACGGCTGACACCGGCCAGGCTGACCGTCGACACCCGCAAGCAGGAGAAGCTGATTCGTACCGCCGCATTGTTTCTTACACAGCGTCCGCGATTCGCCAATAGCCCGGTACGCTTTGACGTCGTTGCCATAGAGGCGGACGATCGCTGCGGTGATTCCATAGAATGGATTCGCGACGCGTTTCGCCCCGCCGATAGCTCCCTCTAGGCTCGGATAGGGTGGCAGCGGTTATTACCTGCCCCGGGGGTAGAAACACCCGGCCCACCGCCCGCCCTAACTGTTGGAGAGGCGCACCACCCGGCAGAGCTGGAGGGGCGTGGTGTCGGGTTGGGTTGCTCGCGCGTCGTGCCGAACCGAGCGACGCAGGACGCCCACGCCGGCGAGGCCCGAACAGAGCTCGCCAGGGATGGCGAGCGACGTTAAGCGTGAGCAATTACCCGGCAGCGCGACCCGGCCTTGGGGCTACGCGTCGCGGCAAGATGCCGCTTTTACAGCTCAGGCCGGGATCGCAGCTGTAAGCCGCTTCCACAGGCAGTGAGTCGGCGGCTATTTGACGACTTTGAGGTGGCCCCGTTTGCGCGACGCCTGGAGCTGTTCGCTGGGTTGGACCTGCTGGTCCGACGAACTGTCGGTATCGTGCGAGAAGATCATGCCCTGCCCGGTTTCCCGTGCATAAATCCCCAGCACCGAACGCATCGGCACCCATACGTCAAAAGGCACGCCCGAAAAACGCGCACGAAAACTGACTGCGCTGTTAGTCAATTTCAGATTGTGCGCAGCGCTCGCACTGATATTGAGGATGATCTTGCCGTCCTTGACATGTTCGCGCGGCACGCTGACGGCGTCCACGCCAGCATCAACAACAATATGTGGTGTATGGCCGTTGTCACCCATCCATTCGTGCATCGCTCGAATCAGGTATGGCCGCTTTGATCGGCTTGGATTATGCATTTTTTTTGGCAAGCCCGTTCTAACCTGTGCCTAAGCTTACCATTCTTTGGGCGTTCTGTTGCGAAAGTAACATAAGCTGGGAAATCGGCCGCGAAGCAACCGGCACGATTTCCGGTCACTGCTACTGCGCCCCGACTCGCGCTATGCAAATACACGCGTCGGCGAGTACTCCTACAGCCGCATTTCCTGCTCGAGTTCCGTCAGGCTTTGCTGGAAGGAGCGGCGCGCAAACACGCGTGTCATGTAATCTTCGATCGCCCGGGCCTGGCTGCCGAGCTCAATCCCATAAACCGGCAGGCGCCATAATATCGGTGCAATACTCGCATCGACGAGTGAAAATTCCTCGCTCAGAAAGTACGGCCGTGCACCGAACAGCTCGGCGCTCTGTAAAATACTTTCGCGCAGGAGCTTGCGGGACTTGCTGCTGAGTCGGCCATCAGCCGTCGATTCCGCCTCTTCGGCCAGCGAGTACCAGTCGGTTTCGATGCGAAACAGCGCCAGCCGGAACTGCGCTCGCATAACCGGGTCGACGGGCATCAGCGGCGGATGCGGGAAACGTTCGTCCAGATACTCAATGATGACGCGCGAGTCGTACAGCGTCAGATCGCGATCCACGAGCGTCGGCACCGTGTGGTAGGGATTGAGATCCATAAGGTCTTCAGGCAGCTCCGGCCCTTGTACATTGGCGATCTCGATGTTGATATTTTTTTCGGCGAGCACCAGTCGCGTCCGATGACTGTGAATATCGGTCGGCCGCGAAAACAGGGTCATTACAGAGCGCCTACTGGCGATGACTGCCATAGTTTACTTCCTTCGTTGTATGTCGGATTTCGGTCAGCTGACGTCTTTCCAGATCTGCTTTTTGAGCATTCGCGCGATGACCAGGAATACCAGCAGATAAATGATTACCCATGTACCCAACTTGCGCCGCTCGGAGCGAATAGGTTCGGCGATATAGGCAAGAAAATTGACCGTGTCGCGAACAAAGTCATCGAAGTCCTCGGCATCCATACTTCCTGCCGTGACCTGCTCTAATCCTTCTAAGTGCAGCGTTGTGACTGAAGTACCGTCGTCGGCCGTTTCCGTCTGCTCGGAAAAAACGGCTTCCTGAAAACCCTGCAGCGGTCCGAGTACGTGCGGCATGCTCGTGCCCGCAAGTACCAGGTTGTTTACACCGGTAGGGCTGTCGGCCTCGACGTAAAAGCCCCGCAAAAAATTGTACACATAGTCTGCGCCTTTCGCCCTTGCTATCAACGACAGATCGGGCGGCGCGACGCCGTACCAACGCCTGGCGTCCTCACTGGCCATCGCCGAGCGTATCGTCTCGAACGTTTTTTCGGCATTGAACATCAGGTTTTCGACAAGCTGCGACTCGGAAAGCTCGAGATCGTCGCCAATCGTGTTGTAGCGCACATACTGGGCTGAGTGACAGCCCGAGCAGTAGTTCATGAAGTTTCTTGCGCCTCGTTGCAGCGACGCGATATTGCCGGGCTCGATTTCGGCATGGTCCATCGGAATCCCAGCGCCGCCCGCCGCATACGTCGACGTAACCATCAGGCACAGGCTTAGAGCAAGAGTACGGCCGAATACAATCAGCTTATCCATGATAGACCACCCTGTCCGGCACGGGCTTGGTTTTGTCGATCGCCGTGTAATAGGGCATTAGCAGGAAAAACGCGAAATATAGTGCGGAAAAAATGCGCGCCATGATCACGTAGACACTCTCTGCAGGCTGGGTACCGAGCCAGCCGAGCGCCAGGAAGGTGACGACAAATACGCCGAGCGCCGACTTGTAAATCCAGCCGCGATAGCGAATGGACTTTACACGCGCCCGATCCAGCCAAGGCAGGAATATCGGCAACAAGACGGAAGCCACGAACAGCACGAAACCCCATAATTTATCCGGAACCGCACGCAATATCGCGTAGAAGGGCGTGAAGTACCACACCGGCGCTATATGTTCCGGCGTTGCCGTCATGTTGGCGGGCTCGAAATTGGCATGCTCGAGGAAATAACCACCCATTTCAGGCGCAAAAAACACCACGCCGGAAAAGATCATCAGGAAAATGATGATCGCAACGAGATCCTTGCTCGTGTGGTACGGGTGAAAAGCCACGCCATCCAGTGGCACTCCGTCCGCGCCTTTGTGCTCCTTGATTTCGACGCCGTCCGGATTGTTCGATCCGACCTCGTGTAACGCCACGATGTGCACGAAAATGAGTGCGATCAGGACCAGCGGCAACAAGATCACATGCAATGCGAAGAAGCGGTTCAGCGTGATATCGGATATCGAGTAATCCCCGCGGATGATTTCGACCAGCGCCTCGCCGATACCGGGAATTGCACCAAACAACGAAATGATCACCTGCGCGCCCCAATACGACATCTGGCCCCACGGCAGCAAATAACCAGCGAATGCCTCGGCCATCAGCACCAGGAAGATCAGCATGCCGATCAGCCAGATGAGCTCGCGAGGCTTTTTATAGGAGCCGTACAGCATGGCGCGGAACATGTGCAGGTAAACGATAACGAAGAAGAAGGACGCACCTGTTGAATGCATGTAGCGAATCAACCAGCCCCATTCGACATCGCGCATGATGTATTCAACCGATGCAAACGCTTCTGCCGCTGACGGTTTGTAATTCATTGTCAGGAATATGCCGGTCAGTAACTGGATGACCAGTACGACGAACGCCAGCACACCAAACACGTACCAGATATTGAAGTTCTTGGAGGCGTAGTACTCGGTGACGTGGTACTTCATCGTCGCTGTGAACGGAAAACGATCGTCGATCCACTGCATGAGCCCGCCCTTGGGCTTGCCGATCTCTGCTTCGACTCTTGCCATTACGCTGCTCCCGTGTCCTGACCGATCAGGATAAGATCATCCCTGACGAACCGATGCGGCGGAATGCGCAAGTTGGTCGGCGCCGGAACGCCTTTAAACACTCGCCCGGCCAGATCAAATTTCGACCCGTGACACGGACAGAAGAACCCGCCGGCCCAGTTCTCGCTGGGTCGCACCTCGAAGTCCTGCAAGGGTGCGCATCCCAAGTGGGTACACGATCCCTCGACGACGAGGAATTCCGGTTTGACCGATCGATATTCATTGATCGCGTACACGGGTTGCTGTTCGGCAACTTCAGAATTCGGATCTCTGAGCTGATCGTCGTTCTCGGGAAGCAGCTTCAGCATTTCCTGGCTGCGCCGCAGCACGAACACGAGTTTGCCGCGCCACAAGACCCTGATGAGTTCGCCCGGCTGCATGGAACCGATCGAGACTTCCACTGGCGCCCCTAGCGCCTGCGCTCTCGCGCTCGGCTTCAGCGACGACAGAAACGGAACGGCTGCCGCACCGGCGCCGACGAGTCCGGTCACGGCAGTCGCAACGGTAAGAAAATGACGTCTGTTTCGATCTAGACGATCAACGTCGTCTTCGTTCATCAGGCACTCCCGTACGAACGGCTGAAAAAGGTTTGCATCCAGGGTGCCTGAATCAGCGCGTTTCTTGTCTGGTATCGATACTGGTAGATTTGCAGCAGATCCGGTTTGCCGTCAGGATGACGACTGCGCCTGGACCAGGTGCGGAACCAAGGGCGGGATTATACACGCGGCTTGTCGATTTTGGCTAGATGGACAGCCACTACGATTTGATTCGCAAGGGAATTCTCTTGGCAGGGTTGAAATCAGCACTGTTATTCATTCTGCAGTCGATCGTTGTTGGCCTGGCGATCGCGTTTCTTGTCGTACTCGTGCGCCCGGAACTCCTGCCGACGATCGCCGGCAACGGTCTCGTCGCGAGCTATGCCGATGCGGTCGATATCAGCGCCCCGGCCGTGGCCAATGTCTATACTACGCGCCTGGCAGAATACCGATCGCCAGGCGACGAACAGCCGCGATTCCGCGTGGAAAGGAGCTACGGCTCCGCGGTAGTCATCGATGCGGCCGGCTACCTGGTCACCAATTTCCACGTTGTTGCGGATGCTACCGAGACGCAGATTCAGCTCAGCGATGGACGCAGCGCAGAACCCGAAGTCGTCGGTTTCGATGCGGAGACGGATCTTGCACTGCTTAAAGTCGAACTCGGCGAATTGCCCACAGTGCGCATGGGGAGTTCCGGCCGGCTGCGCGTCGGCGACGTCGTGCTTGCAATCGGCAACCCCTACGGACTGACGAAATCCGTGACCCAGGGGATCGTCAGCGCGACCGGACGGGGCATGCTGAATCTGACTACCTACGAGAATTTCATTCAGACGGATGCGGCGATCAACGCGGGCAATTCAGGGGGCGCGCTGGTCAACGTGCGCGGTGAACTGGTCGGTATCAACACGGCCGTTCTGGCGCAGGACAACAACACCGAAGGCATTGGTTTCGCGATTCCGGTCGACCTCGTGCGCGGCGTCGTTGCGGAAATTAAAGCAAATGGCAGGGTGATTCGCGGCTGGATAGGATTTATCCCGGACGATATGACGCCCGCCGAGCGCGCTGCCTTGGGCGTCGAACGCAATATCGGCATCCTGCTCGAAGGCATCTACGTGGGCAGCCCCGCCGCAGACGCCGGACTGCGCTGCGGTGACGTCATTCTCTCGATTAACCGTGAACCCATTTTCAGCCAACGCGACGCGCGGCTGCTGGTTGCAGGCAGCGACCCCGGCGATCGCATCGAAATCCTGGCCTGGCGCGACCAGGCCGAGCTACGCGCGACGATCGTAGTCGGCGAGCGTCCGGAACAACTCCCGCCCAGCTCCTGCTAGCGGGGCACGCGCTGTATGGTCGCGCCGAGCTGGCGCAGTTTTTCCTCGATACGCTCGTAGCCGCGATCGACGTGATAGATACGATCCACGGTCGTTTCTCCCTCGGCCGCAAGACCCGCCAGGACGAGGCTGGCCGACGCGCGCAAATCGGTGGCCATGACCGGAGCCGCGGTCAACCTCCGCACGCCGGTGCATATAGCCGTATTGCTCTCGAGTTGGATGTCGGCGCCCATCCGCTGTAACTCGAGCACGTGCTGCAAGCGATTCTCGAACACGGTCTCCGTAATCGTCCCTACCCCGTCAGCAATGGCGTTCATCGCGCAAAACTGAGCCTGCATATCCGTGGGAAATGCTGGATACGGTGCGGTCCGGATATCGACCGACTGCGGCCGCCGCCCCTGCATATCCAGGTCGATCCAGTCATCGCCCGTCGTGATCGTCGCGCCCGCCTCCGCCAACTTGATCAGCACGGCTTCGAGCGTTTCCGGCGCCGCATTGCAGACCCGAACATGCCCACCGGTCATTGCGGCTGCGACCAGGTAAGTACCCGTCTCGATCCGGTCCGGCAAAACCGAGTAACTGGCGCCGCGCAGCGCGGCGACGCCCTGAACGGTGATCGTGCCGGTTCCCGCGCCCTCGATTCGGGCGCCCATTTCGGTCAGAAAGCTCGCCAGGTCTGCCACCTCCGGCTCGCGCGCCGCATTTTCGAGCACGGTTTCGCCGTCCGCCAGCACAGCCGCCATCAGCAGGTTTTCGGTGCCGGTTACGGTGACCGTATCGAAGACGATGTGCGCACCCCGGAGGCGGTCGGCGCGTGCTTTGATGAAGCCGTTTTCAACAACGACGCTGGCACCCATCGACTGCAGCCCGGCTACGTGCAGGTTGACCGGACGCGCGCCAATCGCGCAACCACCCGGTAATGAGACGTCCGCTTCACCGAAGCGCGCAACGAGCGGGCCCAGCACCAAGATCGAGGCGCGCATCGTTTTCACCAGATCATACGGTGCTTCGCGCTTGTCTACGTTCCTGGCATCGACCTCGACATTGAGCCGATCATCGACGGTTACCTGGGCACCCATCATCTGCAACAGTGAGATCGTAGTCGTGACGTCTTTCAGATGCGGCACATTGCGCACGATCACAGGCTCGGTCGCCAGCAACGTGCCTGCCAGGATCGGCAGGGCCGCGTTCTTGGCTCCCGAGATCGAGACCTTGCCCTCGAGAATCGTACCGCCGGTTATGCGCAGCTTATCCATTGGCTGCTAGCGCGCCTGTTGCTGCCACTCGGCCGGCGTGAATGCGCGAATCGACAGCGCGTGTATCTCGTTGCCGACCAGCGGGCCGAGTGTCTTATAGACAAGCTGGTGTCTCGCGAGCCGCCGCATGCCCTCGAATTCGCCGGCGACAATGACGGCGTCGAAATGCGTATTATCATCGCTGGCTACCTTCACGAGCGCATCGTCGAAGCCCTTCTCGATCAAGCGCGTAATCTCGTCTGGACTCATAATGTCAAATCAGTGTCTGCTAACCAGGGCGCGCAGTGTACCGGGAATGCCCCACGCTTCCCAACGCGCCACGTCGATTGTGTATCATAATTCGCCCAATGCGGGTTCACTACCGCTGCGCTGAGTTAGCAGCCGCGGACGGTATGCCGGGATTCAACAAGAAATAAACCTATGCTTGGCAACAGTCTCGAAGTAATCGCCGGCCTCGTCCTCCTGATCTGGGGTGCAGACCGCTTCGTTCATGGCGCTGCGGCAACCGCACGCAATCTGGGCGTCGCGCCGCTTTTAATCGGCCTTACCGTCGTCGCCTTTGCCACGTCGGCACCGGAAATCCTTGTTTCCATCGTTGCAGGCCTGCGCGGCGAGCCTGGCCTTGCCATCGGCAATGCCATCGGCTCCAATATCGTCAATATCGGCATGGTGCTCGGCTGCGTCGCGGTGATTCGGCCCATAGAGCTGCGCTCGGCCACGCTGCGGCGTGAAATGCCGGCACTGCTGGCCGTGACCCTGCTGACCGTGTCCTTGTTCCTCGACTCGTACCTGAGCCGGATCGACGGCCTGGTCATGCTCACCGGTCTCGTCATTGTGATGATCTGGCTCGCACGCCTCGGCATGCGCTCAGCGCCGAGTGATCCGATTCAGCAGGATTTCGAAGCGGAAATACCGACCGATGTGCGTATGCCGCTGGCCATTTTCTGGCTGATCCTCGGCCTTGCGACGCTGCTGGTCGGCGCGCAGCTGCTGGTCGACGGTGCGAGCGAGATAGCGCGGCTGCTCGGCGTAAGCGAAATCGTCATTGGTATCGTACTCGTCGCCTTCGGCACGAGCCTCCCCGAGCTCGCCGTGTCGCTCGTCAGCGCCATGAAAGGCGAATATGGCCTGGCGATCGGCAATATCGTTGGCTCCAATATATTCAACCTGCTCGCTGTTATCGGCACGGCCGCGGCCATCGCACCGACACCGCTGGAGCCGAGCGTATTGTCATTGCATGTGTTCGTTATGGTCGCGTTTACACTCGTCCTGTACGCGATGACCTATGATTACGAGGGCAAGAACGAATTATCGAGGATCGAGGGGGCCGCCCTGCTCGTTGCGTTCATCGCCTACGATTCCTACGTCGTGATGCAAAACGTTAGAATGCCGCAATGACCCCCGCCCGAGGCCCGCACTTGGCGCAAGACCTGGATAAGGACGAACTGCTGGCTCTGGCCAGCGAGGTACTGGAGATTGAGTCCCGTGCCGTCGATGCCCTGCGCACACGGCTCGACAGCACATTCGTTAAAGCGTGTCAGCTGTGCCTGGAGACACCGGGCCGGGTCGTCGTGACCGGCATGGGCAAATCCGGCCATATCAGCAGCAAAATTGCGGCGACCCTGGCGAGCACGGGCACCCCCGCATTCTTTATGCACCCCGCCGAAGCTAGCCATGGGGATCTGGGCATGATCACCGAACAGGACCTGCTTCTGGCCGTCTCCTACTCCGGCGAGACCGACGAGGTCGTGACGATTTTGCCGCTGGTCAAGCGCATGGGTGCTCGGCTGATTTCGATAACGGGCAACGCAAAATCGACTCTCGCCGAAGCCGCTGACGCCCATCTCGACGTCAGCGTGGCGGAAGAAGCCTGCCCGCTAAACCTGGCGCCCACGGCGAGCACCACCGCAACGCTCGCGATGGGCGACGCGCTGGCCGTCGCTTTACTGAAGATTCGCGGCTTCACGGCAGAAGATTTTGCCCGTTCACATCCGCGCGGCAGTCTCGGCAAACGCTTGTTGTTACGCGTCGCCGATGTTATGCGTACCGGCGTCGAGATGCCGGCCGTTGCGCCCGATGTCAGACTTAAGGACGGGCTGATGGAAATATCCGAGAAGGGTCTCGGCATGACGGCCATCGTCGATGCAGAGCTGCATATTCTCGGCATATTTACCGATGGCGATTTACGCCGCGCGCTGGACGCAGGCGTCGACATCCATGCAACGAAAATGCAAGAGATCATGCAAACGAATTGCAAAACGGTTGCCGCCGACGTGCTGGCTGCCGAAGCTGTGCACCTCATGGAAGAGAACAAGATCACGTCATTACTGGTCACCGATGAGCGCAAGCGGCTGATAGGCGCACTTAATATTCATGACCTTTTTCGCGCGGGGATCATGTGAGCGCTTCCGCTA
>Ga0224512_10004343_pt1 | contig 12007 bp, 12 predicted proteins | sample SF_May12_sed_USG_4_FD_169103 | JGI IMG/M metagenome (GOLD analysis project Ga0224512, IMG submission 169103) | Sediment microbial communities from San Francisco Bay, California, United States - SF_May12_sed_USGS_13 | ecosystem: Environmental > Aquatic > Marine > Sediment | place: USA... | reverse complement strand
CGGTCCTGACCCTCGCCAGCAACAGCGACACGGTGGGCACCGGAATGCTGCGGCTCTTCTTCTATTCGATGGGTTTGGGCATCCCGTTTCTGCTGACTTCGCTGCTCTTGGCGAAAGCCTTCTCGTTCTTCAATGGGATCAAAAAGCACCTGACCGCGATAACTGTCGCCTCGGGTACGCTTCTCGCCCTTTTCGGGCTGCTGCTGGTCACCAACCAGCTGACGGTGCTCTCGAGTTGGTTCACGGATTTGCTCAGTCGATTGGGTCTCGAGCGCCTGGCAGTGTCCTGACGGGTCTCGCCGCCGCCGTGGCGCCCTAACCTCGCGGCAATGAGGCCGAACCTGACCGAGGATGCGTTTGTCGCATTGGCGCGGACCTATTCCGTCGTGCCGGTGTCGATCGAAATTCTGGGGGATCGCGAGACGCCGGTCTCTGTATACGAGAAGCTAGTGGGGCAGCAGAACGGGTTTTTGCTCGAGTCGGTTGAGGGAGGCGAGCAGTGGGCGCGGTGGTCATTCATCGGCTGGGAGCCGCGACTGAGCCTGGTTGCCAATGATGGTGTGGCTACCGCCACGGTGGACGGTGGGTTCAAACTTCCGTCGCTGGAGGGACTTGATCCGCTGCAGGCCCTCGAAGCTGTTGTAGACGGTTTCTCATCGCCTCCGGATGACGAGCTGGGACTCGGTGGCGCAGTTCCGCCGCTGGTAGCCGGAGCCGTCGGCTTCCTCGGGTACGACGTAGTGCGCTATGTCGAGCACCTCCCAGGTCGGCCTGAAGACGATCGGGGATTGCCTGAGATGGCTTGGCAGTTCTTTGGATCTCTTGCCGTCGTCGATCGTTTCCGGCAGACGATCCGGCTGGTCCGCAACGTTTTTGTCGATGCGGATCCGGCCGCACAATATCGGCAAGCTGTGGCCGACTTGGCTGCGGTAACAGAGCGGCTGGGACACAGCGCCCCATATTCCGTCCGGGCCCGACCGGATTTCGGCAACGCCCCGGAACCACGCTCGAACATGACGCGTGTCGACTTCGAGAATGCAGTTGAGCGCGCCATCGAGTACATCAAGGCCGGTGACGCCTTTCAGATCGTCCCGTCACTCCGACTCGAAGTTGATTTCGCTGGAGACGCTTTCGAGGTCTACAGGGCGCTACGCATGGTGAACCCCTCGCCGTTCCTCTTTTACCTGCGCCACGATGACCTGGCGATATCAGGAGCCTCTCCCGAGTTGATGACTAGAGCCCGCAACGGCAAGGCCGATAGCCGACCGATCGCCGGGACTCGACCGCGCGGAGCGACTCCTGAGGAGGACCACGCTCTCGGCGAAGAGTTGCTCGGCGATCCCAAGGAGCGAGCCGAGCATGTGATGCTCATCGATCTGGCCCGGAACGATCTGGGCCGAGTATGCGAGTTCGGCTCCGTCGAAATCGAGGACCTGATGGTTGTCGAGAGGTATTCGCATGTGATGCACATCGTGTCCGGGGTCAGTGGACGACTCCGGCCCGGCGTTGGTCCGATCGACCTTCTGCGGGCCACATTTCCTCACGGCACGGTTTCTGGCGCTCCCAAGGTCCGCGCCATGGAAATCATCGACGAACTCGAACCAACGGCCCGCGGCCCGTACGCGGGCGCCGTTGGATATATCGACTTCTCCGGGAATGTCGACACGGCGATCGCTCTGCGCACGTTGGTCGCAGCGAACGGAAAGGCATGGGTCCAGGCCGGCGCAGGCATTGTCGCCGACAGCGACCCCGCCCTCGAGTACGAAGAGTGCCTGAATAAGGCAGCCGCCGTTCTGGCCGCACTGGGTGGCTCTGCTGATGTCTGAGCCAACGCTTGCGCCCGGCGAGAGCGTTGCTGCGCTGACGCAACGGGCAGCCGCCGTCCGCGGAACCCACAGCGTCATTTGGATCTCGGGGTCGGACGCTACGTCGTTCCTCGATGGCTTGTTGAGCCAGTCGGTCGCAGCAACCGGACCCGACGCGGTCCGTAGATCGCTGCTTCTGACTCCACAGGGAAAGATGCGAGCCTTGCTGTGGTTACTCGGCGGGCAAAGCGACAAGATAGGTCTGGTAACCCAGCGGTCCACCGCCGAGCTGGTCGTAGCCGATCTGACGAGGTTCCGGTTTCGCGTCGATGCTGGGATTGAGACGGACCAACGTTCGGTCGTCGCCCTGGTCGGTCCCGGGGCGCCCGAGGCTCTGCGAGCCGCCGGTCTCGATAGCCCAGGTACCGGCTGGCAAACTTTGCCGGAAGGCCTCATCGCGGCCGTCCCGTTCACTAACTCCGATCTCCCCAGATTCGTCCTGGTCGGCGAGCCGGCCGATCTTGTCGTCGACGTCGTTCCCGAGGTCGGCAAGGAAGCCTACGAAGCAGTTCGCATCGCCGCCGGCGAGCCGCTGGGCACAGTTGACTTCGATGACTCGACGATCTCCCAAGAGCTGGGAGCCGTCGATGATGCAGTCGACTTCACAAAAGGGTGCTACCTCGGCCAGGAGCTCGTCGCCCGTATCGACAGCCGGGGACGGGTGAATCGAACACTGCGTGCGGTGGTAGTGCCGGGGCACGTGGCATTGGTGGGGTCGATGCTGGCGAGTGAGGACAAGGAGGTTGGGATCGTCACCTCCGCGGCCTCTTCAATGGTGACCGACGAAACCATCGGATTGGCCCTCATTCGGCGCGAGGTCTCCGACGAGGCGCCGGTTACGGCAGTTGCCCCCGACGGTGAGCTGGTTGGCATTGTTCACGCTTTGCCGCTGGGGTGGTTCTGACGGCGCGGCCGGGTTTTCGGACATTCCCCTTACAGTGCTCATACATCTTCATCCGATACTGGGATGGGAGCGTCGAGCCGGAGCCGTCAGATGTCCAGTGGGACCATTCTCCTCATTGAGGACGAAACCGAGATTGCAGAATTGCTGACCCTCTACTTCGAGAAGGAGGGTTTTCGGCTGATCCATGCCGAAAATGGCGAAGACGGGCTGCAACATCTCGTGGAGCGGTCTCCACGAGCCGTGTTGCTCGACGTCGGGCTCCCCGGAATCGATGGGATGGAGGTTTGCAGGCGCATCCGGGCCGGGTCGGACGTTCCGGTCATCATGCTCACGGCCCGCGACAGCGAGATCGACAAGATTGTCGGCCTCGAAATCGGTGCCGACGACTATGTAACCAAACCGTTCAGCCCTCGCGAGCTAGTGGCTCGGGTGAAGGCGGTGTTGCGCCGCAGCGAGGAGCGACCAACGCGGCCGAGAGTTATCGAAGTAGGGGACTTCGGCATCGACAGCGGCCGTCGCGAGGTAACCACGCCTCAGGACGCCGTCGTCCGTCCGACGGCCCGCGAGTTCGATCTGCTGTGGTACCTGGCCGAACACCAGGGCCTGGTGCTGTCTCGCAGTCAGCTGCTTGAAGCCGTATGGGGCTACGACTACTTCGGTGAGACCCGCACGGTCGATGTTCACGTGAGGCAGCTCCGTAAAAAACTGCCCGACATCCCAATCGAAACTGTTTGGGGAGTCGGCTACCGGATCGGCAGCTGACCACGATGCGCCGGCGCATCTTCTGGGGCGTGCTGGTGGCGGCAATCGTTGCCCTGCTCATCGGACTCACCGCCGGCGCCGTGATCCGGCAGCAACAGATCTCGGCCAATCGTGCCGAACTCGCTCGTCAAGCGGCAGTCACCGCCAACCTTGTGAGCGCCGAGGTCGGGCCGGCCATTCGCTCGGCCGAGCGGGGCGCGGTCACGGCTGTGTTGCGCCAAATCCGCCTGATCGGCGGGTACGACTACCTCGAGGTCGCAGTCGTCAATGGCGCCGGTATCAACCCGATTGTCAACGATCCCGTGTTGCTACCTGAGTTTCGCGTCGGTTCGATCGAGAGATCCGCCGTGCGCACTCTCGACATCGAGGGGACACCGGTGTTCGCTACGACCCGCACAGTTGACGTTGGAGAGATCCGGTTGCTTGTCGCAATCGGGAGGGCCGAACCGCTGCTGATGAGCGGGGCCTTTACCCGGCCCCTCGCCGTCGGGTTGATTGTCGGTGTGCTGATGGCCTTGGCGGTGTCGGCCCTGGTGTCGCGCCGGCTCGGGACTCGGCTGGCCGGGCTGGAGGAAGCCGCGGTCAACCTTGCCGACGGAGACTTTGCCGCCCGCGCTCCGGTTGAAGGCAACGACGGAGTATCGGAGCTGAGCTCGACCTTCAACTACATGGCGTCGAGCCTGCAGCAGGCGCAGCGGCGCGAGCGGGACTTCCTGATGAGTGTCGGCCACGATCTGCGGACTCCGTTGACGACCATCCGCGGATACGCCGAGGCTCTCGATGCCGGCGTCATCGAACCGACCGAGTTTCCGCGGGTGGCCGACGTGCTCCACAGACAAACCGATCGGCTCAGCCGGCTGGTCGAAGACCTGATGCTTCTCGCCAGGCTTGAGGCGCGCGAGTTCACGATGCGACCGGAGCCGGTCCTGTTGGACGCGCATATCGACGAGCTGGCAACGGAGCATCGGCTGCGAGCTGAAAAGCTCGGAGTGGCCTTCGATGCCCACATCCAGCCGGTTGGATCGATGTACATCGATCCGGATCGAGTTGCTCAGATCCTGGGCAATCTGGTTGATAACGCGCTGCGCTACACGCCGGAACGCGGCTCAGTCGTTCTCACAATGACCGGATCTAACTCGAACGTCACCTTCGAGGTCGCCGATACGGGTCCGGGCATCGAAGAGGAAGACATTCCTCGGGTCTTCGAACGCCTCTACGTTGCCCAGCGCTACCGGCCGGTTCGTCCGGAGGGCAGCGGTCTCGGATTGTCGATTGTCAAGGAACTGGTCGACGCGATGGGCGGTGAGGTTGCAGTGACCAGCAGGCCCGGTCATGGCACCAAGGTAGCGGTCACCCTGCCGGCGGCCCCCGCTGCGTGAGTCGGGGCGTGCCCTAGCCTGTTCGCATGCGACTGCGAGTCCGGCAACGAAGCATTCCCCTCTGGGCGGGCCTCGCCCTGGCCTTGACGCTGGCCGTTTCCGGTTGCGCCGGCAGTGACGAGGGCCTTTTCGGTGAAGAGCTTTTCGCCAAGAACTGCGCGGTTTGCCATGGGTTGGGCGGCGAAGGATCGGTCGGCCGACCGCCGCTCAACGCCGGTTCGGAATCTGCCACGCTGACCGATGAGCAGATCAAGGGGGTCATCGCTGTCGGTCCTGGCGCAATGCCGAGCTTTACTCAGCTCACCGATGAACAGGTCGACAGCCTCGTGACCCACCTCCGCCAACTGCAGGGCACGACCGACGACGGCGGCTGATAGACGCTGGACCTGTACGATTCCTCTCCTCGTGCTCGATCAGATCCTTCATTCCACCAGGCAGCGCATTGCCGCCTTGAGGCCCCAGCGGCCCCAGTTGCGGGCTGCCGCTGAGGCACTTCCGGCTGGTAGGAGCTTGGCCGCGGCACTGGCGGAGCCGGGAATGCAGGTGATTGCCGAGATCAAGCGGCGCTCGCCGTCGGCCGGAGCCATTGACCTCAGTCTCGACCCCGGCGACCGGGCCCAACGCTACGTGGCCGGCGGAGCCGCTGCGATATCGGTACTCACCGAGCCCGAGTTCTTCGGTGGCTCGGTCGCGGATCTCCGTGCCGTGCGCGCCGCAGTCGATGTGCCGATCCTGCGCAAAGACTTCCTCCTCGATGTTGTTCAGCTCCACGAGGCAAAAGTCAATGGCGCAGATGCCGTGCTGCTCATAGTCGCCGCGCTGGAGGAGGGCCTGCTGGCGGAGTTGCTGGCCGCCGCCGCCGAGTGCGGGCTTGATGCGCTCGTCGAGGCCCACAATCAGGCCGAGCTCACGGTCGCCACCAACTGTGGCGCCCAGCTCATCGGAATCAACAACCGTGATCTGCGGACGTTTGTGACCGACCTGGCCACTGCCGAGGCGCTGGCGCCCTCCGTCGCCGATACGTCAGTCAAGGTGGCGGAATCAGGCGTTTCTTCTCCTGCAGGTGCCAGGCGAATGGCCGCCGCCGGTTATGACGCGATCCTGGTTGGAGAGGCTCTCGTGCGCAGCTCCGACCCGAAGGCGTTGGTAGCTGAACTGCGGGGCGGAACGTGATGAATCCGCCGTGGGTGAAGATATGTGGATTGACGCGACCCGACGACGTGGAAGCCTCGATCCGATCCGGCGCCGACGCCATCGGGCTGGTCCTCGTGGCGCGGTCACCACGGCGCATCGGTGCCCAGCGGGCGTCGGAACTGGCGGCGATCTCCGCCGGGCGAGCGCAGGTCGTCCTTCTCGTTGACGGGGCGGCGGATGTCGCCTTGACCACAGCTCGAAGGGTGGGGGCAGACGCGGTGCAGCCCTACGGGGCCGCGGCTGTCGCGATCGCTTCTGCGGCGCTGGCAACGGGTCTCGATGTGCTTTTCCCGGTCCCTGTCGCCGATGATCTGGATATCGATATTGGCCGCGTCCCGGCAGGCGCCAGACCGCTGCTCGACACGGCAGTCGGAGAGAGCAGCGGGGGCACGGGCGTGAGTTTCGCCTGGGAGCGGGCCCGCGGTTTCCTCGGAATCGTGATTGCGGGTGGTCTTGCTCCGCACAATGTCGCCGCCGCGGTGTCGGCTGCCAGGCCCTGGGGGGTAGATGCATCGAGTGGTCTCGAGGCAGCAGTTGGTGTCAAGGACCACGGTAAGGTGTCGTCCTTCATCGAGGCCGCCAAGTCGGCCTAGCCGGGAGCCATATTGTCCATAACATCCCCCCCGAACGCCCAGGGACGCTTCGGCGAATACGGTGGACGTTTCGCCCCCGAGGTGCTGATGCCCGCCCTGATCGAGCTCGAGGCTGCCTTCCTCGAAGCGTGGGCCGATTCCGATTTCCGGGCTGAGCTGGACGAGCTCCTCGCCGACTACGTCGGACGGCCCACTCCAGTTTTTCGAGCGAGCCGTCTGTCTGCGAGCTTGGGAATCGATCTGTGGTTCAAGCGCGAAGACTTGGCGCACACCGGAGCCCACAAAGTCAACAACACCATTGGCCAGGCGCTCCTTGCCCAACGAATGGGCAAACCCCGGATCATCGCCGAGACCGGCGCAGGCCAGCACGGCGTTGCGACTGCCACCGCCTGCGCTCTGCTCGGCCTGGAGTGCATGGTCTACATGGGGGCCAAGGACATCGAGCGCCAGGCCCTCAACGTATACCGGATGCAGCTGATGGGCGCGGAGGTCGTGAGCGTTGAGAAGGGTGCGGCCACGCTGAAAGACGCGGTTTCGGAGGCCATGCGTGATTGGGTCGCGTCTGTCGAGAACACCCACTACATCATTGGCTCAGTGGTCGGGCCCCACCCGTTTCCTCTCATCGTGAGGGAGTTTCAGAAGGTCATTGGGGAAGAGCTGCGCGTACAAATGGACGGCACTGCCGGTCGACCGCGACCCGAGGTCATCGTCGCCTGCGTCGGAGGCGGCTCAAACTCGATGGGCATCTTCCACCCATATCGTGATGCCGGCATCGACCTCGTCGGAGTCGAGGCGGCGGGCCATGGCATTGCAACCGGAGCTCATGGCGCCTCTCTGGTGGCGGGGTCTCCCGGCGTCATCCACGGTTCACGGACGTACATGCTTCAGGACGAGCAGGGTCAGGTCCTCGAGGCCCATTCCATCAGCGCCGGGCTCGACTACCCGGGTGTCGGGCCGGAACACTCGCACTATCGCGATACGGGCATTGCCCGCTACGTGGCGGTCACCGACGACGAGGCACTGGCTGCTTTGCGAGTCATGAGTGCCACCGAGGGCATAATTCCCGCACTCGAGTCGGCCCACGGCCTGGCGTGGATCATCGCCGCCGCCGAAGAGCTGCAGGGCAAGACGGTCGTGCTCAATCTATCGGGCCGCGGCGACAAGGACGTTCAGCAGATCGAGAAGTTCAGTGGCTGACAGAATTCGCAACATGTTCGCCACCGCCCGGGCGGACAATCGAGCAGCTTTGTTGCCTTTCATGACCTCTGGCCTCCCAGATCCGGAGTCTTCCATCGACCTGTTCATCGCAATGGCCGAGGCCGGCGCCGATGGTTTCGAGGTCGGAATTCCCTACTCGGATCCCCTCATGGACGGTCCGACCATTCACGAAGCGGGCCTCCGGGCCCTCAGTAAGGGTGCCACGACGTACACGAGTCTTGCGCTGGTCGAGCGCATAGCGGACAAAACCGGCAAGCCCGCAATCGTCATGACCTACGTGAATCCGGTGTTGGCCATCGGTCCGGACAAGTTCGCCGAGCACGTGGCGGCTGCCGGTGGGTCCGGTTTGATCATCGCCGACCTCCCGGCGGACGAGTCGGATGAGATCGCGGCCGCCTGCCGCGCCGCCGGGATCGGTTTGGTGCTGTTTGTAGCTCCAACAACCGACGATGCCCGACTCGCGGACGTCGTTGCCCGGAAGCCGTTGTTTGTATACGGCGTAGCGGAACTTGGCGTCACCGGTGGTCGTGGAGAGGCTTCGTCGCGTGCAAGCGAGTTGGCCGCGCGGATTCGGAGGGCAACGGATGTTCCGATCGTGCTCGGCGTTGGCATTTCGAGCCCGCATGCGGCCCATGAGGCTGCCAAGGTGAGCGACGGGGTCATCGTCGGCTCGGCGCTCGTGCAGCGGGTCCTCGATGCAGCTACCAGCCAAAGCGCCGCTGCCGAGCTGGCGGTGGCGGTAGGGGACCTGGCAGCGGCGGTTCGCCGCTAGGCGCTCGCGACATCCCCCAATCTCGGTCTAGTCCCTCCGCGAGGCAGGCAAACACTCCTGGTCACTGGTGGTCCGTGCCAGCACACTCATGGAGTGGGAGCCAGGTCAACCCCTTCGACTCGGCATCCAGATCAGCGGGGGCTCGCGAACCGACCGGTACGAACGCACCACACCCAAGGCAAGCGGGCCCCCGCTACAAAAAACGCCTCGATCGAAACTCCAGAATGTCGTTGCGGCAGGCGACCTCCGCTCACGGGTGGCCTAAAATGCCATCGCCTCCTGCCGGGATGGCGAAATTGGTAGACGCGACGGACTCAAAATCCGTTGGACGAAAGTCCGTGGGGGTTCGAGTCCCCCTCCCGGTACCAATGCGAATGAGGAGAACCGAACGCAGGCTGTTCGAGCTTGGTGACGAAATCGCCGCCCTTGCCGAGGCGATTCGGCTTGGTCGCGAGGAGCTCATCTATCACGATCATCTCAACGACGACGCCCAGCGCGATGCTGCCGTCAGCGAATCTCCAATCGACCGAGCAGATGCGAGGGACACGGCAGGTGATGTCCGTCGTATGCAGCGCCACATCGCCAAATTGGAGCACGATCGGTCCAAGTTGGAAATGAAGCGCCAACGGCTACTCGACAAGCTCACCGGGTAAAAAGAGGGCTAGTGGCGGCCGGCACATCTACGTCATTGGCAAGATAGTCACGCCGCCCTATACCAATCTGGTGCTTCTCCCCATATACTCTTTGTGGTCAAGCAACTACTTATGGCATGCACCGCAAAATGGGGCATTGGGACAGTCGTTGCGTAGACTCGGACAATTCAAGGTTCGATCGGTTTGGCCGATCTAGCACGCAACGGACGAAACCTTCGCAAGAGCGGCGGTAGGGGACCTCACAAGGGCAGAGTGATGGATACAAAACTAGGCAGCCGATCCAGGCAGACGCCTCAGACAGAGGGCTGGTTCAGCTCACTGCGCAACAATGACGACGGGGCCAGCCTCGTTGAGTTCACCATAGTGGCGACGCTCCTCTTCACATTGCTGTTCGGCATCATCGAATTCGGGTTCGCATTCCGCGATCGGCTCACGATCGCCAACGCCACCCAGAGCGCGGCGCGCACCGGCGCCAGCATGGGTTCCGATCCCGAGGCGGACATATCGATCCTGCGTTCCCTCGAGCAATCCCTCAGCACTCTTCCCAACTCAGGGGTGGGAATCGTGCGTTACGTCGACATATTCAAGGCCAAATCTGACGGCACCCCTGATGGGGCATGTCCCGGCATCAACTGCACCCGCTACGCGTACGTGCCGAATTTCTCGCCTACTTGCGACTGGTCGCCGTGCCCCGAAGACACCACACAGGTGCTTTGGACAGGTCGCGATGATGCCCTGCCGGGCCTCGACGTTATCGGGCTGGAGCTTGGCTACGCCCATGAATGGCTAACAGACTTCCTGCCACTCGCGGACGTGAGCTGCACAGCTCCAGGCGTCAACTGCTGGACCAACACGGCCATCATGCGTATCGAGCCCCAAATCTTCGAATCGCCATGACGTTGTTCAGCCGCACCCAGGGCGAGGGTCCAGACCACATGATTAGGAATCTTTCTCACATGAAGCCCATAGATACAGACACCGAAGAGATGGCGGCCATTGCAGCCGACGGCACCTCCAACGAACGTGGCGCCACGTTGGTGCTGGCGGCCGCCGTTTTGGTTGTTCTGTTGGGTATGGCGGGCTTTGCAGTCGACCTCGGTTGGCTGTATTCGCAGCGGACCGAGGCGACCAAGGCTGCCGAGTCGGCAGCCTTGGCCGGCGTAGTCCACATGCCGAACCCGTCCAGCATCGTCTGGGCCTCTGGGGCCCCGGCCTGGGACACGGCAATCGATATTGCCGAGCGCAGTGGCTACGAGGACGGTGTCAACGCTGTCGTGGTACCGCAGAAGATCGCCGGTCATCCGAACCGCTTGCGGGTTGACGTGTCACAAAACGTGCCCACCTTCTTCATGAAGGTGTTCGGGGTGGACACGGTTTCGATCGACGCCACGGCCACGGCAGAGCAGACTCCGCCGCTCAAGATCGGGTCAGACGAGCCCTCCCTTGGCGGAGGCTCGACCGACTTCTGGGTTGCCGTCAACGGCACCAGGCGGAAGAAGGGCGACGGCGATCCCTATTCAACGAAATGCCCCGGTCTCTCGAACAACTGCGGGGCATCGCCGATTGGCAACGCTGAATATCGTCGTCCCGCCTATTACTACGGGGTTGAGGTGCCGCCGTCGGAGGTTGGCAAACAACTGACGGTCCAGATCTTCGACGGTCAGCAGAACAACAGCGCGAGCGTCACTAAGGAAGGCGGCGGTGCCGACGGCTACTTCGAGCTGAGATTCCGGCTGTTCGCCCCCGATGCCACGCCGGCCGAGCCGACGGACAATTCGACGGTCGTGTGTTCCGCCACTTTCTTCTACGAGACGGACACCACAAAGATCAATTCTTGGGACACGCTGGGCGGATGCCCGGTAGCCGCCCAGGGCGGTATATACGTTCTCGAGGTCGACATCATCGAAAACGGTCCGGACGTGTTGAGCAACCACAACGTCGCCATTACCGCCTTCGCCATCCGGTCGCTCATCGACGGCAACCCGAACAACAACACGGCGGTGTTTGGCCTGGGTTCAATGTCGCTGTGGTTGCCCAATTCGGGATCCTCGCCATCGTTCAAGGTGGTCAAGCTCGAGGAGTTCTATGCAGGGACGGAACTGATCCTCAATCTCTTCGACATCGGTGACCTGTCGGTTAGCGGTGACCTGGACATCTTGGGCGAGCTTTCGAACATCGACTGCCAGCTGCGGGTCCGCAACGCGGACGGCTCGATCGACACGAACTGGACGACTGACGACGGCGGAGCCAATTGCCACCTCGACGTCACTCCCCAGGAGTACAACAACCAGTGGCTCGACCTCAAGTTCGACATTCCGTCGGACTACACGTGCGCCAGCGACTGTTGGGTCAACATTCTCTACGGCTTCGCGGGCAACGTGACCGAGCGCACTGTCGTGACGGCGACCATCAACGGCTTGCCGGTCCACCTGGTTCCGTAGCGGCGCAACGATTTGTGAATGTTGGGTGTGCGGTCCCGCCAGGGGCCGCACATCACTGTTGGCGGTCAGGGCCGGTCGCGGAGCCCTGTTGGGGTCGCTTCTGAGATGCCCGTAGGGCAGTGTCCACTACTCTGCGGCCCATGCCAAAACTTGCCCTGCTCGATGGCCACAGCCTTGCCTATCGAGCGTTCTACGCCCTGCCGTCGGATCTGGCGACTCCCGCGGG
>Ga0224512_10004342_pt1 | contig 12009 bp, 8 predicted proteins | sample SF_May12_sed_USG_4_FD_169103 | JGI IMG/M metagenome (GOLD analysis project Ga0224512, IMG submission 169103) | Sediment microbial communities from San Francisco Bay, California, United States - SF_May12_sed_USGS_13 | ecosystem: Environmental > Aquatic > Marine > Sediment | place: USA: California... | reverse complement strand
CGACAAACGTCAGAATGAGGATATTCTCGCCCATGCCGATCTGCACCGCGAACAGCGGGCCCGCGAGCGCACCGGCAAGACCCGCGAGCAGCGCCCCGAGGACGAACACGCTGGAATAAAGGCGCCGGGTATCGATCCCCAGCGCCGACAGCATGTCGCGGTCAGCGGCGCCGGCGCGGATGAGCATGCCGAGGCGCGTGCGCTGCACCAGCCACCACAGGGCAGTGGCGACCGTGATCCCGACGACGATGATGGCCAGTCTATAGAGCGGGTACGGGGCGCCCGGCACCACCTCAACGGTGCCGCTCAGCGCGGCCGGCACGTCGATGAACAACGGACGCGGGCCCCAGATGATGCTTACGGCCTCATTGAAAAAAAGAATCAGGCCGAAGGTGGCGAGTACCTGATCCAGGTGGCCGCGGGCGTAGAGCCGGCGCAGGACAATCGTCTCCACCGCGAGCCCAGTGGCGGCCGCGGCGGCCAGTGCCGCCAGCAGACCGAGGAAGAAGCTGCCGGTGACCGCCAGAGTGGCCGCGCAGGCGTAGGCGCCCACCATATAGAGCGAGCCATGGGCCAGATTGATCAAACCCATGATTCCGAATACGAGCGTCAGCCCGGCGGCGAGCAGGAACAGCATCACGCCGAGCTGCAGCCCGTTCAGGAGTTGTTCCAGGAACAGGAGCATATGCAGGAGATCGCAAGCGGGATGGCGGCATGGCCATTCCGCCCACCGGTTGGATCAGTTGCCGCCGGTCGTCATGCTGCACTTTCCGGCGTAGGCGTCGCGATGGTCCTCGAACGCCGTGGCGACGATGCGGTTCGACAGCGTGCCGTCCGCCGTGCGGTAGACCTCGCGCACGTAGACGTTCTGGATCGGATGGTGGTTGTTATTGAAGCGGAACTTCCCGCGCACGGACTCGAACTCGGCCCGCTCGAGCGCCTTGCGGAATTCGGCGGCACGATCGACGTTGCCGTCTACGGCCGCGAGCGCGCTGCCAATCAGGCGCGCGGCGTCATAGCCCTGGCTTGCATACAGCGACGGCCGGCGATTGTAGCGGGCTGAAAACGCCTCGACGAAGGCGCGGTTAGCAGGGGTATCAAGATCATTGCTCCACTGCGAGGCGTTGATTACGCCGAGCGCCGCCTCGCCGGTGGCGGACAGGATGCCCTCGTCGAACGAGAACGCCGGTCCGTAGAGCGGGATGCTGTCCTTGAGGCCCGCCTGTCCGTACTGCTTGATGAAATTGATGCCCATGCCGCCCGGGAGAAAGAAATACACCGCGTCGGGCTTAGCCTCACGCAGGGCCGCGAGCTCAGCCGCGTAGTCGAGCTGGCCAAGCGTGGTATAGACCTCGCCGACAACCTTGCCTTTGTAGTAGCGTTTGAAGCCGGCGAGGGCATCTTTGCCTGCGGGATAGTTGGGAGCGAGAAGATAGGCGCTCTTGCGTCCCTGGTCGCTCATGTACTTGCCGACCGCCTCGTGCAGATTGTCGTTCTGCCAGGCGACGTTGAAGTAATTCTTGTGGCAGTCGGCGCCGGCGAACTGTGACGGACCGGCATTCGGGCTGATGTAGAACGCATCGGCCTTGAGCACGCGCGGCACCACCGCCAGGGCCAGATTCGACCAGATGATGCCGGTTACGACGCGGGTCCCGTCGCGCTGAATCATGCGCTCTGCAATCTGCACGGCGCGGGCGGATTTGCGGGCGTCGTCCTCCACGTCCACCTTGACGGGTACGCCGCCTAGCTTGCCGTTACCTTGCTCGACGGCGAGCATGAAGCCATCGCGCACGTCGATGCCGAGCGAGCTGCCGCCGCCGGACAAAGTGGTGATCATCCCGATGCGTACGGGCTCGGCCGCGCCGGCGCCCGCCAACGGCGCGAGGCAGGCAAGGGTGGCACAGACGCTGGTGAGAAACTGTCGCATGATGGGTTCTCCCGGGGGTCATGCGGCGCCCGTGCGGGGGCCGCGGTTTTTTTCATTATCCTGCATTCATTCCAGGACGCATTCTTCTACTCGCAAGGCACGCGAAATACCAATCGCGTCGCCGAGACGCCGCCCGGCGAGCGCTTTGGGCACACGGGCGCTCCGGGTGTGCGCGAAACGTCGGATTATAACGGTGGCGCTGGGGCCGCCCAACCTGCGCCCGGGCGGGTGGGGGGCCATCCGCTCCGGTCAGGCGCGCGGCACAGCTCGTCCCCGGCGATCCAGGCATCGATGAGTCGAACCCAACCGCGAGCGCCGTAGCTTAAATTGGAGGCGGAGCGAACGAGATCTGGCGCGATTTCCGGCTCACTATGGATTGTGACATGTGACATGGAAGATCGCTCGGGTCTGACCCTTTTTATCTCATGAAGCTAGTTTAGAAACTTAGCGGTCATGAACAACTCGCCGACATGACCAGTATGTAGTATGTGGTATGTGGTATGTAGAGAATCAGAAAACCCCGAACCGTTTCCGGCCCAAATACTAAATACCACCTACTACATACTCCTCAATGCAACGACGCCCGCCACTCCAGCTTTTTGATGATCTTGGCTTCCTGCGCCATCAGGATCTCGAGCCGCTGGTATACCGTTTCTGAATCGAAATACTTCAGCACCATGTCCACGAACTGATGGCCGTGCTTGCGCTCGGCCTTGTAGAGCGTGGTGTAGAAACTTTTCAGCTCCGGGTCTCCGAGAGCATCGGCGATGATGCCGAAGCGCTCGGCGCCGCGGCACTCGACGATGGAAGACACCAGCATGCGGTCCAGGAAGCGATCCTCGCGCCCGTGACGCATCAGCGCCATCAGCGCATTGACGTAAGGATCCTGGATGTCCTTCGCAAGCGGCACGCCGCGCTTTTGCATCACGGCGTAGACCTGGCCGAAATGCTCCAGCTCCTCCACCGCCAGGTCGATGAGCTGGGAAATGATGAGCTTACGGTCCGGGTGCTTGACCACCAGGCTCATGGCCAGGGCGGAGGCCTTGCGCTCGCAGTTGGCGTGGTCCTGGAGAAACTCGTCGAAATTCTCCAGGATCACGTTGACCCAGTCAGGATCCGTGGCAACCAGCAGATCGACAGACTTGCGACCCATACAAAATGACCCTCGAGGCGCGTGAAGAAAACAAAGCAGGCTTCGCCGGCGTAGAGGCTGACCGCGCCGCCGCGAGCCGCCGACACGCTAAAGAATACCTGCGCAAACATCAACTGGCGCCGGCGCAGATTGCCGCCGCGCCGTCACCACAACTGCGCCTGGTGGTGGTGATTCCCTGCCGGGAAGAGATCGATCTGCCGCTCACCCTGGGGGATCTGAGCGGCTGCGAGCATCCGGGCTGTGGGGTGGAGGTGATTGTGGTGCTGAACGCCTCGGAAAAGGATCCGGAACGGGTTCGCGTGCAGAACCGTCGTTCGCACTCGGCCATCGAGGCGCTGAGCGCAGATGCGGACTTGATCCGGCACATTCGCTTTCACGCGCTGAGCTTTGAGCGTTTGCCCGCAAAGCATGCGGGGGTGGGACTTGCGCGAAAGCTCGGCATGGACGAAGCGGTGAGGCGGCTGCTGGATGCTGGCGCCGATGACGGCATCATCGTTTGCCTGGACGCCGACTGCCGCGTGGAGCGCAATTACCTATCCAGCATCGTCGCGCACTTTGACCGTCACGCGGATACGCCTGCGTGCAGCATTCATTTCGAGCACCCGTTGACGGGCGCGTTGAGCGCACAGCACTACCGGGCGGTGATGGAATACGAGCTCTTCATTCGCTATTACCGCTGGGGCCTACGATTCTGTGGCCATCCCTGCGCGCACTACACCGTGGGATCGTGCATGGCGGTGCGCGCGAGCACCTACGTTCGCCAGGGCGGTATGAACCGGCGCAAAGGCGCGGAGGATTTCTATTTCCTCAACAAGCTGATGCTGCTCGGAGGTTTCACCGAGCTCGGCGTGACCACGGTTAAGCCATCGCCGCGGGAATCGTGGCGGGTTCCCTTTGGTACCGGGCGCGCCGTGATCGACGCGCTGGCCAATCCCGCTGTTTCGCTCCAGGTATACGCGCCGCAGGTTTTCGATGAGCTTGGTGCGCTCAGCTTGAACGTAGACGAGCTTCGCGAAAACGAAATGGCCGTGACCGCGGCGCTGCCGGAGGCTTTGCGCGGGTACCTGGAAATGCAGAATTTTCATCAGAAGCTTGCCGAGATCAGGACCCACACATCCACCGCCGAAGCGTTTCGATCCCGCTTTTTCCGCTGGCTCGACGGCTTTCGCGCGCTCAAATTCGTGCGCCATGCCACCGATCAGTGCTACCCGCGGGTGCCCGTCGAGGAAGCAGCTTTGGCCCTTCTCCAGCGAATGAAGCTGGCGTCCGAGGGCGATGCTCAGATCACGGATCCCCTGGTGCTACTGACGCATTACCGGCGCATGGACGCGGAACAACGAATGATTCGTTTAAGCGGCAAAACATCCGAAATGGAAGCGAAAGCTTCGGCAGCGCGCTTGTGACGCGAGGGGCCGGAAGATTAGACTCGATACGATGCGTTTGAGCACAACCAGATGAACGATTTGAACCACATCGCCCGGCGCAAAAGCGTAGCCGTTCATGTCGGCCCCGTGTCCATTGGGGGCGAGGCGCCCATCGTGGTTCAGTCCATGACCAATACGGATACGGCCGACGCTGCCGGCACGGCAGCGCAGGTGGAAGCGTTGTCACGGGCCGGCTCGGAGCTGGTGCGCATCACCGTGAATACGCCCGAAGCCGCCGCCGCGGTCGCCGAAATCCGCCGGCGGCTGGATGATCTCGGCTGCCGCGTGCCCCTCATCGGCGACTTTCACTATAACGGCCACCGGCTGCTGACCGAATATCCAAACTGCGCCGTGGCCTTGGACAAGTACCGCATCAATCCGGGCAACGTCGGCTTCGGCAAGAAACGCGACACTCAGTTCGCCACCATGATCGAGGTGGCCAAGGACCGGAACAAGCCGGTGCGCATCGGCGTCAACTGGGGCAGCCTTGACCAGGCGCTGCTTACCCGTCTGATGGATGAAAATGCGCGCCGGCCGGATCCCATGGACGCGAGGGAAGTCACCCGCGAGGCGCTGGTGGTCTCCGCCCTGGAAAGCGCCGCGCTGGCGGAAGAACTTGGCCTGCCGCGTGACCACATTGTGCTCTCGTGCAAGGTGAGCGGCGTTCAGGATCTGGTGGCGGTGTACTGCGCGCTTGCCGCGCGCACGGATCACGCCCTGCATCTCGGGCTCACCGAGGCGGGGATGGGCTCCAAGGGCATCGTCGCTTCTACCGCCGGCATGGCGATACTCTTGCAGCAGGGAATAGGCGACACCATTCGCGTTTCGCTCACTCCGGACCCCGGCGGTGATCGCACCCGCGAAGTGGTGGTGGCGCAGGAAATGCTGCAGACCATGGGTCTCAGATCGTTTACCCCGCTGGTCACCGCCTGCCCCGGTTGTGGCAGAACCACCAGCACCTTGTTCCAGGAGCTCGCCAACAACATTCAGAGCCACCTGAGGGAAAATATGCCCAAGTGGCGCGACCAGTACGTGGGCGTGGAGGAAATGTCGGTGGCGGTGATGGGCTGCGTGGTAAACGGGCCCGGTGAGAGCAAGCACGCCAACATCGGCATCAGCCTGCCCGGCACCGGCGAAGCACCCGCGGCGCCGGTGTTCGTCGACGGCAAGAAGACGGTGACGCTCCGCGGAGAGAATATCGCCAAAGAGTTTCAGCAGATCGTTGACGAATATGTGGAGAAGACCTACGCGCGGCGGGAGGCGGTTGACGTTTGAGCGCGGGTTGGGCTGGGCGCGGTAGGACGTAGACAGTAGACGGGGAGTATTTGCTATGTTTGCAAAGAAACTGCTCGTCGCCGTCATTCCCGCGAAAGCGGAAATCCAGTGAGCACAAATGCCTGTTGAGTCTCTCGTCGCGAAAGCGGTGATCATTCGAGGGTGACAGAGGAAGAAATGTTTCTACTGGATTCCCGCTTTCGCGGGAATGACGGTAGCGAAGTGGGAGCGACTAGGGATTGAACTTCTACGGCCTACGGTCTCAGGCCTTCAGCCTCACGTCGTTGAGCTCGCGTGCACTGGTTCGCGCGGCGCATCCGACAGACTACACCTCGCTCGCATAACAACTCCTTCGCCATTCCCGCGAACGCGGGAATCCAGTGAGCATAAATGCCTGTTGAATCTCTCGCCGCGAAAGCGGTGATCATCCGAGGGTGACAAATGAGGAAGAGATTTTTCGACTGGATTCCCGCTTTCGCGGGAATGGCGACGTAGTGTCGGGATTGACGCGGTCGAGATTTATTTTAAGCTCGTAAACTTCTCGGAATGGGTGGCATATTTTTTTACAACATAAGACACGTTCCCCGTCTACCGCCTACCGCCTACCGCCTACGGCCTACGGCCTCAGGCCCACGTCCCTCAGCTCGCCTGCTTCCGCGACTTCGCGCGGCGCCCGTATTTGTAGAAGACATGCCTGCCGATGCGGGCGACCGGCTTGATACCACGGGCCCAGCTCGGCCGAATATGGACCGAGTGATAAAGCGTCGCGCCGTTCAGCACTGGCTCCTTGCGTCCGTAATAAACATCCATGGCCGCTTGCTGGGCGCGATGCCAGGCTTTGCCTTTGGGCAGCGGTTGGCTATCGAACTCGGTCCAGGAAAATGCGCCCACGTGGCGCTTGCGGATCGCGTCCCAGTTCTTCTCATAAACCACATCGCAAACCGAATTCGGATAACGGCTCGAGGTGACGCGGTTCATGGTGACTTCCGCCACCGCGTGCTGACCGGCGATGGATTCGCCCCGGGCCTCGAAATAGACGTTCAGGGAAAGGCAGGTGAGCTCCCGCTTGTCCGGATACTTGGTGATCATCTTGTGCATCAGGAAGCCGGACGTTGACAATACGAAGACAACGCAGAATGCAAAGATCCACGGGCCTTTGCTCCCGGTGTACCAGAAGAAGCGCAGACTGGTCCACGCACCGGAGAACCACGAGTTCCAGCGTGATGAAAGTCGCCTAAAAGAGCGTCTGCGGCGCATGGTATGACTAATGTTAGCCGGGGGTTTTCATCGTGTCAGGACACGGCGCACATTACGGAGACCGCTGGTGCGAAATTGGCCGCAAAAGGAATGAAAAGTGGGAACCCCGGAGCGTTCGCTCCTTTACGGGGCAAGCCACGTGGGAGCCAAATTTATGAGAGCCATATTTAAAGGAACGCTGCTCCGATCAACGCTTGCGCTGAATCTTTGGGCTTCTCACCAGCAGGTTGATAATTTCGAATGCAAGCGTCGCGCCGGCCAGTGACGTGAGCTCGGCGTGGTCGTAGGCCGGAGCCACCTCGACGATGTCGGCGGACACCACTTTGAGTCCGGCGAGTCCGCGCAACACGTTGAACAGCTCCCGCGTGGTCATGCCTGCGGCCTCGGGGGTGCCGGTGCCGGGGGCGTGGGCCGGATCCAGCACGTCGATGTCGATGGAGAGATACATGGGATGATCGCCCACCCGCTCGCGGATGCGCGCGACCACGCTGTCGACGCCTTCGGTTTCGAACTCATCGCAGTGCACCACCTTGAATCCGAATTCGCGATCGTCGACCAGATCCTTGCGACTGTAGAGGGGACCGCGGATGCCCACGTGCATGGAGGCGTCGTCGCGAAAAAGCTTTTCCTCCGCGGCGCGCCGGAACGGAGTGCCGTGGGTATAGGGCGCGCCGAAGTAGGTATCCCAGGTATCCAGGTGGGCGTCGAAGTGCACCAGCGCCACCTGGCCGTAGTGATGATTCATGGCGCGCAACAGCGGCAAGGCGATGGTGTGGTCGCCGCCTAAGCTGACGATGGCGTCCACGCTTTCAAGCAGCTCGGTGGCGGCGGTCTCGATCTGGCCGATGGCCTCCTGGATGGAAAACGGATTGCAGGTGATGTCGCCGGCGTCGGCCACCTGAAGCGTGGCGAACGGCTCGGTGTCGTAGGCCGGATGGAACTGAGTGCGCAAATGTCGGGAGGCCTGGCGGATGGCCTGCGGTCCGAAGCGCGCACCGGGACGGTAGCTGGTTCCGGCGTCGAAGGGGATCCCCAGCACCGCCACGTCACAGCGCGGCACGTCGCGAAGCTCAGGTAATCGGGCGAAGGTTGACGGTCCCGCGAAACGGGGCACCTTGGTGCCGCTGATGGGAGGAATAGGTTCTTGTTTTGCCTTGGCCATGTTGCCTTGCTCCTCCAGGATTCGTTATGAAATTAGATTACGATGTCGGCAGCTTACTCCGTGCCTGTTCACGCGCAAGCGCTGCGCGCCCCGCAAAGATTCCGGCGCAATACGCTGCGCTATTGCGCCCTACACCTGGCTTTCCCAGTCGTCAGATCATCTTACCGACATACGATATATGAAATACGATAGACAGATAGTCTTCGCATCGAGGTGCGCATTGCACACCCTGCGGCACGGCGGCAAATTACCCGTTTACCTTCGCTTCCGGTTCTCCACCGTCATTCCCGCGAAACTTGTCCTCGCTGGAGCGGGGATTGGCGAGCCGGCGAAATCAAGATGCCCTTTAACTAATATCACCGCGAAAGCGGGAGCGGGAATCCAGTAGACAATTATTCATAGCTAAATCCCGTCAACGCCTGGCGGCACGGGTGACGCTTCGCACCGTGTCAGGTGCGAGCAGCCTTCCAGTTGTGACACGCAGATAATACCGCAGCCGGGCAGGGACGCGCGCGATCAAAGCGCAAGGTTCAATCCCTCCACCAGCGCCCCCGGCAGAAGCGCGCTGCAAAAGGATCGTCCCTCGTAGGTGTCGGGATCCAGGCTCAAGCGGCGCGTTTTGCTGAAATCCAGAAGCCGCTCCCCGAGCAGGCCGTAGAGGGTGTCATCGAACCGCATGGGTTCCAGCGGTCCGCGGGGGACGCCGTCCTCTACCCACAGACAAGCGAATCGGGTCATGCCGGTGATGCGGCAGGCGTTGCGGTCGGAGAAGTTCAGATACCAGAGGTTGGAAATGTAGATCCCGGTATCCAGCGCGGCGAACACGTCCTCATCGGCGAGTGCGCCCGGCGCCATCTGCAGCGAGAGCGGCGCTTCCACCGAAGCGTTGACGCTTTGATCAAACTCCCGGGCGCTGCGCGCGTCCACCAGGCAGTTGGCGAAACATCCGTTATCAACGAGCGGCACCCGATCCGGGCGAATGAAGCCTTCCGCGGTGAACGCGGGGGCAAAGCCTGACGCAACGTCTTCGAAAACGGAGACGCGGGGATCCAGTTGAACATCACCGTCCACCAGGCGCATGAGGGGAGAGCGGCCGGTGCGGTAGCTCCTGAGTCCGAAGCCGCCCCAGCTCAACAGCCCCAGGATCTCCACCATGGCGTCGGGCGCCAGGTAGGCGCGATATCGACCCGGCTTCAGGCGCCTAGGCGAGCGGGAAAGCAGGGAGAGGGTTTTTCTTGCATCCTCAGCCGATCCGATCAGAGCGTTTAGGTCTAAGCGCTGCCCGGCGATGCTTTGCTTTACGCTATTGGTGCCGCTGTGGATGCTGCAATCGAAGTTGAAGCTGCCGACGGCGTGCCAGTTTCTTTGTCCCGAGGTGTTGGCAAAGCCGGCGCAGTTCTCACCGCAAGCCCAGATTCCCGTCATGTCCAGGTCGCGGAAGGCATCAGCAATACAGGTCGTGGCCTCGTTCGCGTCAGGTAGCTGAATGCTGTCCGCGCGCTCGCTGTCGCTTAAATCCGAGGCCAGGTGCACATAGGGATCCTCGGGAAGCATCGCGTGCTGGGCACGCAGCTCAACGATTTTAGAGCGCATGAACGAGCAATCCGCTTTCTGATCGCCGGAGAGATCAACGGCCGCGCTCGCCTGGCGCTGATTCGACACCAGCGTCAGTCGAAGACGCGCCTGGCGCACGCGCCCCGCTTGGCGGATGCGGGTGCGGCTATAGCGAATGAAGTCAGAGGTCTCGCCGCGAAAGTTGAGCAGCGCAATTTCACCGGGTTTTGCCTGCACGGTAACGTCGTCCGCGAGGGCGAAAAAATAATCGCGCTCAACCACCGCCGAACACCTCGACATTGCGAAATGCGCAGGCGGGCGCCGCGTGGCCCACCTGCATCAGCTGGTTGGGCTCGCCCTTGCCGCAGTTGAGCGTGCCGAGAATGGCCTCGGTTGTGGCATCCCCGACCATGTCCAGGTTGCGCCAGAAATTGGCGGAGACCCCCCTGTAACCGGGGTTCCTAATCAGGCCTTTACGCTCGCCTTCTTCGATCAGCCAGCCGATCTCGCAGCCGAACTGAAACTTGTTGCGCAAGTGATCGATGGACCAGGAGCGGTTGGTGTCCATCATCACCCCGCGCTCGATGGATGAAAGCAGCGCCTTGAGGTTGTGTTCTCCGGGAACAAGGTTGATGTTGCCCATTCGATCGATGGGCGGCCGGTTCCATCCGCTTGCCCGCGCGCTGGTCGCCGCCAGGATGCCGGCGCGTAAACAGGAGCTGGCGCTGCCGATAGCGCCGACGAGAATGCCGTCCCGGATCAATTCGTGCCGTTCGGTCGGCATGCCGTCATCATCGTAGGCAAAGCTTGCGAGCTCGTTGGGAATTTCCGGGTCGAAAACCACGTTAAGGCACTCGGCACCGTACTGGTAGCGTCCGATCATGTCCGGAGTAACAAAGCTGCCTCCGGCGTAATTGCGCTCGTCGCCGAGAATGCGGTCCAGCTCCAGCGGGTGCCCGATGCTCTCGTGGATTTGAAGCATCATCTGACCAGGCATCAGCAATACGTCGGTGGTTTGCGTTGGGCACTCCGGTGCATTCAGCAGAGCCAGGGCGTCTTCCACAATCCGCTCGCCCTGATCGGCGAAACCAACGGCATGAAGCTGCTCGAGTCCTCCTCGTCTCGCGATGTGGCCGTCGCCGTGGGATCGCTGCTGACTTTGCGATCCGTCCCTCGCCACCACCGAAAGCCCTGGGCTCAAGTAACAGTACGACTGCTCAATGCGCGCGCCGGCGCTGGAGAGCATCAGGCTGTGACATTCCGCCGTATCGATGGTGGCAGACCAGTCGGCGATCTTGCCCAGCGCCCCGGCATTTACCGCCGCGTCCTTGAGCACCCGGCTGGCTTCTCTCGTCAGCTCAAGACATTCGCTGGCGGTGGGCATGCCACCTGACGGACGGGAATCCATCCGTGTCTTGGCCCTGGGGACGGGTAACCGGGCCGCGTCGAACAGTGGAAACGCGGCCGCTATTCGGGCCCGCTCGCGGGCTTCTTTGAGGGCGAGCGAGAGGCCAGTTTCGGACAGATCGCCGCTGGCGGCGTAACCCGCGCCGCCTCGCTCGACCACCGTCACCATGGCCCCCAAAACGTGGTCGGTTACGATCGGTTCGGGCACGTCTCGGCGCACGCAGACGACGAGCCGGCGCTTCTCCACCAGCCTGAGCACACAGTGGTTCATGTCCTGAGTCAGGCGCTGGAAGGATTTCTCGATCGCTTCAGTTGAGAAACGGTGCTGCATTGAATGCGCTTAGGTTCCGGAAGAGGCGGATCTTTCTAAGTAAAGGATATGGACAAGTATAATGCCCATGCGGAAATATCTAAGTAAGCTCTGAACATGACCCAGACGGGCGTACTCACTCTTTTATCGTTGTTCCCTCGAAAGCGCGAATCTAGTGGGCACACGCTGTAGATAGATTCATAAGCGCAGAGGGTATTTCTAGGAAATTGCGGGTAATCTCGGCCACCTGGCCTTGGATCTAATGAAGTTCATTTTCCACTGGATTCCCGCTTCCGCGGGAATGGCGGCTAGTGCGGGGAGCGCGAGTAGCGCGTGAATGACGCGTCGCGCGGGAATAACGGCTAGTGTGGGAAAGTCGGGACTGTTGGCTTCATGGGCTAATCGAGGCGTTCGTAATCAAAGCACTAAATTAAGGAGCAGTTGAATGGAGCTCAAACTCGAAGGTAAACGCGCCATCGTCTGCGCATCCAGCAAAGGCCTCGGCCGGGCCTGCGCGACGTCGCTCGCCCGGGAGGGCGC
>Ga0224512_10004341_pt1 | contig 12009 bp, 10 predicted proteins | sample SF_May12_sed_USG_4_FD_169103 | JGI IMG/M metagenome (GOLD analysis project Ga0224512, IMG submission 169103) | Sediment microbial communities from San Francisco Bay, California, United States - SF_May12_sed_USGS_13 | ecosystem: Environmental > Aquatic > Marine > Sediment | place: USA... | reverse complement strand
AGCACGATTCGCGTATCCGGCGCCGTCGATAACAACGCGAACATCGTAATCAACAAACTGCCTATGCTCATCCAGAACGTCAGCAGCCGACGTTTGTCGTCGATGAACAGATCTGCCAACAGCACAACGCAGATCAGGCTGAGCAGAGCTATCTCGGGTGCAGCCGATAAAAAATCCATTATCGTCATATACAGACTCGTCAGAGCTTTGATTGCCCGATCTGTTCGACCAGTTGCTCAATCGTCACGTTCATCATATCGACCAGCGGTGCAGGCCAGAGGCCGACGAGCAACACCGCAATGGCCAATACCGCGAGCACGATAAATTCGCGCGCGTGCAGATCTTTGAGTGCTGCGACCTTTTCGTTAGCCACCTCGCCGTAAATAACGCGCTTGATCATCCATAGCGTGTAGGCGGCCCCGAGGACGAGTGTCGTTGCAGCTAGAAACGCGAACCAGAAATTTGCCTTGAAACTCGCGATAATCACCATGAATTCACCGACGAAACCGGAAGTTCCCGGTAACCCCGCGTTCGCCATCGCGAACAGCACCATGAACGCTGCATAGTTGGGCATCGTATTGGCGACGCCGCCGTAATCCGAGATCTGTCGGCTGTGCACTCGATCGTAGAGCACGCCAACACACAGGAATAGCGCGCCGGAGATCAGGCCGTGCGAGATCATCTGTACCATACCGCCCGTCATGCCAAGCGCGGCACCGGTTTTTCCGCCAAGCGACCACAATAGGAAAAAGCCCAGCGTCACAAAGCCCATGTGCGCGATCGAGGAATACGCGATGAGCATTTTCATATCCTTCTGCATCAGGGCGACGAAGCCGATGTAGACGACGGCGATCAGGGACAGCGTGATGATGAAACCGGCAAAATACTCGCTGCCGTCCGGAACAATGGGCAACGACAGGCGAATGAAGCCGTAGCCACCCATCTTCAGCAATATGGCCGCAAGGATGACCGAGCCACCGGTCGGCGCTTCGACGTGCGCATCCGGCAACCAGGTGTGCACCGGCCACATCGGCACCTTGACCGCAAATGCGAGCAAGAATGCGAGGAAGATCAGCTGCTGGGCGGTGAGACTCAGCGGCGCATTCATGAACCCGAACAAGTCGAAGCTACCCGTTACGCCATACAGATAGATGAAAGCGACGAGCATCAGCACCGAACCCAGAAACGTGTACAGGAAGAACTTGATCGTTGCGTAGATGCGGCGCTCGCCACCCCAGACGCCGATGATCAGGAACATCGGCACCAGCATCGCTTCCCAGAAAACATAAAACAGCAGCCCGTCGAGCGCCGAGAATACGCCGATCATCAGGCCCTCGAGAATCAGGAAAGCCGCAAAATACTGCGCGGGACGGGCCGTGATCGTGTCCCAGCCGGCAATGACGACCAGCGGCGTAAGAAACGTCGTCAGCAATATCAACGGCGCCGAGATGCCGTCGATGCCGAGATAATAATAAGCGTCGAGCGATTCGATCCAGGCTGCACGTTCAACGAATTGCATTGCTGCCGTCGTGTTGTCGAACCACTTGTACAACCCAAGACTAATGACAAAGGTGAGCAACGACATGGCGAGAGCTACGACGCGCATGGTGTAGGCGTTCGACGAACGTACGTCTCCGTCGTCGCCGATCGCGAGCAGCGCTACTCCACCAGCGATTGGCAGCCAGATAAGGAGACTCAAGATGTAGGCCGAAAAATCCATGCTCGTTACTGACCTACTGGAACCAGACGATCCAGCTCAACAGCAGGGTCAGGCCTATGATCATTGCGAACGCGTATGTATACAGGTATCCGGTCTGCAGCTGGCGCATCACGCCAGCGAGTCGACCGATCGTAGTAGCGGTGCCGTTTACGAGTACCCCATCGATCACCAGCTGATCGCCCTTCTGCCACAAAAATGTTCCAGCTCGACGCCCGCCAGCCGCAAATCCTTTGATGTAAAGATCGTCGAAGTAGTACTTGTTATCGAGCAACTCATAGAGCCCCGAATATCTCTTACGTATCGTTTCCGGCAGATCCGGTCGGTGGAGATACAGAAACCAGGCCGTGTACACACCCGCCCCCGCTAGCCAGAACACAGGCGTCTGTATTGAGTGCGTGAAGAGCGCGAGACTCCCGTGAAAACTTTCGCCGAGATGCGCGAGCACGTCGTGCCTGGACGCTACGACAATCGATTCTCCGAAGTAATCATTGAACAACACGTTTCTAACCGTGACCCAGCCGATCACGGCCGACGGGATCGCAAGCAAGACGAGCGGCAGGGTCACGACCCATGGTGATTCATGCACATGCGCCCGGGTTTTCGCATCCATGCGTTCTTTGCCGTGGAATACGAGAAAGAACATGCGAAACGAATACAAGGCCGTCACGAAAACACCGAGCAGCACGCTGAGATAGGCTATCCAGTAAACCGCGCCTTGCCCGTGCCAGTGCGATTCTTTGACGGCCTCAATCAACAAGTCCTTGGAGAAGAACCCGCTGCTGCCCGGAAAACCGATCAGCGCAAGCGAGCCGATCAGCGCTGTCCAGTAGGTAATCGGCATGTATTTGCGCAGTCCACCCATTTTGCGGATGTCCTGCTCGTGATGCAGCGCGATGATCACCGATCCGGCTGCGAGAAACAGGAGCGCCTTGAAAAACGCGTGAGTCATAAGATGAAAAATTGCTGCGCCGTATGCCGATGCTCCAAGCGCAACCGTCATGTAGCCGAGTTGCGACAACGTCGAGTAAGCGACGACGCGCTTGATATCGTTCTGAACGATACCCAGGAGCCCCATAAAGAACGCGGTAATCGCACCGATCACGATGACGACGGCCAGCGCCGTTTCAGAAAACTCATAAAGCGGTGACATGCGTGCAACCATGAATATGCCTGCCGTGACCATCGTTGCCGCATGAATCAACGCAGAGATCGGCGTCGGGCCTTCCATCGAGTCGGGTAGCCAGACGTGCAGGGGTGCCTGAGCCGACTTGCCCATCGCACCGATGAACAGCAGGATGCAGATGACAGTCATCGCGTTCCACGGTGAGCCTGCAAACACCTCGATTTCCTGTCCCGCGATCAAATCCGCACTGGCAAAGACTTCGGCATAATCCAGCGAACCGGTCATCGTGACCACCGCGGCAATACCGAGTATGAAGCCGAAGTCGCCTACCCGATTAACGATGAACGCCTTGAGATTTGCAAAGATTGCCGACTCGCGCTTGAACCAGAAACCGATCAGTAAATACGAGACGAGCCCAACCGCTTCCCAGCCAAAAAACAGCTGCAGGAAGTTGTTCGACATGACGAGCATGAGCATCGAAAACGTGAACAGCGAAATGTAGCTGAAGAATCGCTGGTAGCCCGGATCATCATGCATGTAACCGATCGTGTATACATGCACCGCCAATGACACAAACGTCACCACGGCCATCATCAGTGCGGTCAGCCGGTCAATCAGGAACCCGACCTCCATGTGCAGCCCATCAGTAACGGCCCAGGTATAGACACTGGTGTTTTCGGCCTCGGCTCCGCCCCAAAACATTCGAGCCAGCACATAGAGGGACAGGACACAGGACAACCCTACGGCGGCGATCGTCACCGAATGTGCGCCAATGCGGCCGATTTGCCGGCCGAACAGCCCCGCAACGACCGCCGCTACAAGCGGCGCCAGTACGATGGTCAGATAGATATTCTGCATCGGCGCCTAACCCTTCATTGTGTTCAGCTCCTGAACATTGATGGAGCGTCGATTGCGGAAAAGAACTACCAATATTGCGAGGCCGATTGCAGCCTCGGCAGCGGCCACAGTCAGGATGAAGAATACGAACACCTGGCCCGTTTCATCGCCCAGAGAGCGCGAAAAAGCAATGAAATTGAAATTTACCGCCAGCAACATGAGTTCAATACACATCAACAGCAGGATAAGGTTGCGCCGATTGACGATGATGCCGGCGATGCTCAGCACGAACAGCATTGCCGCAAGCGTCAGATAATGCTGCAAGCCGATCATGGTTTTGTCTCAGCTTTCATCTTGACGATGCGAATGCGGTCCTTACTGCGTACCGAAACCTGCTTGGCAATGTCCTGCACTTTCAAACCGGGGCGTTTGCGCATCGTCAATGTGATTGCGGCGACGATCGCAAGCAGCAGAATGACAGCGGCGATTTCGAATGCATAGACGTGTTCGGTATACAGCACCGCTCCAAGCGCCTTCGTATTGCTGTATCCCGCGGGGGTCTCGGCGAAACCACCCGGTAATACGTCCGCACGGCTGCGCAGCCAGATCAACTGGATCATTTCGATAGCCATGATCAGCGCGACCCCGATGCCGGCCGGCGCGTATCGCGTGAGGCTGCGCTGCACAGCCTCGACATTGATATCGAGCATCATCACGACGAACAGGAATAACACCATAACTGCGCCGACGTAGACGAGCACGAGCACGATCGCGAGAAACTCGGCTTCAGCCAGGAGCCAGAGGATGGCGCTGTTGAAAAACGCGAGTACCAGGAACATGACAGCATGAACCGGATTGCGCGCAAACACTACGCCCAGCGCCGCTCCGATCAATACCGTTGCAAAAAAATAAAACAGAATTGTCTGAAACAACATAAAGCGTTCTACCTGTAAGGCGCGTCCGCGGCCTTGTCGGCCGATATCATCGCGTCGAATTTGTCACCGATGGCCAGCAGCTTGTCCTTGGTCATAATATTTTCGCCGGGCGTCTCCATGTGGTATTCGTGGATACGCGTTTCGACGATTGCATCCACCGGGCACGCCTCTTCGCAGAATCCACAATAGATGCACTTGAACAGATCGATGTCGTAACGTGTTGTACGACGAGTGCCGTCTTCGCCGATGTCAGATTCGATAGTGATGGCAAGCGCCGGGCAGACGGCTTCACAAAGTTTGCAGGCAATGCATCGCTCCTCTCCATTCGGATAACGCCGCAGCGCATGCAGGCCGCGAAAGCGCGGCGACTGCGGCGCCTTCTCTTCCGGGTACTCGAGCGTTACGCTCTTGGAGAAAAACTTGCGATTCGTCAGGGCTAGCCCTTTCAGCAGCTCCCACAAGGCGAATGTTTTGATGAAACTGATTGCTCGATTCATTGATTTCCGCCTGCCGGTCACGCACTTCCCAGTGCGGCCCATGGGCCAACCCGAAGCCATGCCATGATCCCCTCAACCGTGATCCACACGATCGTGACAGGAATAAATACTTTCCAGCCCAGTCGCATGATCTGGTCATAGCGGTACCGCGGAAGCGTCGCGCGCAGCCAGAAAAACGTGTACATGAAAAACGCGATCTTGATTGCAAACCAGAAAAACCCGGATTCACGCAACAGAGTGTTGTCACCGAGAAATGTCCAGCCCTCAAACGGCGATGCCCAGCCGCCCAGAAAAAAGATCGCCGTCAGCGCCGAGATCAGCACCATGTTGGCGTACTCGGCAAGGAAGAATATTGCGAACGCTACCCCGGAGTATTCGACATGAAATCCCGCGACGATTTCTGACTCGCCCTCTGCAACGTCGAACGGTGCACGATTCGTTTCGGCAATGCCGGAAATCCAGTAGACCAGGAACAGCGGAAACAGCGGTACGATGAACCAGTGACTGACGCCGCCGGCCTGAGCGCGAACGATATCACCGAGATTCAGGCTGCCGCCCGCCATGAGTATTCCGACGAGTGCAAACCCCATCGCGATCTCGTAGGCGACGATCTGTGCGGCAGAACGCATGGCGCCGAGAAACGCGTATTTCGAATTTGTCGCCCAGCCCGCGAGTATCACGCCATACACGCCGACCGATGTTAGTGCAAGCACATACAGGAGCCCCGCGTTGATGTCGGCGATGACGAACCAGTCGTTGAGCGGGATGACAGCCCAGGTCGCGAGCGCAGGAGTCAGCGACAGAAGCGGCGCGATTACGAACAGGAATCGACTCGATTCGGAGGGAATGACGACTTCCTTGATCAGCAGTTTGATGACATCGGCAAACGGCTGCCCCAGACCCAGCGGACCGACACGATTCGGTCCGACCCGATCCTGCATGTGGCCGATGATTTTGCGCTCGAAGTAAGTGGCAAACGCTACCGTCAGGATGACCGAAATCATGACGAGCAGAATTTTCGACGTAACGATCGTCACGTACTGCACATCGTCTGGAAGCGACTCAAACGTGCCGGCGAAAAAGTCGATGATTGCCGTCACGAGTCGCTGTCCGGATCGGCAGCGCGCCCTGCCTCGGCCGTGAGCTGCAGCGCGGTTGCCCGACGCACGAGGCCGTCAATCGAGTACAACGGCACGTCCGGATCGACACTCGTCGCGTCCGCGCCGTTCGGCCGGGAAATGGCACCCGTTCCGGAGTACCGGTTGTCGGGCGCGATCTCGCCGAGCGCCTCACGAATATCCGCCAGGATATCCTCGCTCGTTACATAGTCAAAGTCGGGCGCTCCGAGCAAATTTCCTATGACGCGCAACACTTTCCAGGCCGGACGTGCTTCGCCAACAGGGTTCGCGATGCCGGGAAACGTTTGCCAGGTCCCGGCGACGTTGACAAACGTGCCCGACGTCTCGGCAAATGTGCCGATAGGCAGCAGCAGGTCGGCAGTTTCGAGCAAGGTGTCGGTTACAAACGGCGTCAATGCGACAACGAATTCCTGCTTGCGCAGCCTGGCAACGGGATCGTCGGCCCCATGCAGATCGGCGTCGGGTTCGATATTGACAAGTACGAGGGCATCGAGCGACTGCTCGAGCATTGACCTCGCATCGAGCCCCGCATCGCCGCGTGCGTACCCGCCTGTTGTGCGATGTGGCAGCACGCCGGCGAGATGCAGCCCGGCGGAATTCGCTCCTTCGGAGAGACTGCCAAGACTGGTGCCGGTCAGCGTGGCGATGGCCGCGGCGAGCGCGCGCACGGCGCCATAGGCTGGATGTCTGCCTGCCGAATTACCGACCAGGACCAGGCCATCACTGGACTCTTTGAGCGACTGCGCAATACGGAACGCGGCATCGGTCGGGCTGGCATCCTTGCACAGCTCGGTAACGTACGCAGGTAGCGGCTGGTCATCGGCAGCAGCGACCGCGAGCGGGGCCAGCATGTCGACAAGTCCTGCGCCCGACAGATACTCGTGCACCGCAAAGAAGTATTCGAATTTCCGGCTGTTCGCGAAGCTGACTTTTGCGCCCGCCAATGCTGCTTTGCGCAGTCGATGCGCGAGAATCGGCGCTTCCCGACGCAGGTTCGAACCGATAACAAAAACAGCGTTCTGCGCTTCGAGTTCGGCGATGTCGCAGCCGAGCCAAGGGTACAGCGGATCATTGTCCTGATCGGCGAAGTCCCGGCGCACGATGCGATGATCGATGTTCGCGGTGTCGAGATGCTCCGCCAGGCGATTCAACAGATGCCCTTCTTCCAGCGTGCTGCTCGGCGAGACCAGCACACCGACCCTGCCGGGCGCGGCCTCCTTGAGCATGTCGGCAGCATGCGCCAGCGCGTCCTCCCAATCGACATCTCGCCAACGACCGCTTTCCTTTATCCGCGGCCGGATTAGCCGGTCCGAACTGTAGATCGCCTCGTAGCTGAATCGGTCCCGGTCGGATAACCAGGTTTCGTTGATGCTGTCGTTTACTCTCGGCACGACCCGCTTGACCGTACCGCGCAGCGTATGCACATACATATTCGAACCGGCACAGTCATGTGGCGAGACGGTCGCATGCTGCACCATTTCCCAGGCCCGGGCGCTGTATCGATAAGGCTTGTTGTTCAGGGCGCCAACCGGGCACAGATCAATGATATTGCCGGACAACTCGTGATCAACACTTTGCTCGATGTACGTGCCGATCTGCATGTCTTCGCCGCGCCCGGTGGTGCCGAGGTGTTGAATTCCGCAGATCTCGACACCGAAACGCACACAGCGGGTGCAATGGATGCAGCGAGTCATATCGGTCGAGACCAGCGGTCCGATATTCTTGTCTTTAACGACTCGCTTGCCGTCGTTGTAACGGGATACACCGCGGCCATAACCGATCGCAAGATCCTGCAGTTCGCACTCTCCTCCCTGATCACATATCGGGCAATCGAGCGGATGGTTGATCAGCAGAAACTCCATCGTAGCCTTCTGCGCCGAGATTGCTTTCGATGACTTCGTGAACACCTTCATGCCGTCGACGACCGGCGTTGCGCAGGCCGGCAACGGCTTCGGCGCTTTTTCGACTTCGACCAGGCACATGCGACAGTTCGCAGCAACGCTGAGTTTCTCGTGATAACAAAACCGCGGTATGTAGGCGCCGATCCTGTCGGTGACCTCGATCAGCATTTGCCCTTTGCGCGCCTCGACCGATTCGCCATCGACCTCGATATTGATGGTGTCATCACTCATGGCGGCTTATGCGGCGACCTCGGTCCGATCATCTATGATGCTGCGGCCGTGATGTCGAATCATGTACTCGAACTCATGCCCGAAGTGTTTAAGAAAACTCTGCACGGGCCAGGCGGCAGCATCACCCAGGGCGCAGATTGTGTGACCCTCGATCTTGTTGGCGACGGCAAGCAGCTTCGCGACGTCTTCCGTCTGGCCCCTGCCGTCGATGATGCGACTGAGCATGCGATACAGCCAGCCCGTGCCCTCGCGGCATGGCGTGCACTGCCCACAGGATTCGGCCATATAAAAACGCGAGATACGGCGTAGCGTCCTGACCATGCAGGTGGTCTCGTCCATGACCATGACGGCGCCCGTACCGAATGACGATCCCGCCTTCTGCAGCGAGTTGTAGTCCATCGTGCATTCCATGATGATCTCGGCCGGGACCACTGGCACGGACGAGCCGCCCGGGATAACGGCCTTGAGCCTGCGCCCGCCGAGCACGCCGCCGCACAGCTCGAGCAGATCCTTGAACGGTATGCCCATCGGCAGTTCGTAGTTGCCCGGTTTCTCGATGTGGCCCGAGACTGAAAACAAGGCCGTGCCGCCCGAACCCTCGGGGCCTAGACCCGCGAACCAGGCCGCCCCATTCCTTATTATGGCCGGCACGCTGGCGAGGCTTTGCGTATTGTTGATCGTCGTAGGCTTGCCGTACGAACCAAAGCCCGCGGGGAACGGCGGCTTGAACCGGGGCTTGCCTTGCTTGCCCTCGAGCGACTCCAGCAATGCCGTTTCCTCGCCGCAGATGTATGCACCGGCGCCTACGAACGTGTACAGATCGACATCGATGCCCGTTCCCTGAATGTCTTTACCGAGCAGCCCGGCGGCGTAGGCCTCTTTGAGCGCCGCTTCGAAACGCGGCACGGGCTCGTCGATGAATTCGCCGCGGATGTAGTTGTAGGCCACGGTGGCGCCCATCGCATAGGCGGCTATGGCCATGCCTTCGACCAGCGCGTGCGGGTTGTAGCGCAGCACGTCCCGATCGTGGCAGGTGCCGGGCTCGCTCTCGTCCGAGTTCCAGACGAGATACTTCTGCACGGCCGCGTTCCTGGGCATGAAACTCCACTTGAGGCCGGTCGGAAAACCCGCACCACCGCGGCCACGCAGCCCCGATGCCTTGACCTCTTCGATAATCTGCTCGGGAGTCAACACGCCTGCCAGCACTTTTCGCCAGGCCTTGTAGCCATCATGCTTTTCATAGGTGGCCAGCGTCCACGACTCCTCGGCGCCGAACGTGTTGAAGCAGACCAGATTTTGCTCGTAGGCCATCAGTCCAGCTCGTCGAGAATTGCGTCGACGGCGTCCGGCGTCAGATTCTCGTGGTACCTGTGATCGACCATCATCATCGGCGCACCGCAACAAGCTGCAAGACACTCCTCTTCGCGCTTGAGATAAATGCGCCCGTCAGGCGTGCTTTCGCCGAGCTTAATGCCGAGCTTTGTCTCTACATGTTCGACGATGTCGTCGGCGCCACGCAGCATGCAGGACACGTTGGTGCAGATCGCGACGTTGTGCCGACCGACGGGCTTGGTCTGGAACATGGAATAGAACGTTGCGACTTCATAGACCTGAATCGGCGGCAGCTCGAGATAGTCGGCTACCGCGTCCATGAGCTCGACGGTAAGAAAGCCCTGGTTCTCATGTTGCGCGGCATGCAGTGCGCCGATGACGGCCGACCGTTGCCGGCCTTCGGGAAAACGCGCCTTCCAGTGTTCGATTTCGTCCCTGACGTGATCGGACAACGGACCGGCGTGACTCATCGGTCTACCTCCCCGAACACGATATCCTGGGTCCCGATGATGGCAACGACGTCGGCAAGCATGTGGCCTTCGACCATCTCCGACATCGCGGACAGGTGCGCAAAGCCGGCCGCGCGTATCTTGACCCGATAGGGTTTATTTGCGCCATCCGAGATCATGTAAACGCCGAACTCACCTTTTGGATGTTCGACCGCCGCATACGCCTCGCCTTCGGGCACGCAATAGCCTTCCGTGAACAGTTTGAAGTGGTGAATCAGCGATTCCATGTCGTCTTTCATCTCGATCCGTGCCGGCGGCACGATCTTGTGATCGTCGATCATCACCGCGCCAGGATTCGCACGCAGCCACTCGACGCACTGACGAATAATGCGATTCGACTGCCGCATTTCCTCGACGCGCACGAGGTAGCGGTCGTAACAGTCACCACTAACGCCGACCGGAATGTCGAAGTCGAGCTGATCATAGACTTCGTATGGCTGTTTCTTGCGCAGGTCCCATTCGACGCCCGAGCCCCTTAGCAGAGGTCCCGAAAAACCAAGCTGCATCGCCCTGTCGGGTGATACGACTCCGATGTTGACGGTACGTTGCTTCCAGATACGGTTGTCGGTCAGCAGCGTCTCATATTCATCGACACAAGACGGAAACTTATCGGTGAACGCCTCGATGAAGTCGAGCAACGAGCCTTCGCGCGCCGCATTGAGGCGATCCAGTTCCTTCTTATTGCGAAACTTTGATTCCTGATACTTCGGCATTGTCTGGGGCAGATCACGGTATACGCCGCCAGGACGATAGTAAGTCGCGTGCATACGGGTGCCGGATACGGCTTCGTAGCAATCCATGAGATCTTCACGCTCGCGAAAGCAATACAGGAACACCGTCATCGCACCGATATCGAGGCCGTGTGCGCCCAGCCACATCAGGTGATTCAGAATGCGTGTAATCTCATCGAACATCACCCGTATATATTGTGCGCGGACGGGGGCCGTTATCCCGAGCAGCTTTTCGATCGCCATGACATAGCTGTGTTCGTTGCACATCATCGAGACGTAGTCGAGGCGGTCCATGTAGCCGATACTCTGACTGTAGGGTTTGGATTCGGCGAGCTTTTCGGTCGCCCGGTGCAACAGACCAACGTGGGGATCCGCCTTCTGAATAACCTCACCGTTCAACTCCAGCACGAGTCGCAATACGCCATGCGCCGCGGGATGCTGCGGCCCGAAATTCATGGTGTAGTTCTGGATCTCAGCCATCGACAGGGTCCTTGAGATCGGCCGCGTAGCGATTGTCATCGCGGATGACGCGCGGTACGAGCGTGCGGGGCTCGATACTTACCGGCTGATAAGCGACCCGACCTTTCTGCGCGTCATACGTCACTTCGACATTGCCCGACAATGGGAAGTCCTTGCGAAACGGATGTCCGATAAAGCCATAGTCAGTCAGGATGCGGCGCAGATCAGGATGACCCTCGAACAGAATTCCGAACAAATCGAATACCTCGCGTTCGAACCAGTTCGCCGAATTCCAGATGTCGACCACAGAGGGCATGATCGGCGGATTATCGGTGCCGGTGAAAACACGCAAGCGCAAGCGGACATTTTGGCGGATCGAAAGCAAGTGATAGACGACGGCGAAGCGCTTCGCGTCGAACGTGTCAGATTCATCCAGTATGACCGGCGTCAGTTCGACGCCGCGGCTGTAACCTGTATCCGTTGCAGATGATGTTTTCCATTCATCGCTGCCGTAGCTCAGGTAATCGACACCACAGACGTCCATGAGCATCTCGAACCCGAAATCTGCTTCGTCGCGCAACGCGGTCGCGATGAG
>Ga0224512_10004340_pt1 | contig 12010 bp, 10 predicted proteins | sample SF_May12_sed_USG_4_FD_169103 | JGI IMG/M metagenome (GOLD analysis project Ga0224512, IMG submission 169103) | Sediment microbial communities from San Francisco Bay, California, United States - SF_May12_sed_USGS_13 | ecosystem: Environmental > Aquatic > Marine > Sediment | place: USA... | reverse complement strand
GCCCGGCATATCATCCGGGTCGATCCGGAGGACGCCGGTCGTGACGGTCGTGCCGCCCGTGTGCGTGAGCGGCCCGTTGACCGTGAGGATTCCGAAGCACTTTGCGCCGTCGACCGCTTCGACGCAACCGGTCTGGAGGGCGCCGATCTTCTCCACGCGCCCGGCGCCCGTGACGGTCCCGGTGAAGGCGTCGTCGACTCCTTGGTCGAAGACGAGAAGGGTGTCGGCGGCGAGGGTGATGGTGCCTTGAAGGCTGTCCGCATTGCCCTGAAGCGTGCCGGCTGTGACGGTGGTGCCGCCCGAGTAGGTGTTGGCGCCCAGGAGGATGAGCGTGGCGGCGCCGAGCTTCTCGACCTGGCCGCCAGTGAGCGGCGGAGCGTCCGCGTCGGCGATCACCTCGCTCAGGGTCTGGTCCTCCCCGACGTCGAACTTCAATCGGATGTCGTCGAAAATTGCGAGCTGTCCGTTCTGCAGGATGACGTCCGCAATGGTCGTGTCGGCTGCGACGTCGAAGAGGGATCGGGTGGCGTCGCCCCGGACCGTGAGATTCGTCGCCGTCGTGCCGTCGATCAGGAGCTGCTGCGAGATGTTCAGGGGCAGCGGGGTCAGCAGCGTGATCGTGCTGCTGGCGGGCAGCGAGGAGGCGAAATCGATGACATTGCTCGTAGCCACATCGTTGTTGGCCGCCGTGATCGCCTCGCGCAGCGAGCAATCGGTCGCGTCGCAGACGCCGTCGTCCGTATCCGCCGTCTTCGTGACCGTGAAGGTCGCGGCTCCGGCTGGGCCTACGGCCAGGACGATCCAGAACGCGGCGAGGCCGAGTCGGGCCAGCGGAGAGGGACGGCGGCGGGGTGTGAGGGGCACCATCAGGACCTCGCTCGGGTTGCGGGTTTCGCGAATCTAGCGGGTGTAGCGAAGCGGCCAGCCGCACGCACGGAAGGCGGATTCCTGCGCCGATTCCAGCCGTTGGCAGACTTCTCGAGAATCGAGCACAGTGTCTGCGTCCGGTCATTCAGCAGGTGCCCGACGTGCGCTCGCTCCCCTCCCGCCTTCATCGAACGCTGGTCGACGGGGCGAGGAGTCTGCTGCCCAAGGCGGTCGCAGACCTCGAGCACGAGCTGGACGAGAGCCTCGCCAAGGCGCCGCTTCGGCTCAACCAGTACGGGTACGACCCCTACGGCTTCCATCCCCGCCGGGCGCGAACCTTCATGCTCCCCGCCGCGCTGCTCTACCGCTTCTACTTCCGTGTCGAGGCCCACGGCATCGAGAACGTGCCGCCGGGGAAGGTCGTGCTGATCGCGAACCACTCCGGGCAGGTGCCCTACGACGGCGCCATGCTCCTGATCGCGATGCTGCTCGAGGCCGATCCCCCGCGCATCTGCCGGGGCATGGGCGAGTACTTCCTGTGGAAGGTTCCGTGGATGGGCGTGACCGCGACCCGCACGGGCACCGTCGTGGGCACGCCCGAGAACTGCGTCGCCATGCTGGAGTCGGGAGAGTGCGTGATCGTCTTCCCGGAAGGCGCGCGTGGGGCCAACAAGCCCTTCCGGCAGCGCTACCAGCTCCAGCCCTTCGGCCAGGGCTTCATGCGCCTCGCGCTCGAGAGCGATGCGCCCATCGTGCCCGTCGGAATCGTGGGCCCCGAGGAGCAGCAGCCGGGCCTCGCCAACTTCCGGCGGGCCGGGCGCTTCGTCGGCCTGCCGTCGCTTCCGGTCACGGTCTCCTTCCCCTGGCTCGGTCCGCTCGGACTTCTGCTGGCGCTGCCCGTGAAGTACCGCATCCACTTCGGAAAGCCGCTGCACTTCGAGGGCGGTTCCGACGAGGAGGACGAAGTCATCCAGCAGAAGGTGGCCGTGGTGAAGCAGGCGCTCGCCGACCTGCTCGCCCACGGCCGCCGCGAGCGCCGCGGCATCTTCTCCTGATCGCGTGCCTTCGGCGCCCCGGCCGGGGGGTGGCCGGATCCGTTCGGCGCCGCTATCGGATACGCCGTGACCGGGCGCCGTACCGTCGCCTTGACCCTGGCCAGCCTCGCGGTCGCTCTCGGCGTCGCGCTCCTCGCCCGAGGCCCGCGCCGCGTCGTCTACCGGGGCGGCCCCATCCTGACGATGGACGCCAAGAGCCGCGTGGTCTCGGCGCTTGCCGTCGTGGGCGATCGCATCGCGGCCGTCGGCGACGAAGACGAGGTCCGGCGCTTCGTCGACGCAGGGGCGCGCGTCGTCGACCTCCAGGGACGCGCGCTGCTGCCCGGCTTCATCGACGCCCACGGGCACTTCCCCGGAGCCGGGATCTACGCCGTGATGGCGGATCTGAACAGTCCGCCGATCGGCGACGTGGAGGACATCGAGGGGCTGCTCGCGCGCCTCGCCGCGAAGGCGTCGCACACCAAACCGGGCGCATGGGTCGTCGGCATGGGCTACGACGACACGCTGCTCGCCGAGGGGAGGCACCCGACGCGGGTGGATCTGGATCGCGCCTCCCGCGAGCACCCGGTCGCGATCTGGCACGTCTCCGGTCACCTGGCGGTGGCGAACGGCCTCGCGCTCGAACGCCTCGGCATCGACCGCTCGACGCCGGACCCCGAAGGCGGGCGCATCCGCAGGGATCCGGAGACGGGGGAGCCGGACGGCGTGCTCGAGGAAGAGGCCGCCGACGGCCTTCAGGCGCAGCTCTTGCAGCCCTCGCTGCTCGACTCGCTCCGTGTCGTGCGCCGGGCGAGCGCCCTCTACCTGGCCGCCGGCGTCACCACGGCCCAGAACGGCTACGCGAGCGTCGCGCACATGCGGGGCCTCGCGTGGCTGTCGCGGCTCGGGCTGCTGCCGCTGCGCGTCGTGCTGTGGCCGGGCGAGGTGGCGGCCGAGGCGCTCCTCGACGGCAGCTTCGTGTTCGTTTCCCCGGACCCGCGGTGGCTGCGGCGCGGCGCCGTCAAGCTCATCGCCGACGGCTCGATCCAGGGCTACACCGGCTACCTGAGCCGTCCCTATCACGTGCCGCCCGGAGACGATCCCGGGTACCGCGGCTATCCCCGGATTCCGCGCGACGCGCTGATCCGGCAGGTCGGGCGCTACCACGCACAGGGTCTCCAGGTCGCCGTCCACGGCAACGGCGACGCGTCGATCGACGACATTCTCGATGCCTTCGAGGCTGCGCAGCGAGCGCACCCGCGCGAGGACGCGCGCCCGGTGTTGATCCACGCCCAGATGGCCCGCGACGACCAGCTCGACCGCATGCGGGCGCTCGGCGTGATCCCCAGCTTCTTCAGCCTGCACACCTACTACTGGGGCGATCGGCATCGCGACATCTTCATGGGACCCGAACGGGCGGCCCGCATGAGCCCCGCCCGCGGCGCGAGCGAGCGCGGGTTGCGCTTCACGATCCACACCGACGCTCCGGTGGTTCCGATGGAGCCGCTGCGACTGGTCTGGGCGGCCGTGAACCGGCGATCGACGAGCGGCGCCACGATCGGCGCGGACCAGCGCATCGGCGTGATGCAGGCGCTGCGGGCGGTCACGATCGACGCGGCCTACCAGCACTTCGAGGAGACCGACAAGGGCTCGCTGGAGCCCGGAAAGCTCGCCGACCTCGTCGTCCTCGACCGCTCGCCGCTGGCGGATCCAGCGCACATCGATCGCATCCGGGTGCTGGAGACCGTCGTGGGAGGGCGCAGCGTCTACCGGGCCGAGCGCTCGCCGTAGCGCACCGCCGCGGCTCCCGGGAGGTCGCGCTGGTCGCCCCGGGCGAGTCCTGCTACAAGCCACCCGGCGACCGGGATCGCCGGGGAGCCCCGTGAAGAAGACCTTCGGTGTGGCGCTCGGGCTGGTGGTGCTCGCCGCCGGGACGGCGTGGGCGGACCTCGTCGTCCCCTCGGAACGCGTCCGAAGCGGCGTCTTCGTGCGCGAGCACGCCACCCGCGACAGCCGGGTCGTCGCCAGCCTGATTCCGGGGGGCACGGCCGAATACCTCCGCTCGGTGCCCGGCTGGCACCGCGTGCAGCTCGCGGACGGCACCCTTGGCTACGTCAGCGAGGCCTGGACGCGGCGGATCCCGGCTCCGCCCGAGGATCCCGGCCCGGTCGCGGCGGGCCCCCGCTCGCGGGGCTTCGGGCTGCTGGGGATCGTCCGCTCCGCCGTCACCTCCGTCTTTCGCGGGAGGCCGCGGGTGGACTTCGTGATTCGCGATCCCCATCCCCGCCGCTCGGTCTACCGGCACACCGATCCCCACCTCCCGGTCTCGGGCTTCGCGACGCCCCTGGGCGCCGGCGGGAGCTACGACATCATGCTGGTGATCGACGTCTCGACCTCGACCAACGAGTACGCCGAGACCGACGTCAGCGGCGACGGGCGGCGCGACGACGTGTGGAGCGGCGAGGACTCGATCCTCCGGGCCCAGACGCGGGCCGCGGGCAACTTCGTGCGAGCGCTGAAGCGCCTGCCGCGCAACCACAACGGGCAGCGGATCCACGTGGGCGTCGTGACCTTCGCCGGCGACGAACGCTTCCGTCTCCGACCCGAGGATAAACGCTTCGATCCCACGCCGGAGAGCATCTACGCGCTCGCCCATCGGGACGCCGCCACGCTCGTCCCGCTGACCCGCGACTACGAGGCGATCCAGAGACGGCTCGAGATCCTCGCGCGGAGCCAGCCGCTGGGAACGACGAACTTCGCCGCGGGCATCGGACGAGCGATCATCGAGCTCGCCGGGCTCGACGCGCAGGGGGCCACGAGCCGGCCGCGCGCGGACGCGCAGAAGGTGATCCTGTTCCTGACGGACGGAAAGCCCCGCCTGCCCTACGACCGCTTCGAGGCGAGGCGGGCCGCCCTGCGCGCGGCAAAGCTCGCGGAGCGCTTCGACATCCGGATCAACACCTTCGCCCTGGGCAAGAACGCCCTGACCCGGTCGGCGAACAGCTCGGTCCGGGAGATGGCGAGCAGGGCGGACGGAAACTTCGTCCAGCTCGAGAACCCCGCCGACATCGTGACGATCCTGAACGCAACGTCGTTCGCCTTCGTCGACCAGGTCAAGCTCATCAACCAGACCACCGACCGCGAGACACGCTACGTCACGACGGGGATCGACGGCTCCTTCTACGGAGAGATCGCCCTCGAAGAGGGCGAGAACGAGATCGAAGTCATCGCGATGCTGCACGATCGCCGCGAGGCCTCCGAGACGTTCACGGTCGAATACCGGTACGCGGTTCCCGTGCACGAGCTGGTGCAGCAGCTCGAGACGATCCGCGGCGAGAACCGCGTGCTGATCGAGCAGATCAAGGACCGGCTGACCGGGGAGATGGAAGCGGCCCGGGCGCGGAAACGGCTCGAGCTCTTCGTGGAGGAAGGCCCGTCGGACTGAGGGCGATCCGCGCGGGACGTCGATCGCGGCCGCGCACCGGAAGTGGCCGCTGTGGCGGACGGGTCGGATCCCCGGTACGGTTGATGAGTCCCTCGCAGCCCCCCCAGAGTGAGTGTCGATGACCCGTTTCGTGGCGAAGTTGTTCCTGCGCGCGACCGGCTGGGAGCCCGAGGGCGAGAAGCCCGCGGCGCGCCGCTACGTGCTGATCGCGGCGCCGCACACGTCCAACTGGGACCTCGCCTACCTGCTCGCGCTGTCCGTCGCGCTCGACGTGAAGGTCTCCTTCATGGCGAAGCACACGCTCTTCCGCGGGCCCATGGGCTGGGTGATGCGGCGGGTGGGCGGCATCCCGGTCCGCCGCCATCGGCGCGAGAACGCCGTTGATCAGATGGCCCGGGTCCTGAACGAATCCGAAGCCCTGTGCCTCGCGGTCCCGGCCGAGGCGACACGCAGCTACGTGCCGTACTGGAAATCGGGCTTCTACCACATCGCGCGGTCGGCCCACGTGCCGATCGTCATGGGCTATCTCGACTACGCGAGAAAGCGCGGCGGCTTTGGCCCCGAGCTGATTCCGACCGGTGACCTGAGCGAGGACATGGAAGAGGTCCGGAGCTTCTACGCCGACAAGGTCGGGAAGTACCCCGGCCGGTTCGGCGAAATCCGCCTCAAGGAAGAGATGTAGCCGCCGACGGCACGGATCCCGGCGACTCCGATATAGTGGGGGCCGGCGCCGGCCGGCCCAGGCCCACCCGGCCCACAGCTCCAGAGGGGGAGGGATCGGGATGCGCCGAGTCGTTGGCCTCGCGTCGCTGCTCGTCCTCGCCGTCTCGGCCGCGCGCGCCGACGTGCCGATCGAGCAGCTCGGCCGCACCGAAAACCTGACGGCACCGCCGAACCCGCACTGGGTCTGGGTCGCCGACGTGCTGCTGCGGCGCAGCGCGCTGCTCGACCTCGACCGGGGCGCCTTCCTCGGTATGGTGAGCACCGGCTACCTCGCCCCGACGGCGTCCTTTTCCCGCTCGCGCAGCGAATTCTACTGGCCGGAGACCTACTACTCGCGAGGCAGCCGCGGAAGCCGGACCGACGTGGTCACCTTCTACGACACGCTCTCGCTTTCGCCAACGGGCGAGGTGGTCATTCCGCCCAAGCGTGCGATCAACGTCCTTCCGTCGGGGAACGCCGCGCTGACGGACGACGACCGCTTCCTCGCGGTCTTCAACATGACGCCCGCGACCTCGCTCAGCATCGTCGATGTCGGGCGGCGGGCCTTCGTGGGCGAGATCGCGACGCCGGGATGCAGCCTGGTCTTCGCGGCCGGGACGCGGCGCTTTCTCGTGCTCTGCGCCGACGGCTCGCTGCTGACCGTGACCCTCGACGACGCCGGCCGCGAGGCCAGCAAGGTGCGCGCGGCGGCCTTCTTCGACTGGCGCTCCGATCCCGTCACCGAGAAGGCCGTGCGCTACGGCGACCGCTGGCTCTTCGTCTCCTTCGAGGGGATCGTGCACCCGGTGGACGTCTCCGGGGATGCGCCGCGCATCGAGGCGACCTGGTCGCTGCTGGACGCGGACGACCGCAGCGCCTCCTGGAAGATCGGAGGCTACCAGCACCTCGCCGTCCACCAGGCGTCGGGCCGCTTCTACTCGCTCATGCACCAGGGAGGCGCGGACACGCACAAGGAGCCCGGCTCGGAGCTCTGGGTCTACGATCTCGCCACGCGCAAGCGCATCCAGCGGCTCGAGCTGCGTCACCCGGGATTCTCGTTGCTGAGCCAGGATTTCGAATTCGGGAGGTCGTGGGTCTGGCCTTTCGACCGGCTCTACGACTGGATGCTCGACTTCGTCGTCCCCAACCCCGGCGTGAGCCAGATCCAGGTGACCCAGGACGACGAGCCGCTGCTGGTCACGGGCTCGCAGTTCAGCGGATCCGTCGCGGTGTACGAGGCACGCAGCTTGCGCTTCCTGCGGCGGGTGCCTTCGGGGAACCTCACGGTCCACTCGTTGCAGGCGCCGTGGGGGGGGCGGGGGAGGGCGCCGTGAGCTTCGATCTCGATCCCGCCGTACGGATCGCACTGAGGCTGTCGCTGGCCCTGCTCCTGCTCGCCGCATCCCATCACAAGCTGCGGGAATTCGAAGCGTTCCGATCCGCCATGGCGAACTACCGGCTGCTTCCGGATCGGTGGACGCGCGTCGCGGCTGCGGGGGTCGCGAGCGGCGAGCTCGCCGTCGGGATCGCGCTGCTGGCGCCCGGTCTCACGCGCGCGGCCGCGGGCGCCGCCGTCGCGCTGCTCGCGCTCTACACCGCAGCCATCGCGATCAACCTGATCCGCGGCCGCCGCGACATCGACTGCGGCTGTGCGGGTCCGCGGGCGCGGCGACCGCTGAGCGGGGGCCTCGTGGCGCGAAACGCCGTGTTGATGCTCGTCGCGGCCGCGTGCGCGCTTCCGGCCGCGGGACGCCCCCTGGTGTGGCTCGACGGCGTGACGCTTGTGGCCGGCGTCACGGTGCTGGTCTTCCTGTACGGCGCGATCGACGCGAGCCTCGCCCACGCGCCGCGTCTGCGCGCGCTCGGAGGTAGTAAGGCGTGATCGATGCACTGATCGTCTCCAACGTCCTGCTGTGGGTTCTCGTGATCGTGCTCTCGGGGGTCGTCCTCGCGCTGGTGCGGCAGGTCGGCGTGCTGCACGAGCGGGTCGCTCCGGCGGGTGCCCTGGTGCTGGGCGACGGTCCGCGGGCCGGCGAGCCGGCTCCGGTGCTCGAGCTCGAAGACTGGAACGGGCGTTCCCTGCGGATCGGCGGCGCCGACCCGGGAGGCCGGAGCACGCTGCTCTTCTTCCTGTCGCCGAGCTGCCCCGTCTGCAAGACGTTGCTGCCGGTCCTCGACTCGGTCCGATCGGCGGAGGATCGCTGGCTGCGCGTGCTGCTCGCGAGCGACGGCCCCCGACCGGAGCACGAGGACTTCGTCCGGGAGCAGGGCCTGTCAGAGCGCGGCTACATCCTGTCCAGCGCGCTGGGTCTCGCCTACCGCGTGGGAAGGCTGCCCTACGCCGTTCTCATCGACGAGGGGGGCGTCGTGCGGGCGACGGGCCTCGTGAACTCGCGGGAGCACCTGGAGAGCCTGTTCGAGGCGAAGGAGCGGGGAGCTCCCTCCGTGCAGGACTATCTCGAGCGCCAGAGGGGTGAGCGTCGCGTCGCGTAGGCGGCGCCGCGCACGCGCGGTTTCCCGCCAAGGCCGAGGAGAAGCGCCATGTACCGAATCGATCGCTGGTTCACGCAGTCGGCCCGCTGGCTCGCACGCCGGACTTCCCGCCGCAGCTTCCTGACGCGCGTCGGGACGCTGCTCGTCGGCGGCGCCGCGCTCCCGCTGCTCCCGGTGGCCCGCGCCTCTTCGCCTTCCCGCGCGCCGGCCCCGGGCGAGCCCGATCCCTCCACGCCGGAGGGCGATCCCGCGAACTGCAACTACTGGCGGCACTGCGCCGTCGACGGCTTCCTCAGCAGCTGCTGCGGCGGGACGCAGTCCTCCTGTCCCCCCGGAACGGAGATGTCGTTGATCACCTGGCTCGGCACCTGCCGCAATCCGGCCGACGGCAAGGACTACGTCATTTCCTACAACGACTGCTGCGGAAAGGACGTCTGCGGCCGCTGCTTCTGCCAGCGGCAAGAGGGCGACCGGCCCGTCTACGTCTCGCCCAAGAGCAACGACATCAACTGGTGCATGGGTACCGTGGGCGTCGTCTACAACTCGACCGTGGCGGTCGTCGTCGGCGTGGCGACCGAGTCGTGATGCCGGTGCCGGGGTGAGCGTCGGCGCGCGCGTCCAGTTCGCGGCGGTGTGGATCGCCGGGGTGGCGTCCGCGCTGGGGGCGGTGTCCCCCGCGTCGGCCGGGTCGCCGCAGATCTCCTATATGCTCCAGTGTCAGGGCTGCCACCTGGCGGACGGCAGCGGCGCGCCCGGCGCGGTCCCGTCGCTCGACGGCATGGGGAGGTTCCTCGGTGTGCCGGGGGGACGGGCCTATCTGGTCCGGGTGCCCGGCAGCGCGCAGTCGCCGCTGAGCGACGGCGAGCTCGCCGAGCTGCTGAACTGGATGCTTCGCAGCTTCACTCCTGACTCGATCCCGGCGCACTTCGTGCCCTTCAGCACCGAAGAGGTTGCCGGGGTCCGCCGCCCACCCCTGATCGACGTGGACGCGGCGCGTGCGGATCTGTTGCGGCGGATCCAGAGCCGCGATCGCGAACCCGGGCCGTCGCAGCTTCCCTGAGGACCGGCTTCGACTTCGGGCGCGGGAAGCGGCAGCTTCCGGCTGCTTTGCACCCGATTTTTCTCCACGGCTGCGGTCACTTAGGGCGCACTCTTCAAGTCGAGGACTCAGTCTTTCGATGGATACCGCTACGGTAGATCACCCGAGGGGCGGGACGCCGCGATCGTCGGGTCCGCGTCGTTCGCCGGCTTCGAGCCCGGGGGCGACCGCCGGACGTGGTGCGGCGGCCCGGCCGAGGACTGTGTGTCACTGAAGCTGACGCAGCAGCTCCTGAAAGTCCGCGGACTCGCGCAGGATCCGGCGGCCGACCTCGCGCAAGCGGTCCACCTGCTCGTCGCTCAGCGAGAAGCTCGTCGGCAGTCGCTTGAAGTAGCGGAGCTCCTGCTCGTCGGCGATGGCGTCGAAGCTGACCTCGACGAAGTGCGCCTCGACGGTGTGGCCGGGGCGCGACATCGCGGCTGCGGCCTGGTGAACGCCCTGGTGCGCGAGCAGGAGGGTCTCGAGGTTGTAGCGGCGGATCTGGGCCCCCGAGATCGAATTCATTAGGACCGCGAGTGAGGGCGCCGAGGCGCTCAGGTCGATCGCGGGGTTCGGCTCGGTCTCGGCGTTGACGACGACCAGGACCAGGTGGTCCGGAATGCCGACGCCGAAGAACTCGCGGAGCTTCTCCGCACCTCCAACGGCCGCGGTGATTTCGATCGATGCCCGGAGTCCCAGGTTGTCCGAGATCCCGCCGTCGACGAGGTGGATGTACGGCCTGGCTTCGGCGTCGAAATAGTCGGCGTAGGCGCGGGCGGCGCGATAGCGCCGCGGGTCTGCGTTTCGGCTCGCCATGGCCGCACCGAACCACGGCGGCGGCTCGAAGCCGCAGCTTCCGGCGCGGTTGCGAAGGGTGATCGGAGACAGCAGCCCGGGCACCGCCGACGAGGCGGCCACGGCGCGCGAGATGGGGAAGGCGTCGAGATCGGAGCAGATCAGGTCGAACTGCCCCTGGCTGAAGGTGAAGCGGTTGCCCTGCGACAGGTCGGTGGCGTTGATGTAGATGCGCGGACCGTGCGCGGCCGTCAGGTCGGCGAAGGTGGCGCCGTCGAAGACGTGCTCGTCGTAGTACTGGCTCGCGAGCTCGCTGCGGCTGGTCAGGGGCGTGAACAGGCGCAAGAGATTTCGCGGTCGCAGGATCCGGAGGATCAGGCCGCGCTGCACGTTGCGCTTCAGGAAGTCCTGCTCGAACTCGGTGAAGATCCGGTCGCCGAAGAGGCCGTAGTAGGCGGCCGGGAAGCTCCCGCCCGAGACGCCGCTGACCGTGTCCACCTCGTCGAGCAGGCGCTTGCGATCGCCGCGCACGACGACCTCCGTGGCTTCCAGCTCCTCGAGCACGCCGTACGCCAGCGCCGCCGCGCGCGTGCCGCCGCCCGAGAACGCGAGCGTCACGAAGACGTGCCCGGCGTCCCGATGCTGCGAAGCGACGCTCGGCCGGTACCCCTGGTCGGGGAGCACGCGCTCGATCGGCGGGTTGATGGCGTGGAATCCGAAGCAGCCGCCGCCGGGCAGGACCAGCAGCGCCGCCGCCAGCGCGGCGCGGCTCCGCGATCCGCGGCCTCTCGATGCCACTGCTGCACCTCCTCCGCGGAACCGTTAGCGCGTCACGAGGAAGTCCCAAAGAGAGGCGATCGTCTCCGGAACGTGATGACCCATGATCGCGTCCACGTGGGTTGCGTTGGGAATCTCGACGATCTTGCGCGGTCCCGCCTGGCCCTTCGCCTCGAGCGGTGCGACGGCCGCCCGGGGCGCGAAGATGTCGTCGGAGCCCACCACCGCGGCCACGGGCAGGGCAGAGCGATGCACGGCCTGGACGAGGTCCACGTCGGCGAAGCGCGGGCGCACCCGCACGGCGTTTCGCGCCAGCTCCGCCATGACGGCGGGCGACTCGGGATCGGCGCTCGCGAGGATCTCCGCCAGGGCCTCCGGGGGCGCCGCCTCGGGGTTGGCGAGGCGCGTCGCGCGCTGCAGGAGCCGCAGCAGACCGCGGGCCGCGGGTCTCGACAGGGGCCTCGCCAGCGCGCCGAGGAAGCGGTGCATGGGCACCCGGCGCGCCCGGGGCGCGATCGTGGCGAAGGGCCCGACCAGAAGCGAGGCCGCGCGGATCAGCGGCCGCGCCGCGCCGAGCAGGAGCGGCGTCGCCGCGGCCGTGAGCGAGGCGAGCGGCGCCTCCCGCTCGAGCAGCGCGCAGCCGAGCAGCCCCCCCATCGAGTGCCCGACCAGGTGGACGCGATCCGTCCCCGCCTGGCGCCGCACCGCCTCGAGCAGCGCGGGGCAGTCGAGGTCGAGGTGCGTCTTCAGGCTCCAGGACTGGGAGCGATCGACCCGGCTGTCGCCGTGACCGCGGAGCTCGCCCAGGAAGACCCGGGC
>Ga0224512_10004339_pt1 | contig 12011 bp, 11 predicted proteins | sample SF_May12_sed_USG_4_FD_169103 | JGI IMG/M metagenome (GOLD analysis project Ga0224512, IMG submission 169103) | Sediment microbial communities from San Francisco Bay, California, United States - SF_May12_sed_USGS_13 | ecosystem: Environmental > Aquatic > Marine > Sediment | place: USA... | reverse complement strand
GCTCCGTCTCCCCGACATATTTATTGAGCAGCTCGGGGCCCTTCACGTTGAGGAAGTACGGCGTCGTGCTCTTGCCGGTGCTCTGCTCCACACTGCGGGCCAGGCTGTTCGCAACGGCCTTGGCGATCAGCGTCTTGCCGCACCCGGGCGGCCCGTACAGCAGGATCCCCTTGGGCGGCAGGAGCTTGTGCTCGGCGAAGACGTCCGGGTAGAGATACGGCAGCTCGACGGAGTCGCGCAGCTTCTCGATCTGATCGCCGAGCCCGCCGATCCGGTCGTAGGTGACGTCCGGGATCTCCTCGAGCACGACTTCCTCGACCGACGACTTCGGAAGCTTCTCGAAGGCGTAGTGGGTGCGCGTGTCGAACAGGATGTGGTCGCCCACCTTGAGCTTCTCACTGCGGAGCGGCTCCGCCAGCGTCACGACGCGCTCGTCGTCCGTGTGGCCCAGAACGACGGCGCGGTGGTCGCCGAGGAAGTCCACGATCGACGCGATCTCTCCGCGCGAAACGTAGCCCGACGGCTCCACGACATTGAAGGCCTCGTTGAGCACGACGTGCTGCCCCTCTTCGAACTGGAAGGGGTCGAGGTCGGGGTGCACGTTCACGCGCATCGGGCGGGCGTCGACGATGATCTCGGCCGTGCCGTCCTTGTTGGCGCGCTGGAAGATTCCGTAGTTGTTGGGCGGCGCGCACAGCTTGTCGACCTCTTCCTTGAGGAGCTCGATCTGCTGCTTCGCCTCCTGCAGGACCCCGACGAGTCGCTCGTTCTGACGCTCGGCGTCGGAACACTGCTCGCGCGTGAGCTGATAGCGCCGTCGCAGCGCCTCGAACTCGGCCATCAGGCGGTCGAGGCGGCGGCGGAACTCGGCCGAGTCGGCGCCGAACAGGCGCACCGCGTCCTGAAGATCCTCGGCGCTGTCCTGGTACGAGCGGCCGGGCGCGTGTTCGCGACCGGCCTCGCTGGGCTCGTTCTCCTCGTCACGCGGACCCGACGACGAGATCCGTCGCATGACGTCCCGCACGAAACCCTTTCGGCTGGAGCCCGAATCGAATTCGCTCATAGCGCCATCTCCTCGCTCACGGGTCCAAAGATTCGAGTGAAAAGCTCTACCGACAACGACTTTGCAAGGCGCGTGCCGCCTCGCCGCAGGCCCGGTTGCCGGGGACCATGAGCGGACAAACTCCTGTGCGTATGCGCCTTCACGCGCGTTGCGGGCTCTTCGCTCCCGCCCCCCGCGCAGCTCGACGCGGAGAACTGGGTCACCTGCGCCACCGCGCTTGTAGGGGGAAGCTTGAAGCCGTCGAACCTACTGAAATCTCGACTGTTTTCGAGTCTACCCCAGGACCGATCGGTGTCAACTGCGTCGCACCGGCAGAATGCCCGCGAAGCCGCCGCGGCTGCAGCGCTTCGTCCCGCAGCGCGCCCCGGCGGGGCCGCTCCGTCACCCCGGTGACGATCCGAACCCGCCCTGCACCAGCCCTGCAACTCCGTGATGCAATGCTGCCGGAGAGTTGCGTTCTTTGACGGCCCGATGTCAGCGGACCACCGCTTCCCCAGGGGCGATCGGCGGCATGCCGAACTTTGCGGCACCCGCGCTCGGGGGGAAGTGGGCTGCCCAAAATCGGCAGTCCTGGAACCCGGCGCCGGCCGGGGCATGCCCCCTCATCGCGCGGCACGTCAATCGCGACCGCCCGGGGGCAGCAGCGCCGGTCCGAGCTCGATCACGCGCACGCCGGCCGGGGGCTCGAACCTGAACACGTCGGGCGGTGGATCGACGTTCGCGCGAATGTCGGCGAACGCCACATCCGTGACGTTGCCGAGGAGGTCGACCACGGCGGTCGCGACGATCTCGCCCGTCCGCGGGTCGGTCCGGATGCGAAGCTTCTCGTAGGAGGCCGCGCGGAGCGGAACCAGCTCCAGCCGTGCGTCTCCGGCCTCGCACGATTCCGCCGTCACCCGGAACTCGCGCCGGACGTCCCCTTCGCCGAGGAGGAACTGGATCGCCGCGCCCGAGAGGTACTCGCCGCTGCCGACGGCGAGCCGCTGCGCCTCGCGGTGCTCCGGATCGTAGAGCCAGAGCGTCTCGCCGTCGCTCACCACCAGGCTCGGCTCCGGCTGCTCGTACGACCAACGCATCCGTCCGGGCTTCGCAAAGATCACCGTTCCCGTCGCGGTGGTGACGAGCGACGGATGGGCCCCGCCGAGCGCCACTGAGCGCGTGGTCTGCCGGAAGTGGGCCGAGAGATCGCGGACCGATTCGTAGCGGCGCTCGAACGCGTCGATGGCCCGGTCGACGCAGGCCCCGACCGCGACCTCCGCAGGCGGCGCGGCCCCGCCCTCGGCGCTCACCCCCGGAGGGGCGGCGAGCGCGAGAGCCGCGACGAGCAGCCAGTTCGTCCGCATCGTCCAGTCGGACGCAGTGAGCCCTCCGGCCATTCAGGGCTCTATCTGGCTCACGTAGACCTCGCGCGACTTCGTGCCGACCTGGGGCGGCCCGACGACGCCCTCCTGCTCCATCTGCTCGATCATGCGCGCCGCACGGTTGTAGCCGACCTTGAGGCGGCGCTGAAGGTACGAGATCGAGGCGTTGCGCGTGTCGGCGACGATGCTCACGGCCTGATCGTACATCTCGTCGTGTTCCTCTCTCTGCGACTCGCTCGCCTCCTCCTCGTCGCGCACGCGCACGAGCGTCTCGTCGAACTGCGGCGCGCCCTGGCCGCGCAGGAACTCCGCGAGCCGACTCACCTCTTCCTCCGTCACGTACGCCCCGTGCATGCGCCTCAGCTTCGAGGTTCCCGGCGGAAGGAACAGCATGTCGCCCTGGCCGAGCAGGTGGTCGGCCCCGTTCTGATCGAGGATCGTTCGCGAGTCCGTTCGCGAGGAGACCTGGAAGGAGACCCGCGCCTGGAAGTTCGCCTTGATGACGCCCGTGAGCACGTCGACGCTCGGCCTCTGCGTCGCCAGGACCAGGTGGATCCCCGCCGCTCGCGCCATCTGCGCCAGCCGCTGGAGCGACTCCTCCACGTCGCGGGCCGAGACGACCATCAGGTCGGCCAGCTCGTCGATGACGACCACGATGTAGGCAAGCCGCCGGTACTCGACCTCTTCGCCTTCCTCTTCCCCCGGCTTGGGTCGCAGAGAGAAGTGGGTCTCGCCTGCTTCGAGCGCCTTGTCCACGCGCGCGTTGAAGTGATCGATGCTGCGCACGCCCAATGCGGCCATCATCTGATAGCGCTCCTCCATCTTGCGGACGACGCCCTTCAGGGCCGCGGAGGCGCGTTTCGGGTGGGTGACGACGTCGGCGATGAGGTGCGGAATGCCGTCGTACGCCGACAGCTCGAGCAGCTTCGGATCGATCAGCAGCAGCTTGATCTCGTCGGGCGTTGCGCGGCACAGGAGCGAGCACAACAGCGAGTTGAGAAAGACGCTCTTGCCCGTGCCCGTGGCGCCCGCCACGAGCAGGTGGGGCATCCGTGCGAGGTCGGTGTGGGCGGCGTTTCCGAAGATGTCCTTGCCGAGCGCGAAGGTCAGCTTCGATCCGTCGCTACGAAACGAGTCCGACTCGAGCACGTCGCGGAGGTACACGACCTCCCGCACGGCATTGGCCACCTCGATTCCGACGACCGACTTGCCCGGAAGCGGCGCGATGATGCGCACGGACAGGGCGCGCAGGGCGAGGGCGAGGTCGTCGGACAGGTTCACGATGCGGTTGACCTTGACGCCGGAGGCCGGCTCGAACTCATACATCGTGACCACCGGCCCGGGATGGACCGTCACCACGCGCCCCCCCACGCCGAAGTCCATGAGCTTCTTCTCCAGGATCCGGGAGTTCATGATCAGGCTGTCGCGATCGTAGGTGCTGGCGCCGACGGGGGGCGGCTCGAAGATCGAGGTGTCGGGTAGCGCGTAGGGCCCGGACGGCCCCCGTCGGACGAAGTCGAAGGCCCCCTGCTGCACGCGCTCGCTGTCGCGCTCGGCGGCGTGGTCCACGATCGCGGGCTCGCCGCCGCGGGCGCGGCGGCGTCCGCCGGTGATCTCGGCGCCGGACGGCCCCGCGGCAGCGTCCGACTCCCTCGGAGCGCGCGCGGCCGCCACGCGCGCCCGGCGCGCCCGGCGCTCCCGCCAGACCCCGACGGCGCGTACCCCGCTGCGGACGCCCGCGACCGCCTCGAGAACGACCCGGCGCGCCCCCCGCATCGCGGCGAGAGCGGCGTGACCGAGAGCCGCGGCCAACGCGCCCAGCACGCCGCCCAGCCAACCCGCGCACCGCGCAACCGCGGAGAGGACCGCGCTCGTGGAGAGGCCGGTGTAGCTCAGGCACCCGATGACGAGCAGGACGCCGTTGAGCAGCAGCGCCCCCCACATGCCCACCAGCCAGCGCTCGTTGCGCGCCAGGAACTCCCCGAGCGCTCCCCCCGCGACATGGCCCAGGCCCGCGGGCGCGGCCTGCGGGAGGAGCGGCGGAAGGGTCGCCGCGGAGAGCAGCAGCAGCAGCGTGCCGACCCAGAAGCGCGAGGCGGGGGGCGGCAGGCCGCGGCCGATCACCAGCCGCAAACCGATGACCGCGACGGCGCCCACCAACACCGCGGCGCCGGTGCCGAGTCCCCGCAAGAGCACGGCGGCCACCGCCGCACCGAGCACCCCGGCCCGATTCGCGACCAGGCCCCGCTCGAAGACGGGGTCCGTCGCCGTGTAGGTCGCCAGCGCGATGGCCGCGAGCAGCGCCAGACCCAGCAGCGCGACGCCGAAGCACTCCTCGAGAACACGCCCGGAGATCGACGCCTGCAGGCGGCCGGACGGTCGGCGCTTCCGGGCCGCCGCCCTAGCCATGACCCACCTTCGCTAGCAGCACGCCCCTCACCCCCTGGGACGGAAAGCACGCGAAAGGTACCGGCCGACCGCGCGAAGCGCCAAGCGGGAGACGGACGCGCGGTTGGAGTCCGGCAGCGCCGGCGTCGGCGCTCGCGTGAACCGGCGTCGACGCCGAACCCGAGCCGCGGCGCTTCGTCCGAAACCCTGTTTCGCGTGGTTTCCCCGGGCGCCTTGACGGCCAACGCCGCGGGCGGGATGATCCGGCTGCACCCCACTTCTCCGAGGGAGAACCAACTCATGGCCGGTGTCAACAAAGTCATCTTGATCGGGAATCTGGGTCGCGATCCCGAGCTCCGCTACACACAGAGCGGTCAGGCCGTTGCGAACTTCAGCCTCGCCACCAGCGAGCGCTTCGGGGGGCGCGAGGGCGGCGAACAGCAGGAGCGCACCGAGTGGCACCGCATCGTGACGTGGGGCAAGACGGCCGAGACCTGCGCCCAGTACCTGTCCAAGGGGCGCACGGTCTACATCGAGGGGCGCCTCCAGACGCGCGACTGGGAGGACCGCGACGGCAACAAGCGTCAGACGACCGAGGTCGTCGCCCAGCGCGTGCAGTTCCTGGGCAGCGGGCGGGGCGGCGGCGCTCCGGGCGCGGGTGGCTCGAGCGGCACGTCCGGCGCGGGTGGCACGTCCGGCGCAGGCGGATCGTCCGGCGCGGGCAGCGCGTCCGGCGCGGGCGGCGAACCGCCGGCGGGGGACTCGCCCCCGCCGGGCGCCGGTGACGACATTCCGTTCTGATCGACGGAGCGAAGGCCGGAGCTCAGGTCACGGGCGGGCGGCGTCCGTGCGCAGGCAGCGCACCAGCTGGTTGATGCGCTGGCGCGCTTGGCCGTCGAGGTCGTCGAACTCGATCCCCATGCCGGGAGGCTCACCCGGACCGCCGTCCGTCGTGTGCGCGATCCGTCCCAGCACGTGCAGGGGCTCGTCGCTACCCGGGATCTTGAACTGCAGAGAGACCTCGGTGCCGACGGGGTGGGGAGCCTCCGTCTCGACGAACAGGCCCCCCTCGTTGATGTTGCGCGCGAACTCGGAGAAGAGCTCGTCGACCGTGTGGTAGGCAACCCGGACGACCAGGTCCGTGCGATCGGACTTGCGCCGATCGTACTCCGTGCCCGCGGCGGGCTCGGCCGATTGCTGAACGTTCGCCTTCGCCATCGACGATGGCCTCCCTGGATGGCCGGTCCCGCCGAGGGGACCGGTAGAAACACGAATTCCCTCATCGACCGAACGCCAACCGGCCCTTAGGCGACCCTCCGCCAGCGCCGGCCCGCGGACCGGCTCTCGAGCTTGCCCCCCTGGAAGAACCGGCCCCGCCACGGGCAGCCAGCCCTCCTCGCGCAGGCTGCAGTAGCCGTGCTCCGCCACGACCACGTGATCCAGCACCCGGACGCCGAGAATCTCCCCGGCCTTCGCGAGGCGATCGGTGACCTCCCGGTCCTCGGGGCTGGGCGTGGGATCACCGCTGGGATGGTTGTGCACCAGGATGAGCGCGGCGGCCGCCTCCCGCAGGGCGGGCCGAAACACCTCCCGCGGGTGGACGAGGCTCGCGGTCAAGGTCCCCTGCGAGACCACCTCCTGGCGCAGCAGGCGATGCCGCCCGTTCAGGAGCAGCACCAGGAAGCGTTCGTGCGGGACGAGGCGAAGGCTCGGGTGGAAGTGGCGGTAGACGTCCTCGGGACCGCGAATGACCGACCCTGCCGGCAGCCTTCGCGCGGCGAGACGCCGCCCGATCTCGAGCGACGCGCTCACCGTGGCGCTCTTGGCCGGTCCCACGCCGCGCAGCGCGCTGATCTCTCGGCCGCCGGCGCGGGCCAGCCCTTCCAGACCGCCGTGGCGCTCGAGCAGCGCGGATGCCAGCGACAGCGCGTCGGCACTCCGGTCGCCCGTGCGCAGCAGCAGCGCGAGCAGCTCGGCGTCGCTGAGGGCTTCGGGACCGAGGGCGGCGAGGCGTTCGCGGGGACGGTCTCGGACCGTGTCCCGACCCGGCAGGGGGCGCGGCATGCTTGGCTCCGCGGGACCGGGGCGCGCGCAGTATAGCGGTCGTCGCGACGGACCGGGTCCGGCGCCGGCTCAGTCGCCGTCGGCGAGACAGCGGCGCTCGCGGGCCTCGGCGCGGTCGAGGACCTGCGCGAAGCGTGCGCTCCCGACCTCCGGGGCGACGAGACCGCGGAGGGCCTCTTGCCGATGCAGCTCGGGCCCGAGCTCGGCCACGAACCGGCGCAGGAGCGCGAGGTAGCCCCGGACCTCCGCCGCCTGATTGCCGGCCGCGGCGAGCTCGATGGGCGCGGCCACGCGGTAGCTCGAGCCGTCCGTCAGGGACACGACGCCGTCCGGGGAGACTTCGCCGAGCCGCTTCATCGCCGCGCGCAGGAACGGATCGGTGAAGGCTCCCTTGGGCGCGAGAGCGCGCGCGAGGTCGGCGGGCTCGAGCTGGCTCCGCAGCGACTCGTCGAAGACGAGGGCGCAGCCGTGCACGTGGCGGGGCCCGATCCGGGACAATGCGGCGCGTGCGCGGCGCACGCCGCTCGCGCCCTGGTCGGCCGGAACGAGGTTCAGCGTAAAGCTGTGGAGTCCGCGAATTGGATCGAAGCCCTGAAGCGATCGAACCTCGACCTCGCCGCGGGCGGCGTCGGTGAGCCCCACGTTCACCATGAGATCCTCGCCGAGCTGCTGGGCCTTCAGCGCCGCGATCAGGGCGTCGGAAACCCCCTGGATCGTCTCGTCGGCCTCCGGAGTATTCGCCGTCTGCGTCAGGATCACGGCGATTCCGTCGTTGGACTTCTGAAGGCGGAAGGCCAGCGCTTCGGTAGTCAGGAAGGCGAGAGCCGCGCGCTCGGCGAGGTAGACGTGGGACACCGCGACCAGCGCGTTGGGCAGGGGCGCGAGGTCGATCCTCACCGCCGACTGCCGCGAACGAACCCGGATGCGGACTTCCCGCTCGCGGTAGCCGTCGAGCAGGGCGCGGATCGTGACCGTGTCGCGGGGGCCCGCTTCGACGCGCGACGGAAGCACGATGGTGGCGGGAGACTCGCCCTGCTCGAAGCGCTTCTGGAAGTTCGCGCGCACGTAGAAGACGTCGAGGGTCGCGCCCTGCGGGGTCGTGTCGACCTCGAGGGTGCGCTGGCCGTACCAGTGGCCGGTACCGCCGCGGAGCAGGCTCCAGAAGGGAGCCAGGAAGCTGTGACTGCCCGCGCCGGCCTTCTGGTCGGGGACGAGCTCGATGATCTCGCGCTCGGAATCGGGCGCATCGCCGGCCGCCGCGGAAGGCAGCAGCAGGAGGATGACGAGCAGGGCCCGCACGCATCCCAACCCCTTCATGCGGCCTCCCCAGGGGGCGGCAGGGTAACCGTCAGACGTGCGAGCTGACAAGAAGAGCGCGAGCGGGCCGCTCTGCCGCGCGTCGTCCTACCGCGTCTACCGCGTCTCGTCGGCGCTGTGGAGCCGACGCTCGGCACGGGCGTCGCCGCGCCGGAGCGCGGTCCGCTGGCCGCGCGAGGGATTGGTCATGAGAAGGACGAGGCTCTCGGGATCTCTCGCTCGCAGCAGGCGCTCGACCTCGTCGTCCAGCGCTCCGACCGCCGCCGGAGCCGCCGCCCCGGCGAAGGCCGCGGTGTGACGGGCCGAGCCGTAGCGACCGGGGACTGATTGCGACGCTGCCGGCTGGACGCGCACCACGACCGGCGAGCCAACCTGCACCGGCATCGAGAAGTCGCCTCGCGGGTCTCCCAGCGGCACCGGCTCGAGCGTCACCACGATCAGCAGGGCCGCGAATCCTGCCGCGAGCGCCCACCCTCCGCCGGACTCGCCGAAGTGCCGGGTGGCCCGGACCCAGCGCGAAGGGCGCGCCTCGCCGGCGGCGATTCGGGCCATCACGGCGTCTGCCAGGGCGGGAGGCGCCTCCACCGGAAGGCCGCGTAACATCGACACGGTCTGTCTCAGCTCGCGCACTTCGCGGGCGCACTCCTCGCACTCCGCGAGGTGGGCATCGACCCGGGCACGCCGGGCGAGGTCGAGGTCTCCCTCGAGATAGTCCCCCAATAACCTTCGGGCTCGCATGTGAATCACGGCTCCGAGCTCCTGTGTTCGGCGCCCATCAACGGTCGGAGACGGTCTCGCAGAGCCTTGCGGGCGCGGTGAATGCGTGATTTGACGGTGCCTTCGGGAATGCCCAGCACGCGGGCGATCTCTCCGTAGGGCACACCCTCGATGTCGTAGAGGACGGTGGCGACCCGGAGATCGTGCGGCAGCTCCTGCAGGGCGCGCTGCACCTCCGTCTGAACTTCGGATCCCGCGGCCGCAGCCTCCGCACTGCGCGGGGCCGAAGGCAGGTCCGTCCCCGCCGCCTGCCGCTCGGCCAGCTCTCTTTCGCGAGCGCGGCGCCGACCGAGTGTGCGGCGGCGATTGAGCGCCGCGTTGGCCGCCACGCGATAGACGAAGGTCGAGAAGCGCGCCTCGCCACGAAAGCGGTGCCCGTGGCGGTGCAGGCTCAGGAACGCCTCCTGGGCCACGTCCTCCGCTTCCTCGCGGCACCCGAGCATGCGCCACAGCAGCCCGAAGACGCGGCGTTCGTGCCGGCGGATCAGGGCCTCGAAGGCCTCCTCCTCGCCCTCCTGCCAGCGCGTGACGAGGTCCGCGTCGGGATCGAGATGGCGCGGGCTCGGCCCGCGCGCTTCCGCGCGCCGCGGAGCGGCCAGCGTCGTTTCCACCATCGGGTAGCTCACGGATCGCCTCGGAGGAGTCGGACACCGGGAGCCACCCTCTGGTTCGCCGACCTCCCGTCCTCGCCCCGCCACGGGCTCAGGTCCCCGCGGGTGCGTCGGGTCGTTTCCACTCACCGCTCTTGCCGCCGCTCTTGCTCTCGAGGCGAACGGATTCGATCGTCATCCCGCGATCGATCGCCTTGCACATGTCGTAGATCGCCAACCCGGCCGCGGAGACCGCGACCAGGGCCTCCATCTCCACCCCTGTGCGGGCGTGCGCCCGGACCCGGGCCTCGATGGTCACGCGCGAGCGGTCGTAGTCGGCGGCCAGCGCGACCTCCACGGAGTCGAGCGGCAGCGTGTGACAGAGGGGGATCCACTCGTCGGTGCGCTTCGCCGCCTGGATTCCCGCGAGCCGCGCCGTCGCGAGCACATCGCCCTTGGGCGCCGTCCCGTCGACGATGCGGGCGAGCGTCTCCGGCGCCATGCGGACTTCGCCCCGAGCGACGCAGACGCGCCGGGTGACCGGCTTCTCGCCGACATCGACCATTTGCGCACGACCCTGCGCATCGAGATGCGACAGGCGTGTCGCTTCCCCCGACTTCGCTCGCCGCCCACTCACGTCGCAGCCGCCCGCACGCTTGCACCTCCTCCGGCGGCCGCCGCTGCGGGCGGCCGCAGCGCAGCCTCCCGACCGCGGACCCAGTCGAGCAAGTCCTCGAAGACGCTCTCCCGCTCGGGTTCGTTGAAGATCTCGTGGCGCAGACCGGGGTAGCTGCGAAGCCGCGACCCGGGAACGTCGAGCTGCGCGTAGAAGGCCCGGCTGCCATCGACGGGGCAGATCGGATCCGCCTCGCCGTGGAGCATCAGCATCGGAACCCGCACGTCTCCGCCCCGCGCGGCCGTCCGCGGGATGGCCGCCATGAGCTCGGCCGCGAGCGAGGCCGTGATCGTCCGGATCACGAGGGGATCCTCGAGATAGGCCCGGACGACGTCCGGGTCGCGGGACAGGCCGTTCGCGTCGATGCGGCTCTGGAACGCGAAGCGCGGCGCGATCCGGCGCAGCACCCGCGCGGCAAGGCGCCGACCGCGCGACAGCCCCTTCGAAACGGAAAGCGCCGCGCCCGACGTCACGACCCCGGCCACATCCGGCCGGCGATCCGCCGCGAACGCCGCCACCGTGAGCCCGCCCATGCTGTGTCCCACCAGAAACACGGACCGCGCCGGATGCCGGGCGCGGACCTGCTGCAACGCGAGATCCAGATCGTCCAGAAGGTCGGCAAAGCGCCGGACGTGGCAGCGAGTCCCGCTGCTGCGGCCGTGCCCCGGATGGTCGTAGGCGTGGACGGCGCAGCCGCGCGCCGCAAACCACGCGCCAAAGCCCTCGTAGCGGCCGCTGTGCTCGGCGTACCCGTGAACGACCAGCAGGGCCCGCTCCGGCTGCTCGGGCAGCCAGTCCCGGCGAAAGAGGGTGTTCCCGTGGGATCCGGGCGTGTGCGACTCCGTCCGGCGAACGACTCGATGCTCCACGGAACCGAGCCTACGCGCGCGGGCCGGCGTCCGCGACCCCCGTCACGACTCGGAAAGCCGCCGAACCGCGGCGCGCGCTTCCCGCACGCGGTCGAGGTAGGAGGCGTCGCGAATCTCGGATCCCCAGAAGTAGGCGGAGATGCCGTCTTCCTCTCCGAGACGTCGGATGTTGTCCGCCAGGATGAAACAGCCCGCTTCCACGTTGCTCTCGATGGTGGTGAGGTTTCCGGCGGGGTCCAGGGGCAGGACCACGTGCGGCATGAGCTGCATCAGCCCGATCGCTCCCTTGCGACTGCGCGCCCAGGGACGGGCGCTGCTTTCGACGAGCAGCACCGCGGTCACGAGCTGGGGATCGACGCCGTACTTCTCGCTGTAACGGACCACCGCCGCGCCGATGCGCCTTCCCTCGTCCGACGACAGTGCCGGATTGACGCGCCGCAGAATATCGGTCACGTCGTCCGCGTCGAAGCGGGACGCAAGCGCATCGAGCGGATTGACAGGCACCGGAACCGGCGCGCCTCCGCCGGAGACCAGCACTGCGGCGATAAGCCCCAGAACCGCCAGTCTTCTGCGACTCATGGCCTCTCCCTCGCGGTGCTTGCTCGCGGCCGTGCGGCCTCACGCGGTTTTTCGCGTTGTCTCCCCGGGGGGCGAATTCGGAAAGTCCGAACCCCGGAAGGATAGTCGAGTGACGGCAGCCGTTCCACGCAAGGCGAGGCTACGCATTCGTGTGAAGGCAACTACGCCGATTCGACGCAGTGCGGCGGCCTTCATCGCGTCGGATCGATTGACCGCGAGAAATCGCCGGTGATAGGATCTCGGGTGCCCAGGCAATCGACAAGAAGCCCACAGGGGGCGTAGCCAGTTCATCGCCCGCTCTCGCAGTGACGCTGCGGCGTGGCGCGG
>Ga0224512_10004337_pt1 | contig 12016 bp, 12 predicted proteins | sample SF_May12_sed_USG_4_FD_169103 | JGI IMG/M metagenome (GOLD analysis project Ga0224512, IMG submission 169103) | Sediment microbial communities from San Francisco Bay, California, United States - SF_May12_sed_USGS_13 | ecosystem: Environmental > Aquatic > Marine > Sediment | place: USA... | reverse complement strand
TACGGTAAACAGTACGATCGCGCCTATCAGCACCGCCATGAAGGCGAAGATCGCGCCAAACATGCCGACGACCTGGGTGTAGAACGGATTGAGTGTTCTGAACTCCTGGATTCGGAGCGGCTCCCCTTTGAACGTGGTCGCGAGGAGCTGCTCGAGGCGCGCCGTCGCCGCGGGAATCTGGCCGGTATGGGCGAGTTGCACGACGATCGCGGTGACCTGCGGCGTGTCGCCACCGTAGACCAGGCGCTGCGCGCGCGACAGATGCAGCCCTACGTACATGTCGTCGAGCTCCTTCACGCCCTGGCTTTCGGCCTTGACGACGCGCAGCGACGTGACGTTCGGCGCCCCATGCACGTTGGAGGCGAGCAGCTCGATGCGCGCCTCGCCCACGGGCGCGGCCCGTGTTTGCTTCGCTTCCTGCATCGCCAGCGCGGCGATGTCCTCCGGGGCGCTCGCGCCCTCTGGCTCGCGCGTCTTCGGCTGCGGGCAGTCGGCAACGCCGAGCGCGCCGCACAGCTGCAGCACGCGCGCGACGCCCTTGCCGATGATCACGGCATCGTCGCCGGTTCCGGTCAGCGCCAGCGGACTGCGGATGAACGGCAGCCCGTACTCGTTCCACTCGCGCATCCGGTTCTGGTCCTCGACCACGACGCCGCTGCCGAACACGGTGCGCGATACGCCCGCCGAGAAATTGCCGGCGATGCCGCCAAGCGAGAGCGTTGGCGTGACCACCTTCAGCATCGGGGCGAGCACCGGGTCGTGAGCGACCGTGTCGATAACGCGCCGATAGTCCGGCACGCCGTAGGCGGCGGGGTTGCCGGTGCCGTAGAGGAAATAGTCCTTGTGCTGGATCTGCAGATGGCCGATCCGCCACACGGTCGAGGTCTCGAGGCCGTAGATGATATTACGGCTGTAGCCGCCGAAAACCAGGATGGTGACCGCACCGATCACCATCGCCGCGAGCGTCGTCGTCGAGCGGCGCCGGTTGCGCAGCAGGTTTCTGAGGGCGAGCGAGACGGTGTTCATGCCGCGCTCCCGCCCTGCGGCTCGCGGCGCTCGATCTTTTCGATGCGGCCGTCGCGGATCGTCACCGCGTCGTCCGCCGCGGCGAGCACCTGCACGTCGTGCGAGCAGAACACGAACGAGGCGTCGCGCTCGCGCTGCATCTTGCGCATCAGGGCGATGATCGTCGCGCCGGTGTGGCTGTCGAGGTTCGCGGTCGGCTCGTCGGCGAGCACCAGCTGCGGCGCGGGCGCGAGCGCGCGGGCGATCGCCACCCGCTGGCGCTGCCCGCCGGAGAGCTGCCCGGGAAAGTTCCTCGCCTTGTCGGCGAGGCCGACCGATTCGAGCAGCTCCGTGACGCGCTTGCGCCGCTCGCGCGCATCGATGCGCGAGAGCAGCATCGGGTACTCGACGTTCTCGAACACCGTCAGCACCGGCAGCAGGTTGAAGTTCTGGAAGATGAAGCCGATGTGCCGCGCGCGGAAATCGGACAAGGCATCGTCAAATAGTTGCCGCACGCGCTGCCCCGCGACCACGACCTCGCCGCGATCGGGCTGGTCGATGCAGCCGATGACGTTGAGCAGCGTGGTCTTGCCGCTGCCGGACGGACCGGAGACCACGGTGAAGCAGCCGGGGCGGATGTCGAGGTCGATGTCGACGAGCGCCGGCACGTCGACCGCATCGAGATGATAGGTCTTGGCGATTCCGCTCAGAGTGACGACGGCCAAAGACACCCTCCGCTGACAAGATATTGCGCTGCGGCGAGAGAGCAGCTTATGCGGCGAAGCGGGGAGGAGGCTGACCTACGTCAAACATCGAGCCGCTTCAGGCATTCCTCGAAAGCAACGTCGAGGATCTTGTCGAGCCCCGCGCCCGGGTCGGGGAGCGCGAGGAGGTCGACGGCGGTCGCCACTGCGCCGAAGAATTCCCGCGTGTGCCAGCGGCCGCCCGGCGGCAGCTCCGGCAGGTTTTCGGCCTGCGGCTTCGGGTACGGGCTCAGGTAGAAGTAGGGGTGCGCGTAGTAATCGTCACCGGGCGACAGGCCGATGCCGATCGCGCGCGCGGGCTTGCCCTTGGGTTTCTTATCCAGCTCGACGACCATGGCGATGTCGAAGTGGTGCGGCCAGCAGCGGCTCGGTCCGGGCTCGAAGTGCTTGTACTTCTTGCGCCGCGCTTCCAGGATCTCCGCCCCGGCGGCGAACCAGCCGGCGAGCGCGGCGAGGTGCGGTCCTTCGTCCGCCGCGCGCGCGAATCCCGCCGGCGGCATGTCGTACGGGAGCTTCGCTCCGCAGGCCGGCTTCAGGCCCGCTTGCGCGAGCTTGCCGTCGAGCCATTCGGCGACTTCGGCGTCCGTATTCGTCACCAGCGAGAAGGCCTCGGTGTCCGCCCCCTTGGTGAATACCAGCTCGAGCACCCCCACGCGCAGCCCGACCCTTATGTTGCCCTTGAGCGGCTGGCTGAGGAGCGCCGCCTTGTTTGGGTCCCAGACGAGCGCCGAGTGACTGTCGTCCTTGGCCGGCTCCAGGTTCGCCCGTGCCGCGCGGGTGGGCCACTGCGCGGCGCGGTGCGCGAGCGCGCGCGCGGCGGCGAGCGAGGTGGGTTCCGGGTTGCGGAGCATGGACCAGGTGATGGGCATAATCGGATTTTCGGATAAATAATGGCATCGCGCACGTCGGGTCTATAGTCGCCCCCATGCCTTCCTCATTCGACGCCCTGGTCATCGGCACCGGCCAGGCCGGGCCGGCTTTGGCCGCGCGGCTTTCCGGCGCCGGGATGTCCGTCGCCGTCATAGAGCGCGCGCAGTTCGGCGGCACCTGCGTGAACGACGGCTGCACGCCTACCAAGGCGATGGTAGCGAGCGCTTACGCCGCGCATCTGGCGCGGCGGGCGGGGGAGTACGGCGTGCGGGTCTCCGAGCCGTGGGTGGATTTCGCCGCGGTGATGGCGAGGAAGGACGCGATCGTCGCCAAGTCGAGCGGCGGCGTGCAGAAGTGGATGGAGGGGTTGAAGACCGGGAAGGTATTCCGCGGGCACGCACGGTTTTCCGGGCCCGACCGGGTGCAGGTGAATGGCGAGGAGCTCGTTGCCGGAAAGATTTTCGTCAACGTCGGCGGCCGGCCCCTGGTGCCCGACATGCCGGGGTTGAAGGAGATCGAGTACCTCACCAACCAGCAGATGATGACCTTGAAGTCCTTGCCCGAGCACCTCCTCGTCATCGGCGGGAGCTACATCGGCCTGGAGTTCGGCCAGATGATGCGGCGCTTCGGCGCGCGCGTCACCGTGATCGAGATGGGCCCACGGCTGGTGGCGCGCGAGGACGAGGACGTCTCCGCGTCCTTGAAGGCGTTCCTGGAAGCCGAAGGCATCGAAGTGCGCCTCGGCGCGAAGTGCCTCTCGGTGAAGAAAGAGCCCGACGGCGTCTCCGTGGGGCTGGATTGCCACGAGGGCGCGCCGCGGGCTTCGGGCACCCACCCCTCCTCCTCGCTGTGGGGCGCGTGCCGAACACCGCTGACCTCGGGCTCGACCGGGCCGGCGTGAAGCTCGATGCGCGCGGCTACATCGAGGTGGACGAGGCGCTGCGGACGTCGAACCCGCGCGTGTGGGCGCTCGGCGACTGCAACGGCAAGGGCGCCTTCACCCACACCGCCTACAACGACTACGAAATCGTCGCCGACAACCTGCTGAATGGCACTGCCCGCAAGTGGACCGACCGCGTGCCGGTGTATGCCCTGTACACAGATCCGCCCTTGGGGCGGGTGGGGATGAACGAGGGCGAGATCCGGAAGGCCGGGATTAAGGCGCTGGTCGGCAAGCGCCCGATGACACGCGTGTCGCGGGCGGTGGAGAAGGGAGAGACGCTGGGGTTTCTGAAGGTGTACGTGGAGGAGTCGAGCCGGCGGATTTTGGGGGCGAGTTTGTTAGGGACTTCGGCGGACGAGGTGGTGCATTCGCTGATCGATGCGGTGTATGCGAAGACGCCGGTGGGGGAGTTTCAGAGGCATGTGCGGATTCACCCCAACGTGAGTGAGTTGCTGCCGACGGTGATGGAGGATTTGAAACCGCTTTAGCCATGTATTGAATCCGTGGGCAATCCTATTCGTGGGTCGTGGCGGACAGGAACCGCCGGCCAACGGATCAAAAGTTGCTGACCGTTAACGTAAGCCGTTGTTTTTGGCCCGCCCTCACTCGCAAGAACGTGCCAAAGCTCGCCAAGAAGGTTACGTTTTCGTCACGTTCTTAGCGGGGCTCGTAACTGGCCGCTTTCGACGGCGGGCCCAACCGGTCAGTGCAACACCTCCGCGAGTTTATCGGCAGGCGAGGCAAACCCCAAGGTTTCCCTGGGACGCTGGTTGAGCCGCAAAGCGATTCTGTTCAGATATGCCTGAGAGTAACCGGAGAGGTCCGTTCCTTTGGGGAAATACTGGCGCAGCAAGCCGTTGGTGTTCTCGTTGCTGCCCCGCTGCCAGGGGCTACGAGGATCGCAGAAGTAGACCTTCACGTCGGTGGCGACGGTGAAGGTCTTGTGGTTGGCCATCTCCTTGCCGCGATCCCGGGTCGGTGACCGGCGCAGTTCTCTGGGCAGTTTGCGCACATGCTTGCTTAGCGCGGCGACGACAGTTGCCGTGTCCTTGCTGTCCACCTTGATGAGCATGGCGAAGCGGGTACGGCGCTCAACCAGCGTCGCAATGTGCGTGTTGTTGGCTCCGGAGAGAAGATCGCCTTCCCAGTGCCCTGGCACGGCGCGATCCTCGGCCTCGGCAGGACGCTCGCGGATCGAGATGGCATCCACGATCTGGCCCAGCCCGTTCTTCGCGGTGCCGCCCTTCGCTTGCCGCATTTGCCGCGCGGTGCGCAAGTGCGCCATAAGCTCCTTCTTTAGCACCGCGCGGGTCTGAACAAGAAGGCTGCGATAGATCGTCTCGTGAGATAGCTGCATGCCCTCGTCAGCCGGGAATTCCCGCTTCAGCCATCCCGAGATCTGCTGCGGCGACCACTGGAGCGCGAGCTTGTGCGCGACACGCCATCGTAGCTCCGGATGCACGGCCAGGCGACAAGGCTTTGGACGGACAGCTCGCTCCCAGGCGCGGGCGTCGGCCTCGCTTGCCCGATATGAGCCTCGCCCTCCATACCGCTTGAGCTCCCGGCTCACCGTGGAAGGCGCACGGCCCAACCCAGCAGCAATTGCCCGTATCGATCGACCCGCGGCAACGCCACGGGAGATCTCTTCGCGCTCCTCAAGCCTCAGCGCGATTGACGCTCGCCGCCGTGCCGCAGGCGCAATGCCTCCATTGAGAGCCAGGACCCGATAGACGCCGCTCTTGTTCCTGCGCTCAGGAGCTCGTGCAATGTCGGCCACGCATTGACCGGCCCTCCAGCGCTCCCAGAGTTCAGCCTTCTGCTTCGGCGTGAACCATGTCCGTGCCGTCCCCTCCATACGCATCCCTCCTCATCTGGCAAGATTAGAAGGTGTTGCGTCGATCGGTTGAGCCCGCCGCCGATAGCAGTCATTCACGCAAGTCATTCGCGATTCTGGAATTGAAGGATCGGATTCGGACTCCTGGACAAGTCGAACGCAACTGCCGCGATAGATATCACGGATCGAGATACCTTCGGGTGCTGGAAATCTCTTTCACGCAAGCTCACACTCGTCTAGATACAGAAAGTGGTGGCGCATTCTTGCGCCGTGCAGTGGAACCACACGCTCTGAAGGATTGTCAGGGCACGGTGCGGGAAGCTAGCCACCATTCTTGCGTTGGGGCGCGCTGCGCCAAAGGAGGCAATCATGACCGTCTACTTCTCGGCGCGAGAATTGCTCACACCGCCTACGGAACGGGCCGCATTCAGCGACCGACAGGCCTACATGTGTGCAGAGCTCTCGCGTCTCGCTTACTTCAAGTTTGAGGGGGGGGCACACCCTGGATGAGGCGCTGAGGATTGCTGAGACAATATTCGAGGGCGACACGCGCTTGCAAGTGCTGAAGGCGCAGTTGAAGGTTGTTCTCTCCGAATCTCCGAGTTCGGCGGTAGAGGGCAAATCCGGCCTCGAGAAGATCCTCAAAGAAGTCAGTTGCGACCTAGTCGACGTTTTCTCTGTCGAAGGCACACAGGCGTTCCTCTGCACCCGAGAGGTGAAACTGCAGTCCGAGCAAGCGAAGACAATCGCCTTCCTCGTGTTCCGCGGCACCGAGCCCAAGGATTTCCGCGATATAAAAACCGACGCCCGCGCGGCGCTACAAAACGTCAATATCGACGGGGAGGAACTCGAGATGCACAGCGGGTACCTCGAGGCGTTTGAGTTGGTCCGTGCCGAAATTGAGATTGCGCTCAAAAAAACGAAGTGCGATCAACTCATCATTACGGGCCATTCGCTCGGGGGCGCATTGGCGGTGGTCGCCACGCGTCTTCTTGCGTCCGACACAACTGGGGCCTGTTATACATTCGGTGCGCCGCCGATCGACACAATCGCCGTGCAAAATCAGCTTAAGACACCGGTTTACGAGATCATCAATGAAGTCGACATCGTGCCCAGACTTCCAAATCCGTGGTTGACCACAGGATTGGTAGTACTCCTACGATTGCTCCGGCTGGTGGCGAAAATCTTTACCAGCCTATACGCGCTGCTTGCTAGCACAACATGGGACGAAAAGCTCGAAGCTTACGTCGAGTCGATGACAAGGTACCGCCATTCCGGCTACCTGAGCTACCTCGTCGGATCTGGCAGCTCGGCGCGGTTGCGATACAACGTCGATGCCTTTGATCGGCTGAAGTGGTGGGCGTCGATGATGTGGAAAAAGGGATTCGGAGATTTCGGCAAGATGGTTTCCGACCAGTCGATCGAACGCTATGTTGAAAAGCTGAAAGCGCACGCGCGCAGCAGGCGATGATATTGCGATCTCGTTGCCGTCTTAGCGGTCCCGAGCAATGGCGCGTTATCCCGTGAGTAAGTGAACATATAACGTAACATCCCTAAGGCCAGGATTGACGCCGAGTCCGGCTCCACGCTGCACGGCGAACTCTTGTTTGGTCACGGTCTTCATAAAACGCGCAAGTTCTTGGGCGGCAGGCAGAGCTGACGCGGAATAGTAAAACACCGTAGAGCGAGTCGCGAACCACGATGGCCGCTCTTTAGCGGCGTAGGACCATGTGACGTTGTCGAGAGAGTAGCCCTCGGCGCCCAACTTCGTGTTGATGGAGATCCTCTCCGTATCTGGAATTCCGACTGTTTGCAGGCCAACAAGGTAATCTGATTTCTTGCGCAACGGCTGCGCTTGTTCAATAAGCGTCAGGTTTGCCTTGATGGTTTGCGAGACGGAGCTTTGAACCAGCTCTGTCGACTTTTGCAGTGCGTTACTATTCTCCTCCAACTTCGCGATTCGCTGCTTTAACGCTGGATCAGTAAGTTGAGCCCTAGCTTCGGTCAGAGCAATCGCTTGTTCATTGTTTTCTTTCTGCAGCTCGCCAATCTTCGCATGGGCCTCCTTCAAATCTTGGGTGGAAGTGACGAGACTGGGTTGCCACTTAAAACCGGCCAAGTTGCCTTCCTTAAAGCCCGCGTCAACCAAAATCGAATTGAACTGGGCAGGAAATGCAACCAATAGGATGGCCAACACAAACAGCGCACTGTCTCGCAGCAACGATACGAGATCCTTGCCAATAGATATGGTCATCGCAATCCATGAATTGTGTGCGCCCCTCTCATCTGTATCCATTGTTGCTCCCTAGTGTGCTGGTCTTGTAAACGGGCACAATCTTTGTCGGATCTTTCTCTTAGTAATAATTGAGAGTACGCAAGAACTGCGGTGAGAAGTTGAACGCATCAAAGCCGATACGGTTCCTCCCAGTAGATCGGCCTTGAGGGAAGCTTCGGTTGGTACTTTGCAACTTGCGCAATGCGTTTTCTCACGCTTTCGTGAATTTGGTCGGTCGTCTTCACGGTACGGGCCTCCTCGCCGAACACCCTCCAAACGCCCTTGTACGATTCGTGCATAGGGCCATTGGAATTCGGTTCCAATTCGCGAAACTTTGTCTCGCTGAAGTCTAGGCCATGGTCAACGCCTCGCCAGACCATCCATTCGAGAGCGATATCAGAGAGGGCATCATCGTCGTATCCACCGCCAACGTCGGCGTGAACACCGGAAAACCAGATCTGGGTCACTCTTGGGTCTGTGTTCCACCTCAATACTGGAAACACGCTGCGCTTCTCCTCGATCGCCATGGCGTGATAACCCGCGACGACGTTATCGCTTAGCTCATAGTCGTGGTAGTCGGCATCGTTCGTCGCCTTGACCGTGTCCCAGACGCCGACCATTTCGACGGGGAAGTCGAAAAACCGCCCCTGCTTCTTCAACGTAGCAGCACTTTCAAGATCCCGCCCCTTATAGAGCTCGAAGCCGAGCTCTGTGTCCTTAACGTCAAAGGGAATACCGCTGTGCGAAATCAACCCGCTAATGCGCCGTGCGGTATACGCTCCGCGACTAAAGCCAAACAGGAATATCTTGTTCTCGTCGCGTTTCCAATCCGAATCCGCAAATCGTTGGCAGAGAAACCTGTATGCACCAAGGATCCTCTCATCGAGCCCATAACCGATGATTCCACCTCTGACCTGTTCCCACATTCCAGTTCCCACGCCCTCCTCGTAATGAATCCGCTGCCCGCGTTTTAGAAGCGATAACAACTTTGCGACATTGGTCGGCGTGACTTTGCCACTGTCCAGCTGATTTGGTTCGTTAAATGTCCCGTCCAGGCCGACAACGAGGTTTCGTACGCGTTTATCAGCCATATATCACCTTTGGCTAGTCGTTTACTTCCTCGGCTTCAATGAGGGCCCCTCGCCGGCACTAGAGTCGTCTCGTACTACGCACCACCATTCAACTGCCTGTGGAACGTAAAGCCCAAGTGTTGCGACCGAAGCTAAGACGTACAGCGCGTTTTGGTGGTACTTAATTCTATAGAGCTCGTGATTTTTCTCGCACTTCGCCACTGTCGGTTGGACCCAAAGGGAGCCCCAAAACGATCCATGGATCGTCTCTTCCACTTTCTGTGCACCCACTGTCTTGTCTCGGTCCCCTGCACCCTCAATTACGAAACTCATACAACTCGAGACACTGACAGCCACGCTCGCTATGACGAATGCTCGAACAAGTCTATTGGACATGATGCCCCTTTATGGTTGAGACGCACATCACCCATGTCTTGACGCGCCAAATTTGTACCACTAACAGGCTCACGGCGGACGAGCCTTGCGACAGCAAGCCAGCGGTCAAGTGGCGGCAGGAGCGAAGGGTTAGGGTTTTCCCTTCACAGAGTTGATGATGTCCACAACGTACTTTTGATTGAATCCAGCCACAAACGACCAAAACAGGAGCTTGGCATAGTCCCTCATACCGTCAGCGTGCTGATCAGCCAATGACTCGACCCCTTTTGAGGCGTCCGTGTCTGGCGTAAACGTTGGGAAAAGGTCGCCAGCAAGAATATTGGACAAGAAGAGAAGAAACATCGTGAGAGCCAGAACGCCCCCGATAAAGGGAGGCGCAACTATTGCCCACCAAGACGCGGAAAGTTCCACTATCTCAGCATCGTTGAGCTCGGCGAGGCCTCGGTGGACACTTACGTACCCGCCTATGTTACCGATAAGAAAAACGAGAACACCAACACGGCCGGGACCTTCGGGCAGGAAGAAGAAGGCGGCACACACTGCCATGGATAGGCACAAAACAAGCAAGAGGCGCTTCCAGATTTCGTTCAGTGCCTGTTGTCGCGTCATGGCGGTGCTCCTTGGAAGCCCCAATTGCTAATAGTCCGCACAAAGCGGCACCAGAACTTATCGAGAAGTCCGAAGTGTTCAAGGGAATCCTTTTCCGCGCTCATCTTATCTGCGCGCCGGAAAGTCTACGGCCTAGGTGACTGCTTTGAGCCTAGTCTGGATATTTGTGATTGACCGCTATCGACCCGAAGCGGTCATTCAGAGTATAGGGTTAAGACCGAATTGGACGCCTGTTCAATAATCGCCCGCGACGCGACATAAGCGCCGTTGTGCGCCATCGCGCCGGGGCTGAGGAGCGGGAGAAGGGCCATCTTTGGGCGCGACATGCGGCCAGGGGTGAATAGATTTTCCTATCCGTTCATCTCGCTCGGCAGCGCGCGCCGGCTTCTCGCGTACAACGCACTGCTCGGCCTGGGCATCCTCCATTCCACCGTCGCGACGCGGCAGCACGTGGCGCTCGACGCGCGGGCGAGCGTGGCGCTTGGCGGCGCAGTGGCGCTGGCGTACCTTGCGGCGCTCTGCAGCGCAGGTCCGGCGCCCGGTATAAAACGGGCCGGGCATCCGGGATTATAGTAAGCAGAAATTGCAGCGAAAGGAGGGACGATGAAGAAGCGACTTACAGGTATCTGCGTGGCGATCCTTGCCGCCGGCTGCGCAGGGAAGATGCCCATGTCGGCGGAGGAGTTCCGCCAGATGGCGCCGGGCGCGTTTAGGGTACAGGTGGACACCTTCGAGGTGAAGCGCTCGCTGCGCCAGGTCGGCGACACGTGGCGGCGGCGCGCCCCCGCGTGCCTCAACGTCACCATTCGCACGACCTCGAGCGCGCCGGGCAGCTACCAGGTGATCGATACCGCCTACAAGCCGACGGTGATCGTCGGCGCCCAGCGGGTGGAGCTGCACCTCCAACAGAAGCACCTGAAGGGCGTGCTCAACGTATACAAGGAGCCCCCGGAAGGCCGCTACATCTTCGTCGCCGATGCCGATGCCGTCGATCGCGGCACGACGAAGGTGCACATCATCGGGCCCAAAGGCTACGAGGTCGTGGTGCGCGCGATCAAGGCCTGGGCGGAGGGCAGCAGTCAGGGCTGCCCGGATCTGACGAAGATCGGCTGATGCGGCCCCTCATCTGCCTGCTGAGCGCGGCCCTGCTGGCCGGCTGCGCGGGGGCCAGCCGCTACGCGGACCTGCCGGAGAAAAACCTCGTCGTCCGCGCGCAGGTCAGCGAAGCGCGCGCGGTGCTCGGGGTGCACGCGGTCGACTCGCAGTGCAAGCTGACCTACGAGGGATTCGTCGATCTCGATCAGCCCGTCACGCAGGTCGGCATTCCCGCGGGCCGGATGAGCTACCTCGTGTTCGAGTTCGCCACTTCGTCGTTCTGGCGCGGCCAGCGGGGCTCGGTCCGCCAGGAAACGCTGCTGCGTCCCCGGCCGGGGGCGGTCTACGAAGTGCGCGTGACCTACAAGGACGATCTCTACGACCTCGCCATCCAGGAGACGCCCGCACGCGGCGGCCGGGCGCGGGAAGTCGTGCTGACCGGGCTGGGCGCGTGCCGGCGCCAAGGCGGGTAGCGTGGCGGTGCGCGTCCTGCGGCACGGAACCCGGCGCGCCGCGGGCGGGGGCCTGCGCCTGGGGACCGTGCGCCGACCGCCGCGCGGCGTGCCGAAGGCGCGCTTCGCGAAGGACGACTGGTACGAGCTCTGGCTGCCGGAACTCGCGCCGAGCGATGCGCTTTTTGCCAATAGCGGCTCGCGACACGACATAAGCGCCGTTGTGCGACGCTGCCTGCGGCTGACGGCTCAGGCGCCACTGCTTCGCGCCGACTGGGTGATCGGATAGCGGTTCCGTGAATGACTGCTCTTGGCCGGAAGCGGACATTTCCCAATCTGGCCGCTTTCGACACTAAGCGAACACTCAGTTAGCTCTAGGTTTCCTCATTTCGCCAGTTGTGGCCGCAAGCAGTCGAAGGTAAAAACCCGCTTTCGACCCCCTCCGGCCAACATGAGTGTTGACCCAGATCTTGACGCGTTGATCGGGAAGGAGTAAGTAGTAAGTCAACTGCCTCGCACTGCTTAGGCGAGGCCATAGGAAGTAGTCAAAGGATCGGTTTTCTGAAGCCGGTCCGCAAGTTCGGCTTCGGGCCCGCAGGGCCCGCCCTTTCGGTACAGGCCTGTACCACTCTGCGAATTGGCGATGTTATTGGCGCATCACCCGCGCGGTTCTAAGCAGCCAAAAGAGACGCCCATGCAAAAG
>Ga0224512_10004336_pt1 | contig 12017 bp, 16 predicted proteins | sample SF_May12_sed_USG_4_FD_169103 | JGI IMG/M metagenome (GOLD analysis project Ga0224512, IMG submission 169103) | Sediment microbial communities from San Francisco Bay, California, United States - SF_May12_sed_USGS_13 | ecosystem: Environmental > Aquatic > Marine > Sediment | place: USA... | reverse complement strand
TCAGAAGTGAGGTAGATGTTCTCAAACAAGCATTGAGAAATAAAATTGCTCGTCATGAAATATCAATGATCAAGAAAGGAACTGACGTAGATTCAATTATTGATTAATTTTTTGTCTTTATACTTCTAATCAATTCTAAAATAAAGTCTACATCATCCGCATTTGGATTTATTTCTAAATATTTATTCAAATGTTTTAAAGCAATTTCGAAATTTAGTAATCGTTCTTCTAAAATTCCTTTATCCCTTATGTCTTCGGGAGATTCTGGATTCATTGCCAAAACTATATTGATACAACGTAGTGCTTTTTCATAGGCAAATGATTGTAAATAAGAATTTTTTAAATTACGAGTTAGTCTGACCAGAATTTGTTCTGACTTTACTTCGTCAAGAAATTCCGGTTTAAATTCTAATTGACCTCCAAAATTAACATCTAGAATCTCTTGTAGATCATCCACATCTAGTAAACGTCCATCATAAAATGGGTCTAAAATCATTTCTTCATTATACTTTACTAGCACGTGGCTTGGAAATCCCACAATTTTAAGATCTAATCCAACAAACTTTGCAATTTCTACATATAGAATTGAAATGGTGATGGGAAGTCCAATTTTTTTATCAATTACTTCGTTTAGAAAATTATTTTTTGGATTGTAATAATCGTCATCATCCCCACTGAAACCTAAATTTTCAAAGAGATGTTCATTTAACATTGAAATTAAATATGTTGGATTTTTAATATCGCTAATTGATTCTTTGAGAGATTTTCCAATTAGATTTATTTTTTTAATGTACTCATCCACATCCAGATCTGGATATTCTATAATCTGCGCAAACTTTAGACATTTTTCAACCAAGTTAAAGTTTGGATTTTTTACAAATGAAATCCATTCTGCAATTAATGGATCAAACTCTTCTTCCAATTATCCTAAACTCAGTTTATTGAGGTATAACTGAGGATCCTTGAGTTCTTTGGTGCTTGGTGGGATTTCAATCATTTTTTTAAACGTGTTTTTACCTAATTTTTCATATATTGTTTTAGTAAAGTCCTTGCCCATGCTCTTTCTTACTTGATATGATGAAAAATCTGTTCCCATGAACGTTGTAAGGTAATTTTGAAAATCTTCATCATCTTTTAGGATATTTTCAATTGCAAAGCCTGCCATGCCTTCCATTGCAGTAAACGCTGCATGATGTTGTTGGATTGGAACTAGCCATTTCTTGTAAATATCTAAAAGTTCCGGGATGGACTCTTCTATTTTTGGATCTATCTCTACATGTGTGTATGTCATGACGTCTGGTCCAATTTGCTCGATTAAGAAATGATCTGGATTCAAAAAGAAAAACAGATTGGCCTTTTTTGCAAATGGGAAATCATCTGGCACTGCTTGTAATTGACAATATTCTGATAGTTTGTTAACGGTTTCAGTATCAAGCGCTAAAATTATCTTTGCTAATTCTTCATTAATTTTATTTACTTCCATGGCTGCATTTTTGTTTACTTGTTGGAGGTTCTCTTGTGCAGAGTGAATTAGTTCCTCTAGTACTGTCATCTTCACTGCCCCTTGGTATCCGGAATTTACGTTTTCAAACCGTGTTTCATATGGTTCACCTTGTTTATGAAGAATAATTTGTGGATATCTTGATAAAATAAATTTATTTAGATAAATTACTGAATCAAGATAATCACCATATGTTGTTGTGATTTTAGATATGTACTGAATTGCATATGTTGAATATACTAAATATTTTGCAGTATCGTGTTGCATCAATTCTGCAATTTTTTTTAGATTCTCTTTTGCAACTGCCTCAAATAATTCTGTAACAAATTCCTTTGATTCTTTATCTGCAAATACTTTATTTCCTTTTAATTTCTTCAATTCTTCCAATTCTGGGAATTTTATCTGTATGTCGTCTGAAATTTTAATTCCTAGAAATTCTTCTACTTTGTTTTTAAAATCAGGTAATGCTTCATTAGCAATCTCTTCCAATTTTTTGAATTGTACTCTGTTTGCAATGTCTTCTTTTGCTTTGACTGCTAACTCTGCAATCTCTTTTTCTTCATTGATTTCAACTGATAATTGACCAAACAGCGCTTCTGCAAATTCTTGAAATTCTCCCAATTTGTATAAAATCTGAAAATACTCCATTTAATATTATCTTGGTTTTTTCTATCAAAGAAATTATTAGTTCAACAATCGCTGATCTATTATACGAAAATGCTAGAATCTAGTCTTCAATTTCTAAGATGTGTAAGATGTAATTCAGAATTAGAATTAAATGTATTCAAACTTGGCCAAGAAATTGAAGAAGGAATTTTAGAATGCAAAAAATGTAATCTGGAATTTCCAGTTATTGAAAAAATTCCTATTTTATGGGGTGATTTTTCTAAATACTTGTCATCTCATAAAATTTTAGGCGGTAAACTATACCGATTGATCCAGACTGAAAGTCTGAAGAAATTCTGGAAATTTTCTTTATCAAAAATTAATCAAGTTTTTGATGATAGAACTGCGCTTGAAGAACGCTGGTCTATGATATATCAAAATAGTAAAAGTTCAAAATTCTATTCTTCGATAAAAAATAATCTTAATTTTATAAAAAAATCAAATCTTGTTTTAGACTATGGTTGTTCCATTGGAACCATGACTTCATTTTTGGCCGAATCTCATAAGATGGTGTTTGGAGTTGATAGATCATTCACAGCGTTAAGATATGCAAAAAAATCATACAAAAATAATCTTGATTATGTTGTATCTGATTTTTTATCTCCTGTATTTGGAAATTTACAATTTGATCTTATTCTTGCATTAAATGTTTTAGAATTAGTGGAGCCCATGGATTTGTTAAATCATGTTTCAAAACAAATTTCAACTGGTTATTTTATAATCACTGATCCATATGATTTTGATAGAGGGGTTAACTCAGTAAAAAAACCACTTGACGAAACAACATTACGCATGAATTTAAAGAATTTGGGATTCAATATTATATCTAAAACAAAAATTCCATCTGTTATTCCTTGGAATTTAAAACTAAACTCACGTGCTACTTTAAATTATAAGGTGGATTTTGTAATTGGCAAAAAGTAAAACAGTCTTCATTTGTTTTTATTCCTTTCAAATTAAATCAAGTCTTTCCATATATCCTGAAAATTATCACTTGGAACGACTGAAACAATTTTGATTTTACCTAGTGGAAAAAGTTCTTGTTTCTTTTTGTAATATGTGAATTTCCAATCTACTGAAACTCCTTTAATTTCTCTTACTTGAGTTTCTCCATTAATTTATTCGAAAACTATTGTTTGTTCTATGATTTCTATCCCAAAAAATCTTAACATGTCTTACATTTCCTTGCACTACAAATGCTATAGTTGCATCTAATTCTACCATCCTGCAATCATGGCTACAATTATCAAAATTATATCGTTTGATTTTAATTCTATGAAACATATTGCCTGTTTTCATTAAAGAAACTAGAAGAAATTTTACACTTTTTAAAGAAGAATTTTGATATTATTCTTTCATTTCTTGGTCTGGCTTTTCTGAAATGCCACAAGTTTGATTACAACTTCCACACCCATTTTTCCTTGTACCAAACCAGATTAGTGCTGCAGGCATTAGAGCATAAAGTACGGTCGCATTTGGAAATCCTAATAATGAATTATTTTCAGTAATGTATCCTAATACTAGCAATGCAAACATGCACAGAGCTATAATTCCTGAAATTTTGTTTAACTTATCTTTAGTATTCATGGTAGCGATATTCCTTTTTCATATTTAATAGAATTCCCAAATGAAACTGGTTTTTATCCACATGAATTACATTCAAATTTCTTTTTAGATTGATGTGCTTTTTCAATATGGCGTAATGTTCTTTGTGGATCTGAAAATTCCATGTGCCTTCACTAACTGAAATGTATGTTTTCTCGTGAAATTTCAACTTTTTTCCCAATTCACATTCTCATTTTATTAAAATCGAATATTATGTCCAATTCAGAAAATAGAAGAACAATCAAATATCAAAATATACATCAATTAGCATGGCTGCAATCATCATAATCCCTATACTTGTTGTTGCAATTATTGGGCTATCTGGATATCTTGTTTATAGATTTTTAATTTATGACTTGTATTGTAAAAGATCTGTTAATCAGTCCCTTCGAAAATATAATATCAAAAAAACCCCCTCTCAAATTATTAAGGAATACTATGATAGCAAAGGCGAGCAAATCACACATCAAGAAATCCAAAACCTTGAAAAAAATTATAGGCAAAATGAACCTGATCAATTTCTTGCAATGTATGATGCAATTAGAGAAAATCTTAAAGATAAGGAATAAACTTTTCTAAATTGTTTAAGGTTGTACTGGAATTTGGATAAATGGAGTTCCACCTTCACCTACGACTAACGGTAACTTGCCATCCCAAGCTTGTGTTTTTAACCACTCCAAATAATTCGGATTGGTAGATAGTGCATCATTGATAATTGCAATTGCTTCAGCTTCTCCTTTGGCTTCTGCAATGTTTGCGTTTGCAAGACCGATGGCGTTAGCTTCTCTCTGTTTTGCTTCAACTTCTATTCTTCTCAAGTCATTTTCTGCTCTGAGTGCATTCTGTTCAGCTTCTACTTTGGATTCGATAGCAGATGCAAACAATGAAGAGAATTCAAAATCTGTTATTGAAATTACTTCTGTTACAACATTAAACTGATCCAATCTCTCTCTGATGGAAAATTCAATGTCTTCTTTAACAAGAGGTCTTTTTGTAATCAATTCTTCAGCATTATAATTTGCAGTTACTTGTTTTACTGTCTCTTCTATAGCTGGTTGAATTACTCTATTTTCATAATCAAGTCCCAAATTCTTGTATAACGTATGTATCTGTTCTTTATCTGGATGGTAATTGACCGTAACTGTGGTCTCCACTGTTTGCAGATCTCTTGATGCACTTCTAGCTTCACTTGCATACTTTAGGGTACGAACTTCAATGTTAACTACATCATCTTGAAAAGGAACCACAAAATGTATTCCCTCATCAAGTGGTGGAATTGTAAGATCAACTGCATTCCAGTGTAGCAATACACCTCTGTGACCTGAATCTACTATTTTGACTGATGCTGATGCTATCACACCAATTAGAATTAGAATAACTATGGCAACTAAAACCACTTTTGCTGCATTAAAATTCACATTAACCTTAGGAGATTGATATTTTGACAATACCTATGCAACTTGTTCTCTATTATTATACCAATCTAATCAAAAACACACTTGTGTGTTAAACTCTGTGTCTCTTAACAAATTTAAGACATCTCTACATATCAAAAATCAATGGCAGATCCTAATTATTCATGGGTATATCTCATAATTTTTTTGGCAATTCCGTTGGCAAGAATAATTCCTAGAATATTGTCTAAATATGGAATTGGAAAAAGCACTGCTAGTACAATCCAAGAAAAACAGTTTCAATCAGGCTTTGATGAATATTCTCAAAAACCTCCGATGGAATCTTCTGAACCACAAATGAATACGTCCAAACCTCAAACAAAAAATAATCTTGTATTGGGTGTCTTGAACAGAGGTTCAAAAACATTTGAAAATATTCAAAAAAATACTGGACTCAACAATGCAGAACTAGATGCAATTCTTGAAGATTTGGAAAAAAATGGTCTAATGAAAGTGGTTCACAAACAGGGGATGTTTGGTCCTAAAACTGAGATAGTTCCAACTGATAAAGGGTTCAAGGAATATTATTCTTAGATTTTAACGCGGTATTTCTTTAATCTTCTGATTCGTTATATTCTTCATCTTGCTCATAATTTTCTTTGAGTTCAAGCTGATGACTTTCTTCCCTTATTTCTTCATGATCTAGTTTTTTCAATTCTTTTTCTGATTCTTTGGACGTGATCAACTTCATGTAATCTGGAATATTAGTAAAGTTGTAATTTCCAAGTTTGATATTCATTATAAAATTTCCACTCAAAATTTTATTTCAGATTGGATTTAGAGCTTATCGCTAAATCTGGATCTGAATTTATCTATTCTATTTTGAGTGTTGTATTCATCTGGATACGAACTCTTATGAGATCTTTTTCTCATTTCTTCCTCGTGTTCTTTTCTAGCATGATGTAACCTGTCTTTCTCGTGAATGAATTCTTTACCACATTTCTGACATTTTACTATGGTTTTGTGATGTTCATGTCTAACATGTACAACCAAATCTTCGTGATTTGAAAATTTTTCTTCACATTGAATACAATTATTTTTTTTACTGAATGGATTTTGCATTTTATTACGAGAATTTTTTATTGTAATCCCACAATTAATTTTATGGGTTTAATTCCTTTATTGGAAATCAGTTTTACTCTTAATATGTAGCTCATTTTGACTTTTTTCATGGATATTAATAAAATTCTAGTGCCTGTTGATGGCTCAAAAAAATCTTTTCAAGCTTTAGATAGGGCAATAACCCTTGCAGGATTTACACATGGACACGTAACTTGCATTCATGTAATTCCTCATGTTTCAGAAGGTGGTCCTAGAACAAAGGCGTTTGATAAACAACTTAAAGAAGATGGAGAAATTGTTCTAAAAAAAGCATCCAAACGTGCAGGAAACAAGAATGTCAAATTCTCCACAAAACTTTTGAGAGGTTCCCCTAGTCATGTTACATTACATACTGCAAAATCTGGAAAGTTTGATCATATCGTTATGAGTACTACTGGTGCTGGTTCTGCTTCAGGTGACATGATTGGAAGTGTTTCAAATTATATTCTTCAAAAATCTAAAGTTCCTGTATATCTGATTAAATAATCTGAGGTATGTCTGTGTCTGATTTAAATTCAATTCTAAAAAAACCGCTTACTACTGAAAAAAACTCGTCTCTGTCACATGTTATTTCTGAACTTTTAAAACACAATATTAGTAGACTGATTGTCACTGACGAAAATTTACCTGTAGGAATTATTACTGAAAAAGACATTGGCTTATTTTTATTAAATGATGATACTGAAAAGAATCTTGATGACATTCCTGTATCTCAAATAATGAATAAAATTACATCTGTACTTGATTCTGTGGATATCAAAGGATGTGTTGAGATAATGCTTGAAAAAGGAATTGGCTCATTGGGAGTCACTTCAAACAAAGATGGTCTAATCGGAATTATTACTAAAACCGATATTGCTCAACATTATGCTCAAAATAATGCTGGGATGCACAAAGTTGGTGATATTATGACAATTTCATACCTTTCTATGAATTCTGATAATTTTCTTAGTGATGTTGTATCCAAAATGATTGAAGAAAAAATCTCTAGAATTTTCTTAAAAAATGAACACAATGATCCTGAGGGAATTTTGACATTTCGTGATTTATTTCACGTTGCATTAGAACAAGGGAATTTGGATTCCGTGTTGGATAACGCTGATCAATCCATATCTGTAGTTTTTACAAGAAAGGGTTTTCTTTCTGATTCTGGTTTTGGAAACACTATCAAGGCAAAGGATGTAATGACTAAAAATTTTAAATCCGTAGACTTTGAAGAAGACCTTGTTGTTGCATGTAGGGCAATGGTTCAAAACAGAATTAATGGAATGGGAGTTAAAATTAATGGTAAATTAGGTGGAGTCATTAGTAAAACTGACATCTTGAAGGCAATTTACATAGATAATCAATCTAAATAATTTCTATTTTATCGCAGAAAAGTAAACCCTGAAAATTTACCTAATTTTGTATTTAGATCTGCATTAAATTTTAATCATATCTTAGATGTGTACTGAGGGAAAATTCTATTAAATTATCTACATGTCGTGGAGTGAAAAAATACATTCAATTAAACTATCCATGAAAATCATGAAAAAATTGGGATTGTATTATTGAAATGTTTTGACATATATTCGTGAGTAAAGACAAGTGTTTAGAAATTGCAAAAACCTGTAGTAATATTTGATTTTGATGGAACAATTGCTGATACTTTGAATTCTATAATATCTATAATGAATGATCTTTCTGATGAATTTGGATTTAGGAAGATTTGTGATGAGGATATTGAATATCTTCGTGGGCGAAGACCTAGAGAAATTCTAAAACATCTTGGGATATCTGTCTTCAAACTCCCTTTTGTGATTAGAAAGGTAAGGCGAGAAATTAATTCCAATATTGCACTCTTGTCTCCATCTGTGGATCTGCTTCCTATGCTGAAACTTCTCAAGAAAAATGGTTGTCAAATAGGAATTGTTACAACAAATATTGAAGAAAATGTGAAAAAATTCCTCCATGCAAATAATCTGGATCAATTTGATTTCTTTTATACTGCAAAGAAAGTTTTTGGTAAAGACAAAACAATTTCTAAAATTATCAAAGATATGAAATTCGACAAATCTGTAGTATACTTTGTTGGAGATGAAGTACGTGATATTGAAGCTGGCAAAAAAGTTGGAATTAATACAATTGCAGTAAGTTGGGGATATAATACTAAATCTGCACTTGACAAAGAGCATCCTGATTACCTGATAGATTTTCCTTTAGAACTTGAGAAAATTATTTTGCATGCGGATAAATAATAATTTTGCTTTTATTTCTCAAATATGGCAGATTCAAGATCTTTGAATATCTCAAATTTTTTGTTCTTTTCTGAATTTCATTGTGCTTGAGTGTATTAAGGCTCACAAAACAGGTTATGCGGAGGAGTGTATTAAACAAAGTTGTGTGTGCCGGGGGCGGGCTAGCACGTGTAAGTTTGAACGCCCTCTGGTTTTTCTTATCAGTGGACATTTTTATCACATACATAATGTTACTTCCTAATCATAAAGTTTTCTTTTGATCATCAAGGGATTGATAATTCGTTGCAGTCCTGCCAAACGACAAAGTGATAATTCGACAGGATTCGATACGAGATGAAGGTGGACCCGACCATGTCACACACTAATCACTATCGAATCCTAAAAAATAACGCAGAAAGTTAATCGGAGTACTTACAAACTCCTGCCAATTTTTTTCCAAATGCTAGTTAGCATGATATTATTTGACAGTTGTTTAATCATCATGCAAAATTAACACTCTTTAGCCGGTTCAAATTCAAGTGGGAGCACAACGTGCATGGGGATATAGTTAAGGGGGAAATTCTAAGACCCACGTGTAAGTAATTCAATTCATACAAACTGTCAGAATCAATCAAAAATCAGAATGATTCAAATTAAAAATCAGTTACTAATGATTGACTGAACTTTTTATTTTGATTTGCATTTATTTAGCAACATGCTATCGAAGATTTAACCCAAGGAAACATCAAGAATAAGCATGATGATTAAACCTATCATCAACATGATGGTTGGCAATGAATTTGTTTTTTCCTTTTGTGATTCTGGAATTATTTCATGTGCTATTACAAATACCATTGCACCTGCTGCAAAACCCATTGCGTATGGAAGTAACGTCGTAAATGCAGACACCCAAATTGCACCTAGAACTGTTAGAGGTATTTCTACGCCTCCCGACAAAAACCCATAGAAAAAGGATTTTTTTCTGGAGTATTTTTCTGTAGATAAGATAGAAAAACTTACTGCCATCCCTTCAGGTATGTTTTGAATTCCTATGGCAAACATTAACACCAATGCGTTTGTAATGTCTCCTACACCAAAACCGACACCAACTGCTAACCCCTCGGGAAGATTGTGCAATGTAATTGCAAAAACAAACAACATGATTCCATGCATTCGTCGTGTGGAAACTTTATGGGTGGGGCTGTAACTGTGAATTCCAAATTTTCCAATCCATCGGTCACCTAGAAAAATGAAAATTCCACCCAATCCAAGTCCAATAGACACTGGTACAATCCCACTCATCTCAGTTGCAGGAATGATCAAACTAGTGAAGCTTGCAGCCAGCATCACCCCTGCAGCAAGGCCTAAAGATGCATTGATGACTTTAGACGAGACATTTTTTACAAGAAAAACACCTGTTGCCCCCAGTACATTCATGACTGCAAGAAAAAGCCCTCCTAAAACTGCCAAAAAGAGAAGATCCAGATCTTTGACATACTCAATGATTTCCAAGCAACATGGGTGTGGCAGATAAAAAATTAAATGCATTGCTAATATTCAGTTTGAAAATACTACCTTGAACTAATTTTGCAAATCCCTACTATATTAAATCAAAAAAAATTTGAGGTAGTTTTTACTTAACTTCATACCTACAAATGGAAAGATCCAACTGCAGTGCATTTCTAGAATTGATGGAGAACCAAATCCTTACCTCATCACCAGAACTAATTTTGCTTATCTCTTAACTGGAATTAACAATGGCGATAAGCATCATAGACTGTACATTGAAGGATTGGAAGTGCAGTCAGATTTATTGGAACCCGGTCAGCAGGAAACACTCACCATTTACTCTGACAAAGAGGGAGTCCACAAATATTTTGACAAAAGAGAAAACCTAGAACACTTTGAATTCCTTGAGGTAAAGACTGTAGTTACAAGCGATGAATTTACAGGGATTTGGCATGATCTGATATGATTTTTTAATTTGACTTAGGAGTCATCTAACTGTTTAACCAACCGACCATAACCGTCCAAAGGGATGGGCATACTTTGGCCCATTCTTTCAAATTATATTTTATCAATCCTTGATTAATACAAATCACCTGGTGAATAAGATGAACAAATCATTCGTGTTGCTTTTATTCAAATTTTGCAATTGTACTATAATGTCTAATCAAGATAATCAAAACAAATCAATTTCATGGGAAGAAGTACAAGGACTGTCCTGGATTTTTTATGAGGACTAGACTTTTTTCTAATCTACTTTCAGGTATCTCTGAAAAAAATTAAAAAATAAGATTTTATGGATTGATTTTATCATTGCTCTGCTTTTTGAAATCAAAATCACCAAAAATAGAACATTCTCCTGTAATGTATCCTTATTTTCTCCAAATATGTGAAGTGGTTTCTTTTTCACATATTGGAAGACTATCTTTCTTTTACATCAAAGTTAAGATTGCATTCTCTGTTGAGATCTTTGACTATCATGAGATATGTAAATATCAAAATTCCAATCGATAGCAAACGCAAAGGAATCTCAAGATTGGTTAGAAACGTAGTGGCAGCAATGCCAACAGTGCCAAAAATTGAAATCAGTGCAACCCCTACGCCCCCGCAACATGCCCCCGCTCCAGCTCCTAAAATAGACCCAAGCAGTCCAGATCTTAGTTTTTTAGTGCTTGCCTGCAAAAATCTGATTCGGTATACTGACATGCTAAGAACAAGACCAGTAAGTGCCGAGATAATCACAATTGAAAGAAAGTTTGGAAGTTGGTAAATTGGAACATAAAAAAACACGTAGGGCTCTAGAAACAAAAATTCCGTAACCGCAAGAAGCGGGAGACAAAGCGAAAAGAAGATGACAATTGCCAAAAAAATGTAACGAATGTTCATAAAAACAACTCGTAGTGCAAGTACTTGTTTTTCTACAAATGTCAATTTGACTCTAGCTCATTTATGACTTTTTGAAATATCATTGGAGGTTGTGGTCCGGTTATTTTCTTTGTGGTGTCATCTGAATTGATTATGAAAAATACGGGAGTGCCAACCACCCCATGAAACGAACCTACTTCCTTGTTATATTGTACCTGCAGTTTGTGTTTATCCCACAACATGCAACTGTCAAACTGTTTGGTATCCAATCCAAGGTCTGCGGCATATCCGACAAGTGAGTCATGGCTTGCCCAACCGTTGTTTATTCCGTTTTGTTTTTCATATAGAATTTTTTGGTAATCTGCATATCTGTTCTGATCATTGGCACAGTGAGAAGCTTCTGAAGCTAGAAACGAGTCCTCTCCAAGAAATGGAAAGTCAAGATGATAAAACCTTGCCTTGCCAGAATCAATCATCTCTTCTGTAAGCAGGTTTTTTTCATGCTGGAACCACAAGGCACATTTTTCACACTGGTAATCGCTGAACATTATTATCGTAAATGCGGCATCGTCATACCCTTCAACAGATCCAGCTTTTGAAATA
>Ga0224512_10004335_pt1 | contig 12022 bp, 12 predicted proteins | sample SF_May12_sed_USG_4_FD_169103 | JGI IMG/M metagenome (GOLD analysis project Ga0224512, IMG submission 169103) | Sediment microbial communities from San Francisco Bay, California, United States - SF_May12_sed_USGS_13 | ecosystem: Environmental > Aquatic > Marine > Sediment | place: USA... | reverse complement strand
AAGGCCAGCGGCTGTTGGCCGGCACGCCGATCCAAATGTTCGAGGATCTGTCTGATGACCACCGGGTCTTCGATGCAGGCGATGATCCTGACGGCGCCTCCGCATGCCCGGCAGAGCTCGACGTCGACCCGGAATACGCGCTTGAGACGCTGCGCCCACGTCATGGCGGCACGGTGCTCCGATGCGGTCTCGACCGTGGTCCCCCACGGCAGCGCCGGGCGCTGCCGCCTGGGGTCATCTTAGAGCGCAGACGGCTGTTGGGCGCGAACACCCCATGAAAGCGCGTGAGGTTCACCCGCGGTTTCGGAACGAGGGCAGCCAGCTACCCGAGCCCGAACCAGTTCCACACTATGCCGTGCACCATGACCAATCATTTCGGCTCCTTCTTCGACTTGAACTGCTGCATTGCTCCCTCTCATCACTGCGCCGATTCCTTCGACACCGGTATCCGATTGCCGGTGGTTCGGTCCGATTGGTGAATGAATCCGCCGGTCATCCGCCAGCGTGCGGTGGCACGAGTTGTCAATCTGTCCCTGTGCGGTTCGACCGGCTTGTGTAGCCGATGGTCTGCCCGAAGCGGCGTTCCAGAGAGGTTTGATTCAGATCAAATCGTGCTTTGAGTGCGGCGCGCAAGATTGAATAAAGCGCCGGCGACCTGCATTGCAGATCCGCAGCGGCGCATGGAGGATTCCGATGAAAGTGCTTAGAGACATTATTCTGGCCGCTGTGATGAGTCTTTTCGCCGCTTCCGCCCTTGCCCACGGAGGGGGCGGCGGCGGTGGCGGTGGCGGTGGCGGCGGCGGTGGCGGCGGCGGCGGTCCCGGAGGGGCTGGCCCCGACCACGGCGGCATGCAGGGCGGCAATGCCCAGCAGACCCAATCCCATCAGGGTCAAATGAGCGCGCAGCGACGCGGCAGTCATGACATGGCGCACGACATGAACCGCCTGATGGAGCGGATGCATGAGATCACTGACCACGTGCAAGGCATCATGGCAAGGGAACGGCCGATGACGTCGGATCATCAGCATCAGATGGCGCAGGTGATGGAACGGATGTCGCGGCAGCTTCAGCAGATGGCTCAGCATATGAGGCAGGGCACGCTCAGCGAGAACCGGTTCCACCAGATGGAGCAAGATATGGACCGGACGAATTCCATGATTCGCGAACTGGAGTAGATGCCGGTCCGGAAGGCTGGCGGGGAGGGGAAAAACCGGGGTCAGAGACCTATTTCCAGCGGAGTACTAGCCAGGCGACCTCGCGGATTCACGTCCGCTGTCCCGCGAATTCCCGATGGAAACGACCGGCGCCTTGCCATGCAGGTGATTTCAACCCGGCTGCCGCCGAAAAGCCGGGGCGACTCCGTGGTCGTACGGGCGGGATAAGGACCGGGATCGAAGAACTCCCGGTACACGGCATCCATGGCGTTGAAGTCGTCGAGTGTCGCCAGGTGCACGTCCATCCGCACCACTCGATCCGTGTCGAGTCCGATCTCGCGAAGCATTCTGCCGATGACGTTCAGCACCGCCCGGGTTTCTCCGGCAACGTCTCCAAGCGCCGCGCGACCTTCGGGAAAATCCGCCGCCACCAGCCCGGAAAGGTGCGCGTAAGTGTCGGCAAGGACGATCTGGCTGAACGGCGCCCGTGGCTCGGGAACCAATTGCGGCTGGGAGTATAGATTCTATGTTACTGCGCAAGTCCGAAGACGGAAATCTGGGTCGAAGTCGACCCTTTTTTGCAGTACGGCAAAGCAGATCCGGGCCAACTTGCGAGCGAGTGCTACGAACGGCGCTGTGGTGCTGAAACCGCGCGCTCTCAAAGCCAGATAGTAGGGTTCCCAGAGCGCACTACGTCTGCCCTGCATCGCGGCGTTGAACAGTAGGCGGCGCAGCTCAGAGTCGCCCTTCTTGGTCAACTTACGCCGCCCTCGAAATTGGCCAGAGTCTCTGACCCGAACATCCATTCCCATGAAGGCGATGAACGCATCGGCACGTGTAAACTGACCGCGATGATAAGTCGCTACCATCGCCAATGCGGTAAGCGGACCAACGCCGGGGATGGCCTGACAACGACGCACCTCGGCGGTCCAACCCAGTGCTTTGGCCTCAGATTTCAACGCCCGCTCCATCTTGATGACCGTTTGGTTGCATTGAGCTAATAGCGCATCGACATCGCTCTGCACCGATCCCAGGTCGGTCAAGCTTTGCTTCAGTTGGGTTCTCGCCCGAACCAGGGTGGCGCGACGCTTGAGCACGTGCCAGAACCGCTGTTCGCCCGGTGTCATAGGCGCCCACAGGCGTATTTCGCCCTCTTCGCGAGACACATACCAGGCCAATAACTTCGCATCTTGACGATCCGCCTTGACCCGTTGACCTATCCCTTCTCGGTAATGCATCAACCGATAGGGGTCTACCATGCAAACCTGGTGTCCGCGGGCATGAGCGGCTTGAGCCACTGCCTCGTGATATCGGTTGGTCGGTTCGATAGCCAAACGGATGGGAACCTTCCAACGCGCCAGCCACTGCTCAATCGCCTCGCCTTCATTGGCAATGGAATAGACCTCCTCGCTGTGCAGTTCAAACACCTCGAGTGTGTCCTTCGCGACATCTACCCCGACTATGTTTTCTCTCACCCGTTGTTCCATGATCTTCTCCGTTCCAGTGTGAACACACCGGGGACTCACCAGGCGCAACCTTGCGGACATCGGCCGGGCAAACGGCTAGATTCTTCATCGGCGCTTAGCGGTGAGGGGTGGGGACGAAATCTATACGAGTCGGTGCTCAAGTATGGGCCCGAAGGAAGGATAAGTCCCTCCCACCCCGGTGCCCTCCATCTTCTCAATGTCGGGCACGACTAACATACAAGGAAGGATAACCGCCCTTTCTCGCCTAATTGAGCATCCATCGGTGCGGTTCGGAGCCATGAAATCAGCAGTGCCCGCGTTGCTTTGAAGGCGAATTTCTTTGCAATCACTCGGGCCGGTCGGAATTGGGTACCGTGACGGGTGTTTTCGCGGGCGAACAGTGAGCCCGGCGCAGCTAAGCACGAGAGGGTCCGTGCCCATGCCCGCCAGGGCATGGCATCCGTGCCTAAAGAGGGTGGATGCCGTAAGCCTTAATCCTTAAAGCCCGGCGGTTCCCCTTGCGGTGGCCCTCGGGCTAGCTTCCCAAAGGCCAGCGGCTGTTGGCCGGCACGCCGATCCAAATGTTCGAGGATCTGTCTGATGACCACCGGGTCTTCGATGCAGGCGATGATCCTGACGGCGCCTGCGCATGCCCGGCAGAGTTCGACGTCGACCCGGAATACGCGCTTGAGACGCTGCGCCCACGTCATGGCGGCACGGTGCTCCGATGCGGTCTCGACCGTGTCCCCACGGCAGCGCCGGGCGCTGCCGCCTGGGGTCACCTTAGAGCGCAGACGGCTGTTGGGCGCAAACACCCCATGAAAGCGCGTGAGGTTCACCCGCGGTTTCGGAACAAGCGCTGCCAGGCGCGCAATGAAATCCAGCGGCCCGAAGATCACATGGGTGGTGCCGTCCCGGTACGGTGTCTTGAGCTGGTATCGGACGTTGCCTTGGCGGGTCAGCGACAGGCGCTCGTTGGCGATGGCCGGTCTGGCAATATACCGGCACAACCGCTCGAGCTTAGCTCGTTGATGCGCGCCTGCCGCGACACCGCAATGAAGCGAAAAGCCTGCTGCTTTGGCCAGGCTACTATCATCGCGTTCCTCGGAGCGGGCCAGTACCGTCTGCAGCGTGAACGCTTTCCGGCCCTGGTGTGGACCGACGGCGATACGAAAGCTGACGGAATGAGCAATGACGTCATCCATTGCCGCATCATCTTGCGTTTCCAGAGTGAGGTAGCTGTTTTCTATGTCCCGCATCAGCAGGCCGGCGCGCTCCAGATAGCGAGCCGTAAGCGATGACTGATCCGGTGGATCAGTCTTGCCATCTCCGCCGGTGTTGGCGGCTCCACCCGGCGAAAAAAAACATCACCTTGCGCCGTGATGTACACGCCATCCAAAAACAGCATGTGAAAGTGAATGTTCAGGTTCAGTGCACTGCCGAAGCGCTGGATCAGGGTCACCGCACCGGTCTCGGCCGTTGCTCGCGTCAACCCAGTCTTTTTGATCAGATACGTCGCAATTGCCCGGTACACAATGCCGAGCACCCGGCCCATCACGTCCGGACGGGCGGCGAAAAGGAAGCGGATGGCGAACGGTACGCTCAGTACCCACTGGCGCATTGGCTGATGGGGCAATACCCCATCGACCAGTAACGCCGCGCTCTCCACCATGCGCCGGGCGCCGCAGCTCGGGCAGAAACCGCGCCGCTTGCAACTGAACGCGACCAGCTTCTCGTCGTGACAGCGTTCGCAGCGCAGCCGCAGGAAGCCGTGCTCCAAGCGGCCGCACTTGAGGAAGCCCTCGAACTCGCGCCGCACGTATGCCGGTAACTCCCGGCCCTGCTCAGCCATTAGCGCGGAGAAGACGGGATAGTGCTGTTCGATTATTTGATAGAGGAGGGTCTCATCGGGGCGGTGGCGCTCGTAGTGCTTCGTGCTATCCGCAACCGAGCAAGCCTCCCTGCCCGCAGGAATTCCTGCCATTTATCGCATCCTTGCGATGGCGGTTGATGATTTAGCTCAGTTACGCTGATGAACGGCTGGATGCCAAAGTGACTATTTGATTTTTATCTTCACTGGAAATCCCTCGATCTTGTCTCCAGCGTTCCCAGCAGACGGCTGTGATCTTCCAGCCGCCCGGCGATCAGGTGCACCACCTCGCCGTCGCGCTCGACGGTGCCGCTGGCGACGAGCAGGCGCGCGTGCAGCACCACCCGGCGCTGGCGCTCCGCCACCCAGGGCCACACCACCAGGTTGATCTGACCGGTCTCGTCTTCGAGGGTGACGAAGATCACCCCGCTGGCGGTGGAGGGGCGCTGACGGTTGATCACCAGCCCCGCGGCGCGGGCAAAGGCGCCATGATTGGTAACGCTGATGTCGGACGCGGTGCAAAGCCGCATGCGGTCGAAGTGTTTTCGCAAGAGCGCAAGCGGATGCCGGCCTAAGGTGAGCCCGAGGGTTTGATAGTCGGCGATGAGATCCTCGCCTTCCGTGGGCGAGCGCAAAAGCGGCGCACCCTCGGCCACCCTTGGTTGTTTCATCAGCGGCGTCGGTGCTTCCACACCCGTCACTTTCCAGGCGGCCTTGTGGCGGTGTCCGGCAATGCGGGAAAGCGCACCGGCTTGCGCCAGCAGCTTCATCTCGCCGCGGGAAAGTTTGGCGCGGCGCGCCAGATCCTCCACCGATAAAAAATGGTGCCAGGCACTCTTTTCTGAAAATGGGTGCCTGGCACTATTTTTTCGGGAGGAGACGATGCGTTCGGCGCTTTCTTCGGCCAGTCCCTTGACCATGCGAAAGCCGAGCCGCACCGCGGGCGCGCCGTGCTTGCTCCGCTCCAGGGTGCAGTCATAGGTGCTGGCATTGACGTCCACGCCGCGCACCTCCACGCTATGGCGTCGCGCGTCGTTGATCAGTTGCGCCGGGGCGTAAAAACCCATGGGCTGGCTGTTCAGCAGCGCGCAGGTGAACGCCGCCGGCTGGTGACATTTGAGCCACGCGGACACGTACACCAGCAGCGCGAAGCTGGCCGAGTGGGATTCGGGAAAACCGTAATCGCCAAAGCCTTCGATCTGGCGGAAGATCTGCCGGGCGAACTCTTCCGCATAGCCGCGCGCGCGCATGCCGTCGATGAGCCGCGCCTCAAAAGGGCCCAAGCCCCCGCGTCTTCGCCACGCGGCCATGGCGCGGCGCAATTGATCCGCCTCACCGGGGGTGAAGCCCGCCGCCACCACCGCGAGCTGCATCGCCTGCTCCTGGAAGATGGGCACGCCTAAAGTCCGCTCCAGCACGCCGCGCACAGCTTCGGAAGGGTAGCTCACCAGCTCGAGCCCCTGCCGGCGGCGCAGATAAGGGTGCACCATGCCGCCCTGGATCGGCCCCGGGCGCACGATGGCCACCTCGATCACCAGATCGTAAAAACATTTCGGCTTCATCCGCGGCAGCATGGCCATCTGCGCGCGGGACTCGATCTGAAACACGCCCACGGTATCGGCGTGGCCGATCATCTCGTACACCGCCGGGTCTTCCGCCGGCACCGCGGCCATGGACAGGGGCGTGCCGCGATAGGATTCGATCAGATCGAAGCTCTTGCGAATGGCCGAGAGCATGCCGAGCGCCAGCACGTCCACCTTGAGCAGACCCAAGGCGTCGAGGTCGTCCTTGTCCCACTGGATCACGGTGCGCTCCGGCATGGCGGCGTTCTCCACCGGCACCAGATCCGACAGCCGACCCTTCGCAATGACGAAGCCGCCTGTATGCTGGGAAAGGTGCCGGGGGAAACCGATCAGCGTGTCTGTAAGCGCAGCGAGTCTTCCCATCACCGGGCTTGCGGGGTTCAAGCCCGCTTCTGCAAAGCGCGCTTTGAGCACCCGCTTGCCGTCCCACCAGGCCAGCGACTTCGCCAGCCGGTCCACCTGCGCGGGCGCAAGCCCCAGCGCCTTGCCCACGTCGCGCACCGCGCTGCGCGGCTGGTAGCGGATCACCGTGGCAGCGATAGCGGCGCGGTCGCGGCCGTATTTTTCATAAATGTACTGGATCACCTCCTCGCGCCGCTCGTGCTCGAAGTCCACGTCGATGTCTGGCGGCTCGTTGCGCTCCTTAGAGATGAAACGCTCGAACAGCATTTCCATGCGCGCGGGATCCACCTCGGTGATGCCGAGGCAATAGCACACCGCGGAGTTGGCGGCGGAGCCGCGTCCCTGGCAGAGAATGTCGCGCTCGCGGGCGAAGCGGACGATGTCGTAGACGGTGAGGAAATAGGGCTCGTAGCGAAGCTCGGTGATCAGCTTGAGCTCGCGTTCGATCAGAACGCGCACCTTTTCCGGCGCACCGCGGGGAAAACGGTGACCGAGGCCGGTTTCCACCAGCTGCTTCAGGTACTCGGCAGGTGTTCTCCCCGGAGGCACAATCTCTTCCGGGTACTCGTAGCGCAGCTCGTCCAATGAAAACTTACAGCGCGCGGCAACGGCGAGGGTTTCCTCCATGAGCGCGCGGGGATAGAGCCGGGCAAGTTTGGCGCGGCTGCGCAAATGACGCTCGGCGTTGGGAAACAGTTTAAAGCCGGCCTCGGCCACCTTAAGGCCCAAGCGTATCGCGGTGAGCGTATCCTGAAGCGGCTGGCGCGCGCGCAGATGCATGTGCGCGTCGCCGGCGGCCACCAGCGGCAGGCCGCTTTGTGCGCTCAAATCTTTGAGCCGTCGCAGCGTGTCCGCATCACCGGCGCTTAAGTGGCGTTCGAAGGCGATCCACGCGCGCCCGGGAAAACGTTCTTTCAGCCAATGGGCGAAAAAAAGATCGTCCGAGAAAAAAGGGTCGGACAGCTTTTTCGAACGCCGCTTTTCAGAATCTGCAACAGAGAAAGACGAAAAAGGGCTCTGACCCCTTTTTCTATCCGGAAGCAATAACGCCAGGCAGCCATCGAGACCGTTTTCCAGATCTTTAAGGCTGAGGTGATAGCTGCCCTTCTCCGCCGCCCGACGTGCTGCGGTGATCAGCCCCGAGAGGCGGCCGTAGGCCGCCCGGTCGGTGGCCAGCAGCACCAGCTTCGGTCCGTCGCGAAGCTTCACCTCGCTGCCGACGATGAGCGGGATCCCGCCCTCCTTCGCCGCCAGGTGCGCGCGCACCACGCCGGCCAGTGAGCACTCGTCGGTGATGGCGATGGCCGCGTAGCCGAGCTTCGCCGCCATGAGCACAAGCTCCTCCGGGTGGGAGGCGCCTCTTAAGAAGCTGAAATTGGACAGGCAGTGCAGCTCGGCGTAGCCGGGCGCGGCTGTGGCTTCGGGCATGGCTGACGGGATACTGTATTTTTATACAGTATTGTCAAACCCCGCCCCGGTGACAAGCCCCGGCCCGCAACTGCCTGATTGGGGGTAGAAAATACTTGTTGCGGGGTAGCCCCCTCAGGGGTAAATTCGCCGCCGGCTAATTGGCCGTTTACGTAATTTCGGAGAACAATCGATGAAACTGCGTCACCTGTTTCTGGCGCTTGCCCTCGCCCTGTCCTTGCCCAGCGCAGCCTGGGCCACCCATTGCCCCAGCATGATGAAAAAGATTGACGACATTCTCGCCACCAATCCGGATCTCGATGCCGAGATGCTGGCGGAAGTGAAGAAAGCCCGCGAAGAAGGCGAGAAACTGCATAAGGAAGGCAAGCACGACAAATCCGTCGAGGAGTTACAGCAGGCGCTGTTTCTGCTCGGCGAATAATCGTCGATATCAGTACAAACAAAAAAGCGGGCCTTCGGGCCCGCTTTTCATTTAACGCGTCGCGTCAGCCTGCCACATGATGTGGCAAATAAAGAGATCCGGGGTGACGGTCTGCGCTTCACGCAGCGCTTGCTCGAGTTCCCGAGAAGTCACCAGCCCTTCCGCAACCAGCGCCTTCGCGACGGGCTCGATGATTTCCACCCAGTGGCGCAGGAACGCGCGGCAGCGATCGGGATCGTCGCCAGTGGCGACGATCACGTGGGGCGTGAGAGAAACGTCTTTGAATCCCGCGTTTACCAGCAGCGGATAGAGATTTCGCGCCGCCTGCGGCGATCCGCGTCCGTTGCCGTAGGCGTAATGGGTGCGCGCGTGAAACACCTTCATCAGGGTGTCCTTGCCCGGCGTCATGTAATGGTTAGGGCCGTCGGGCTCGATGAAGATGGCGCGTGCTCCAGGATTGAGGATTCGCCTCGCCTCGGCGACGATGAGCCGCGGATCCGGCTGGTGTATGAACACGCAGCGGCAGAACAGCGTATCGAAGGACTCGGCTTTTAATCCCGTGTCGGCCGCATCGGCCACATGGAACTCGGCATTGCCGATGCCGAGCTCTGTTGCGCGCCTTCGCGCGGCGTCGATATGGCTTTGACGCGCGTCGATACCGACATAAGCGCCTGCGGAGACCTGACGGGCGATCCAAAGATTCGCCCCCGAGCCGCAGCCGAGCTCCACGACTTTACTTGCGGATTCGAATGCGATGCCGCGTGTATCGCCGTAAAGATCGATCTGGCGAACGAGGCGATCCTGCTCGCTCTCGCTGTCGCCCAGTGAATAAAACGTGCTCATGCCAGAATGCTCCGGCGACAATTATAAAGGCACGGCCAGAGATTTCTGGCGCGACACTGCGGCTTGCATCGGGCCATCAATCCCGGTAGATAGATGCGTGCGGCGTTCAGCTTAATGCCGCCAAAAGCGAGAACAATAATCTTTCAGACACGCGCTTCCCGACGCCCATGAAATACACCGCCATCGTGCTGGCTAACGGCCGGTACCTGACGCCTAATGGAAAGACCGCCCACGGGCTGGTGCGCGGCAGCGATCGTTTCGACGTACTTGCGGTGGTGGAGCCGGCGCTCGCGGGCCAGGATGCCGGCGAAGCCCTTGACGGCGTGCATCGCAACATTCCCATCGTCGCCTCCATCGACAACGCCCTAACGCTCATCGGCAACGCTCCGGATTATTGCGTAATAGGTATCGCCACCCACGGCGGCCGGCTTACCGAAGAATTGCGCAAGCTGATCCTGGAAGCCGTAAACAGGGGAATGTCTATCGTCAACGGCCTTCACGACGCCACTTCCGATGACCAGGAGATCGCCCGCGCCGCGCGTGAAGAAAACGTCGAGCTCATCGACTTGAGAAAACCCAGGCCCAAGAAAGATCTGCACTTCTGGGAAGGCGACATTTATTCGGTGCGCGCGCCGCGCATCGCCGTGCTCGGCACCGACTGCGCGCTGGGGAAACGCACCACCACGCGGCTCTTAGTCGAAGCACTGAACGCCGATGGCATACGCGCGGAAATGATTTATACCGGACAGACCGGCTGGATGCAGGGCGCCCGCTACGGCTTCGTGCTGGATTCGGTGGTCAACGACTACGTTTGTGGCGAGCTCGAGCACGCCATCGTCAGCTGCGACCGGGAAGTCAATCCTGACGTCATGATCCTCGAGGGCCAGGCGGCGTTGAGAAACCCCAGCGGACCCTGCGGCGCCGAGTTTTTGCTCTCCGCCGACGCTAAGGGCGTCATCCTCCAGCACGGCGCGGGGCGCGAATTCTACGAAGGGTATGAGAAACAGGGTTACCGCATCCCCTCCCTTCAAAGCGAGATCGAGCTCATCAGCTTCTACGGCGCCAAAGTTTTGGCGGTCACCCTGAACGGCAAGAGCGCCACCCCCGACGAGCTAAAGCGCTATCAGCAACAGTACCAAGAAGAACTCGGCCTCCCGGTGGTGCGGATACTGGAGCAAGGCGCGGGCAGCCTGGTTCCGGTCGTTCGGCAATTCATCCAGAAATAGTCGCTGGCACGTATTTTCTCTACTTAGGGCTCCCCAATTCTCGGCAAGAAAAGCCTGGCGCCAGCCCGGTAGGCGCCTTGAGCAAATCAAACCCCGTACTAAGCTTGCTTAAGGCGCAGGGCGAATGGGCCCAAGGCGCCGTCTGTTCAGGGTCAACAAAGGGGGGCCCGCTCATGCACGTATCCACACTGGAGTACGCTCCGGGCAAAAAGATCAAAAAGCACCTGGGTCTTGTCCAGGGCAGCACGGTGCGCTCAAAACACGTCGGCCGCGACCTGATGGCCGGTCTCAAGAATATCTTTGGCGGCGAGCTCAAAGGCTATACCGAGCTGCTCCACGACTCTCGAGAGGAGGCCATGGGCCGCATGGTCGAGCAGGCCCAGGCGGCGGGGGCCAACGCGGTGCTCAATATCCGCTTTTCCACCTCCTCGGTAGCTCAGGGGGCGGCCGAGCTTTATGCCTACGGCACCGCGGTGGTGCTGGAGTAACGCCGTGGCTGATCTCATTGTCTTCCTCGTGCTGCTGGCCCTGGGTTACGGCACCGGCCGCTACGCCGAGCACCGCCACTACAAGTCCATTCTCGAGCGCGAGGACAAGCTCCGACCCATCCCCGCGGTGGCCACCAAGCTTGCGCCCTGGGGCGACCCGGCTCCCGAAACGCAGATGGTGGCCGGCAACGTGGTGATTTCGGTGGACTACTTCAAACGCTTCGTCGCCGGCTTAAGAAACATTGTCGGCGGACGGGTAATGACCTATGAGACGCTGCTCGACCGTGCCAGAAGAGAGGCCATCCTTCGGATGAAAGAAGAGGCCAAGGCGTTGGGCAGTCACATCGTCTTCAACGTCAAGATCGAAACTTCGTCAATCTCCAAGGGAAGAAAAAATGCGGTGGGGTCCGTTGAGGTGCTGGCGTATGGCACGGCCTTCATCAATCCCCGCTGAGGCACGTTCTGGAATACTCCAACCCCAAGCTTCCCGAGCACATCAACACGAGCCGCGAACATCCGCTCAAGGAGTTCGCGATCCTCACCGGGGGAATCCTGCTGGTGTGCGCTGTCATCGTCGTCACCCTCGCCCTTTCCGCCGATTACCTGACCAAATACATCCCCTTCCGCTACGAGCAGGCAATGTTCGAAGGGCGTTCGACAATCGTGCCCGAGCCGCATGAGTTCGATCAACGATTGAAACCTCTGGCGGAGCGCATTGCCCACGCGATGGATCTTCCCGACGATATGAAGATCACCGTGCACTATGGCGATGTCGATGAGGTCAACGCCTACGCAACTTTCGGTGGCCACGTGGTGATCAATCGCGGGCTGATAGAGAAACTGCCTAACGAAAACGCCCTTGCCATGGTCATGGCCCACGAATTTGCCCACATCAAGCACCGCCATCCCATACGCAGTGTTGGACGCGTGGCAGTTGTGCTGCTGGCCGTCATGGCCGTCGCAGGAATTCAGGGGAACGAGGTCGCCGGCACGCTGGCGGGAGACGCGGGCACCCTCACTCTGCTCAGCTTCAGCCGCGGGCAGGAAAGCGAGGCCGACCGCAGCGCCCTGGAGGCTGTTGCCGGCGTTTACGGCCACGTGGCGGGGGCGCTGGATCTGTATGAGGTGCTGCTCGAAGAA
>Ga0224512_10004334_pt1 | contig 12023 bp, 6 predicted proteins | sample SF_May12_sed_USG_4_FD_169103 | JGI IMG/M metagenome (GOLD analysis project Ga0224512, IMG submission 169103) | Sediment microbial communities from San Francisco Bay, California, United States - SF_May12_sed_USGS_13 | ecosystem: Environmental > Aquatic > Marine > Sediment | place: USA: California... | reverse complement strand
ATTTACAGCCTTGATCAGAGCCTCCCGGTCCTGTGAGGTCTTGATGGCGGGATTGCACTTGATACGGGTATCAAGATCCGCATAGCGAGAGGCGTCAAACCACAGGTGGTGAACACAGACCTCGGCCGTGATGCGTTTTTGGGAACGATGCGCAGGCGAGAAAAGACCCATTTCAATCGCCGTCGTCAGATGCAAAACGTGTAGCAGCGCGTTATGGCGTCGTGCCAGCTCCACCGCAAAACTCGATGACGTCAGGCACGCTTGCGCGGAACGAATTTCCGGGTGTTTGGTCATGGGCACGTCTTCACCAAACTCCTGCTTTGCCGCCGCCTCGTTTTCCCAGATCGTTGGCGAATGTTCGCAATGCGTGACCACGATTAATGGAGCTCGCTCGAAAATACTCTCGAGCACATCCGCATCGTCGACCAGCATATCGCCCGTGGATGCCCCCATGAAAACTTTGATGCCACAGGCTTCATCGAGTTCAAGCCTTTGTATTTCGTCGACATTGCGATTGGTAGCGCCGAAGTAAAAACCGTAATTGGCGGTGCAGCGATCGGTTGCGGCACAATACTTGGCCGCGAGCGCCTCGCGCGTGGTTGTCTGCGGATTCACGTTTGGCATATCCATGAAGCTCGTTATGCCGCCGGCCGCCGCCGCGGCAGATTCCGTGGCAAGATCGCCTTTGTGCGTCAGGCCCGGCTCACGGAAATGTACCTGGTCATCGATCATGCCCGGAATCAGGTAGCGGCCACTTGCATCGATTACATCAGTACGTTCGTCTGCAGCAATGCCGCTGGCGATCTTCTCTATTCTCTGGCCAACGACGAGCACGTCGGCATCGTTGATCTGACCTTCGTTGATCAGGCGCGCGTTGGTAATCAGCAGCTTGTTCAATGGTCCCTTCCTGTTGACAGCGTGTGCAGACAGTTTATGACACCGCGGCAGTATGCGAGGGAACTGCCGCAATTGCCACGCAACGCTGGATTATGGCCCGGCTCCCAGCCGCAACACCCGGTCGCATCGCGCCAGCACGCTGCCGCGATGCGCGACGCTGACGATCGTCACGTCGAGCGCCTCGAGGTTGTCGAGAACCTCGCGCTCCGTATCGTGATCGAGGTGACTGGTTGCCTCATCGAGAAACAGGATGCGTGGCCTGCGGTACAGCGCTCGCGCCAGCAGGATTCGCTGTACCTGGCCGCCCGAGAATCCCGTACCGGCTTCGCCAACCGGCGTACGCCAGGTCATCGGCAGCGCCGCAACGTCGTCCCAGATCCGGGCGATACAGGCAGCGTCACGAATACGAGCGATATCGGGCGCGGTCTCGAAGCAGCTGATGTTGTCAGCGACCGACCCCTGAAACAGCCGGTCTCGCTGCAACACGACACCAAATTGACGCCTCAGCACCTGCAGATCCCAAAGCTCCAGCTCCGCACCATCGACCAGGACAGAACCACTGTCGGGCCGGAGAGCGCCGAACAGCAGGTGCAGCAGCGTTGATTTGCCAGCGCCGGAAGGGCCCGTGACCACCACCTTTTCGCCCGCCGCGACGGAGCAGTCGAAATTTGCCAGTACCGGTGCACTGCCAGGGTAGCGAAACGATAATCCCCGGCAGCCGATCGTGCCGTTGAGGCGCCTGCGCATAGCGCCGTCCGGTGCAGCCGGTTCAGTGTCCTCGCTGAGCAATTCGCCAACGCGCTGCAAATGCGAGCGCAGAAGGTACAGCTCACGCACTGTGGCAAGCAGCTGCACTACCGCGGCGCTCAGGCGCCCCCTGAAACTGAAAAAGGCGAACAGGATGCCGAGGGTCAGCTGCTTGTTCGCGACGCCGCTGATGCCGATCGCGAGAAACAGCAGCTGCTCGACCATCCCCAGGAAGCCCTGGCCAAAGGCCGCTGCGATACCGAGTTTTGCCTGACCTGCACCGGCGTTGGTCGCTGCAAGGAAGGGACGGTACCAGTGCGCGAGTCTCTCGGTACCGAGGCCGAGCGCACGCACCGAGTGGTATGCCCGCAGCGATTCGATCAGTGAGTGCGACGCCTGGGCCGACGCGAGGACCAACTCCATATTCAGGGCACGCATCCTGGGCAAGAGCGTTACATGCAGACAGACGACGAGCAGTAGCGTACCGGCCGCTATCGCCGTGAGCCGCGGACTATAGAAGATCATGACGGCCAGAGTCGTCACCAGGATGACAAGCTGCACGAACCCCTGTAGAAAGGTCTCCAGCAGCGCAACCCGAATCGGCCGCAATGAGTCGATGCGAGAGAGCAGATCGCCGACCGGCCGTTGCGATACCCTGTCTAGGGGAAGGTGCAGCAGGTGGCGCACTACCGCTGTCGTACTGTCGGTAGCGAGCCGTATCCCGGCGTACAGCGAAACCCAGCGTCGCAACGAGTCGATAATCAGCGTTGCCAGCATCACGAGCGCGAGGCCCAGCAGTGTCCGGTTGAGCCAGCGCAGGTCCTGGGCGAATACCACACCGTCGATGAGCAGCTGCGCAGCGATTGGCGGTACCAGGGCAAGCACATTTGTGACCAGCAGCAGGACCAGCAGCAGCGACAGAAACTTCGTCAACCCGTCGACCGACCGCAGCAGTCCGCGCAGCAATGGTTTGGTCCTGGCTGATTGTTTCGAAAATATTGCGGCCCGTGCAAACTCGACAGCGACGCCCGTGAATGCCGCATCGAATTCTCGTTTGCTGATACAACGTCTGCCAACCGCAGGATCGTGAATGATTACGCGACGCCGCTTAACTCGAATCAGAACCACGAAGTGATCGAACTGCCAGTGCACGATTGCTGGCAATGCGAGGCGCGCGAGTTCCGCGAGTTCCAGTCTTACCGGCCGCGCAACCAGTCCAAGCACATCGGCAATGTACAGTATCGTCCGTAATGACGGTCCGTGCCCATGGTGCCTGAAACGATACCGTAGTGTGGCAATATCCAGACGATGACCGAAGAAATTCGCAATCATCGTCAATGATGCCAAACCGCATTCGCCCTGCTCGGCCTGAAGCACGATCGGTGTCGCCGCCCGCCGTCTAAGCATGCCCGGCTTCCGTGGCTGCGGCGCGCAAGAACCAACGGTACAGCGGCCAGCGCCGCCGCAGCAGGTCAGCCGCAAAAACGGTTCCGGGCGGCAGTGTCCACGCCTCGCCGCGCGCGCTGATATGTGTCGTCTCCAGGGCCGCGCGAATTTCGAAAACAGGCCCTGGTACGGAGATCTGGATGCTGGCCTCTCGAGCAGGTATCGCAGCGGCGGAAACGGATGTAATGACGGCTGACTGCGTGCCAAACAGCTGCTGTGGATAGGCGCGTAACTGCAGCTCGACACGTTGTCCGACTTCGATCATTGCGGCGTTGTCAGCACTGACGTACAAACGCGCCTCCAACGGGGCGGCGGGATCATGCAGCGTCATGATGCGTTGGCCCGCCTGGACGAAACTGCCGGCACGAACGTAGAGGCCAACAGCAATGCCGTCGGCCGGTGCCGAAACAACCGTAGCCGAGTGCACCTCGGACGCGGCAATATCGCGCAAAATCGCTTCGCGGCTGATTTCGGCCTGCGTGCGCAGCGATCGTAACGACTCGACGTCCAGCGCGACCTGCTGCTGCAGGGTCAACACTTCCTCTTGCAGAGCAAGAACCCGCTGCCAGGCGGCCTGACTGACGGCGCGCGCCTGCAGAGCGGCTGCGGTGGCGTCTTCGGCGGTGTCTGCAGCAAGCAAGCCGTCCGCGGCGAGCTTCGCCACGCGCTGTACACGCTTGTTCTGCAGCTGCTCCTGGGCGCTGTGGGCGCCGAATTCTGCCCGCGCAGCGCGCAGCTGACTCTCGAGCAAACGCAACCGGCGGCCGCCGAGGCGCTGCCGCATGCCGGTCGCGGCGACTTGCTGGTCAACGAGCAGCTCGGATAGCCGCAGCTCATGTTGCAGTGAAGTCAACCGCTGGACGTGCTCGGGCTGCCGCTCGGGTGCCTGTGCCCCTTCGGTAAGCCACAGCAACGCCTGACCGCTGGTGACCGTCATGCCGTTACGGACACGAAGCTTTTCCACCCAGCCGGAACGCGGCGCGCGCACGTCGAGCAGACCTGCAACCGGCAACAAGATCCCCGTCGCCCGCACACGCTCCGGAATCTCTATCACCACAGCCGCCAGTAGCAAGCAGCCAAGCGTGAGCAGGGCCAGAGCCAGGGTTGGTTTTGCGGCCGGCGGCGTAACGATCAGCACCGACGCAAACCAGCGGTATTCGGCCGCCCTGGTCGCCGATTCGCGAAACAGGCTGAGTCTTCGAGACATCGCCTAATGCAAGCATGAGCGGCGTGCGACAGCGATTCATTATTCATGGTTCTTTGGCGAAATTTTGCGAGCGGCGGCCGGGTGTGCGATAACCGGGAGTCAATTTATACGCTGGACAATCGATGATCGACTACGTCAAGCAGATCGAAGCAGCACGCGTGTACGATGTGGCCATCGAATCACCGCTGGAGCTCGCACAGAATCTGTCGGCACGCCTGCACAACCGTATCTGGCTCAAGCGCGAAGACCTGCAGCCTGTGTTTTCATTCAAGCTGCGTGGCGCCTATAACAAACTGGCATCACTCTCTGACGACGAGCTGGCGAACGGCGTAATTTGCAGTTCCGCCGGCAATCATGCCCAGGGTGTTGCGCTGGCTGCGCAAAAACGAGGGGTGCGCGCCGTCATCGTCATGCCGGTAACCACACCGTCGATCAAGGTGGCCGCGGTACGCTCACTGGGCGGCGAAGTTGTTCTGCACGGTGACAATTACGACGAGGCATATGCCCACGCCCGCAGCCTCGAGAAAGAGCAGGGCCAGGTGTTCATTCATCCGTTTGACGACCCGCTCGTGATCGCCGGTCAGGGCACGATCGGTGCCGAAATTTTGCGCCAGGCAGAGGACGACATCGACGCAATTTTCGTACCCATCGGCGGTGGTGGGCTCATCGCCGGCATCGCCGCATACGTGAAGGCAAAGCGCCCGGATGTGCGCATCATCGGGGTCGAACCCGAGGACTCCGCGGCAATGCGTGACTCGCTTGCGGCCGGCGAGCCGGTGACGCTGAATCACGTTGGCATTTTTGCCGATGGCGTGGCGGTCAAGCGCGTTGGTGATGAGACGTTTCGTTTATGCCAGCAATACGTGGATGAGATCGTCACCGTAGACACGGATGAGATATGCGCGGGTATACGCGACATCTTCGAAGACACACGTTCAATCGTAGAGCCGGCAGGTGGTCTCACCGTGGCTGGTGTGAAGAAGTATGTGACCGAAAACCATGTCGAGAACCAATCGTTTGTAACGATCAACTGCGGCGCCAACGTCAATTTCGATCGGCTGCGACATATTGCCGAGCGCGCGGCTATCGGCGAACACACCGAGATGCTGCTGGCCGTGGAGATTCCCGAAGAACCCGGCAGTTTTCGCAAATTCTGCGAAAGCATCGGGCGTCGCGGTATCACCGAATTCAACTATCGTTACAGCGACCGGGAAAAAGCACATATTTTTGTCGGTATCCAGCTCACGGGAGGAATGAATGAGCATCGGCAGCTGATCGCCAAACTGCGCGGCGACGGTTACACGGTCGAAGACCTCAGTGACAACGAGATGGCAAAGCTGCACGTGCGCCACATGGTGGGCGGGCGCTCGCCGGGTATCGCCAACGAGCGCTTGTTTCGCTTCGAGTTCCCGGAACGGCCCGGTGCGCTACTCGACTTTCTGCTGGCAATCGGCACCGACTGGAACATCACGCTGTTCCACTACCGCAATCACGGTGCGGATTACGGCCGTATCCTCGCCGGCATCGACGTGCCCGACAATGAAACCGGTGAACTCGAAGCGCATCTCGCCGAACTCGGTTACACGCACTGGGAAGAAAGCCACAATCCCGCCTACGAGATGTTCCTCGCGTGACCACCTAGTCGCGAAACGACGGATCGGCACGATCGAGCTTGCGTAACAATCCGGGCCAGATCAGCTGGCCACCCAGCCCTTTTGTTACCTGCTCCGCCTGCGCCTGGATGCCCGCGACAATCGACGTCGGTACCCGGATGAGTTCACATCCGCCCGACTGTGCCAGCACCTGGATCTGGCAGGCCGTTTCGAACACGTACATGAGCAGGAACGCGTCGGCGATCGTCGTGCCCGCCGTCAACAGACCATGATTTCTCAGCAGCAACGCATTGTTGTTGCCGAGATCGGCAACGAGACGCGGTTTTTCTTCATCATTCAGCGCTACGCCCTCGTAGTCATGGTAGCCGAGCGTTGCATAGGCGAATAACGAAGTCTGCGAAATCGGCAGCAGCCCGTCGGCCTGGGCCGATACGGCTATGCCGGCTTTGGTATGCGTGTGCAGCACGCAGCCGACATCAGGTCGCGCCGCGTGCACGGCGCTGTGTATGACAAACCCGGCCGGATTTACCAGATGCGGCGTGTCGAGAACCTTGTTGCCGCCGAGGTCGACCTTGACGAGGCTGCTCGCCGTCATTTCCTCGAATAGCATGCCGTAGGCATTGATCAGAAAATGCTCCTCGGGGCCCGGCACTCTCGCCGAGACGTGGGTGAAGACGAGATCGTCCCAACCGTACATGGCAATCAGACGATAACAGGCCGCCAGGTCGGTGCGGACCTGCCATTCCTCGTCCGACACCTGGCGGCGTGTGGCGCTTTCTGCAGCCATTGGCGCTACTCCCGGGTTATTGGTTTCAGCAGAAACACATATTGTGGAATAATCGAAGTCATTATTCCAAATTCGTTGCAACCTTTCGCAGCGGCCAGGCATCAAATCCCTGTAGTTAACGCGAACAAACCAACTCCCTTATGCTGTTTGTTTCGTTGTGCTTGGCGGTGGCCCTGTGCCACCGCTTGTTTGTCTCGGCACCTGCATATCGCTACCATTTGTTGCAACGAGGAATCGAGCGTTCAAGGTTCAGGCACAAGTGCTCTAATCAGTCATGACGCCTGAATAAAGTTCCATAGGACGACGCGATTTCGAGAAATACTTCTTTTGAGCTTACTGGTGGGCTGTGCGGCTCGCCCCAGCATGCAGGAACTGGAGGACGATGCTGCCATGACGGGCGACTGGAGAGCTGTGGCAAAAGCCAAGCAGATGGACCGAAAAATGGGCCGCGTGCAGTCCATGGAAGCATGCGCTAACGGCTACGTGTATTATCGCCAGACACAATCCGCGCAGGAGTATTGCTCCTGCGTTTCCCCGCTCGATCGAAAAATATTCCGATAGTCTTCCTTGCGTGCGACCGTGGCTGAGGTAAGGGTTGCTGCATACCGATTAGCGCCATTCTGAAAATTTGATAATCGCCACTAGAGTTCGATCAATTTTGTCGGGCACGCCTATAATCAGCTGTTTCAGCATTACGTAATCATTAAGCTCGGCGAGATCGAAAAGACTTCGCCATTAAGAAGCGCATCTCGCCCCTCGCCGTTATCGAAAACCACTCGGAAGTCATTTGAGTCTTAGGCGCTGTCGATCACAGCAACATTACGCTTGTTGGCATATCCCGTCACCCCAGTCCGGATAATGAGCGGTCAATCTTCCGCTGCTACCACATCTCGCGCAGTTTCGCCGCCACGTCGAGTGCCTTGTCTGATTGCGGCGTCAAGCGCCCCGCATGAGCCTCTTTACCGCCGTGGAATGCGCGCTGCATCGTCTGCAACAGGGATTCCGTCATGAAACGACTACGCGCGCCGTAGACATGTTTGTCACCATCGCGGTGTTGCTGCGTCACGTGATATCGAAGCGGCGCAATGAGTGACAAGGACTGTTTCGCCCGTGTCATCGCGACATACAACAGTCGACGTTCCTCTTCGATCTTTTCCAGCTTGCCGGTCGCGAACTCGGAGGGAAAGTTGCCATCCGAGACGTTGAGCACACAGACTGATTCCCACTCCTGTCCTTTCGCAGAATGCACGGTAGACAGGATCAGGTAATCTTCATCGAGGTGCGGGTCGCCGGCCAGATCACCGACGGCATTGGGCGGGTCCAGCGTCAGTTCGGTCAGGAATCTTTCGCGCGTCGGGTAACGGCCCGAAATCTGCTCGAGTTGTTCCAGATCCGCCTCGCGCGTGTCGAGGCCGTCATAAAGGCGCTCGAGATGCGGCTGGTACCAGCGCCGGAGCAAGGTCAGTTGTCCTTGCCAGGCGGTATCCTCGACTTCCGCTTCGGCCAGAGACTCTAGTAGCTGGCAAAAATCGCCCCAGTCACCGGCCGCCGCAGCCGGCGGTGGAATGTTACGCAACGCCTGGAAAAGGAATCCGGAAACTGTCAGCGCTTCGAAGCACCGTGCCGCGTTCGCGGGTCCCATGCCTGGCAGTAGTTTCAGCACGCGAAACGCCGCGACATCGTTTTTCGGATTTTCGGCCCACTTCAGCACCGCCAGCACATCCTTGACGTGACCCGATTCGAGAAATTTGAGACCTCCATATTTCACGTAGGGGATGTTGCGCCGCACGAGTTCGAGCTCCAGCCGATCGCTATGATGAGCGCCACGAAACAGCACGGCCTGATCCATTAGACGCATGCCTGCCTCGCAGTTTTCGAGAACCGTGGTAACGACAAATTCCGCCTCGGCATCACTGTCTTCTACCGTCACGTACTGCGGTAGGGCGCCCCCTTTGCGGTTGGAGAACAGGTTCTTGCGATACTGGCGCTCACTCTCGGCAATGAGGCAATTGGCCGAATCCAGAATTGGCTGTGTCGAGCGGTAATTTTGCTCGAGTGAAATCACCCGCGCTGCCGGTATGAACTGGCCTGGAAAACCGAGAATGTTCTCTACTTCGGCCGCGCGAAACGAATAGATAGACTGCGCGTCATCACCAACGACAGTCACGCCGTCGCCGTCGGGTTTCAATGCGCGCAGGATTTGCGCCTGAATGATATTGGTATCCTGGTACTCATCGACCAGAACGTGATCGAACCACGAACCGATCTCCCGAGCGAACTCGGCGTCGGCCACAAGCTGCTGCCAGTAAAGCAGCAAATCATCGTAATCGAGAACCTGACTGCGCTGCTTGCGCACCACGTATTGCCGGAACAGCTTACGCAACTCGACTTCCCAGTCTGCGCACCATGGAAAAGATTCGCTCAAAATGTCGATGAGCGGCTGCTGGGAGTTGACACAGCGCGAATAAATCGCAAGGCACGTGTCTTTTTTTGGAAAACGGCGCGACTTCCCCGATAACGCCAGTTCGTGACGCGTCACGTCTATGACATCAGCAGCGTCGCCGCGATCGAGTACCGAGAAACCCGGATCGAGTCCCAGGTTGGCCGCGTAGCGACGCAATAATCGATTGGCAACCGCATGAAAGGTGCCGGACCACGGCAACACACCGGCAGGCAGCCGCACGGCCGCTTCATGCGCCAAAGCCTGGCGGACGATGGCATCGACGCGCCGCATCATTTCCCGGGCTGCGCGGCGGGTGAAAGTCAGCAGCAGAATGCGCTGCGGGCTTACACCGGAAATGATCAAATGGGCCACGCGATGCGCTATCGTCATCGTCTTGCCGGTTCCGGCACCGGCAATAATAAGCAGCGGCCCGGCCCGAAACGTCTTTTTCGCGTCAAAATCGCCGTATACGGCGGCCTGCCGTTGTGCAGGATTCAGTGTTTCCAGATAATCGTCGCTGCGCAGAGCCGCTTGCACGTCGTGGCCTCCTGATGATTATCTGTATTTTTATACAGTACTGGATGGATTTACAATACTGACATGATCGAATGACGCCAGAAATTGCATTTGTCCTTGGCGTTCTCGTCGTCTCACTGATCCTCTTCATCAGCGAAGTCATTCGCATGGATCTCGTTGCCCTGCTGGTGCTCGGTGCGCTGGCGGTCAGTGGACTCGTCGATGCCGACCAGGCGTTCGCCGGTTTTTCCAACAGCGCCGTCATTACGGTATGGGCCATGTTCATTCTGAGCGAGGGCCTTACGCGTACCGGCATCGCCGACGTCATTGGTCGCCAGGTAATGCGTATCGGCGGTCGTCGCGAAGTGCCCATGATCTTCGTCATCATGGTTACTGGCGCCGTTTTATCGGCATTTATGAACAACATCGGCGTAGCTGCGCTGATGTTGCCGGTCGTCGTCGAGGTTGCCCGGCGTACACGTATCGCCGCGTCACGTCTCCTGATGCCACTCGCTTATTCAACCTTGCTTGGCGGTCTGATGACGTTGATCGGAACGCCACCCAACCTGCTGATCAGTGAAGCACTAACGCAAAACGGCTATGCGCCGTTCGAACTTTTTGACTTCACTCCGCTGGGTGGCGCCGTGATGCTGATCGGCGTGCTGTTCGTCACTCTGCTCGGCCGCCTGTTCCTGCCCAAGCGCCGCGCCGAACGTGGCAAACATGTGAGCCAGCGCAGTTTGCGCGCACGTTACAAATTGCATGAGCATACGTTCATGTTACGAGTGCCGAGTAACTCGGTACTCGTCGGTAAGACGCTGGCTGATAGCCGCATCGGTACGTCGACGGACCTGATCATTCTCGCCCTGGTGCGAGAAGGCCGCAGCGAGACACTACCGAGCCGGCAAACGTTGTTGCGTGGCGGTGACGGCATTCTTGTTCAGGGCCGGCTGGACCAGTTTCGCGAGCTGCGTCGCTGGAGCGACCTCGTCATCGAACGCGAAGCACCGGTACTCAAGTCGATGGTCGCTGCCAAGGTCGCCTATGCCGAGGTGACGATTGCCGAGACTTCCCCACTCGTATCGGAACTCGTAAGACATGCGGCATTTCGAACCCGCTTCGACGTTGCGGTTGTCGGATTGCGTCGCGGCGACCGCTATCGTCTTACCAATCTCGCTTATGTGCCATTGAGAAAGAACGAACGGGTTCTCGTACAAGGTGAGCTTGAAGCGATAGCAGAGCTTGAAAAGTTTGCCGAATTCTCCGACGTCGAGGTGCTCAGTCGCGAACAACTCGCCGAAGAATACCAGACCGAAGAACGCATGTTCGTCGTGCGCTTGCCCAAGAGAAGCGGTCTGGTTGGCGAAACGCTCAACAAGAGCCGCCTTGCTGAAGTTTTCGATTTCCGTGTCGTTGCCATATTCCGTGAGGGCACTTTACAGGTCATGCCACGCGGTGACGAAGAGCTCGTGGGCGGCGACCTGTTGCTGATCGAGGGACAACTCGCCGACCTCGAAGTGCTACGCGGCTTGCAGGAACTCGAGATAGATTCCTCGGTGCCGGCCAATCTCGGCGCATTCGAATCCGAACGGCTCACGCTGATGGACGCAACGCTTGATCCGCGCAGCCGCCTTGCCGGCCGCACGGTGGGTGAACTCAATTTTCGCGAGCGTTATGGCATCGAACTCGCCGGCATCTGGCGCCAAGGCGAGACTGTTGGCGCCGAGCTTGCCAATGAACAGTTGCAGATCGGCGATGCTCTACTCTTGCTGGGGCCGCGCGATCGGCTGCAGCTACTGGCATCCGACTCGGACTTCCTCATCCTGACGCCGCTGGGCCAGGAACCCCCAGACACGCGACGCGCGCCACTGGCGGCGGCCATCATGCTCGGCGTTGTGCTAAGCGTCATGCTCGGCTATGCCCCCATTTCGATCGCCGCTGTGGTTGGCGGCAGCATCATGGTGTTGAGCGGCTGCCTGAACATGGAACAAGCCTATCGCGCGATTGACTGGCGGGCGATCTTTCTGATTGCCGGCATGTTGCCGCTCGGCACGGCCATGCAGGAGACCGGTGCGGCGACCTATCTCGCTGGGCAGGTCATGACGCTGCTAGGCGACGCCGGCCCGTGGCCGGTCATTATGGGCCTTTATATTCTGACGGCGATGGCGACAATGATCATTCCCACCGCGGCTCTGGTTGTACTCATGTCGCCAATCGTGTTGTCCGCAATGGGAGATATGGGCCTGCAACCCGAAACCGCGATGATGGCTGTGGCCATGGCCGCGTCAGCAAGTTTTACGAGCCCGATCTCACATCCGGCGAACATTCTTGTAATGGGTCCCGGCGGCTATCGTTTCGTTGACTACC
>Ga0224512_10004333_pt1 | contig 12023 bp, 14 predicted proteins | sample SF_May12_sed_USG_4_FD_169103 | JGI IMG/M metagenome (GOLD analysis project Ga0224512, IMG submission 169103) | Sediment microbial communities from San Francisco Bay, California, United States - SF_May12_sed_USGS_13 | ecosystem: Environmental > Aquatic > Marine > Sediment | place: USA... | reverse complement strand
CTCACGGATCGAGTCGAAAGGCACCTCGCGATCACTGTCGAGATGCACTGAGAGTCCGCGCGGCCCCACGCTCACGCTGTTGACGAGGGAGTTAACGAGCACGGGCGCGCTCTGCATCCCCGTGCTGTCGAAGTACTGTGCGGTGATCGTGTAAACGCCCGGCGTGGCCGGAACACCGAAGTCCGTCTCGCCACCCCAGCGGAACCGATTCAGGCCCTCCGGCTGCGCACCGAGGTCGATCTCACGCACGATCTGACCGCTCGAATCCTGCACGCGGATCCGCAGCGCGGTCGTCGACGCATTGAGCTCTACGGCGCCGGTCACCTCACCGTTCTGCCCGAGCGTGCCGACATCTGTCGGTGCGAGCACCGAGCGTCCGACAAGGGCTGCACCCTGAAGCGCCTGGTTGGAGACGATCGACGATGACAGTGAGGCGAACGAGGAATTGAGCTCGCCGAGGCTTTGCACGGAGCTGAACTGTGCGATCTGGCTCAAGAACTCACCGCTCTCGAGCGGCTTGAAGGGATCCTGATTCTTGAGCTGGGTAAGCATGAGCTCGAAGAACTCCTGCTGGCCGAGGTCACCTGCCGGCGCCGCATTGGCGTTGGGCAACTGCAACCCGCCCAGGTCCATCAATCCATCAACGGGAATAGGCATGAGTGGCTCCTAACCTTGACCCAGAGTTAACGTGCGCATCATCAAATCCTTATGAGTATTGATGACCTCGAGATTGCTCTGATAGGAGCGCGAAGCAGAAATCATATTGGCCATCTCTTCGACGGGATTGACGTTTGCCGCGTAGACCATGCCGTCGGCATTGGCCTGCGGGTGGCCCGGGTCATAGCGCTCGATCGGCGCTGCCGAGCTCTCGAGAATGCCCAGGACTTCGACGCCGGCACCATTCATGTGCGATGCGAACGACATCTCACGTGATCTGAAGACCGGATGGCGCGCGCTGTAGACACCCTGCGGATCGCCGGCCACGTTCTGCGAGTTGGCAAGATTGCTCGCGGTCAGGTTAAGCCGCAGCGACTGAGCGCTGAGCCCCGAGCCCGCGATGTCGAATATGCTGAACATCATCTGCCTCCGATAGCCATACGCAACGTCGAGATTCTCCCGCTCAGAAATCTCAGACTCGCTTGATAGGCGATCGAGTTCTCGGCAAAGCGAGCGAACTCCAGGTCGGCCTCGACGGTGTTGCCGTCACGCGCCGGTTGAAACGGGTTGCGGTAAGCAAGCGCGGGCCGCTGCGCAGAGCTCGTTTGGATATGCCGGGCGTGCGTGGCCTGAAGCCCCTGGCCCTGCCCGGTGGCTGCACCCGACAGGGTGGCCGAAAAATCGAAGTCGCGCGCCTTGAAGCCTGGCGTATCTGCATTGGCCAGATTCGTCGCGAGAACCTCGGTCCGGTGAGCGCGCAGATTCAGCGCTTGCTCGTGAACTCCGAATATCGACTGACCAAACATCGTTATGACTCGCCTCCACAGTGTGCTCTGAGGCTCTGTAGCAACATCTGTGCCAACGGTGCGAAGCCCGCATGCGAACAGCCACAGAGGCAGCAGATGCGGCAAAGCTCGACCGCCCGGGCGAGTGGGCGGCCAGCCGTTGCCGGTTCGGCTACGGCCTTCGGCTAGCGGCCGCCACGCGCGGTCTCTGAGTCGTGGCATGTGTCTTGCATCTTCATGAGGGATGGAAAGACGGCTCAGGTGTTGAGATGCCAGCGATGCGACGCTACCTGTTGGCACTATGCTGCCTAGCGCTCGGCGGGCAAGGCCTGGCGGCACAATGGCAGGATCCGGGCGCGATCCGCGCCGCGGCCGAGGCATTCGCGAGCCAGAGCCTGGCGGGCTTTAGCAGCGTCAAAATCTCGGCGTCGAGCGTCGACGACCGAATTCGTTTGCCTAGTTGCGGCGCGCCTCTCCAGGCGTCGGCGCCGCGTGGCCTGTCCGGCGGCCAGGGCATTGTCGCCGTGAGTTGTGCCGCACCGAAGCCATGGCAGTTATTCGTCCCGGTCCGCGCCACCTATCTTGTGGGCGCGCTCGTCGCGCGCCACAGCCTGCGCCGCGGACAACTGCTCATAGCCTCCGATCTTCGCATCGAGCAACGCGAGTCCAGCGGGTTACCGGCGAGTTACCTGACCCGGCCCGAGGAGGCGATCGGCCTAACGTTGCGGCGAGCCGTACCGGGTGGCGCAGTTCTGAACCCAGCGACCCTCGAGGCACCGCGAGCCGTTCGCCGGGGCGACCTCGTGACGCTGATCGCCGGTAGTGGGGGCGTGGTGGTCAAGTCGGAAGGGCATGCCATCGAGGACGGCACACTCCATGAGCGTGTGCGCGTCAGAACCCGCAGTGGACGGATCGTCGAGGGCACGGCAGGTCCCGACAACCAGGTCTTCATGGGCGTAGCGGCCCGCCAGATACGTCGGAATCAAGCCGACCAGGGCTAAAGTTTTGGGGTATCTGGGCGATAAGAGAGGATATGGCGTAAGATACGCCGCGGAGAGATGACATAATGGCAGACAAGATCAATGGCCAAGGCTTTCGGTCGATCGATGCGGCCGGTAAGAGCCGTCGCCCCAGCCAAACTGAGAGCACATCTCAATCCGCAAACTCTCAGTCCGGAGCGGCAGCAGCCCCGGCCGATACCGTCAGCCTGACATCCTCGGCCCAGCTCCTGCAGAAGCTCGAGGAGATCCTCGCGGCCGCCCCGGCATCTGATACCAAGCGAATTGCAGCCCTCAAGGAAGCCATCGATTCGGGCGCCTACGAGATCGACGCCGCCACAATCGCCGAGCGCCTCCTGCGCATGGAGCAGGATCTCAGCTAAGGGGTCGGGATGAGCGCCTCACCGACAGCGCACGACCAGGCAGACATGCAGCGCGTTCTGCGTGAGCAGGTCGGCTCCGCCGAGTCGATGCTCGAGATTCTCGATCAGGAATACCAGGCGCTGCTCGACGGCGACACCGAAAGCCTCAACCGGGCAGGCGCGGAGAAGGCACGCGTCATCGAGGATCTCGAAACGCTCGAATGCGCGCGCCAGGATCTAGCCAGGGCGGCGCAGCTAGACGCGGAAGACACGCCCCATTCAAGCTGGTCAGAAGTGCTTGATCTCATCAAACAATGCCGCGAGCGCAATCAGCGTAACGGTGCCCTGGCCAATGCACGTCGGGAACAGGTGCTGCTGGTGCTAAATGTGCTCCGCGGCAGCGACGACAGCGTCTACGATGAAAGTGGCGCGGTCGCACGCGGCGTCGGTGCCCGAGCGCTCGGCGAGGCCTGAGTCCGACACCTCATTAGTTTCGCTGCGCGGCGTGTTGGCCGTTGCGGTGCACGCCTCAGCTTGGCTGCGCTCTGCTCCATGGTCCTCGCAGTATCGCAGTCTCGGATACGTCCTCTGCGCGCACGGCAACTCGCGCTCGCTCCGGCGCGCCGCTGCTCAACGCCTCGGTAACCTCATCGAGCAGACTATCCTCGGAGCGTCCAGGATGAGCCTGCAAATAGGCGATTGCGACGCTGACGGTCAGACTGCCTTTCGCCTCGGGTTCCTCGTTCGGTATATCCAGCAGCGCCACTTCCGAGCGTACACGCCCTGCCACAGTCTCGATGAATTCCGCCTCTGGATCAAAGAGCGCGAGAGCGATGCGCGTATCGTCGAAACGGGCCGCACGGTCGAGCGGGCGCCGCGCGCAGCTCATGACCGCGTGCGCGACCCGGCGCAACGCGTTGTCGGCCACGAGTTGACCATAGCGTCGCGTAAATGCCTCGAAAAAATCGATTTCCACGAGCATGACCGCAGCGCTTTTCGACTCCCGCTGCGCCTGTCGCCAGATACTGCGTAGGTGCGTATCGAAAACCTGTCGATTCGGGATTCCCGTATCCGAATCCGTGCCGACGACGAGACTGATGACCTCGCGTTCGAGGAATACGGCGCGCGAAACGCGCTCCATTCTGAAGCTCGCAACCGCACCGATAATATTCGCGAACGTGAGCAGCACAGGACCATACGCGGTCGCCGGCGTGCTATCTCCGGTGCGAAACAGAAACACCGCAAACAGAATGGCGCTCGCCGACAGCAATGCTGGCGCCAAACCGAGGCCGAGCAGCAGGTAGAGATACAGCGTGACCGCGAGCGCCTCCCACAGAACGCCGCCGCCCGGGCCCAGGTCCTGTGTGAGCCAGACGAGCACGACCGTAGCTGCCGCCCAGACACCCGCGGTGATATTGCGCAGCCGCGCCGCGAATCGGATGAGATGGCCCGGATACGTAGCCAGCAGACTCAGGGCCAGGAGCGGCGCCACGAGGCCGAGCCGAATGACATTGGTCTGCAGGGCGAGCTCTGCCGGTAGCGCACGCCCGTCGAGCATGCTCAACACACCGACGAGCAGCAGCGCGAGCCAGAGAGGCAATCTGACGATACTGGGCGTGCGGTCCGCCTGTCCGCGCCGGAACTCGGCCTCGAGCGGATCCGCAAACCTCATGGACGATAAATCCGAGCTCAGAACGCGTTTGGGGTGACTCGTCATTCGTCATAAACCTTGGAAGCTATGTCCGACTATGTCGGCCGTTTCGCCGCGGTCTTGAGTCCCGCAACCCCCCGCGCAGCGGAGTTTCTTTACATAATCGGTGCCTACGATTCGACAACGGCGGGAACTGTGACGCCGGTCCGCATGCTGCCCCGCTTGGCACTAAAGAAACGGCGCCGCATGCCGACAATTCATTCAACCACGCTGCTCGGCGAGGACGCTCGCTGCCGGTACGGTTAAGGACAACTTGGCGGAATAAGGAATATTCGTGGATCTGGCGACCCTCATCGGCCTGGTCGGGGCACTTCTCACCGTCGGTGTAGCGATCGGAATGGGCGGCTCGCCGAGCGCGTTCGTCAACGCACCATCACTCGTCATCGTCGTCGTCGGCACGTTACTCGTAACGCTGATGAAATTCAGTCTTGGGCAGTTTCTCAGCGCCGCCCGCGTAGCGCTCAAAGCGTTCATCTACAAACTCCCCGAGCCCAGTGTCCTGATCGACAAATCCGTCGAGCTCGCCAACGAGGCGCGGTCGAACGGCTTGCTCGCGCTCGAGGAGGCCGAGGTTCCGGACGAATTTTTCAAAAAGGGCATCAACCTCGTTGTCGACGGTCACGACCAGGATGTCGTTAAATCCGTGCTCACCAGAGAGGTCGACCTGACCGTCAGCCGGCATCGCGACGGACAGGCCATCTTCAAAGCAATTGGCGACGTCGCACCGGCCATGGGCATGATCGGCACGCTCATCGGTCTCGTGCAGATGCTGACGGTCATGGACGACCCCAAGCAGATCGGCCCGTCGATGGCGGTCGCCCTGCTGACCACGCTCTACGGCGCGATGATCGCGAATATGATCGCGCTGCCCATCGCCGACAAGCTCGCGCTCCGAAGCACCGAGGAACGGCTCGCGAAGTCGCTGATCGTGGACGCGATTCTCGGTATCCAGGACGGCCGCAACCCGCGTGTCATCCAGGACATGCTCACGACCTACCTGCCGAAGAGTAAGCGCGTCAACGAGGAACGTGAAGCCGCCTAACGCGCGGCGACTAACGAATTACGATGTCCGCAGTTCCAGCAGAAGCCGAAGCCGCAGGTTTGCCCGGCTGGGTCATGACCTTCGCCGATCTCATGACGCTGCTCATGTGTTTCTACGTCCTGATGCTGTCTTTCTCCGAGATGGATGTCGCCAAGTTCAAAGAGCTCGCCGGATCGGTACAGAACGCATTCGGCGTGCAAAACGAAATCGAAGTCAAAACGATGCCGCGCGGCACCAGCATCATTGCCCGGGAATTCAGTCCCGGCAGGCCCGAGCCAACGGCCGTCAACACAGTCCGTCAGTTCACGATCAACTCGAATATGAATACGCTCGATGTCGGCAGCGCCGAGCGCATCAAGGAGCTCGAGGAGCTCGAGCGCCAGGAGCGGATGGCCCGAGAGCTTGCCGAGGCACTGCGTCAGAAGCTCGAGGACGAGATCGCCAACGGCAATTTGCTGGTGCGCGAGGATGACGCTGACGTCGTCATTCAGATTCTCGAGCAAGACTCGTTTGCATCCGGAGAAGCCGACGTGCAATCGGATTTCGTGCCTGCACTCGGTTCGATCGGCAACGTGGTTGCAGACCTGCCGAACGCGATTATCGTGTCCGGACATACGGACAACGTCCCGATCTCACGCGGTCGATTTCGATCGAACTGGGATCTGTCGGCCGCACGAGCAGCCTCCGTTGCTCATGCGCTGCTCGAGAACGGTGTCGATCCGCAACGCATAATGATCACCGGGCATGCGGACACGCAGCCACGCACGGACAACGACAATCCCGAAAACCGTGCGCGCAACCGGCGTATCGACATTACGTTACTGCCCACGCAGGAGCGTCACGAGAGCTGGGTCGAAGTTGCTGCGGGTCCCAGCGACGCTGCCGAAGCTATCGGCGAGCCCTGACGGCTAAGCCTGTTTGGGGCCGCTCTGCCGGCTACGACCGCCGTGCAACAGACTGACGAGCTTCGCCTCCCCCTGCGTGAGACCCAGCGTCCGGCTCAAGCTCGTCTGCTCTGCACCATGCTCGGCGAGTGCAATCGCCTGCTCGTAGGGACGAGCGTCGGTCCGAAGATTGAGCTGCGCAATGCGCTCCTCCAAGCGAATGAGCCGCGCGCTGCCTCGCTCGCGATCCTCAGCCAGACGCGTAGCGAACTCCCGCAGGGAATCGTGCATGGAATCGAGTGCACGCTCATAAGACAGCGCCCTTCGACGCAGGCGCCGTACACGCAGGCGCATCGGAAAAATCAGTAGAAGCTCGTAGACCGCGACCGCTGCGAGGACGATGCCCAGCGCAGCAGCCAGATCGGATTCGATGAAGCTCATGATCATGGACTTATCTCACGCATAATCGTCGACCTGGTGATCGGAATCGCTGCGGGGCTCCTCGCGAGGTTTTTGCGGCGGCTGCTCCTTCGACTGATTCTCCTCACCCTGCTTCTTCCTCGGCTGGCGCTGCTGGTTCGGGTGAATCGGCCGTAACGTGCTGATCGGATCCAAGTCAGCCATCAGTCTCTCCTGCAGTCAGCGTTCGTCGCTGTCCAGCCACTCGCCGACGCGTGCCCGGATACGCAGCACGGCTTGCGCGTGGATCTGACAGACTCGAGATTCGCCCACACCAAGAATCTCACCAATCTCGCGAAGATTGAGCTCCTGCTCATAGTACAGCGAGAGCACGAGCTGCTCGCGCTCGGGAAGGCGCTCGATTGCCGCCACGACGTCGCGGCGGAATTCCTCCGCTTCCAAAACCTGAAGTGGCCCGGCTTCGTCGTCGCTAACGAGACCCGGCCCTTCTTGCCGTTCACCGGTCAACTCGTCGAGACTGAGCATCTTCGTCGACGCCGCGCTTTCCAGCATGCGATGAAATTCATCCATGCTGACGCCGAGTCGCTCTGCGATCTCGCTATCGCGCGCGTCGCGCCCGGTCTCTCTCTCGATACCTTGGATGGCCTCCGAAATTTGCTTTGAGTTGCGGAAGGTAGAGCGCGGCGTATGACTCATCTTGCGAGTCTCGTCGAGCATCGCGCCGCGAATTCGGATTCCCGCGTAGGTCGCGAAGTTGGCGCCCTTGGACGCCGAAAAGTTCTCGGCCGCGCTGAGCAAACCGAGCATTCCAGCTTGGATGAGATCGTCGATCTCGACGTGCGAAGGCAATCTAGCGAGAAGGTGATAGGCAATGCGCCGGACGAGCTCGGCGTGCTCGGTGACGAGCTCACTCAACGCGCCGTCATCCAACGGAGATGGGCTTTCGTAACCTGCGCTCATCGGAACATGTCTTCCTGGCGGGCGGCGTCGGCGCCGACGAGACGCTCGACGAAGAACTCGAGCCCGCCGTTGAGACCGTTGCGGCCGCTCCACTTGTCGACGTCCTCGGCGAGTTTCTTGAATGCGCGCGCCGACGGACTACTCGGGTAGCTCTGAACAACGGCGACCTGCTGCTGCACGGCCTTGCGCAAATATTCGTCGCGGGGTACGCAACCCAGGTAGCGGGGACTAATGCCGAGAAACCGCTGACTCACTCGCACGAGCTTCTCGTAGAGTTCCCGTCCCTGGCTGGCCGATTCGGTCATGTTCGAGATGATGTCGACCTGCGTGTTCGGTTTACGCCGGCTCAGCACTTTGATGAGGCCATAGGCATCGGTGATCGAAGCAGGCTCGTCGCAGACGAGCACGAGCACGCGCTGAGCTGCACCGCTGAATGTCAGAACGCTCTCGCTCAATCCAGCCGCCGTATCGATGAGCAGCACGTCGAGCGGCTGGATGAGGTCGCTGAACGCGTGTATCAGACCGACCTGGCTCGCGATGCCGAGATTCGCCATCGAGAAACTTCCGGAGCTTGCCGGCACGACCTGCAGCCCGCTGGGTGCCGTCAAAACGACGTCCTCGAGCTCGCAGTCGCCATCGATCACATGCTCGAGATTGAACTGCGCACGCAGACCGAGAACGAGATCGACATTGGCCATGCCGAGATCGGCGTCGAGCAGCATGACCCTGCGACCCATCTCGCACAATGCCGTCCCGAGATTCACCGCTGTCATCGTCTTGCCGACGCCGCCCTTGCCGCCCGTGACGGCAATGACACTGACTCCGCGCCCAGCGCGTGCGCGGCGCAGTCCTTCCGCCTGATCTAAGCTGAGTTCACGCATTGGCAGCCAACTCCAGCGTACCGAAATCATCGGCGAGATCGTCCTCGCTCACCGGCATACCTCGCTCACGCGCAAGCTGCATCGCCGTCTGCATCAACCACAGCCGCTTCGGGCCGGCTAGATGTATATCCTCGGGCACGCGCTGTCCGTCGGAGAGGTAAGCGATCGGCAGCTCGCTGCGAATCGCAAGGGAAAGTACGGGCCCGAGTGTCGTCGCCTCGTCAACCTTTGTCACGATCAGGGCCTTCGGGCCGACTGCCTTGAACGCCTCGTAGGTCTCGGTCAGGGTCGCCCTCTCGGTCGCCGCCGATACGGCAAGCACGGGGTGGATCGTGTGTCCCGCCAACTTCAGCGTCGTGAACTGTTGGGCGAGCCTGACATCCCGCTGGCTCATACCAGCGGTATCGATGAGGACGAGTTTCTTGCTCTTGAGGCTGTCGAGAACGTCACGCAGCTCGTCCGCACTCTCAGCAACGTTGAGCGGGACCCCGAGAATCCGCGCAAACGTCAGCAGCTGCTCGCGCGCACCGACACGATAGGTGTCCGTGCTCACGATCCCGAGAGCCTGAGCGCCGTGCTTGAGCACGAAGCGCGCCGCGATCTTGGCGATGCTCGTCGTCTTCCCCACGCCCGTCGGGCCGACGATCGCAAATACCCGTCCAGCCTCCACGAGCTCCCGCTGGGCGACGGGAATTCGCTGCGTCAGCATTCGAAACGGCACTCGCCAGTCATCCGGCTTGCCGTTGCCCGTCGGCAATGCATCGGCGAGCTCCTGGGCGAGATCCGGGTCGATGCGAAGCTTGGCGAACTGGCGCAGCACCCGCGCGCGCACGGGCTTCCTTCTGTTGAGATCGTTCCATGCAAGGCTCGCCAGCTGTGTCTCCAGAAGCTGCCGCAGATCCTTGAGCTCGGTGGAAACCGTATCGTCGCTTTCCTTGGCCGGACCCCGCCTCGGACGGGATTCGTGCACGGACTCGATCAACGGTGCGCGCTCCTGTAGCTCTTGAACGATACGCTCGTACTCGGTGGGTTGAGCCTCTGCCGCGGTCTGCGGCTCCGCTTCGGCCACGGAATCAGCACCACCGATGTCGACGAGGTCGAACCGCGACTCGTTTTGCGTGAACAATCGTTCGTCGAAATCGATAGCGGCGATGACCTCGACGCCCTCTTGTGTCTGACGGTTCGACAAGATCACGGCATCGGGACCCAAGGTTTCCCGAACTAGACGCAAGGCGCTGCGCATATCCCCAGCGACGACGCGCTTGATGTTCATATCGGTCTCCTCACACTAATTGTCGCCCACGGATGCGACGACACGCAGCGATTTGTCCTGTGGAATCTCGCCGTACGCAAGCACATTCAGGTCGGGCAGACTAAATCGGGTCAGCCGAGCCAGCCACGGCCGCAGCTTCGTATTGACGATGAGCACGAACGGAGCGCCTGCCGTTTCCTGACGTCGTGCGATCTGCGTCAGCGCCTCGTGAACCTTGTCCATGAGTCCGGGCTCGAAAGTAGGCGTTCCCTCCCCGGCGCGCTCGACGCTCTCGCCGAGCAGCTGCTCGAGTGACGGTTCGAGCGTGATGACTGCGAGCTCTTCACTGAGGCCGAAGATGCTTTGCGCGATGTCGCTGGCTAGCGCTTCACGCACACAAGCGACCAACGCAGGGACGCTTTGCGTGCGCACGGCCTGCTCCGTCAACGTCTCCGCAATCGTGCGAATATTTCGAGCCGGCACCTTCTCGGCGAGAAGCTCCCGAATGACTTGTACGACCGTGCTCAGTGGTAACGCATTAGGCGTAAGATTTTCAACGAGTTTGGGCGCCTTGGCGGCAAGCCGGTCGAGCAATTCCTGAACCTCTTCGTGCCCGAGTAACTTGTGCGCATTGCGCTTGAGCAACTCACTGATATGCGTCGCCACGACCGTGCTCGGATCGACTACGGTAAATCCGAGCTGCTGCGCATGCTCGCGCGCAGCAGGCTCGATCCAGTAAGCCTCGAGCCCAAATGCAGGGTCCGTCGTGCGCGTGCCCGTCAACGTTGCCGACACGTGTCCGGGATTGATGGCGAGCTCGCGATCAACCTGGATCTCACCTTCGCCGAGCGGCACACCGAGTACGGATATGCGATAGCAGCTCGGTCGAAGCTCGAGGTTGTCACGGATGTGCACAGGCTGGATCAAAAAACCGAGATCCTCCGAGAGCTTGCGCCGCACGCCCTTGATTCGGCCGAGCAGCGGTCCGTTCTGATTGCGGTCGACGAGCGGTATGAGGCGGTAGCCGACTTCGAGGCCGATGAGATCGACCGCCGCCAGATCATCCCAAGTCAGCTCGGCCCTCTCGGTGGCCGGTGCCGGCTCGGGCACAGGCGCCGAGACGGGCGCAGCTGCCTCGCGTCGCTGCAAGTGATAGCCCGCATAGAGAGCAGCCCCGGCCAGGCCAAGGAAGGCGATGTTCGGCATTCCCGGCAACAGGCCGAGCAGCGCGAGCACGGAGCCGGCGGTCGTCAGAATCCGCGGACTGAAGAACACTTGCGCAATGACCTGCTCGGTCAGTGCCTGTGCCCGCGACATGCGTGTGACGATGATCGCAACGGAGGTCGAGAGCAGCAGCGAGGGTATTTGTGCGACGAGCCCGTCGCCAATCGTCAGCAGTGTGTACAAGCGCCCCGCATCGGCAAAGGAAAGATCGTGCTGTAGGACGCCGACGAACAACCCGCCGATGACGTTGAGCAAGAGGATCAGAATACCGGCGATGGCATCGCCGCGAACGAACTTGCTCGTACCATCCATCGCGCCATAGAAATCGGCTTCCTCGCGAACCTCGTTGCGCCGCCTCGATGCCTCTTCCTGTGTGACTACACCGGCGTTGAGGTCGGCATCGATCGCCATCTGCTTACCCGGCATCGCATCCAACGTGAAGCGCGCCGTGACTTCCGATACACGTGCCGCACCCTTTGTCACGACCACGAAATTGATGACGACGAGGATGAAAAACACAATCAAGCCGACAGCGTAGTTGCCGCCGACTACGACGGCGCCAAACGCCTCGATGACTTTTCCGGCTGCGTCCGGACCCGTATGACCCTCGAGCAGCACAACGCGAGTCGAGGCAACATTGAGTGCGAGTCGCAAAAGCGTTACCGCGAGCAACACGGTCGGGAATACGGCGAAGTCGAGCGGCCGGGGTATATAGACGACAGCGAGCACGATGATCAGCGACAACGTGATGTTGAACGTAAAGAAGGCATCGAGCGCAAACGGTGGCAACGGCAGAATGATCATCGCCAGCAGCGCCATAACGAGCAGCGGCACGCCGAGGCCTAGA
>Ga0224512_10004332_pt1 | contig 12025 bp, 9 predicted proteins | sample SF_May12_sed_USG_4_FD_169103 | JGI IMG/M metagenome (GOLD analysis project Ga0224512, IMG submission 169103) | Sediment microbial communities from San Francisco Bay, California, United States - SF_May12_sed_USGS_13 | ecosystem: Environmental > Aquatic > Marine > Sediment | place: USA: California... | reverse complement strand
TGTAGAGCGACATCAACAGCAGTGCTTCGGCGGCCAGCGAGTTTCCCGACGGGAGCGGGTTGTCGGTGAGGTCGACCGGCCGGGTGATCAACTGCTCGGCGTCGTCTCCCGTCGAGAAGAACCCGCCGTCCGGTGCCGAGAAGAGATCCGGGATGGCCGTGGTGAGACGCTCGGCATGGCGATACCACTCGGTTTCGCCCGTTGCGGCATACAACGCCAGCATGCCCACCGCCACCGCCCCGTGATCATCGAGGAATGCGGGAATGGCGGCCTTCCCCTCCGACCATGTCCTCAGCAGGCGACCGTCGTCGTCGATGAGCCGCCCGGTCACGAAGCGGGCCGCCTGGCGGGCGGTCTCGATGAGATCGAGCCGGTCCAGGGCAGAGCCCGCCTCGGCGAACGCTCGGATGGCCAGGCCGTTCCACGAGGAGAGCACCTTGTGATCGAGACCAGGCCGCACTCGTCCTGCTCTCCGCTCCAGGAGCCTGCGGAGCGCATCCTCGGACGGAGTGTCGCTGCCGTCCGGCCGGTTGAGGATGTTGACGCCTTCGAAGTTGCCGGCGCGGCTGGCCCCGAGCGAGGCGGCCACTTCCGGCCCGGCGACTTCGACGAGCTCCTCGTAGGACCAGGTGTAGAACTTCCCCTCTTCGCCCTCGGAGTCGGCATCTTCGGCTGCGAAGAACCCTCCTTCGTCATGCTGCAGGTCGCGGGTCAGGTATTCGAGGGTTTCGAGCGCGATCTCGACGAAGCGCGGCTCTGAGAATTCGACCCCCGCCCACAAGTAGATCCGCGCCAGCTGGGCGTTGTCGTAGAGCATCTTCTCGAAGTGGGGGACCAGCCAGAAGCCATCTACCGAGTAGCGGGCGAAGCCCCCACCGACTTGGTCGTAGATGCCGCCTGCGGCCATTCGTTCCAGGGTGTTGCTGAGCATCGGTTTCGCCTGGGGCGCCCATGGCTCTCGATGCACCCTGAGCAGGAACTCGAGAACCGGCTGTTGGGGGAACTTGGGGGCCCGCCCGAAGCCGCCATGAGTGTCGTCGTAGAGGCGTTCGATATGCGTGTAGGCGGCGACGAGGACATCGGCGCCCGGCAGGGACTCGGCCACGGGTGCCCGGCGTCCGATCGCCGCCCCCAGGCGTTCGGCTTGGGTGGCCACATCGCCGCGCCGTGACTGCCACGCATCCGACACGGCCTCGATGATCCTCACGAAGGCAGGCATTCCGTGCCGATCGGTCTTGGGGAAGTACGTGCCTGCGTAGAAGGGGTGCCCTTCCGGGGTCAGCCAAACGGTCATCGGCCATCCGCCTTGCCCGGTCATCGCGTGGACGGCCTCCATGTAGATGCCGTCGACGTCGGGCCGCTCTTCGCGGTCCACCTTCACGTTGACGAAACGCTCGTTCATGAGCTTGGCCGTGTTGGGATCCTCGAAGGACTCGTGGGCCATGACGTGGCACCAGTGGCAGGCCGAATAGCCCACAGAGAGCAGGATGGGGACATCCCGGGTGCGCGCCGCAGCGAAAGCCTCTTCGCCCCACTCATGCCAATCGACGGGGTTTTCGGCGTGTTGGCGCAAATAGGGCGAGGTGGAAGCGGCTAATCGGTTGGGCACCGCACCACCATACGCCCGGCCAGCTTCCCACAGACGGCGCCAGTTGTGGATAAATCTGTGGAATCGTTGGGGAAAGCTCGGCGAAGTTGGGGACAACCGCTGGAACATTGTGGGAAAGAAGGGGGTTCACAAGAGTGGCTCCATCTGTCATATTGGACGCCGGCGCCATGGGCGCCTTCGATCTTCCCGAGGAGGTAATCACCAAGTGACGTCTGCCGAAACGCGCCGCGACACGAAAGAGACCTCACGACGTTCTGTCGTGAGCCGTCTCACCGATGAGCGCGGCCGTCTTACCACCGATCTGGTTTCCCAGTATCTGACCGCGATCGGTGAGTACGACCTGCTCACGGCCGAGCTCGAAGTCGAACTCGCCCAGCAGATCGAAGCCGGCGAAGAGGCTGGTGAGCGCCTGGAGAAGGGCGACTTCAAGACCAAGAAGGAAGAGATCGAGTTGCGCCGCCTGGAGCGCAAGGGTCGCGAGTCGAAAGACGCCTTCCTCACCGCCAACCTCCGCCTGGTGGTGGCCAACGCCCGCCGCTATGCCAACACCTCGGGTATCGACTTCCTCGATCTGATTCAGGAAGGAAACCTGGGTCTGATCCGCGCAGTCGAAAAGTTCGACTGGCGCAAAGGCTTCAAGTTCTCGACCTATGCGACCTGGTGGATCCGCCAGGCGATCACCCGTGCGATCGCCGACAAGTCGCGAACAGTGCGCATCCCGGTGCACCTCCACGACACGCTGGCAGCCGTTCGCGCCGCCCAGGCGAGCCTCAAGGCGGAGCTGGGGCGCGATCCCCGGCCCGATGAGATCGCCGAAGAGGCCGGTGTCACGGTCGACAAGGTCGAGCTGGCGCTCGGTGTGGCCGACACCGTCTCCCTCGAGCAGCCCGTTGGTGAGGACGGCGCCCAGCTCGGCGATTTCATCGAAGATGAAGATGCTCTCGACCCCGTCCTGATCACCGAAGAGATGGACGTGGCCAACTCGCTGCGCAGGTCGATCGACCGGCTCCCGACCCGCGAAGGCAGGATCCTCGCTCTCCGGTACGGGTTCTACGACGGTGTGCCGCGCACGCTCGAAGAGATCGGTGACGAATTCAACCTGACCCGGGAGCGGATTCGTCAACTGGAGAAGCTCGCGCTGTGCCGGTTGCGCCACCCCTCCTTCGGCATAAGGGAACAAGACCTGATCTGAGGGTCCCGGGGGCGGCCACGCCGTCCGGCCCGTGAAGTACGCTTCGGGGATGCTGCTTGGAGAACTCGTCGCGGGAACCCCGTTCGTATGTGGCCCCGATGCATCTCTGATCGAGGTTGCCGTCGGGATGGCTTCGGCGGGTCATGGGTCCGCCGGCGTGGTGGATGGCCGCCGCCTGGTTGGCGTCTTCACCGAAAGAGATCTGCTCAGGGCGGTGGCGCAGGCGGCCGATCTCGAGGAAGAGCCGGTGCGACGCTGGATGGGTCGCGACCCCGATGTTTTCTCACCCGACGTCGATGCCTATGACGCCGCCCAGTGGCTCCTCGAGTCCGGCTATCGGCATCTTCCGGTCGTCGGAGATGGCGTCCTCTTGGGGATCGTCTCGCTGCGCGGACTCCTCGCAGCCGTTCTTTCTTCCATAGAAGACGAGTAAAACTCCGCGTCCTGGGCCCCGTCGGGCATGGGGTGCTTGTAAGGTATCGGCCTCGTGTTAGGCAGCTTGGTCGGATCGAAATCCATGTGGCGGATCACCAGCCTCCTCCTCCTGGCCGCGCTCTTTCTGTTGCCCGCCCTGGGTGCTCTGGGCCAATCCGCCGAGGGCGTGCGGGCGAGACTCACCTACGAAGACCCCGAGAGCGGGACGCGAACTCCTGCGGTCGGCGTTGCGTTCACGGTGACGGATCTGAGCGGAGCCGCCGTCGGAGAGGGCGTCACCGACATCGAGGGCAATGTCGAGATACCCGTCCCGGGAGCCGGCGAGTACCTGCTGGTGATCGACGTGCTCACCCTTCCCGAAGGCATCGGTCTCCTCGATGAGGCGCGCGGCACCGCCCAGGTGAGCGTTCTTCAAGGCCGTGTCGGCAGCGCCATCTTCGCTCTCACTACTGGCGGCGAGACCGATGTTCAGCGGCGGGTGACCGTACGGCGGGTCAGCCAGCTCACCGTGGAGGGCCTCAAATTGGGCCTGTTCCTGGGGATGGCGGCCATCGGGCTGTCGCTCATCTTCGGCACCACCGGGCTCGTCAACTTCGCCCATTCGGAGATGATCGTGTTCGGAATGCTGGTGGCCTACTTCTTCAACTTCTACGGCTTCGCCGGCGTCTTCGGCTTCATGGAGGGCTGGCCGGCTCCGTTTGGGGCAGGCATCAACCTCATCCCGGCTGCGCTGATAGCCGTCCTTGCCGGCGGCATGTTCGGCTGGGCGCTCGATCGTTACCTCTTCGGCCCGTTGCGCCGCCGCGGCGTCTCCTTGATCGCCGCGATGGTGGTCACCATCGGCCTCTCGATCTTCGTTCGCTACATCTTCTTGTTCCTCTTCGGCGGCAGCCCCCGCTTCTTCCGTGACTACACCGCCCAATCTGGCATGCAGATCGGGATCATCGACATCACGCCCAAGGACCTGGCCACCGCCATCATCTCGATCGCAGTCCTGGTAGCGGTCGGCCTATTTCTCGGCAACACCAAGCTCGGGAAGGCGATGCGGGCAGTGTCGGACAACCGTGACCTGGCCGAGTCGTCGGGGATCGACGTCCAGCGCGTCATCAGCCGTGTCTGGGTCGCCGGTGGTGCTCTCGCCGCCCTCGGCGGCGTATTCATCGGCTTGTCCGAGCAGGTCTCGTGGAACATCGGGTTCCGGATCCTGCTGCTCATCTTCGCTGCCGTGGTGCTCGGCGGGTTGGGCACGGCCTACGGCGCTCTGGTGGGGGCGCTGGTGGTTGGCGTGGGAATCCAGGTGTCGACGATCTACCTGCCCACCGAACTGAAGAACGTCGGAGCGCTGGTGCTCCTGATCCTGGTGCTGGTGATCAGGCCGCAGGGCATCTTGGGGCGCGCTGAGAGGGTTGGTTGACGATGCTCGCTGCCATCGATTGGAGTTTCATCTTCGAACAGAGCCTCAACGAGGCGCTGGACATCAATGCCGTCGTCTATGCACTCGCCGCCATCGGCCTCAACGTCCACTTCGGATACGCAGGGCTCCTCAACTTCGGCCAGGTCGGCTTCGTGGCGATGGGCGCCTATGGGATGGGGCTTTCGATCACGCTCTGGAACCTGAACCCGTTCCTGGCCGTGCTGGTGGGCATGATCTTCGCGACCATCTTCGCCCTCATCCTGGGTGTGCCGACCCTTCGTCTGCGAGCCGACTATCTGGCGATCGTGACTATCGCCGCGGCCGAGATCGTACGGTTGATGGCCCGCTCGACGGCGCTGCGCAACGTGACTCGCGGCGCCGAGGGGCTGAACGAGTTCATCGGCCCCTTCAGGGCCCTGAGCCCCTTCGATCCCAGCCAGAGCTACGGATTTGGACCCTGGCAGTGGCGCGGAGCGCAGTTCTTCGCCATCGTCGTCGGTTGGGTCGTCGTTGCCTTGATGTTGCTGCTGGTGTGGCAGCTGATGCGCAGTCCGTGGGGCCGCGTCGTGAAGGCGATTCGCGAGGACGAGGACGCTGCCCGAGCGCTCGGCAAGAACGCCTACTGGTACAAGCTGCAGGCGTTGATCCTCGGCGGCATCATCGGAGGATTTGCCGGCATGGTCCAGGCGCTCGGCAACGCAACCGTCCAGCCCGACTTCTTCGTCGCACCGCTCACCTTCTTCTTCTGGCTGGTGTTGATCCTCGGAGGGGTTGGCCGGGTTTGGTCGCCGGTCGTCGGCGCCATGATCTATTGGACGCTGATCACATTCATCCAGAATCTCGGCCGCCAGCTCGTCACCAACGACCTGATTCCCACATCGATCATGGACACGAGCCAGGTCGACCAGATCAAGTTCTGGATCGTCGGATTGTCGCTGGCACTGCTGATGGTGTTCCGACCTCAGGGGATCTTCGGGTCCAGGGAGGAGATGGCTCTCGATGCCCGTTGACCTCGAAGGCATCGCCTGGACGCCGGGTGTCGCCAAGCCGGATCCGATCCTGGTAGTCGACAACATGCGGCGCGCCTTTGGAGGCCTCGTTGCGGTGGACGTCGACCACGTCGAGGTCCAGCGGGGGATCATCACCGCCCTGATCGGCCCCAACGGTGCAGGCAAAACGACCTTCTTCAACCTGCTGACCCGATTCGATCAGCCCGACAGCGGGCACACCGTGTTCAACGGCGGGTCGATTGACCGGTCCAGCTCACACACGCTGGCGCAGCAGGGCATGGTCCGCACATTCCAGCTCACCAAAGCTCTCACCAAGCTCTCAGTGCTCGAGAATATGAAATTGGGCGCCAAGCAGCAGCGGGGCGAGAACTTCTTCCGGTCACTCGTGACCCCGATCTGGAGGGCGCAGGAGAAGGCCATCGAGGCGCGGGCAGACGACCTGCTGGAGCGATTCAAGCTCGATCACATGCGTGATGAGTATGCGGGAACCCTGTCGGGCGGTCAGCGCAAGCTGTTGGAGATGGCCCGGTCACTGATGACCGAGCCCGACCTGGTGATGCTCGACGAGCCCATGGCCGGTGTGAACCCTGCTCTGACCCAGTCGCTACTCGGCCACGTCAAGAGCCTGCGGGACGAAGGCATCTCTGTGATGTTCGTCGAGCACGACATGGACGTCGTTCGCGATATATCGGACTGGGTCATCGTCATGGCTGAAGGCCGGATCATCGCCGAGGGGCCCCATGAATCGATCGGCAAGAACAAGGCTGTCATCGACGCATACCTGGGAGCGCACCATGATGAGCCGCTCGATGTCGACGACGAGGGAGGTGACGCGTGAGCGACGAGCCTCTCATCCGTCTGGCGAACGTGGTGGCCGGCTACATCCCCGGTGTGAACATCCTCAACGGCGTAGATCTGGATCTCTATCAAGGGGAGATGATCGGGATCATCGGTCCCAACGGCGCCGGCAAATCGACGATGATCAAGGCCCTCTTCGGCCTCCTCGACGTCCGGGAGGGCAGCGTCACCTACAAGGGTGACGATATCTCCAAGCTGTCGGCGCATGAGTTGGTCGAGCGCGGTATCGGATACGTACCGCAGATCAACAACGTCTTCCCGAGTCTCACCGTCGAGGAGAACCTGGAGATGGGTCTCTTCTTGAGGCCGCATCGGATCAAAGACCGGCTCGCCTATGTACTCGAGCAGTTCCCCCGCCTGGAGGAGCGCATCAACCAGCGAGCGGGCAGCCTGTCGGGCGGTGAGCGCCAGATGCTGGCCGTCGGGCGAGCGCTGATGATGGAGCCCGAGGTGCTGCTGCTCGACGAGCCGTCGGCGGGTCTGTCGCCTGCTCTACAGGACCAGGTGTTCATCCGAGCCCGCCAAATCAACAGCGAGGGTGTCTCGATCATAATGGTGGAGCAGAATGCTCGGCGCTGCCTGCAGATCGTCAATCGTGGCTATGTGCTCGATCAGGGCCGCAATGCCTACACCAACACCGGTAGAGCTCTGCTGAAGGACCCCAAGGTCATCGAGCTCTATCTGGGGACGCTCGCCAAGGTCGACTGACCTACGGCATCGGACCCCAGCGGGCCAGATCGGCGATGAATGCGGCCCCTCCCAGCGCAGCCGCAGTCCCTGACGTGGTCACCACCCGGCCGTACGTCTCCATCGGGTAGGGACTGGGGATCGAACCGAGGGCACGCACATGCGTGGTGCAAAGCCAGTGGCCCGCGACGGATTGGCCGACGAGGCGCCCGGTGGCACAGGCGAGAAGTGAGCCGGTCGAGACGGTGAGCATTGCGCTGCCCGCACCGATGAGCCCGTCCAGCCAGCCGACGAGCCGAGCATCGACGGAGGCCTCCAGCGCCCCGAACCCGCCGGGGATCACCAGCACGTCGGGGTGGCTGACCGAGTAGTGGGCGTCGATTTCGAACCGATGGGCCGGGTCGTGTCCGGTCACCGATGCAGCGCTCGTGCCGAGCCGGATGGCCCGGCTGCCCAGGGCGTTCTCGAGGATCTCGGTCGGGGCAATGGCTTCCCGCGTCGCCACGCCAACACCCAGAAGGACTCCGATCTCCATAGACGGAGCGTACCCAACGAAGAAGGGACCGGCCCGAGGGCCGGTCCCTTCCCTTCATCAGTCGTCAGTCGGCTCAGCCGCCTGCGAACACGTACTCGTCGAGTGCGACGTTGGGGGTTGCGCCACCGTCGTAGGTCGCGATGCGGAAGCTGGCAGCTGCCGGCTCACCTGCATCTACGAACTCGTAGGGGCCGCCCTGGCCGTCGTAGTCGATGTCGGTGCCTGCGGCGATGAGATCCTTGCACTCAGCGAACGAGGTGCACTTGGTGCCACCGCGCGTCACGTCGTTGATCTGCGCTGCGATGAGGATCGGGTCGTCGGACCCGGCAACCTCGGCAGCGAGGGCAACGATGATGATCGCGTCGTAGGTCTCGGCTCCGTAGGCGAACACGCCACCCACGCCACCTTCATAGGCCGCGTCGAGACGGGCCGTGAAGTCGGCGATGGCGGAGAGGTCCACGGACGGCTCGGTACCGCGCATGCCGGAGATGATCGAGGCGTCGGCGAGTTCTGCGCCGATGCCGCCGATGTTGCCATCGACGCCCCAGACCTTCTTGGCATCCGGACCGATCCCACGCTCGTTCATCGTCGTGAGGATGTTGGCCGACTCGGCGAAACCGATCACGACGATGGCGTCGGGGTCGGCGGCGACGATCTGGTCAACCTCGGCGTCGAAGTTCTCCGTGTCTACGGCGTAGGGGAGGAACGGGGTGATCGTTCCGCCGAGTGCCTCGAAGTTCGCCTTGAACGCGTCTGCGAGACCCTGACCATAGGACTCCTGGCGGAACAGGACCGCCGCCGTGGCGTTGCCTTCGGCGGCCACGAGATCAGCGAGAACCTTGCCCTGCAGCAGGTCGGACGGAGCCGTCCTGAAGTAGAGACCGTTGTCGTTGTACGTCGTGAAGTCCGGAGAGGTGTTCGCCGGGGAGAAGTGGATCACGTTGTTGCCGGTGATCTTGTCGATCACGAGCTTCGAAACGGCTGAAGAAGCGGCGCCCATGATGGCGTCGACCTTCAGACCGAGTAGACGGTCCACTTCCGGGTTGGCGATGTCCTGGTTGGTGTCACCCGAGTCTCCTTCTTGGAGAACGGCGGGGTTGCCGAGCACGCCACCAGCGGCGTTGATGTCCTCGATTGCCACGCGGGCACCTGCAACCTCGGGTGGGCCGAGGAAGGCAAGGTCACCGGTCACGGGTAGCAAGGTTCCGATGGTGAGAACACCGTCGGCCGAGGCCGATCCGCTTCCACCAGCAGTTGTAGTCGGTGCGGCCGTCGTGGTCGTGGCGTCGCCGCCACCAGCGGTCGTGTCGGTGGTATCGCTATCACCACAGGCCGCTACCACAAGTGCGAACACCGCCAAGATGGCGAGCAAACGCCAGTTCTTGGATCGCATTGGTTGGTTTCCTCCTATTTGGGAATGCCGCCGAAAGGGCGACGCAGATACCTTAGCCAACTTGGGACCAAGGTCCTTCCGAAACCGCCGGAATCCCCGAAGATCCGGTCAGTCGGCCGGGAGCCAGAGGAGTTGAAGTGAAGTCACGCGGACGTCGGTCTTCTCGAGAGGGATCTCCAGAGGCTCGGTCGCCAGTGCAACATCATTCCAGCGAGTGGTGATTTCCATCAGTTCGGCGCCGAGCTGATCCTCGATGTCCTCCAACTCGCCTGCCTTGTCCTGGATCTTCCCCTCGGCAGATGCCCTTCGCTCTTCGGTGCGCCTGGTCTGGGCCCGCCGGGAAGCCGCTCTCGAAAGACCGCCGGAACGCTTGCGTCCTCCTAGCAAGGCGCCGAGGAGGTCGCCGGCGCCCGAGATCATTTCCTGCTGGCGGCGCGTATCGACGTCCACCTCCAACTCGCGGACCCGTCGATCGGCAGCGGCGAGCTGGTTCTTCACGGTTCTGATCCTGGTCTCGAAACGTTTCTTGAGGGCGGCGATCTCATCATCGGCGGCGTCTTCGGCGGCGGCGGCGCAGCGACCGAGAAAAGCCTCCTCTTTCTCGCCAACCCGCGAATAGAGCTTGAGGCCAGGGTTCTTCCATATCGCCATGCGGCGGTTTCGCACCAGGTGGTCGCTCAATTCGCGTTCCAGGCCGCTCCAAAAGGCCTTCGAGTCGATGGGGACGTCGGGGAGCACATAGGAGGCGTCGGCTGGCGGATCGTCCTCGAAGTCGCGCGGATCGTGATCCACGGCGTGGATCGACCCTGGATCGAGCGGGGTCCGCAGCGGGAAGAGGATCGCCTCATATGTCTCGTGATGCTCCAGCTCGGCATAGCGGTCGTCGTAGGTCAGCTCGACCGTTGCCGCTGCTCCGGCCACCAGCCGGCGAGACCCGGCTGTGGCGCCCACCTCGGCGGCCCACGGCGCATCTCCCGCCAGGTGGTAGACACGGATTCCGTCTGCCGGCGCCGGGCTCACGGTGCTGGCGTCGTCGGTCAGAGCAACCCGCTCGATGATTGGTTCCGGGCGGGGCTCGTCCGCAGTGAGGGTCTTGACCTGACCCCGGGTCAGCGGCCCGGCCAGGTATGACATGACCCAGCGGGTCCCGAAGACCACTGGCTCGGGCAACTTCGTCGAATGGAGGAGGAACTTCCTCTTGCCGAGGCTGGAGATCAAGTCGTCGAAGTCACCAGCGTCCACGGCTCCGGACGCCGACTGGAGACCCTCGAGGATGCGTGCCTTGTCGCGCTCGGTTTGCAGTCGTCCGATCATCCAGGTGCCGGCGTTGGACATCGCCTTGTAGTCCAGATCCACGGGGTTCTGCGTGGAAAGGACCATGCCGACCCCGTGAGCGCGAGCCTGTTTGAGGATCGTCAGTATCGGTTTCTTGGACGGCGGCTCGGCGGTGGGCGGGGCAAACCCGAAGACCTCGTCCATGTAGATCATCGCTCGCAGGTCGGCGCTCCCGGACTTCCCGCGCATCCAGGTCACCATCTTCGAGAGAAGCAGTGTCACCACGAACAGCCGCTCGGCATCCGAGAGGTGGGCCAGGTACATGATGGCGGCCTGTGGCTTGCCGTCTTGGAACAGGAGCGACTCGATGTCGAGGGGGCGCCCAGTCAACCAAGAAGCAAAGGAGGGTGAGGCAACCAGGCCGTTGAGGCGCATCGCCAGGGTGGTGCGGTCTTTGGGGGAGTAGAAGGTGTCGAGTTCGAAGACGCCCAGTTTGCGGAATGGCGGTTTCTGCACCCTGCCGATCAGGCCGGCCAGGTCGAGATCCTCGCCCTTGGACCAGGCGTCCTCGATGATCGTGGCCAAGAGAATGTGCTCCGGGCTGGAAACCGGGTCCGCATCCACCCCCGCCAGCGCCAGGAGTGACGAAACGAAGCCTTCGATCTCGTCGCGAAACGTCTCGGGGTCCTCATCGAAGCCGCTGGACGGCGCGGCGAGGGAACCGATGATGTTCAGGGGCACCCCTGCGGACGATCCCGGCGTGTAGATGGTCATCCCGGCGGCAGACGCGAGCGCCTTCATGCGGACAGGACCGATGTCCCACGAGGCCAGACCGTCCTTCCACATCTTGGCCGTCGATGCAGCCAGATCATCGGGTGAGGTGTCCTGTCGGGCAGCGGCAGCCTCATCGATCCACGGGCGGAAGTCGTCGGGCTGGAACTCGGGGAAGTTGAGCAGCAGGTTGCCCATGTCTCCCTTGGGGTCGAGAACCAGGCAAGGGATTCCCTGGAGGAGGCACTCCTCCAGCAGCCCGATGCCGAGTCCGGTCTTGCCCGAGCCGGTCATGCCCACGATCACGCCGTGGGTGGTGAGATCGGCTGATTCGTAGACGAGCGGCTGCCGGTCGTCTACGGTCTCGACGCCGCCCAAGTACAGCTCTCCGGCCTTGGTTTCCATAGAGTCCTCCTCTGGGCCGGATCGTAGGCGGTCCCGAAGTCGGTACCATCCTCGAAAGTGATTGCCGCCGTTCCTGCAGCCCTTCTCATCTTCCTGATGCGCGTCACGGATGTCACCGTGGGCACGCTGCGCATCGTCTTTCTGATCCGCGGCAAGCGTTGGACCGCCGGGCTGCTCGGCTTCTTCGAGTCCCTCGTATGGGTGCTGGCGGCACGCCAGGTCCTCACCGACCTGGACGACCCCATCAAGATCATCGGTTTCGCAGCCGGGTTCGGAATGGGAACGGTGCTGGGAGGAACGATCGAACGCTGGCTGGCCCTTGGCAACAAGCTTGTCCGGATAGTGGCTCCGTTGGAGTCGCCGACCGGCTTCGAGGCCCTCAGGGACGCCGGGTATCACGTGACCGTCCTCAACGGAGAAGGTCGCGACGGTGACGTGCGT
>Ga0224512_10004331_pt1 | contig 12030 bp, 7 predicted proteins | sample SF_May12_sed_USG_4_FD_169103 | JGI IMG/M metagenome (GOLD analysis project Ga0224512, IMG submission 169103) | Sediment microbial communities from San Francisco Bay, California, United States - SF_May12_sed_USGS_13 | ecosystem: Environmental > Aquatic > Marine > Sediment | place: USA: California... | reverse complement strand
GGGACGCCGGAAGCCCGGCCTCGGCGTAGCCCTGGGCGTCGGCCTGGCGGAGCGTGAGCCGGCCGGCGATGGCCGAGCCGACGGCGGCGGGGACGGCCGGCCACCGGGTCGTGGCGACGACGGGGTGGATCCCGACCTGGCGCCCGTCGGTCAGGAGCCGGGTCAGGCGGGTCTGGTGGGGGGCCAGCGTCACCGCCGCCGGGCCCTGCTCCATCACCTGCAGCACGGCTTCGAGGCCGTCGATCAGGAGCAGGATCGACGGAGCCTGCTCCGCTGCGCCCGGTCCGACCACCGCCTCGGCCCGGGCCGCCCGCCGCCGGTCGAGCTCGCGGTCGAGCACGTCGATCACCCTCGTCAGCGCCTCGAGGTCGTCGGCGGTGGCGACGGCGGCGCACTGGGGCAGGTGGCGCAGGCCGACCAGGGCCCGGGAGGCGGCGTCGATGGCGAAGACGGTCAGGCCTCCGCCCCCGCGGTCGGCGTCGTCGAGGGCGGCCGACACCACGGCGGTGACGAGCAGCGTCGACTTGCCCGAGCCGCCGGTGCCGGCGACGAGCAGGCCACCGGTCCGGCCCAGGTCGACGACCGCCGGGTATTGGGCCTGGGCCTCGGGATCGTCGACCATGCCGATGGCGATCCGGGGGCCGGGGCCCGCCGCCGGAACGAGCCCCGAGCGCACCTGGGCGAGCGGGATCACCGCGGGCAGGGGATCGAGCCAGGGGGCCCGACCAGGGCCCATCCCGGAGTGGGCGGCGGCGCGGACGACCGCGTCGAGCAGGGCGTCGATCTGGGTCCGTTCGACGGGGGCGGGTCCGCACGGGCCGGCCCGGGGCTGGGGGCCTACGCCCGACGCGACCGTCCCGAACCGGGTCGCCACGACCGGTGCGGGCCCAGCTTCGGTCGGGAGGGGGGCCCCGGACCAGGCCGACTGGAAGGCGACCGGCTCCCCGGCCCCCAGGCGGGCGTAGGCCCGGCCCCGGAGCGAGGTGGGGATGGCGGCCGCCTCGGGCGAGCCGATCACCGCCCTCGATTCGGATCCGTCGAGCATGCGCAGCGCGATCCGGAGGTTGGTGTTGGCCGTGATGTTTTCGTCGACCGATCCCGATGGGCGCTGGGTGGCGAGGATCAGGTGGATGCCGAGGCTCCGGCCCCGTTGGGCCACGTCGACGATGCCGGCCACGAAGTCGGGGATCTCCCGGACCAGCGTGGCGAACTCGTCGACCACGATGACCAGCGAGGGGGGCGCGTCCTCGGGAAACCGCTCCCGCATCTCCGCCAGGTCCTTGGCCCGCCCCTGCAGCAGGTTCATCCTGCGGTTGAGCTCCGCCCGCAGCGACGTCAGCGCCCGCAGGGAGGCCAGCCCGTCGAGGTTCGTCACGTGGCCGACGGCGTGGGGGATGCGGCGGAACGGGTCGCTCGAGGCCCCGCCCTTGTAGTCGATGAAGAGGAAGTTGACCCGGGTCGGGGGGTTGTCGGCGATGAGGCCGGCCACCAGCGACATGAGCAGCTCGCTCTTGCCCGACCCGCTCGTGCCCCCGATGAGGGCGTGGGGTCCGTGCTCGACCAGGTCGAGGACCAGCGGCCCGGAATCCGTCCGCCCGATCGCCGCTCGCAGGGAGTGGCCCCGCCCGACGGCCCACCGCTCGGCCACGGTGTCAGCGTCGATCGCCTCGACCCCCAGGGTGGCGAACAGCGGCGCGATCTCCGGGATCGAGCCGGCAGCGTGGACCGAGGAGGCGTCGCGCAGCGGGGCCAGGGCCCGGGCGGTGGCCGCCGCCGGTTCGGGCCCGAGCCGGTCGAGGTCGATGTCCCGGTCGGCGACGTCGGGGTCGGTGGCGACGATCCGGGACGGCCGGCCGGTCAACGGCGAGCGGCACTCGATCACCGTGCGGGCCTGGTGGGGCACCGTGGCGACGTCGTCCGACAGCCAGAGGACCGAGAGCCCGGCGGCCGGGCCGGCGTCGAGCAGGCGGGACACGAGGGCCGGATCGGGATCGAGGGCACGGTCGAGCAGGACCAGGAGCCGGGGGGCGGCGCAGGGGCCCGGCGAGCCGGGCGGTCGGCTCGGCGGGGCGGTCCCGGCCGCGGCGGGAGCCGATGGGCTCGGCGGGCGCGGCCCGTGCCGGGCGACGTCCGGGCCGAGCCGGCGGTCGCACTCGGCCACCAGGGCGGCCAGCAGGGCGCCGGCTCCGGTCCCGGTGGTGGCGACGTGGGGGCCGGCCAGCGGGGCGCCGGACCGGGTGTGGGGCAGCCAGGCGAGCCAGCCGGCCGGATGGCGGTGCGGCGCCGTCGCCGCGACGATCGCGAGGTCGGCGGGGCTGTGGAGGCAGGCCGCCTGGACGAGGAGCGACGACGCCAGGGCCGTCGTGTCGGCCGTCGACCCGACCAGGCCGACCACGCCGAGCGCCGCCAGATCGAGGGTCACCGGGACGTCGGTCACCGTGGTGGTGTCGCCGTAGGCCTCGGCCGCCCGCCGACGGTACTCGGCGTCGCCCCGCTCGGGGAGCCGGGCCTCGATCGCGGCCGGGAGGTCGCCGATCCCGACCCGCAGGTGGAGGAAGTCGTCGGCTCGGCGGTCCCGGGCCCAGAGGTCGGCGGCCCTGCTCGCGGCCCGGTCGCCGAGGGCGGCCACGTCGGGGGCGGCGGCGAACCGGCGCTCACGCTCTGCGGCCAGGGCCCGGCGGACCCGATCGGCCCGGTCCTGGAGCTCGGTCTCGAACCGCTCGACGGCGAGGCCGAAGGCCCGGCCGGTTCGCCGCCGCTGCTCCAGGTGGTTGCCGATGACCATCACCGGTGAGAAGAGGGCGAACAGGAGGAAGCGGGGGTTGCCGAGCAGCAGGGCCAGCGCCGCCCCCATCACCAGCGGCAACAGCGCCGAGAGGTAGGCGAGGCGCGACCGCTCGGGCCGGTAGGGGATCTCGGCGATCGGCTCGATGACGACGAGGCGGATCGGGGCTGGGAAGTAGGGGGCTCGGTGGAAGGGGATCTGGGCGAACGCCCGGCCGGGGGGCCGGCGCCGGACCGGGTCCCGGAGCACGAGGGTCGTGGCACCGACCCGGACGATCTCCCCCCGTCGCAGCGGGCGGGACCGGACGACGGGCCCGCCACCGATCCGGACCGGGTTGCGGCCGGCCGCCAGCACCTCGATCGTGGTCCGCCCGTCGCCGACCGTGACCGCCAGGTGGCGGCGGGAGGTCTGCGGGTCATCGAGGACGAGGGCGCAGGACGGATCTCGGCCGACGACGTGGCGGCCGGCGCCGATCGCGACGGATCGCCCCGCGTCGGGACCGGAGGCGACCACGAGCCGGAGCGGTCCGTCCCGGGCCGGGGGCCGAGACCCGACGAGACCGAAGACGAGCACGTCGCCCGAGACCAGCCCGGCTTCGGCCACGGCCGAGGCCCGGTCGAGGGTCCCGGCGCCCGGCCGGGAGACGGCCGCCCCGCATCGGCCGTCGATCCCCAGCTCGTCCGCAACCGCATCGGCCAGCTCGCCGACCGTGTGGGTGGGCTCGACCCGCACGGTGACATCGCCGGCATGGCGGGTCGCCAACCGCCCGCAATCGTCCCGCAAGGCCACCTCGACCCGAAGATGGATCTCCATCGCTGCCACCACCTCGTCGCCGGTTCCGCCCATCGGCGTCCGGATGCTCTCGTCTCGCCCCACCGGCCCCGGTGGCGATGGCCGGAGCGTAGGAACGGCCCCGGCGGCGGGACAGGGGGACCGGTCCCCATCGCCGCCGCCCAGACCCCCCTCCACACTGCCCTCACGCCCGACCACCCTGATCGCACCATGTCCCTCGTACCGAACCATCTCGATGTCGACGCCCTGGAACCGGTCCGCCTGCTCGCCGTCGCCCTCCGTGAGGTCGCGGCCGAGGTGGCCGCCCTGGCGGGCGGGGCCGGGCCGCACGGGGGTGGCCCGGCCCCCGGTGCCGTGGCCGGAGCCGGGGCGGGGGGTCGGGTCGACGACGTGGCCGTCGCCGTGCGGCGATGGTCGGGACCGCTGAAGGACCGGTTCGTCGCGCTGGCCGATCACGAGATCTCCCTGACGATCACGGTCCGGACCCGGCTGGTCGAGGAGGCCGAGGCCTGGGACCTGCTCCGGGTCCGGGCGATCGAAGCCGGGAACGCCCGGCTCTGGCCCGAGGCCGGTCCTGCGGGCCCCGTGTCGTGCCGACCACGTTGATGATCCCCGTCGGGGCCCCGACGGGCCTCGACGGGCCGCGGAGGGGGCCACGATCGGCCCGGGCCCCGCGAACCGGCGGTTGCGGTACAGGTTCGGGCCGCCGGGGTCGATACTCCATTGGTGAGGTCGAATGGCGGCAGCGGCGACGGGAACCCCGAGGGGCCCGAGGGCCGGCCGGCGCCGCAGGGCCGCGGTCTCGAGGTCGTCGACCGGCAGGGACTGCAGGCACGCATCGACGAGGGCCTGGCCCTCCCGCCGATCGGCGTCCTCCTGATCGAGTGGGACGCGGTGCCGGGGCCGACGGTCGAGTCGACCCGGCCGGCCGCCCAAGATCCGATCGTCGGGGCCGTACTGGCCGAGGCCGGTCCGGCCGACACCGTCGTCTCGACCGGGCCCGGGCAACTCGGCCTGGTCCGTCGGGCCCTGACGGCACCGGCCGAAGCGGAGAGCCAGGCCCACCGCATCGCGGCCCGCTTCCGCGCGGCCGGCGACCGGCCGGACGCGCCCGCCCCGACCTGGGCCATCGGCGTGGCCGTGAGCCACCGCAGCGACACGGCGGCCGACCTCCTGCGCTATGCGGAGCACGCGCTCACCGACGCCCAACTGCTCGGCGGCGACCGGGTCGTGCCCTTCGAGGACGCCGACCGCCTGCTGCTCGACGCCGGCGCCGACGCCGACCCCCCGGACGAGCGGTAGCTCGTCAGACGGAGGTCAACCGGAGACGGGCGAGCCGTCGCTCCCGCCGGTCGCCCCGTGATCGGGATCGTCGAACTCGGCCGGGTTGGCCCGCAGCGTCGGGAAGAGCACCACATCGCGGATCGTGTGGACGTCGGCCAGAAGCATGACCAGCCGGTCGATGCCGACCCCGAGTCCCCCGGTCGGGGGCAGGCCGTACTCCATGGCCCGCAGGTAGTCCTCGTCGACGGGCATGGCCTCTTCGTCCCCCGCCTCCTTCAGCCGGGCCTGCTCCTCGAACCGGGCTCGCTGCTCGTCGGGATCGATCAGCTCGCTGAACGCGTTGCACAGCTCCCGGCCGGCGACCACGGCCTCGAACCGCTCGGTGAACCCGGAGACCTCGCGGTGGTCGCGGGACAGGGGCGAGACCTCCTTCGGGTAGTCGATGACGAACACCGGGCCCCAGAGACCGCCCTCGACCGCCTTCTCGTAGAGCTCGAGGATCACCTTCCCCGGCCCGTGGTCGTCCTTCACCTCGACCCCGTGCTCGGACGCGATCCGCCGCAGCTCGTCGAGTCCCAGGTCCAGCCCGACCCGGACCCCGATCGCCTCCTCGATCAGATCGACCATCGTCGCCCGCCGCCAAGGCGGGGCCAGGTCGATCTCCCGACCCTCGTAGGTGAGGGTGGTCGTGCCCCGGATCTCCGCGGCCAGATGGGCCACCAGATCCTCGACAAGGCGCATGATGTCGTCGTAGTCGGCGTAGGCCTGGTACAGCTCGAGCATCGTGAACTCGGGGTTGTGGCGGGTGCTCATCCCCTCGTTGCGGAACACCCGACCGATCTCGAAGACCCGCTCGAACCCGCCGATGGTCAGCCGCTTCAGGTACAGCTCGGGCGCGATCCGCAGGAAAAGCTCCAGGTCGAGGGCGTTGTGGTGCGTGCGGAAGGGCCGCGCCACCGCGCCGCCGGGGATCGGCTGCATCATCGGCGTCTCGACCTCCAGGTAGTGCTCGGCGATCAGCGTGTCGCGCAGCGACTGCACGATCTTCGAGCGCGCGGCGAACACGTTCCGCGACTCCGGGTTGACGATCAGGTCGACGTAGCGCTGGCGGTAGCGCATCTCCTGGTCGGCGAGGCCGTGGAATTTCTCCGGCAGCGGCCGCAACGCCTTGACGAGAAGCCTCAGCGTCTTCGCGTTGACGGTGAGCTCGCCCTTGTTCGTCTTGAACAGCGTGCCCTCGACACCGACGATGTCGCCGAGGTCCCAGTGCTTGAAGGTCTCGTGCTGCGCCCCGCCGGCGACGTCGGTCGCCACGTACACCTGCAGGCGGCCGCTCACGTCCTGCAGGGTGGCGAAGCTCGCCTTGCCCATGACGCGCTTCAGCATCATGCGGCCGGCGACGCTCACCGCGGGCTTCTGCGCTTCGAGCGCCGCTTTGTCGAGGCTGCCGTAGCGCGTCGCCAGCTCGCCGGCGTGGTGCGCGGGACGGAAGTCGTTGGGGAAGGCCTGGCCCTGCGCGCGCAGCGCCTTCAGCTTCTCGCGGCGCTCCTCGACGAGCTTGTTCTCTTCTTCCATCACACCCCCTGTTTGAGGCTCGCCTCGATGAAGTCGTCGAGGTCGCCGTCGAGCACGGTCTGCGTGGCGCCTTTTTCCACGCCGGTGCGCAAATCCTTGATGCGCGACTGGTCGAGGACGTAGCTGCGGATCTGGTGGCCCCAGCCGATGTCGGTCTTCGAGTCCTCGAGCTTCTGGCGCTCGGCTTCTTTCTTCCGCATCTCCAGCTCGAACAGCTTCGACTTGAGCATGGCGAGCGCCTCGGCGCGGTTCCGGTGCTGCGAGCGGTCGTTCTGGCACTGCACGACGATGCCGGTCGGGATGTGCGTCATGCGGATCGCCGAGTCGGTTTTGTTGACGTGCTGGCCGCCGGCGCCCGAGGCGCGGTAGGTGTCGACGCGGATGTCGGCGGGGTTGAGCTCCACTGCCGCGGTCTCGTCGACCTCAGGGTAGACGAAGACGCTCGCGAACGAGGTGTGGCGGCGGGCGTTGGCGTCGAAGGGGGATTTGCGCACCAGGCGGTGCACGCCGGTTTCGGTCCTGAGCGTGCCGTAGGCGTAGGAGCCGTTCACTTTCAGCGAGGCACTCTTGATGCCCGCCACTTCGCCCTCGGTCTGCTCGAGAATCTCGACCTTGTAGCCCTTGCGGTCACAGTACTTGAGGTACATGCGCTCGAGCATCGACGCCCAGTCCTGCGCCTCGGTGCCGCCGGAGCCGGCCTGGATGTCGATGAAGCAGGCGTTGGGGTCGAGCGGATTGTTGAACATGCGCTGGAATTCGAGTAGCTGCACCTTCTTTTCCAGCGCCGCGGCGTCCTGCTCCACGCCTTCGAGCGTCGCCTCGTCGTTTTCCGAGCGCCCGAGCTGGAACAGCTCGCGAGCGTCGGTGACGCCGGCATCGACGTCGGTGACCGTTTCGACGGTGGCTTCGAGGTTTTTCTTCTCGCGCCCCAGCTCCTGGGCGCGCTTCTGGTCGGACCAGACCTTCGGGTCCTCCAGCTGCCGATTGACCTCTACGAGGCGCTTTTCCTTGGTGTCGAAGTCAAAGGTACCTCCTCAGCTCCTGGGACCTCTTCTTCAGGTCTTCGAGCTTGGCGGCGAGCAGGTTGAGGCGTTCGGCTTCCATGAGGGCCGGCATTATAGCGGCCCGGGGGGCGCCGAACTTGCCTCGGGCGCAGAAACCTGTAGCGTCTATACCGTGAATCAGGAAGCGACGCCAAAGTCACTCGGCGCCCTCGACCGGCTTCGCGACTGGGGCCAGCGCGTGGCCGCCGCCGTTCTGCCGGGGCTCGCGCCGGCGCCCCGCCGGCAGAAGGGCCTGCTCGGCGAGCTGGAGCAGCTGCTCGCCGAGAGCCGCGCGCAGCGCGGCGGCGAGATGTCGGCACGCGAGCGCGCGCAACGGATCGCGGCGGCGTACCGCGGCGGCGACGCGGACGAGCGCGCGGCGATCCTCGGCCTTGTCAGCCGCGAGTTCATGCCCGAGCGCGCGGCCCTCGATGCGGCAGTGGGGGCGATGCGCGCCGCGAGCGATGCCGAGCGCGCCCACGCCGAGGCGCAGCTGCGCGTCGCACTCGATGCGCCGCGCGCGAAGTTCCTCGCGCAGTTCAACCTGCTGCCGGATGGCGTCAAGTTCCTGGTCGACCTGCGCGCCGACCTGCTCGGCTTCCTCGAACGCGAGCCGGCGCTCGAGGTGCTGCGCGTGGAGCTCGACGGGCTGCTGGAGAACTGGTTCGACCCGGGCTTTCTCGAGCTGCGGCGCATCACCTGGCAGTCGCCGGCGCTGGTGCTGGAGAAGCTCATCGCCTACGAGGCGGTGCACCGCATCGAGTCCTGGGACGACCTCAAGAACCGGCTCGACCTCGACCGGCGCTGCTACGCGTTCTTCCACCCGCGCATGCCGAACGAGCCGCTGATCTTCGTCGAGATCGCGCTGGCGAAGGGGCTGCCCGGGAGCGTGCAGGTGCTGCTCGACGAGCGGGCGCCGATCGGCGACATCCGCGCCGCCGACACGGCGGTGTTCTATTCGATCTCCAATGCGCAGAAGGGGCTGCGCGGCATCAGCCTTGGCAACCTCCTGCTGAAGCGCGTCATCGCCGACCTGCAGAAGGACCTGCCGTGGCTGAAGACCTTCGCCACCTTGTCGCCGCTGCCGGGGTTTCGCCACTGGCTTGCCGCGCAGGAGGGCTTGCCGCCGGGGCTCGCGGAGTTGAAGGGCGGCGCCGCGCCTACCGAGACGCTGCGCGAGCCGCTGCTGAAGTTGGGCGCGCGCTACCTGGTGCAGGAGAAATCGGGCGCGGCGCCGCTCGATCCCGTGGCGCAATTCCACCTGAACAACGGCGCGAGCGTCGATCGCATCTTCTGGATGGCCGATGCCTCCGAGCGCGGCCTGGCGCAGTCCTGCGGCATGATGGTGAGCTACCGCTACGAGCCTGCCGAGGTCGACCGCAACCACGACGAGTTCATGAGGAGCGGGCGGGTCGCCGCTGCGAGACGGGTGGTGCGCCTGCTATAGTCGGCGCGCCGCATGATGACCAATACCTTGCGCGGCGTCCTGTGGATGGGCGGCGCGGTTCTCTCCTTTTCGACCATGGCGGTCGCCGCGCGCGAGCTGCTGGCGCACATGGCGCCGTTCCAGATCCTGTTCGTGCGCAGCCTGGTGATGATGGCGATCGTGCTCGTCATCATTGCGCAGTCGGAGGGTGCGGTGACTGCCACGCGGCGGCTGCCGCTGCATGCGCTTCGGAACGTCATCCACTTCGGCGGCCAGTACTGCTGGGTGTTCGCCATCGGCGCCTTGCCGCTGGCGACGGTGTTCGCCATCGAATTCACCATGCCGGTGTGGACCGCGATCCTGGCGGCGGTGTTGCTCGGGGAGCGGCTGACGCGGCCGCGGGTGGTGATGCTCGTACTTGGGCTGGCCGGCGTGCTCATCATCCTGCGGCCCGGGTTCGGGTTCTTCCATGTCGCCGCGCTCGTCGCCCTGGCCGCCGCGTTCCTGTATGCCGCCAACATGATCGCCACCAAGCGGCTGTCGTCCACGGAATCGCCGCTGGCGGTGCTGTTCTGGATGTCGGTGGTGCAGACGCCGTTGGCGCTGGTGACGGCGCTGCCGCGGTGGGTGTCGCCGCCGGCGTCGGCTTTGCCGTGGATGCTGTTGATCGGGGTGGGCAGCTACACGGCGCACTACTGCATGACGCGGGCGTTCAGGCTTGCCGATGCGACCGTGGTGGTGCCGATCGACTTCGTGCGGCTGCCGCTGATCGCCGTCGTCGGGGCGATGTTCTACAGCGAGGTGTTCGATCCCCTGATCATCGTCGGCGCGGCGGTGATCTTCACCGGGACGTACTACAGCCTGAGCCGGGAGCGGCGGTGACGTCGAGAACGCCAGGAAGCGCGAGCGGTTCGAAGGTCGGCTGAGGCATACCCTCGCCCCACGCCGGCGTCGAACAGCGTGAGCAAGCGCAGGGCCGCACCTTGGCGCCCGCGAGTGTGGATGAGATGCCGCTAATTTGATTTCCCGAAAATGACAGCACATCCGCCCCCGGCCTGTTTGGCGCGATACATGGCGATATCGGCCTCCCGAAGTGCGGTCTCCGTATCCAGATCCTCGAATCCCAGAAGGCGTACGCCAATACTGGCGCCGACGCGTAACGTCCCGCCATCGAAATAAAATGGCTGACTCACCAGACTGATGAGCTTTTCGGCTATTCCCAGCGCCTTGTCGTGAGCTATTTGTTTGTCGGCATCCAGGTAACCGAGCAAGACGGCGAACTCATCGCCACCCAGACGGGCGACGACGTCTTCGGAGCGGACGTCGGATTGCAGGCGTTGGGCGATCTCAACGAGCACCGCATCCCCCGCATCATGCCCGTGGACGTCATTCACCAGCTTGAATCCATCCAAATCCATCAGCAGCAACCCGCCATGAAACTTGTGTCTCAAGCTGCTGGACAAGAACTTTCCCAGATATCTTAATAACAGGCGTCGATTCGCCAGCTGCGTCAACGGATCGGTATGAGCCAAATGGTCGATCTGAGCGAGCGACGCGTCCCGGGCGATGACGAAAGGCTTGATCACCCAGACATAGATTGGGGGAATCGACAACAACGTCAACAACAGGACGTCAAAAACAGCTTCCGAATACGCGCTCATCCCATGGGGAACAATCCATAGGGTCAGCATGATGAAGAACTCTACCGTGACTACGATTGCGGCGATGCGGAAGACTACCTGTCTTGTGCTAAGAAGTTTCACGGTACTTTCTTGGATGCTCGCGTGCGGCGTCAGTCGCGCGAGCCGGCACGCCGGGGTTAGCCGTTTCTCGGCGTTGCAAATCGGGTAGTGAGAAGGATGACGGCTATGGCAGCAATCAAGGCAACGGCGTGGACCATGCCAAACCTCTCGAGGTTATGGTCGAGCGCGCCATGGACTCGACGGGCGGCCAGAAGCAGCATGATACCAGGCCCCCAAACGAAACCTGGGGAATGCAAACGCCTAACGCTCCGCATAAGCTGCGGCGTGCAGGCGTGAACGTCAGCCCTGGGCGGGCCGGCATCGACCCCTGATGCGGCCCGGCGCTGGCGGCCCGCCCGTTCCACCTCGAGTTATGCCGCGATAGCCTATTCAAAGGCGTAATACCATTGGCCATCGAAAAGGCGCATGTTGAAACTGTCCAGATCGACGTGACGGTACGCGATCGAAGCGAGTGTTGGGTCGCGCGGATTGATTCTCACCGATACCAAGGGTCCTGGTTTTACATTTGAGTACACTTGTCTAAAGAGTCTCGCTATTTCATTTCTCACGGTCACTGGATCGCCCTGTTTCGGAAAATTGAAACGGCGATAGGCGGCATCGTTCAATAAGACCATTTCAGCCGCTTCCTGCCATTCCTGCGCTCTGAGCAACGACAGGAATTGCTCACCCCTGACACGAATGGCCTGAAGATTCTTCTCCTCAGCATTTGGCGTGCATCCGGCCAGTGCTACCGCAGCCAGCATAATGAACGCGACTGCCTTGATCGCAGCTCTCTCAAGAAGTCTTAGTTGCATATCGTTCACGCCCACCGGCGCGCGCCCACCGACTCGCGCGTTGTTACGGCACTCGCGCGCGCGGCCGAGCGGGGCGTGGGGTTAGGCGTCACTCAACAATCTTCCAGTACGAGTCCTTCCGGATTATCTCGCCATCTCGGAATTCGTAGTGATCACATCCTCGAACTGCAATCTTTTCACCAGAGGAGAGGGTTCCCGTAAGAAGCCACTCCGATACCCCCATGATGTCCGTGGCCCAGTGACGATCGTCGCCGTAGTGAACATCCGGCAGCTTCTCGAAACGGCTCTATAGACCGACGCGCACTTGCTCCTTCCCGACGTAGCGTGTGCCCCACGCCGACTTACCGCGGGGCATATCCAGGGAGCAGTCATCAGCAAAGAAACTCATCACCTTCTCTAGATCGTGAGCGTTAAATGCCTCGACGAGGTGTCTGAGTATCTCCAGATTGTTCGACGCGCGTGACATCGCTTAGGTGACGCCTAACGTCGCCCATGAGCGGCCGAGCAGGCGGGCGAAGCCCGCTTGCGAAGGTCCGACTCGATGGGCAGGTTAGGTCGCATTTACCGC
>Ga0224512_10004330_pt1 | contig 12031 bp, 10 predicted proteins | sample SF_May12_sed_USG_4_FD_169103 | JGI IMG/M metagenome (GOLD analysis project Ga0224512, IMG submission 169103) | Sediment microbial communities from San Francisco Bay, California, United States - SF_May12_sed_USGS_13 | ecosystem: Environmental > Aquatic > Marine > Sediment | place: USA... | reverse complement strand
CGGCCGACTCCATGGCGGCTTCCATCCCGCGGCTCTTAAAGCCCAGGTGCTCACCACAGAAGCGAATGCGTCCGTGCGCGACGCTCATGTCGGCGGCCAGCTCGTTGACTTGGCCCGGTCTGAAGTAAGCCCAGCCGCCGAGCGCGTGCGGGTCCGTGCCCCAGGACTTGAGCTCGATGAACTCGAGTTGGTCCTTGGCCGCCGGTCGAATCGCCTCGATCTCGGCGATGACGCGACGCCCGGCATCGGCGTCGGGTAGCGCATCGAGACGGTGTGCGTTCGGCCCCATCGCCCATGTCGTGAAGCTCGTGACCTCGTCGGGGTCCTCGCCGTTGCGTGCAGCGATAACCATGCCGGCGACGCCGTCGGTGTACATGCTCGCCGCGTAGCCGTCCTCCTTCCAGAATTCGGACTTGTGGGCGAGATAGACCTGCGTCATGGACTGATACGGTACGCTCTTGACGGCTTGCGCCTGCGTGCCCGCAAGCGGCGGATCTACGTGTAAGTCCTTCAGCACCGAGAACGGCAACGAGCAGATCACGTCTGGCGCCTCGTACACGGTGCCGTCCGCGCAGCGCACCTCGGTCTTGTTGTTGCCCGTCGTGATGGCCGTGACGGCCTTTTCGAAGTGAACCTCGTTGGTCAGTGCCCCGGCCATGGCCTCAGGGATACGTTGCACGCCATCCTTGGCCGTGAAGCCGAGGCTGCCCTGGGGCGCGACGGCGCGCTGCTCGAGTGAAAAAGCTGCGCGCAGGAACATCAGCAGCGTCGAGACATCCGTGGCGTCATCGCCGAAGCTTACGTTGATCCCGTAGCCGATTCGGATGATCTCGTCGGAGAGCCCCAGACCGTGCATCCAATCGCGCATCGAGATGTCATGAATGGCGTGCTTGGGATCGAGCCATTCGTCGGGGCTCTCGAGCGGGCACTCGCGCATCGTAAGCACACGGTGATAGTTCCAAGGCAGAAGCTCGCGGTCCTGCTCGGGGAATGGGTTGGACGCGTGGTCTGCCCACTCCGACTGACGGATGATTTCGTTGCCGAGCACGAAGTCCTGTTCGCGAAAGAACTCGAGCATGGGCGTCACGTCGACGAGCTCGACGCCAAGGCGCTCGGCTACGCCGATGAGCCGGGCGTAACCCGCGCCGATGTACGTACCGCCGGCTTCTTTGTTGTTGCCGAGCTGGCGCATCGAGTGCACGCGACCGCCAACACGGTTCTGTGCTTCGATAACCCGCACGTCGACCCCTGCGGCCTCTAGCTCCAGTGCGGCGGTTAAGCCCGCAAGTCCTGCGCCGATGACGATGACGTCGTGGTGATTGTCGGCAGGCATGCGTTCGACTTCTCAGCCGGCCGCAACGCCACACAGCGACGGTTTCGGCTCCCCGGGTCGTCCCGAGAGACAACAATTGACGGCACAGAAGTCGTGGCTCGGACCGAATCGGCCGAGCGCGCGCCGCTTGGCGGACGCGTCCATACGCTCCTCGATGAGCTCACGGATCATCGCAACGTAGCTCGGATGGCTGCCGACCGTGCCGGCGCGCACGAGATTGACGCCCGCATCAGCTGCAGCTTGCTTCGCTTCGACGTCGAGATCGAGCACGACCTCCATGTGATCGCAGACGAAGCCGATCGGTGCGACGACGACGTCGGTCGTGCCTTGCTTGCCCTTCTCCACGAGTACGTCCTCGATCCGCGGCTCGAGCCAGGGCTCGCCGTAAGAGGCGTTGTTGCTCTGGTAGGCGAGCTCCCAATGCGTGCGGCCGAGGGCAGCGGTGACGAGCTGGGCGGATTCGGTGAGCTGAGCCTCGTACGGTGCATGCTGCGCCATCGACACCGGCAGGCTATGCGCCGTGAACACGAGCGGTGCGAGCTCGCGCCGCTCGGCCGGCACGGTCGCCAGCGCATCACGCACGCGCTCGGCCATGGCCTGGACGAAACCGGGATGGTTGTAGCCCAAGCGGAGCTTGTCGATGATCGGCGGGCGCTCGATGTTCACGGTCGCAGTGTAGAGGTCCTCGCGGTACCGTCGGCAGCCGCTATAGGAACCGAACGTGCTCGTGATGTAGGCGATCGCGCGCTCGATGCCGTCGGCATGCATCTGCGCGAGCGTATCGTTGAGAAACGGATGCCAATTGCGGTTGCCCCAGTAGACGGGCAGATTGATGCTGTGCGCGGCGAGCTCGGCCTCGAGCGCGGCGATCAGATCGCGCGTGTGTGCGTTGATCGGGCTGACCCCGCCGAAGCGCTGGTAGCGCCGCGCTATGCCCTTGACGGCCTGTGGCGGCAGCTTCAACCCCTCGAGAACGTTCTCGAGAAAAGGCATGACGTCGTCGGGGCCTTCCGGTCCGCCGAACGACACGACGAGCACGGCGTCGTAGTCGTGCGCCGTTGGGTCGTAACGCTCCGGGCTCGCGTCGGGGCTCGACGGCTCAGTCACTCGGCGCGACCTCCGGTTGCGGGCACTGCCAGGCAACCTTGCCGACGAAGAACGGGCCGAGGCTGTCGAGATACTGAGACGTCTGCTCGGTCTTGCGCATCTCCTCGACGATGGCCGACAGCGGAAACAGGTTCGGGCCGAGCAGGCCGATGACGAAATCGTTATCGTGCTTGTCGAGACCATGGCAGGCGAGGCGGATGTCCGCGGCGAGACCTGCGAAGCCGTAGCGCTTGCCCAGCGTGCCGTGCTCGGCGAGGATCTGGCGCTGCTTGGCGTCGGGCAGCGTCTGGAAAATCTTCGCGCGCTGTAGCGGATACCAAACGGCCCATTTGAAATCCGGGTTTCTGGTTTTCATACGCGGTTTGATCAACAGCGTGTCCTCGAGATCCGGCTCATAGCCGATCGAGTACGTGCGCCCGAGCATGTTGAGCTCGGGCTTGTGCGTGTAGCTCGAGAACGGTTCCGCGTTGAGCAGATCGCGCACCGTCGTGACGAAATAGTCGGGATCCTCGGCCATGACGAGGAGCCCGATGCCTTGCGCGTCGGTGACGTCGAGGTAGAGCACGCCCTCGATGCCGGCAGCCTCGAGCGCGTGCGCTGCAGCTTCGCTGTCGGCGCAGCCGCCGAAGGCCATGAACTGCATGAACAGGCGCTTGTCGAGCGAGATCGTCTTGCCGTGGTGCATGCCCTTTTCGCTGAGGTCCAGCGGCGGCGCCTCGGTCTCGGCTTGGCTTTCGTGCGGATGTCCGTTGCTCATGTCGGGCTCCTCATGCGTTCTCTCTCAGGCGTTTTCATTGTGTACGGTCTCGACGAGCGCCTCGACGCTCTCGAGCGGGGTTTGCGGCAGGATGCCGTGGCCGAGATTGACGATGTGGCCGATCGGCTCGACGGCCTCGAGCAGGCGCCCGGCCGCCGCGCGCGTCGCCTCGGGCCCGCCCAACAAGACGGCCGGATCGATGTTGCCCTGCACGGCGCGCGTGTCGCCGTACTGCTTCTGCAAAGCTTTGATGTCGATGCGCCAGTCGCATGCCAGAACCTCGCATGGCAGGCTCGCATACGCGTCCATCAGATGCGGCGCGTTTTGCAGGAACAGGATCCGCGGTACGCCGGCTGCACCGACCGTGCTCAGCAAGCTCTCGAGATGCGGGCGGATCAGTCGCTCCCAGTCGGGCAATGCGAGCACGCCGGCCCAGGAGTCGAATATCTGCACGGCGTCGGCACCGGCCTTGTGCTGCAAGATCAGATACTCCGCCATCAGGGCCGAGAGCTTCGCGAGCAGCGCATCGAGCGCATCGGGTTCACTGGCTGCAAATGCGCGCAGCGTCGGGAAGTCTTTGACCCCCTTGCCTTCGACCAGATAGGCCGCAAGCGTCCACGGCGCACCGCAAAAGCCGAGCAGCGCCGTGTCCTCCGATAGAGCCATGCGCGACATTTTGAGCGCTGCGATGACCTCCGGCGCGAGCTTGTCGCGATCCGGCTCGGGAAGCTTCTCGACATCGGCCGCCGAGCGAATGGGCTGCGCAACGATAGGCCCGGGCGCAAAATCGAACTCGATGCCGAGCGCCGGGAGCGGGCTCATGATGTCGGCGAACACGATCGCTGCGTCGAACGCAAAACGCTCGAACGGCATCAATGTCACCTCGGTCGCAAGCTCGGCAGACGTCGCAAGATCCTTGAATGAATGTTTGGCGCGCAGCGCGCGGTACTCGGGCAGATAGCGTCCTGCCTGACGCATGATCCAGAGCGGCCGTCGCGGCGTGGGTTCGCGCTGGATGGCTTTGAGCATCAGTCTATCGATGGGGTTAGTCATGCACGTTCTCTCGGTCGGCGGATTCGGGGCTCGGGGTCTCGGGCTCGAGCGTCAAGCGGTAGCCGACGCCGCGCACGGTATGAAAGTGCTCGGGTGCCTCGGGGTTGCGTTCGAAACGCTTGCGCAGGCGCACGATGAAGTTGTCGATCGTGCGTGTGGATGGGAATACCTCGTAGCCCCAGACCTTGTCGAGGATGTCCTCGCGCGGGACGATCGAACCGGCTTGATCGGACAGCACTTTGAGGATCATCGCTTCCTTGTGCGTGAGCGCATGCTCCGTGCCGTCCCAGGCATGCGCGTGATACGTTTTGAAATCGATCGTATTGCCCGCAAAGCTCAGGCTGTCGTCGTTGGCGCTGTACCAATCGCCGCGGCGCAGGATGGCCGCGACACGCAGTAGGAGTTCCTTGAGATGAAACGGCTTGCCGAGATAGTCGTCGCCGCCGGCCTCGAGCCCGCGAATGCGGTCGTCGGCATCGCTCTTGACGGTCAGGAACATGACGGGCGTTTGCTTGCCGTCACGGCGCATGGCCTCGCAAACTTCCAGGCCATTGAGATTCGGCATCATGACGTCGAGCAGGACGAGGTCGTAATTGTTCGCTCGGATCTTCTCGAGCCCTTCGGCACCATCGTGCGCGACATCGGTCGAATAGCCCTCGACCTCGAGGTTCTCGCTGATGCCCGCGGCGAGATGCGCCTCGTCGTCGACGACGAGAATGCGTGCGCGCGCGCTCATGGTGCTTTCGCTTCGGGCCAGCTCACGGTCACGGTCGCGCCTCGACCCGGCCCTTCGCTGGACGCTGCGATCGTTGCGTCGGAGAGGTCCACGAGGCGCTTGACGATGTAAAGGCCCAAGCCGGTGCCCGGCGTCGTACGGCGCAGCTCGTCGCCGAGGCGATAGAATTTCTTGAAGATCTGCGCGCCGTGCTCGGGCGGAAAGCCGAGCCCGTTGTCGCGCACGGTAATCGTCACGCTGCCGTCGGCGCGCACGGCCTCGATGTTGATTGCGCTGCCTTCGCCCGCAACGCACGCCTTGACGGCGTTATCGAGCAAATTACGCAGCACGGTCTCGAGCGCTGTCCGGTCGGCGTCGAGCACGCAGTCCTCGGCGACGTTGGCTTCGACCGTGATGCTGTTGTGGCGCGCTCGCTCGGCGATCTCCTCGACGCAATGCACGATGACCTCCCTGAGCGTGACAGGCTCCCGCTCGAGCGCGTGACGGCCTTCTTCCAGTCGCGTCGTGTCGAGTAGGTTGTCCACCATGCGCAGCAGCCGCTCGCCGTCTTCGAGGACACGTTGGCCGAGCCGTTGCGTGTCGGGATCCTGGGCGCGAAGCAGCAGTGTCTCTGCTGATAGGCGCATGCTTGCCAGCGGGCTCTTGAACTCGTGAGAGACGGCTGCGAGAAAGTTCTGTTGGCGCTTGCGCAAGTCGGCGTCGCGGCGGATCGTGCGCGTGAGCACCCCCATGCCGCCGATGAGGACGAGCAAGAAAAACCCGCCTTCCCAGATGTAGCGGTTGATGCGCGATGCAGCTTCCTCCTCGAGCGCGTCGATGGCTTCGACGCGAACGGTCGCGAGCCCCGATTCGATCGACAGATGCGGTAAGAGCTCGGCGAAACGTTCTTCGGCGCCGCCATAGGCAGCCGTGACCGCTTGCGCATCGGCATCGTAGAGCATCGCGAGCCGGTCACGCAGGTCGCGCTCGTAGGTGACGTGATCGAAGATCCACCAGGCGACGGTCGCGGCCGAGATGATCAGCAGTACCAAAAAGCCGATCTGCAATGCCTTGACCGGCTCGCGTATGAGGTTCATCAGTTGACCCCGGAGGCCGCTGGCGGTTCGAGGTCGGCGAGCACGCTTGTAAGCGTCGCCGCGAGTTGCTCGAGATCTTCGTTAGAGTGGGCGAGGGACACGAAGCCGATCTCGTAGGCAGACGGCGCTAGTGCGACGCCGCGCGCGAGCAGACCGTGGAAGACATGTGCGTAAAAAGGCCCCGTCTCCTCGGCAATCGCCTCGGCCGTGCGCGGCGGCGTGTCCGCGTACCACGCGATCCAGAACATCGAGCCGATTCGCGCGAGACTCGCAGGGATCGGGCTCGAGCTGAGACTGTTATTCAGCAGCTGCTCGAGGTACTGGCCGCGCGCCTCGAGCTGCGTCCAGGCGTCGTTGGCCTTCAAAAACTGCAGCGTTGCAAGCCCCGCGGCCATGGCAACGGGATTACCCGACAGCGTGCCGGCTTGATAGACGCGCCCCATGGGTGCGAGATGCTCCATGATGGCCTTCGGACCGGCAAACGCGCCGACGGGCATGCCGCCGCCGATGACTTTGCCGAAGGTCGCAAGATCCGGTGTGATTCCGTAATGCTCGGCGGCGCCGCCCGGACCGAGGCGAAAGCCGCTGATGACCTCGTCGAAGATCAGCAACGCGCCATGGCGGCTCGTGAGATCACGCAGTTTCTGCAGATACGCTGGCCGCTGCAGCAGCAGGCCGTTGTTCGCAGGGATTGGCTCGATGATGACGGCCGCGATCTTGTCACCCTCGTCGGAGAACAGTTGCTCGAGCGCGGCCTCATCGTCGAGGGCCAATACGCGTGTGAGATTCGTGTAGCCCTCGGGCACGCCGGCCGACGACGGCTGGCCGAACGTGACGAGCCCGGAGCCGGCCGCGACGAGCAGCGCGTCCATATGCCCGTGATAGCAACCGGAGAACTTCACGATGAGGTCGCGCCCGGTTGCGCCGCGCGCGAGCCGGATCGCGCTCATGACCGCTTCGGTGCCGGAGGACACGAAGCGCACCTGCTCTATGCCGGGGTAGCTCGAGACGACCGCGGAGGCGAGCTCGATCTCGGCCTGACACGGTGCGCCGTAGGAGGTGCCGCGGCGCGCGGCTTGCTCGATGGCCTCGACGACTTGCGGTTGCGCATGGCCTAGGATCAGCGGGCCCCACGAGCCGACGAAATCCAGGTAACTGTTCCCGTCGATATCGAAGACGAAGGCGCCTTGCGCTGAACGGATCACGGGCGGTGTGCCGCCGACGGCGCCGAATGCGCGCACGGGCGAGCTCACGCCGCCGGGCAGCAACTCACGCGCCTTCGCGAACCAGGCTTCGGAGTTCTCGCCGCTCGTGCGTTGTATCGTCATAGCCAGCCTCCGCGGATCGCATCGGCTGCGTGATACGTGATGATCTGATCGGCGCCGGCACGGCGGATCGCGTGCAAGTTCTCGCGCACGACCTGAGCTTCGTCGAGCCAGCCGTTTGCGGCGGCGGCTTTGACGGCCGCGTATTCGCCCGAGACGTTGTAGGCCGACAGCGGCAGCGTCGTCGAGTTGCGGACGGCTTGAATCACATCGAGATAGGCGAGCGCGGGCTTGACCATGAGCATATCGGCACCTTCGAGCTCGTCGAGCTCGGCCTCGCGTAGCGCCTCCAGGCCGTTGCGCGCGTCCATCTGATAACTCTGGCGGTCGCCTTCGGCCGGTGCGGAGTCGGCCGCATCGCGAAACGGCCCGTAGTAACCCGATGCGTATTTGACGGCGTAGGCCAACAGGATCGTATCGGTGAAGCCTTGGGCGTCGAGCCCGTCGCGGATCGCGCCGATGCGCCCGTCCATCATGTCCGATGGCGCGACGACGTCGGCGCCGGCCTCGGCATGCGACAGCGCCGTGCGCACGAGCGGCTCGAGCGAGACGTCGTTGGCTACGCGGCCGTGCTCGATGAGGCCGCAGTGACCGTGATCGGTGTAGGCACACAGGCACACGTCGGTCATGACGATGAGGTCGTCGCCGAATGCGGCTTTCAGCCGTGCGGTCGCCTGCTGCACGGCGCCGTTCGGGTCCCAGGCAAGGGCGCCGTCAGGCGTCTTCTTCGCACCTTCCTCGGGGTGGCCGAACAGCAGCACGCTGCGAATGCCGAGCTTGAGCTCGTCCTCGACGGCCTCGAGCAGGTTCTCGATGCCGAGCTGCGAGAGTCCTGGCAGCGACGGGATTGGCTCGTCGCCCTTATCGGCCGGCAGCACGAAGCGCGGCACGATGAACTGCGCCGGGGTGATACGCGTCTCGGCGACGAGATCGCGCAGCGCCTGCGTGCGGCGCAGCCGCCGCGGCCGGGTGCGGCCGGGTGTCGAAATAGTCAGTGTGCGCATCGCATGGCCTCCATGAGCCCTTCGAGGCTCGGATACTCGGCTTGAGCCTCGACAGTCAGTCCCGCGGCGTGCGCGGCTGCGGTCGTCGAAGGCCCGATCGTAAAAATTTCGGCGCTGATGTCCATGTCTACCTGATTGATGAAACCCGTGACGGCTGACGGGCTCGCGAGCAGCACGTTATCCGCGCCGAGCGCCGAAAGTGTGTATTTCTTCGCAGCGGGTGGTGCGGCGACGGTGCGGTAGAGGTTCAGCCGCGTGCACGTCGCCCCGGCGGCTTGGAGCGCCTCGGGCAAGGTTGGCCCGGCGTTCTCGGCGACGGCGATGACGACGCGCGTGCCTGGCGCGACACGTTCGGCCAGCGATCGCGCCAGCGATGCGGCTGTGCCGGCCTCGCTCGTGAGATCGACTCGCCCGACGGTATCGTTCGCCGCAGCGGCTGTCGCTGCACCGACGACGGCGACGCGTATATCCGGGAGCAGTGCTGACTCGTGCAGCGTCGCAAATGCCTCGACACCGCGGCGCGATGTGAACACGAGCCAGTCGGCGTCGGCGAGCGCTTCGGCCAGCGCGGCACGCAGCTCGGGGCTGTCGATCGCCTCGGTGCGGATGCACGGTAACGCGATCGGTCGTGCGCCAACCGCGGCCAGGCGCTCGGCCCAAGCCTCGTTGTCCTCCTCGGCGCGCGTGAGTAGCACGGTTTGTCCTTCGAGCTCGGTCATCGGGCCGCAATCGTCTGCCAGACCGAGGCGGCAAGCGCCGCCGGGCTGTGGTCGTGTTGAATATCGCGCAGAAGCTGACCGTCGCGCTCGAGCATCATGACGAACTCGTAGCCGTGCTCGAGCGGTCTGCAGTATGCGCCGAACGCGAGATCGCAGCCGCCCTCGACGCGCTCGAGCACGTCGCGCTCGGCCATGACGCAGGCGCGGCTTGCGGGATCGTCGAGCGCCGCGAGTGCGGTGATGACGTCGCCGGCATCCCTACGGCATTGCAGCGCGAGCGCGCCCTGCGCGGGCGCGGGCACGAACACGCGCGGGTCGAGCCGCGTCACGTCGTACGCCTCGAGCTCGATCGTCGGCCCGTCGTCGCCGAGCAGCGACGTTGCGAGCCGCTCGAGCCCGGCAGCCGCGAGCAGGATTGCATCGTAGCCCTCCTCGAGCTTGCCGATGCGCGTCGGCACGTTGCCGCGCAGCGGCTTGAATTCCAGATCCGGTCGCAGGTGCTTGAGCCAGCTCTGTCGGCGCGCGGATGAAGTACCGACGACGGCGCCGGCCGCGAGTGGGATGCTGCCGCCATCGTGGCGCGAGACGCTGTGATTCGCGATGAGCATGTCAGCGGCGTCGTAGCGTTGCGGAATCGCCGCGACGACGAGACCCTCGGGCGAGTGCGTCGGCAAGTCTTTGCAGGAATGCACGGCGACGTCGATGCGTTTATCCAGCAGCGCCTGCTCGATCTCACGCACGAACACGCCCTGTGCGCCGATGCTGGCGAACGTCGGCGCGGTCGAATCATCGCCCGTCGTGCGGATGATCTCCAGCGTCGTCTCGTGACCGAGCTGCTCGAGCTCGGCCGCGACGGTCATTGATTGCGTGCGCGCAAGATGCGAGCCCCGCGTGCCTATCTTGAGTTTCATGCGCGTTTGCTCTGCGTATCGTTGAACCCTTGCTCGACGGCTTCGCGCAATTCGTCGGCGAACTCGGGATCGAGTCCGGACAAGAATGCCTCGAGCGAGCCTTCGGGTCCGCCGTGCAGCAGGCCGCGTAACCCTAAGCAGGGGATGTGTGCGAAGCGCCGTGCGAGCACTTCGGACCAAACCTCGATGGCTTCGCGCTCGGTTTGACCGAGCCCTTTGAGCTCTTTCTTGAGCAGTCGCTTGACGCCTTCTGCGGCTGTGCGTCGGTAGCGCTTTTGTAGTGCACCGAACAGCGGGCCGTAGATGCGCTCGGCGAAACGGTCGTGCAGTCGCGCAAGCGCGGCGTCCACGAGCTCGCGGGCCTGCGCCGCCTCGACGAGGCGCGCTGCGCGATTGTGCTCGGTGACTGCGACGATCTGATCCATTCCCAAGCGCGTGAGGCCGAGTTTCGCGCAGGCGTCGGGTTCGATGTCGGCGGGCACGGCCATATCGACGAGCAACAGCGGCTGACTCGACGGCACGCGCGTGGCCAGCCGCTCGAGCACAGGCTCGGTCAGTACGGGCTCGGCTGAGCCTGTCGCCGAGAGGATTGCCTCGACGGCGGGTGGGTCGGCGCGAAAGGCGTCGAGCGCCAGATGCTCAGCCGCGTAGGTTTCCGCAAGCGTCCGTGCTTTCTCGGGCGAGCGGTTCACGACGACAAAGTCGATCTTTGCCTTCGCAAGCGCGCGTGCCGTGCGCTCGGTCATTGGCGAAACACCGACGAGCGCGACCTTGCCGCCCGTGCGTGCAATTCGTTCGCGCAGGTAATCGGCCGCGATCTCCGCCAGGGACACACGACCCTGGCCGAGGCGCGTCTCGCCGCGGACCTCGGCTGCAATCTTCAGTGCTTCCTCGAACAAGAGCTCGAGTCGCGGTCCGCTCGAGCCTGCGTCGAGCGCATTCTCGTGAGCGCGGCGCACCTGGCCTGCGATCTCGGCCTCGCCGACAGCGGCCGAGTCGAGCCCGGCGGCGACGAGGAACAAGTGCTCGCACGCGCCTTCGCCCTGCCAGGCCTTGAGCTTGCGTTCAGCGACCCCGGGGGCGGGCCGGTCGTTCGTCAGCAGCGCATAGGCTTCGGGGCGCAGGTCGCGGGGCGAGTCGGGCCCGCGCGCGAAGATGAGCTCGACGCGGTTGCAGGTCGACAGATACGCGACCTCCGTGAGGCCGTTACGTGCTGCGAAGTCTGCGATCTTCGAGTCCGCTTCGTCTGTGGGCAGTGCGAAGCCTTCGAGCGCCTCGACGGCGCTCGAGCGCCATGAAAGACCGACGATGCCGAGATCATCGAACACGGACTACAACCCCTCGGGCGGGAATTCGGACGCTTAAGGTTAGGGATCAGGCGTCGGGTTTTGTCACGGGAGTGTCACCGTCGCCCGGTGAAATCAGGAAAACGCGCGCTCGGTCTCGATCTCGAGCCTCGCAAGCTCCGCGGCAATCGTCTCGGCCAGGTGTAGCTGCGAGGTCGCCCTGGCCTGGTTGTGCGCACTCGCCGACGCGAAGCGGTCCCGGTCCCAGCTAAAGTAGCATTCCTCCAGCGCGTCGGCGCAAAAACGCGCTGCGAGCTCGACGGTAATTCGCAGCGTCGCCGCCGGGAAGCCGCGCCACTCCGCTTCCGTGATGAAGAGCTTGGCTTCGCGTGCATAGCCGGCCAGTGCCGAGCGGTACAGCACGGTGTTCAGCGTCGCCGTAGCGCTATCCTCGCCGGCCGGGTTGCACCATGATCTGAGCGCATCGCCCAGCTCCAGCGCGAGCGGCATACGTGAGAGCGTGTCGAGATCGATCAGACAGATCGCCTTGCCGCTATCTGCTGCGAAGATGACGTTCGAGATCTTTGGATCGCCGTGCACCGTGCGGTCCGGGGACTGTGGTAGCGCTGGCAGGCTCGCCGCGAGCGACAAGATCGCCGATCCGAGCGGCTCGACTGTGCCGAAGCTTGCGTGCCCGGTGTGCTTGGCGAGCGCGTCGCGCAGT
>Ga0224512_10004329_pt1 | contig 12032 bp, 11 predicted proteins | sample SF_May12_sed_USG_4_FD_169103 | JGI IMG/M metagenome (GOLD analysis project Ga0224512, IMG submission 169103) | Sediment microbial communities from San Francisco Bay, California, United States - SF_May12_sed_USGS_13 | ecosystem: Environmental > Aquatic > Marine > Sediment | place: USA... | reverse complement strand
CGAGGCGGTGCTTTCCGTCGTGAGAGGAGCCCGGCAATCGACGACGTCGCGGGCGGAGGTGGCAAAACGGTAGCAGTGACGCCCCGTTTGTGCGCTACCGGCGGAAAAGGCACCGAGCGTCACTCCTCCGGGTCACGCCCGCCGAGCAGGCGCTCGAGTTCCGCCGGGGTGTCGGCGTCGGCCACGGCGAGGCGCGGTACCTCGACGCCGATCCAGGGCCCGACGTCGAGCGCAGCTCGAAACCGTCGTTCACCGCCCTCCACCAGAAGCCGCATTGCGCCGGCCCACTCCGCCGGCCACACGCCGACCGAGTACACCGGTTCGCCCTCGACGGTGGCGATCACCGCCGTCCGGAGGCGTTCGTTTCGGTCGAGTTCGTCACTCGCCGCCGTGAGGGCCGTCGCGGTGGACGGTGTGAGCTGGGGAACATCACACGGAACCACGAGGACGCGGCCCTCCCGGGCCCACCGCAGGATGGTGGCCAGAGCGGCCAGGGGACCCTCGCCGGGCCAACGATCGGGCACGGTGATCACGTTCAACCGTGGCCCGGCCGATCCCCCGATCGCGACAACCGGGTCGATGCCGGCGCCTCGAAGTGCGGTAACCGCCACCGCTCCCATGACCGTGCCCCCAACCTCGACCAGCGCTTTGTCGGTGCCGAAGCGACTGGAGCGACCGCCCAGCATCACCGCTCCGACCAGCCGGTCGGTCAAAGGCGGGACTCGACGGTTTCCCACGCCGGATCGAGCTGGCGAAGAAACACGGCGCAACGTTCGGCTTCGTCGTGCTCGCCGATCTCGGCGGCCATTCGACCGAGCCCGTACAGCGAGCGCAGGAATCCGCGATTCGATTCGTGTTCCCACCGAACGAGGCCGCTGCCGCGCCAACCGCTTTGGCGGAGTCGATCGAGGCCGCGGTGATAGCCGACCCGGTAGGCGGCGTAGGCCTCGATTCGATCGCGACCGAGATCACCCAGGGTGGCCCATCCGAACAGCGACGATGGATGAAGGGCGACGACGGCGGCGACACGTTCACGCCTCTCGTCGTGGGGGCGATCGAGAGCGGCACCGAGATCGTCGAGGACCGACGGCGGCTCCGGTGCCAGCACCGTCTCCGGCAACCCCCCGGGGGACAGATTCACGTTCGACATGTCATCAAGACTACTTACCCGGCAGCCGGTTCGAGCGAGCGCCGGGATGCCGCACGACGCCGGGCACCCGACGTTTGTCCAAGGTTTGACAGGTAGAGCGACGACTTCTTACATTGGGATCTCGCCGACCGGGCGCGCCCGGCCTCACATCGATCTGATACTCGGTGTCGAAGCAATACGTAGGTCAGGTATCAATTCGGCGAATGACGGGAATGGAATTACGATGACTGCTAAGTTGTCCGCGGCTGCCGGCAGTCGTATCAAGGGGAGGCAAGCATGACGTTGGTCGAGGAGAATCCTGCCGCGAGTGCTGCAGGAGAGGGCTACCGGACGGTGGCCGCTCGGGCCCGGAACTGGGCGAAGTCCGACCCCGACCACATCGCCCTCCGGGAGAAGGACTACGGCATCTGGCAGGAGCACACCTGGGCCGAGATCTGGGAGCTGATCGGGCTCGCCGCCCACGCCCTCCTGGAATTCGGCGTCGACGTCGGCGACCGGGTGTCCATCCACGCCGAGGACCGACCCGAGTGGGTAATTCTGGACCTGGCCACGGTGGCCGTGCGAGGCATAACCGTCGGTTTCTACCCGACCAATCCGACCGCCGAAGTCGAGTACCTCCTCAACGACTGCGGCTCGGTCGTGCACCTGGCCGAGGATCAGGAGCAGGCCGACAAGGTCTTCGAGATGGAACCGGCCCGGATCCCGAACGTCCGCCACATCGTCTACTGCGAACCCCGTGGCTTTTCCGCCTTCGACGACCCCCGCCTCGTCTTCTGGGAGAACTTTCTCGAAATCGGTCGCAAACACCGTGAGGCCAACCCGGGGGCGGTGGCCGCCCGCATGGCCGCGGCGGAGGCCGACGACGTGATGACGCTCGTCTACACGTCCGGCACCACCGGCCCACCCAAGGGTGCCATGTTGACGAACGAGAATGCCGACTTCGCGATGAAGAGGATCATCGAGGAAAAGGACGCGTACCCCGACGGTACAGCACCGAACAAATCGGACCAGATCCTCACCTACCTGCCGCTCTGCCACGTGGCCGAGCGCATCTTCTCGACCTGGACGATGCTGGCCGGCGGGCCAACGCTCAACTTTGCCGAGTCGATCGAGACGGTGCCCCAGAACCTGCGTGAGGTTCAACCGACCCTGTTCTTCGCCGTCCCCCGGATTTGGGAGCGGCTCCACGCCGGCGTGTTGATCCGCGGCGGCGACGCCAGCCGGTTCAAACGGGCCATCCTGAATCTGGGCCTCAAGGCAGCCAGCACCGTTGGCAGGGAGAAGGTGGCCAACGGTGGGAACCACACCACCAAGAGCCGGTTTCTGCACTGGCTGTTCTACCCGCTCGTCTTCCGGGCGCTCCAGGAACGCATCGGATTGCGCCACTGCCGCCGGGCAGCGAGCGGTGCGGCGCCGATCGCCCCCGAAGTGCTGGAGTTCTTCATGGGCATCGGCATCGACGTCTTCGAGCTCTACGGCATGACGGAGAACAGCGCCGTAGCCACCTGCAACTACCCGGGTCGCCTCAAGCTGGGCACGGTCGGCGAGCCCTATTCCGGAACCGGCCTCCGGATCGACGAGCAAACCGGGGAGGTCCAGTCGAACCACCCGGGTGTGTTCAAGGGATACTGGAACAAACCGGAGCAGACAGCGGAGACCTTCACGAAGGACGGCTGGCTGAAGACCGGCGATGTCGCCGAGTGGGTCGACGGTACCCATGTGAAGATCGTCGACCGGATGAAGGACATCATCATCACGTCCGGCGGCAAGAACATCTCACCCTCCGAGATCGAGAACAGCCTCAAGGCCTCGCCCATGATCAAGGAGGCCATGGTCATCGGTGACGGCCGGAAATACCTGACGGCGCTGGTCGGCATCGAACTCGAAACCGTCGGCGATTGGGCATTGCGCAAGAACATCCCCTATACCACCTACCGGGATCTCACCGAGCGTCCCGAGGTCATGGAGCTGATACAGGGGATCGTTGACAAGACGAACGAGAAGTTCGCCCGGGTGGAGCAGATCAAGTACTTCCGCATGATCCCCAAGGAACTGGATCACGAGGACGGCGAGCTGACCGCCACCCAGAAGCTGAAGCGTTCGGCGATGCTCGACGCGTTCAACGAACTCGTGGAATCAATGTACTGATGTGCTCGACGAGCACTGGATTATGAGCACAGCTGTGATGGGCACGGTACTGATGGAGGTAGGCACATCGTGGACGTAACGACGTTCATTCAAACCCTGGTCAAGGCCGTCGCCCTCGGAGCGGTGTACGTGATGATGGGCCTCGGCTTCGTCATCATCTTCAAGGGCACGCAGGTGTTGAACTTCGCCGCCAGTGCGCTTTCGATGGCCGGAGCCATGTTCATGTCCATTCTCATCTCGGACCGAGGCCTCCCCTTCCTCCCGTTCGGGAATCCGATCGCAGGACCCGAGGGGGAGACACCGTCGATCGGGGTCTGGCTGGGCAATCTGATCTTCACGCTGATCATCGCGGCCATACTCGGGTTGGTGGTCGAGCGACTCACCATTCGGCCGATGATCGGCCAACCTCTGTTCGCCATGGCAGTCATCACACTCGGTATCGAGTTCGCCATCCGGCCGTTCAACATCGACGCGACCGCGCTCGAGGGCCGCAGCCTCGGTGTGCCGTGGGGAGCGGAGGCCTGGACGTGGGCCGACGCGCTGATTCCGAAGTCCTACGTCGCCGCCACCATCATGGCGTTGATCGCCGGTGCGGTCGTGTTCTTCTTCTACCGGTCGCGCTTCGGCGTGGCCATGCGGGCCGTCGCCTTCGACCAGGAGGCTGCCATGGCCCAGGGCATCAACGTCGGTCGGGTGTTCGCCATCGCCTGGGCCCTCGGTGTGGCGCTGGCCGCACTGGCCGGCATCGCATACGGCATGGCCCCCTTCCCCCCGGGCGGGTCGGTCAGCCAGGAAATCCACCCGGTTCTGGCCTTCCGGGTGCTTCCCGTCATCGTGCTGGGAGGACTCGACTCGGTCATCGGCGTCATCTACGGGGGCGTGATGATCGCGTTGGCGGAGGTGTTCGCCGGTCAGTATCTGTCCCAGTACAACAGCGTTCTCGGATCCGGCTACTCGACCATCGTGCCCTACCTGGTCATGTTGATCGTCCTCGTGGTCAGACCCTACGGCTTGTTCGGTACCCCTGAGATCCGGAGGGTGTGACGCACATGTATCGACGACCTTTGCTTCGCACCGCCTACGAGCAGGATGCGGCCATCCTTCCGACGTATTTCCAGAAGGTGGCGATGGCGTTGCTGATACTCGCAACGATCCTCGCTGCGCTGGGAGCGCCTGTCCTGTCGGCCATTCCCAGCTGGTTCCTCGGTGCAACGTGGCTCAATCCGGTCACCAACATGATCACACTCGGCATCGCCGCACTCGGCTTTACCATCCTGGTCGGCGTGACCGGACAGGTTTCGATCGGCCATGCGTTCTTCATGGGCGTCGGGGCCTACTTCGCCGTGGCGCTCGGCGGCAGCGGCGACGGCATCCGGGAGTGTGTGCCGTTTCACGACAACATCGGCCTGGTCGACCAGGCCGGGGTGTGCGGGCTCGGCTTGCCGATGTGGATCTGGTTGCCGGCCGCTGGAGTATCCGCTGCGCTCGTCGGGATGCTGGTTTCTCCGGCCGCCGTCCGAGTCCGTGGCCTGTACCTCGCCATCGCCACCATTGGCCTGGTCTTCATCGGCCTCCATCTGGGTCGTATGCTCCCGGAGTATGCCGGCGACTTCGAATCCGGGCGCACGTGGCCGGAGCTGCAGATCCGGTTCTGGAAGGAGGAGAACCCGATCATCGACATGGCGTCCGACGGCACGTGGTTCGGCCTAATCCATCTCTCGGAGGAGCAGAAGCAGTTCTTCTTCCTGATCGCTCTGTTCATCCTGTTCGCCATTGCTGCGAAGAACATCATTCGGAGCCGCACCGGGCGGGCGTTGCAGGCCATCCGCGACCGGGACATTGCCGCCGAGGTCATGGGTGTCCCCGAACAGAAGTACAAGCGGATCGGCTTCGCCATCAGCTCGTTCTACGCCGGTATCGGCGGCGCCCTTTTCGCCTCCTACAACGGACGGGTCGCTCCCGTTCAGTGGTCGCTGTTCCTCTCCGTCGACTTCATCGCCATCCTGCTGATCGGCGGGGCCGGTACGATCGCCGGTACCATCCTGGGGACGATCTTCGTGGAGTTGACGCCGGAGGTGGTCAAACGGTTCACGGAGTGGCTCGGCGATCAGGTGGCCGGTGAAGGCATTGTCGCTGCGCTCGCCAACGTGATGTTGACCGAGGGTTCCGGGGACTTCGGTCCGATTTCGCTCACGCCGGCGTCGCCGGGTTGGCCGATGAGTGTCTTCCTCTGGAACTTCGTGATCTTCGGTGTGTTGATAGTCGTATTCATGATCTTTGAGCCGCTCGGCTTGTTCGGAATCTGGATTCGGATTCGGAACTACTGGAAGGGGTGGCCCTTCAGTTACTGATTGCTGACATATCGGTTCCGAAAGGCGCGAGCGACAGAGCCGGAACCGAGTGACCTGGTATACCAATCAATCTCTGAGGAAACGAGGGTGTCCACAACGGACCTCTCCATATCCCGGAAGGGGAGAAGCAAAGCAATGAAAAAGATCCGCTACTTATTGACGATCTTCCTGGTCTTCGCCGTGATCGCCGCCTCCTGTGGAGGTGACGGCGACGACGAAGCCACCGAAGAAGACACCTCAACCGAGGAAACGACGGAGGACACCGCCGCCGATGACACAACCGAGGACACGGCTGCCGATGAAGGCGAAGCCATGGACGAGGGCGGCGAGGTCGTCACCGACTTCGGCGTCGATCCCGAGAACAAGGTGATCAACGTCGGCCTCAACGCCGACCTGTCCGGTCCGTTCGCCGCTCTGGTGTCCGAAATCGTTGCCGGCCAGGAAGTCTACTGGGAGGTGTTCAACGAGGCCGGTGGCTATCAGGGTTGGACGGTCGAGACGCAGGTGATCGACAGTGGCTACCAAACCGACATCGGTATCCAGAACTACGAGACGTTCGCCCAGGAGTCCGAAGACGGTGTCCTGATGATCACCGAGAACACCGGTTCTCCGATCACGTCCGCCATCGCCGCGCAGGCCGCCGAGGACAACGTCCTCGTCATCCCCCTCAGCTGGGCTTCGCTGTGGCCGGACCCCGAGTTCGGTGCGGCGATTCTGGAGAAGCAGACGACCTACTGCATCGAGTCGATGAACGGTGTCGAGTGGCTCAAGGGCTACGTTGAAGATCAGGGTCTCGAGCCCTCGTTGGCCATTCTCACCCGTCCCGGCGAGTACGGCGAGGACGGCGCGGCAGGTGCGAAGATCGCAGCCGAGGAGCTGGGTATCCCCATCGCCTATGACGGCACCAGCGCCGTCGCCGGCGACGACCGTACCGGCGTGATCGCCGAGCTGGTCGGTTCCGGTGCCACGATGGTGTGGACCACCCTCACCCCCGGCGAGCTGCTCGACATCTTCGGTAACGCCGTCTCGCAGGGCTTCGATGGATTCTGGTCCGGCAACGGGCCGTCGTTCAGCTACCCGGTCCACATGCCGAGTGACTTCGCGGACGAATTCGATCAGTACTACTTCCAGTCCGGTTACGCCGCTGCCTGGGGCACTGAAGGAATCCCGGAATACGACCGTCTGGTCGCCGAGATGACCGCCCGTCGTCCCGACCTCAACATCTCCGACCAGTACGCCACCGGTTGGATCGAGGGCATCATGGCCGAGACACTGATCAAGGCCGCGATCGATGAAGGCGATCTGACCCGAGCCAACATGGTCGAGCTGGCCACATCAGGTCTCGAGGTCGACTTCGGTGGAATCTCGGCCGCCCAGTCGTGGCCGAACGATTACAACGAAGCCGTCGTCCGTTCCAGCTGGATCTATGACGTCAGCGTTCCTGACTTCAACCTGATCCCGCTTGGTGACTACACACCCGAGGAACCAGGCGGTACCGGCTTGGTCGCCATTGAGCAGGACTACGTCGGGTCGGTTGCCGCCGATTACCAGTTCGACGGTCCCTGCATCACCCCCAGCGGCTGATCGGTTGTTTCACTAGGTAGGTGTTTGGGGGCCGCTCGACTCGAATCGAGATCGAGCGGCCCCCGCCACATTCCCCACGTTGAGGAGATGCAGTGCTCGAAGTCGCCAACCTTGAGGTTGTCTACAACGAAGTGATCCTGGTCCTGCGGGGCCTTTCGATCGAGGTTCCCGACGGCGAGATCGTGGCCCTACTCGGCTCCAATGGGGCCGGTAAGACGACGACCTCGCGGGCAATAACCGGACTGCTTCCGGTCCACGAGGGAGAGGTGACAAAGGGCTCCATCACTTGGAACGGCACCGACATCACCCACTCCCAACCATCGAACATCGTGAAGGGCGGCATCGCCCAGGTCATGGAGGGCCGGCGCATCTTCGCTGAGCTGACCGTCGACGAGAACCTGGCCACCGGGGCGTTCACCAACCGCGCCAACGAGAAGGCCAACTACGACCGCATCATGGGCCTGTTCCCGGTGCTGAAGGATCGCCACAATCAGACGGCCGGCTACCTCTCCGGCGGCGAACAGCAGATGTTGGCCATCGGTCGTGCCCTGATGGCCGAGCCGAAACTCCTGATTCTCGACGAGCCCTCGCTTGGTCTCGCCCCACTTCTGGTAGAGCAGGTTCGCGACGTGATCGTCGACATCAACTCCCAGGGCACCAGCGTGCTCCTCATCGAGCAGAACGCTGCGATGGCGCTGTCGATCGCCAACTCCGGCTACATCATGGAAACCGGCAAGATCGTGATGGACGGTGACGCCGAGAAGCTGCGCAACGACGAGGACGTCCAGGAGTTCTACCTCGGCCTCCACGAGCACGAGGGCGAACGTAAGAGCTTCAAGGACGTCAAGCACTACAAGCGAAGGAAGCGGTGGCTCTCATGACCGTCGGAACGCCGGAGCCGTTCCTTACCGAGTTTCGCCTGACGGCGAAACATCGTCCGCTTCCGTCTTTCCCGTGGGATCGGAAGGTAAGCCAATGACGAAGATCCTCGAAGTCGACAACATCACGCTCCGCTTCGGTGGCGTGACCGCCATCAACAACGTGTCGTTTCACGTCAACGAGGGCGAGCTGTTCTCGATCATCGGCCCCAACGGGGCAGGCAAGACCTCGATCTTCAACACGCTCTCCCAGGTCTATTCGCCGCAGGACGGCGACATCCGATGGCTCGGCGAGTCCATCATGGGTATACGTCCCGACAAGATCGCCGAACGCGGCATCTCGCGGACTTTCCAGAACATCGAGTTGTTCCCGCAGATGACGGTCCTCGACAATCTCCTGCTCGGACGCCACATCCGCATGAAAACCTCCTGGCTTGCCGGGGCCCTGTGGCTCGGGCCGGCCAAGAAGGAGGAAATGAAGAACCGGCGTCAGGTCGAGGACATCGTCGACTTCCTCGAGATCGAATCCTGGCGCAAGCATCCGGTCGCGCTCCTCCCCTACGGCATCCAGAAACGGGTCGAGCTGGGCCGGGCCCTGGCCATGGATCCGAAGCTCCTGCTGCTCGACGAGCCGGTCGCCGGTATGAACCAGGAGGAGACCGAGGACATGGCCCGGTTCATCCTCGACATCCGCCGCGAACTGGGTATCTCCATGATCATGGTCGAGCACGACATGGGCCTCGTCATGGACATCGCCGATCGCATCATGGTGCTCGATTTCGGTCAGAAGATCGCCGAAGGTCTCCCCAACGAGATCCAGCAGAACCCGGACGTGATCGCCGCCTATCTCGGTGGTGAGATCAGCGGCGTACCCGAAACCAACTGATCCAGAGACCATCCGGGGTTTCTGTGCGCCCCACGCCCCGACCCCTGGGCGACAGCCGCACAGGTCGCCAACTCACTGATTCTGCGCCCCACGCCCGGATTCCCGGGCCGTGGGCGCACAAGTCGACGTCAGCGGCGTTCGAACTCGGTGATCTCCTCGACGCGGCCAAGGTCGGTCTCATTGGCGAACTGTTCGGCCAGATCCTCATCGAGTTCTTCGATCTGATCCGACGTCGGACCCTCCACCGGTCGGGGTGTTCGACCCGTCTGCAGGAACGAAGAGCTGGCCTCGTAGGCCAGCTCCGCCAGCTCCCGGCCGCGGGTGAAATCGTCGAATCGCAGAACCGGGCTGCTGCCGGCCGGCATCCGGTGGACGACGCAGTGGTCCGGAATCCGGCGCATGTCGTCGGCGAACCGGTAGCGGCGAGCGGTCCAATAGGCCCGCATCGCACTGTCGAACGGCCGCTGGACCTCGTTCGGCCGCTGGTCGAGATGACCGACATGGAGGACATAGAGTTCGGTTGCGCCGAGCGCAACGGCCTGGTGGACGTGGATCTCCCGCAGCACTCCCCCATCGATGAGGTTGCGACCGGCGAAGGAGCGAGCGGGGTAGACGGCCGGTAGGGCGGCCGAAGCCAGCAGCGCAGGCACGATCCGTCCCTGGTCGAACCAGACCTCTTCGGCGGTGTCCACGTCGGTCGCGACACACGAAAATGGAATCCGGAGCTGCTTGAAGGTCTTGGCGGTCAATTCCTCGTCGAGCAGCTGTTCCAGCCGGGATTGGCTGTGGATCGACTCACCACGCCTGGCCATCTGTACCGTCGGGTGGACGAATCGGGACGACGGCATCAGATCCGGATCACCGTCGGCAATCCGCCCCCAGATCCGGTCGAGCCGTTCAACCCCTCGTTGGTCCGGCTCGGCGGCAAAAGCCGCTCCGTTGATGGCGCCGACGGAGCAGCCGACGATCAGATCGGGCACGACGTCGGCTTCGGCCAGCGCCCGCAACATGCCGACTTGAACCGCCCCGAGGTTACCTCCTCCGGACAGCACGAACGCCACGGTGCGGCGGCCCAACGCTCGGCGGGCGAACCGCCGAGCACGGTCGATGAAGCCGCGATCGTCGGTACCCGGCTGGGACACACTCATCGGGTCATGGACACCGCACCATGCGAAGCGTGTCGGTGGCGCCGATGGTGGCCGAGCTTCCGCCCAGTACGGCCACGACGTCGCCGGTGCGAAGATGGCCCAGGGACTTGGCCAGCTCCAAGACCTTGTGAACGGTTGTGACGTTGTCGTCGATGCGGTCGATCTTGATCGGTGTTGCCCCCCAGCTCATGGTGAGCTGGCGAATGGTTCGTTCCTCGGGGCTGAAACCCAGAATCGGGGCCTCGGGCCGGAAACGGGCAATGGCGCGGACGGTGAAGCCCGATCGCGAGATGCAGACGATGGCTTTGGCGTTGATCTCCCGGGCGGCCTGCCAGGTGGCCATCGTCATGGTGTCGGTGACCGCCGAATCGGTGCCCTGGCGCTCGACGAGATGCTCGCGCTGGAGATCCTTGCCCCAGCGGTCGTAGTTGAACTCCTGATCGGCATGGAGGGCTATGCGGGCCATGGTGGCGACCACATGGGCCGGGTCCTGGCCGATGGCCGTCTCGGCCGAGAGCATCACGGCGCTGGTGCCATCGAACACGGCGTTGGCGACGTCGGACGCCTCGGCCCGGGTGGGAGCCGGCGCCGTGATCATCGACTCGAGCATCTGCGTGGCGGTGATGGCCGGGCGGCCGAGCGCGATACACCGGCTGATGATCTGCTTCTGGAGGTGCGGCAGGTCCTCGATGCTGCACTCGGTGCCGAGATCACCGCGGGCGACCATGATGGCGCCCGACTCGGTGATGATGCCGTCGAGGTTCTCGACGGCCGCCCGGGTCTCGATCTTGGCCACGACGAGCGGGCCTCGGGGTGTGGGCTCCAGGCCGACCCGACGAACATCGTGGGCCGAGCGAACGAACGACAGCGCGACCATGTCGACATCGTTCTCCACCATGGCGTCGAGAAGGCGAAGGTCATTCGCGGTCGGAGTGGTGAGCTTCAACCGATCCGACGGGATGTGCAGGCCGGGGCGGCCCTGTACCGTGCCGCCGAACATCACCCGGGCCTTGAGCGCCGAGTCGAGGTGTTCGACGACGTCGAGCACGATCGTGCCGTCGCCGATGGCCAGACGGTCGCCGGTGTGCACATCGGAAAGCAGGCTCTCGTAGCCGACCATGAACCGGTCCTGCTGCGACGGACCGTTGCCCGGTTCGAGCAGGATTTCGTCATTGATGGCAAGGCGGATCGGCTCTTCGAACATGCCGAGCCTGACCTTGGGGCCGGGGAGGTCGGCCATGACGCCAAGCGGCCGGCCGACGGAATCGGCGATCTCCCGCAGCTGGTGGAGACGCGTGATGTGATCCTCGATGTCGCCGTGGGAGAGATTGAGACGGGCCACGTCCATACCGGCCTCGATCATGGACTTGAGGGTGGTCGAGTCCGAGCAGGCCGGACCGATCGTTGCGATGATCTTGGTACGTCGTTTCACGGCACCAATGCTACCGGACGGGCGGTTGCGCCCTACGGAACAGATGCACTGCAGGCGCGTAAACCGCAGTGGATGCGTTCGATCAGTTTGCGCTGGCCAGGAGACGTTGGCGTATCCGGAGGTAGTCCTCGCCGTTGTCGGGATCCTGGGCGATCAACTCATCGAGCACGGCAACGGCCCGAAACGGCCGACCGGCGGCGATGAGGGTGTGGGCCAGCTGCCGCCGCTCGCCGGCACCTGCGGTCGGTAAACCAAGTCGTAGCTCGAGAACGGCGACAAGCCGGCTCACGTCTCCGGTGCGACGATAGGCCACGTCGAGGTTGTTCAGAATCCGCTCGGCGATCTCGACCGTGGTCGCCGGGCGGACCATGGAGGGATGGAAGGCCTCACCGGGTCGCATTCGGGCAAGCAGGCTCCGACAGCCGGCCAGATCAAGCGGTGCACCACCGAGAAAC
>Ga0224512_10004328_pt1 | contig 12034 bp, 14 predicted proteins | sample SF_May12_sed_USG_4_FD_169103 | JGI IMG/M metagenome (GOLD analysis project Ga0224512, IMG submission 169103) | Sediment microbial communities from San Francisco Bay, California, United States - SF_May12_sed_USGS_13 | ecosystem: Environmental > Aquatic > Marine > Sediment | place: USA... | reverse complement strand
CGTAGAACGTTCGGGACACCTGCGCGCCGCCGAAGGAGCGGTTGGCGAGCAGTCCTCCGTATTCGCGGGCGAACGGAACGCCCTGCGCGGTGCACTGGTCGATGATGTCAACGGACACCTGCGCCAGGCGATAGACGTTCGACTCACGAGAGCGATAGTCGCCGCCTTTGACGGTGTCGTAGAACAGCCGGAAAACGCTGTCGCCGTCGTTGGGATAGTTCTTCGCGGCGTTGATGCCGCCTTGAGCCGCGATCGAGTGGGCCCGCCGCGGAGAGTCGTGGAACGTGAACGTCTTCACGTTGTATCCAAGTTCGGCCAGCGTTGCGGAAGCCGACGCGCCGGCGAGGCCGGTACCGACCACAATGATCGTGAACTTGCGCTTGTTGGCGGGGTTGACGAGCCGGATGTCGAACTTGTGGTTTTCCCATCGGTCCTCGATTGGGCCCCCGGGCGCTTTGGCATCGAGCGTTGCGGTCACAGTGGTCATTCGTTCCTACCTCACTCAGTGGATGATTCCGGTAGCGACGCCGACCGGGACAGCCAGGAAGCCGCCCACGATGACGACCATAAGTGAGATCGAGAACGTGCGGCGGAACTTGTTGAAGCGCGGCGAGTAGATCCCGAGGCTCTGAAACAGCGACCAGGCGCCGTGGTAGATGTGGAAACCGAGCGCGAGCTGCGCAACGACGTAGAGAATCCAGACCGGCCAGCGCTGGAGGCTGAGGAGCAGATTGTTGTAGACATCTCCCCGGGCGAAGTCAGGATTGGCGAAGCTGAGCCCCAAGGTCAGATCGGCGAGGTGCCATACCAGGAAGAGCAGGACGATGGTTCCGCTCCACCGCATGGTGCGGCTGGCGTAGTCGGCTGCGAGATAGTCGCGGGGCGATTGGTACTTGACGTCCCGCGCCTTGAGGTTTCGGTAGCCGAGGTAATACGCCGAATGGATGTGGATCGCAAAGGCAGCGATGATCGGCGCCCGGAGGAACACCCAGAGGAGAAGTGTCCGCGGGAAGAGCGGTTCGCCGATGTCGCGCAGTCCCTCGCCGTAGTCGTTGATCTGTTCCACGCCTTCGAACATGTGCAGGTTGCCGGCCATGTGCGCAACCACGAACCCGAGCAACAGGATCCCAGTGATCGCCATTGCGTACTTCTTGCCCACATCCGTCTGATACAGCTCGACGATCCAAGGACGGTTCCGCTTCCCCCGCTCGATAGTCGTTGCCACCGCTTTCCCTCTCCGCAGTCTCTGTCAGGAAGCCATTATGGCGCGCGTTCGAGCGCGGCTGATGTCCCTTGCTATTCCTTGGTCCTTGTGGACCACGCGATTCGCGCCCCCGTCGTGTCAGGGTTGGGTGCACCGCGCCACGGCGACCGGACAGCCGCGGTCGCAGTCCGATGGCATCGAGCGCCTCACGAGGCGTGAAGCAAGGTCACGCGATGCTGATCGCGGACAACGCGATTCGCGCCAGTCGTCTCAGGGTTGGTCAGCCGCCCCACGGTGATCTGACCGCCGGGGCCGCGATCGGACGGCAACGGGCGCAGCGAGATCACACGATTCTTCGATCACTGGCCCATCTCGTCAGTTCGTGGCGATTCGAAAGTTGCAGCTTGCGAAGCACTGATGAGACATGGGTTTCGACGGTCTTGATCGATATGTCGAGCTTGCGGGCCACTTGTTTGTACGCAAAGCCGCGAGCGATGAGGCGGAGCACCTCTTTCTCGCGGTTCGTGAGCTGGTCCAGCTCCGGATCGAGCGGTGCCTGTACGGTTCCGGCGAAGGCGTCGAGCACGAATCCGGCGAGACGCGGCGAGAACACGGCGTCGCCGTCGTGGATACGTTTGATCGCTGTTCCCAGTTCGCCGGCGGCGATGGACTTGGTGATGTAGCCGCGTGCGCCGGCCCGGATCATGGCGATGACATCGTCGGGAGCGTCCGATACCGAGAGCGCCAGGAACTTCACTTCGGGCGTACGCTCCATCACGTTGCTGATCACCGCGTGACCGCCCCCGCCTGGCATGTGGACATCGACGAGGACGACGTCGGGCTGCGTGTCCAAGATGTCGGAGATCGCATCGTCGACGTCGGAGGATTGCCCGACAACGTCGAAATCGTCGCCGAGCTCGGCCCGGACTCCACTGAGGAACAGGGCGTGGTCATCGACCAAAAAGACTGAGATGCTCATCGGACACTCCTTGCGATCCTGAGGTGAACTTCGGTTCCCTCCCCTGGCTCTGAGTCGATATCGGCAGATCCACCATGTCTAGCCATTCTGGCCACGATGGAGTCGCTGATGCCGTGACGGTCGTCGTTCACCGCGGCGGTGTCGAATCCGATGCCCTGGTCGGTGACGAACACCTCGACCTCACCGGTGTCGACCTCGGCGAAGACCGAGAGTATCCGGGCACCGGAATGTTTTGCCGCGTTGACCATCGCCTCGCGGGCGGCTTTCACGACCGCATCCACTCCCGGGTCGAGATCACAATCGCCAACGGTCACCACATCGACCGCGATCTGATGGTCCCGTTCCACCGACGCCGCCGCGCTCTCGATGGCCTTGGCGAATGAACCGCCGTTGTCGCCGTTGTACCCGAAGAGCCACGACCGTAGTTCCCGCTCCTGGATCCGGGCCAGGATGGCCTGCTCCTCGGGATTCTTCGATCGCTGGATGAGCGCGAGCGTCTGGAGAACTGAGTCGTGAAGATGTGCAGCGAGATCTTCGCGCTCTTCAGACCTGATCCGCTCACGGCGCTCCTCGCGGAGATCGGACCACAGGCGGTACATCCATGGACCCAGGACGAGCATGAGGCCGCCGCCGGTCACGAGTGCGGCGAGCAGGACTGCGCCTACCGAGCGCAACGTGTCGGTGGCCGTGAACAGGATCGTGAGACCGACCAGGATCAGGAACCCGCCGGCACCCGCACGGAGCCCCAGCTCACGGCGGCTCTTCTCAGTCCATTCACCGCGCAGGAGGGCATTCGTCCAGCGGGTGCGCTGCACCCGGTCGCTGCGGGCCCACAGCGTCGCCAGTCCGAACGCCGTGAGCGTGACCGCACCGCTCGAAGCGCCCAGCCACAGAACGGTGTGCGACAGCGCGAGGAGCACGCCGCCGAAGGCCAACCCGGCGCCGATGGTGCGATGCCGCTCGATCGGAGAAGCCGGCACGATTGGGTCGGACGGCACGCTCCGCGCATCGACCACGCTCGACGACGTCATCGCCCATCCGATCAGATAGAACAGTCCGCCGAGCCCGCTGACGGCGAGCAGCGCAACGAAGGCAGCGCGCACATAGGCAGCGTCGATACCGACCGCATCTGCCATGCCGGAAGCGAGGCCGGCAACGACGCGATCGTCGCGACGCCGGTACACCCCGAAGTTGGGGGGACCGGCGGAACTGAGCTGGCCGCTGGCGGGTGTTGCCATTGTGTCTCCTGAAGACCGGTTTCATGATCTCACCGTCGCGGGCGGCGGGACAACCGGTGATGGCCCTGAGTGGCTGCTGTCTCCTCAGGGTCAGTCCGGGGTGATCCCCGATACCTCACAGTCAGGTGCTACGCGACCATGCTTGACGGGTAACACGACCGCCACCCTCTTGTACTGGAAGGATCAGCGTGGAGGCGCTTCGCAGAGACACCGGATCGGGACTCATTGCCGGCGTGGCCGCCGGGATTGCTCGACGCATGGATCTGGGGCCATGGCTCGTTCGATTCGCGTTCATCTTCGCGACGATCTTCGGCGGCGTCGGAGCAGTCCTCTACATCGCCGCGTGGCTGCTCATACCGGCCGACGGCGAGGACCAGTCGATCGTCGAGAACTGGCTCTCGGGCAACGACGACCGCAATTCTTGGGCGGGAGCCGCACTGATCGGCATCGCCATCCTGATTCTCATTGCCAGTATCAACGCCGTCGACGGTGCCGTTGCGGTCGCGGCGGCATTGTTCGTGGTCGGGGTTCTGCTCTACCGCGGCACGTTCGATCAACGGCTGGAACGACACCCGGGCGGAGCAGACACGACAGCCGCCGAACCGGCGCCGGCTGCACACCCGGCGAGCAAGCCGATGGCTGCCACGACTTTCACTGGCCAGGATGCGGCCATCCCGGCATCCGACGACGATGCACGTGCGCCGGCCCCGCCACCACCGTCCGAACTCCCGGCAATGTCTCCGGCGGCGCCAATGCCGGCACCGCGTCGGCGCGAGCGATCCCGGCTCGGCCCTGCAACTATCGCCCTCGTCCTGATTGTGCTCGGCGCCGTCGGGATGGTCGACACCATCGGTGGCGTGGCCGTCTCGGCCACCCACTATCTTGGCGCAGCGGTCATCGTCGTCGGGCTGGGCTTGCTGGTGGGCAGCTTTTGGGGGAGGTCCAGGCTCCTGATTCTGCTGGGCATAGTGATGTTCACGATCTTGCAGGTTGGAGCGTGGTTCGACGTTCCCCTGACGGGCGGCTTCGGTGACCCGCGTTTTCATCCGACGTCCGTCGCCACCGTACGGCCTGAGTACCGGCTCATCGCCGGCGACATGCGTGTCGATCTGAGCGACATTGCCGGTCTCGCCGACGCCGGGGAGCCGGTCGCCGTCGACATCAGCCTCGGTGCCGGCTCACTCCGCGTTGAGGTTCCGCACGACGTCCCGATCAGCGTTGACGCCCGCGTCGTCGTCGGGGAGATGCGAGTCGGCAACCGGATTGACGCGGGAACCGATCTCACCTACACGGTCCACGAGCGCCCTGAGGACGGTGCTGTTCCGCTCGAGGTGACGATCGCCGTCGGTGCCGGCGAACTCGAGATCGTCCGCTCCGAAGGAGGGAACTGACATGCGGCGGCATCGGTTCGATCCGGTCTCAGCGATTGCCGGAGTCGTGTTCATCGCTGCCGGCGTCAGCGCCGTCGTCGGTGGTGGCGAGTGGGCCTTTCTTCGGGGCGGCCGGTTGTGGGCCCTTCTGTTGTTCCTCGGCGGGATCGCAGTGCTCACGACCACGTTCCGGCGGGACCGTCCCGTGCCGACTTCCGTCGCGGGCGCTGGTGGGGGTGAAACTGCCGCCGATGCAGCCGACGAGGCCGCAACTGGCCCCATCACGGATGCCGAGGCTGCGATCGAAGAGCTTGCAGCCTGGGTGCGCGCAGAATCCGAGGCGGAGAATGCAGTAAACCTCGATGAGCCGCCAAACGACGAAGATGTGTAGGGGCGGAGGCGTGACGTTCACGCCGGTTCCCCGAACCCGCGACGCACGGGGGCGGCCGTGGACTGGCTGACGAGTATTGACGGTTGGATGCTCTACGCCGCCGTCGGTCTTCTCGTATTCGGCGAATCCGCCGCCTTCCTTGGGCTGATCGTGCCTGGGGAATTTGCCATGCTCGCGGCCGGCGCCGCCGCTGCGGTTGGCACCGGAGCCCTGGGCCCATTGCTCGCAGTGGCCATCGTCGGCGCCATCCTCGGATCGCTCGCCGGCTACGCACTTGGTGTGCGATGGGGTAGCGATGTGCTGCGCTGGCGGGCCGTGGAACGGAGGTTGGGCTCGTCGGCGCCGTGGGTCATGGAGCATCTCAGCCATCGAGGCGAGCTCGTCGTCATGCTGTCACGCTTCAATGCGGTGACTCGCGCGCTCGTACCGGCCCTGGCCGGAACCGCAGGAATGCCGCTGCGCGGCTTCGTGGCCGCGTCGTCGGTCGGAGGTGTGGTCTGGGCAACAGCGTTCCTGGTTGGAGGGTTCGTCGCAGGCTCGTCGTGGAAGGCGATCTCGGCTGGTTCTGTGATCGTTTCGATCATCGTGGTGGTGCTGGTCGCCGGCGCGGCGTACGCCTTGCGACGGCACGGACGAGCCAAACCAGCGACCGAGCCGACGCCGGTCGGCGTCGGACTCGGCTCCTAACCAGAAATCTCCGCACCATCGTGTGTGAATGTGAACCTGCAGGTGGGCTCGCGCTCTGCGCGCGTCCGCGAGCGCAGAATGTCATATCTTCTCTTGACACGGCACGCCGCTGGCGCAAGACTTACGTCTGTGTAATTACACGAGCGTCAGGAGGGCTCGTGCATAGGAAACTGATCGAGGCGTTGGCGGTGGATGATCTGGGCTGGCAGGACTATGCCAATTGCCGGGGTGCTGATGCCGACTTGTTCTTCCCCGAGCGAGGAGCCTCGACTCGCAAAGCCAAGGCGATATGCGCTGCCTGCCAGGTGCGGGTGGAGTGTCTCGAGTTCGCCGTGACGAACAGCGAGAAGTTTGGGATTTGGGGTGGTTTATCCGAGCGTGAACGTCGGAAGATCCGCAAGCAACGGGCAATCGAGGCCCGTCGCGCCGCAGTCGGGTGACCCGCGGGTTATCCAACGCAGATAGATCCCTGCTCGACAAGCAACCAACCGGCCGTCTGGACTCACCTGAGACCAGGCGGCCGTGTCATTACGTGATTCACGGGACGGGGACCGCACCTCCCAGGCCGGTAGGTACAAGGCTATGGAGAAGGCCGCGCCGGCCCAACTATCATCGTGGCCATTCGAAACTCAGAAGGTGAAGTGTGGAGATCTTTGTTGCCGTCGTGATCGTGGTGGTCATCCTCGTGGGGTTTTCCGTCTTCGCGGGCCGGCGCCGGCGGGAATTGCAGGCGAAGGTGCAGGTGGATCTCACCGGCGACCGAGCGGTCACAGACTTCGTCGCGCCGCGTCCCGTCGTGAAGGAGTTCCACGTACGCGGAACCGAGGCTTTGGTTACCTTTGCGGTCCCGGTTCCCGAGGGCGAGAAGGATGACGTGCTCGCCGATCTCCTGCTCACAGAGGCCGTCGAGGTCACGAGGGAGAAGAGCCACTCGCTCCCAATCGACCAGGTCACGACGGTCGTTGCACTGGCGGGGACCGGTGCAACTCCGGTCGAGGTTGGCCGGCGCGCCCTCGAAAACCCGGGCGAGCTTCCGCCGCCGCTGGGCGTCGATCACATGCTGCATTTCTCGAAGATCGGTTTCGATCCACTCGACAAACAGTTCGACGACGATGCGGGACGTGCCGGGTTCGTGGCACCCCCGGCGCATGGTGATCAGCTGGCGCCGATCGGCACCGAGTTGCGATTGCCCAAGGCAGTTGAGATCGGACTCCGCAGCCAGGGAATCGATCCGGAAACGATGACCGCAGGCGAGATGGTGCGGACGCTGCTCACCCTCTTCGGCTATAGCCTGTCAAGTGGTGAGAAGCCCAGCACATTCTTCTCGGAGAAGGCTGGGCAACGGACGTACATTCGCGAGGAGCCGCACGCGCCAGACGCGCATCCCGAACTCGGCGAGAGTGTGGTCAAGCAGTTCATGATCGACTTCGCGTCATCCGGGGCGGATCGGGGCCTGCTGATCACCGAGAAATACGGCCCCTTCGAGGTCTACGAACGCGAACGCCGGGAGCCTCGAGTCCGGTTCGTGACGCGGGAGCGACTCCAGAAGTTCGTCGACTCTCTCGCCCTGGGGTAGGCGGCCTGCGACCGCTCGACCGGGAGCCCACTGGCGTGGGGCTCGTTGTCCGTTCTGGAGATGGTGTCCGGGTGGGCACAGCCGGCATCCGGGTTGGAGGGGTTCTGGGGTACAATTTAAGGCCGGAAGGAGTTAGAACGTGTTCGGTGGACGACTCAGCGGATGGGAACTCGTCATCATCCTCGTAGTGCTGCTGCTGCTCTTTGGCGCACGCAAGCTGCCAGATCTCGCGCGGTCGCTTGGAGCTTCCGCGAAAGAGTTTCGGAAGGGCATCGAGGAAGGCGTTGACGAAGATGCGCCTTCCAGTGACAGCGAGGCCTGAGACCAATAGGAACTATCCGGATTGTCACCACGTTCTACCGACGTGCTGGCAATCGGAGGCGCTCGGTCCCGTGGCCGTCATTCCGTTCCGCAGTGAAGACCGGGCTCCAACCTTTCTCAGCACCAGGCGCGCTGATGCCTGACGTACCGCTGACGTGGGAAGAGGTTGCACGGTCGTATGGACGCAAGATCTACAACTTCGCGTACCGTCTCACGGCCAACACCGACGACGCGGCTGATCTCACCCAAGAGGTGTTGTTGCGGGTCAAGCGAGGATTGGCGAGCTACGAGCCCGGGTCGTTCGAAGGCTGGTTGTGGCGCATCACCCGCAACGCGTTTCTCGACGAAGTCAGACGCCGCCAGCGACGGCCCACCGTGCCGCTTCCCGACCGCGATGATCGTTTCCACCCGGGCTCCACTCCTTCGCCCGACGAGGTCCTGGCCGCAATCCGGCTCGATGAGAACACGCAGAACGCTCTGCTCAAGCTGCCGTACGAATTTCGGGAAGCCGTTGTGATGTGCGACGTCATCGGACTGTCATACGAAGAGATCGCGGCCGCCTGTGGCGTTCCCGTCGGAACCGTCCGGAGTCGAATCCACCGCGGACGCCGCCAGCTTCGGGAGTTGATTGGCTGATGCACAGTGGCGAACTCATCTCTGCGTACCTCGACGGCGAGTTGTCGCGTGCCGAAGAGCTAGAGCTCGTGGTGCATCTCGAAGGCTGTGTCGCATGTCGCATGGACCTGGCCGACGTGCAGTCCGCAAGGTCCGCCGTGCGGTCGCTGCCGATTCTCGATGCCCCGGGGTGGTTGTGGCCTGCAGACGCTGCGCGGAGGCAGGTCGTTCGCAAACGTCCGGCCGCCGTCATGGCAGCGGCGACTGCCGCCCTGCTCGTCATGGTGATCGGGTTGGCGACCTGGCTCGCACCGTCGCCAGTCCTGGAAATGGAATATGCCGACATCGCGGTCACCCATGGTGCCCGCGTGGTCCAGGATGGGACGCCGACGAGCGGTGGCCTGGCCGAGATGGCGACCCTGATACGAGGCGTCGGTGCCGAATGAGACGGATGAGTATCGTTCTCGTCCTCGTAGCAGGGCTGGTGATCCCGGTGGCGGCACCCGCGCTCGCCCAGTCGCTCGAGGAATGGCTCGAGCGAGCCGCCGACGCTGAGTTCGAAGGCCGTCAAGTGACGATCTGCGATACGCCCGACGGCCGCTTGACCGAGGCGGTCGATGTCGCGCAACAGAACCGGGTGATCGTCGTTCGCGCACTCGGAGGCGAGGTCGTGATCCGGTCAGGTTCGGTCATGACCACCGGTGTGGATGGCGCTACGTCGATCTCATCGGTCGACTCGTCGTCGAGCGCACTGCTGGCCGACCGATATTCGTCGGAAGTGAGAGGTCGCAGCACAGTGATCAACCGGGCCGTCGATCTGGTCGAGGTGCTCGAGGGTGACCTCGTGCGCGTACGGTACGCGTTCGATCTCAATACCGGTGCCGTGCTGAGATCAGACGTGAACAATGGAGATGGTTCGCTCTACTGCACTACCCAGTTCGTTGAATTCCGTCCCAACGCGGACATCGCCGTCGCTGAACCGTCGACGACCCGTGAGTTGTTGCTCACGGCGCTCAGCAGTGATGTCTCACTCCCGACCGAGGTAGCCGGCTTCGCCCAGCTCGACATGTACGAGGGGCCGCAGGGAAGCACGGCCGCGTTCTACAGCGACGGCATCTTCTCGTTCACCGTCATCGTGGCCGACCGTAAGATCGCCGTGTCCGATCTGAGCGACGCGCCCCAAGTCAAGGTTCACGATCGGGACTACGTACGGCGATTCTCGGCCGGCCAAGTCCTCTTTTCTTGGGAATCCGCCGACGGCGGCCTGGTGATGATCGGCGATCTCCCGCTCGACCTGCAGGGCGCGGTGCTCGACGGGTTGCCCCAACCGGGGGCCACTGGGTTCCTGCTCCGCATGTGGCGCTTGATCTTCAGGTAGTCGGCCGGATCAGGATCCGGCCGAGCGTCGGCCTCCGGTGGACGTCGCCCGAAGAACCCAGCCCTTCGGCCCCGGAGGCTTTGTCCCTTCCGCACGATCTTTGGCGTCGCCGGCCGTTGGGAAAGGTGGCGGTGGTGGATACGGAGGTCTGATGACGGAGGACTCCGCTCAGATTGCGGCCAACGCTGCCCGGTAGGCCTCATGATCCCGGGCCTGGCTGATGTTGTCGCTCGAGATGATGTCCCGAACGATGCCTTCCTCGTCGAGGACGAACGTTGATCGCGTTGCAACGCCGAACTTGTCGTTGAACGTGCCGTAGGCCTGCGCGACGGCTCCGTGCGGCCAGAAGTCAGCGAGTACCGGGTATTCAAGGCCCTCTTTGGCCGCCCATGCCGCGTTGGTGAAGAATGAGTCGGTGGTTATCACCGCAACGTTCGTGTCAAGGTCGTTGAACATTGAAAGCTTGTCCCGGAGCTCGCACGCCTCGTCGGTGCAGACGCCGCTGAAGGCCCAAGGGATGAACACAATGAGCGTCTTGTTCCCTCTGAAATCGGCCACCGACACGCGGTTTCGGTGCTGATCTCTGAGGCTGAAGTCCGGCGCAGGGCTCCCGATTTCAACTGCCACGGAGACTCCCAAGGATCCGACGTAGCGACGAAGCGTAACCTGTTCCCCACGGGGGAACGTCCTGGAGCGTTCTCCCTCCGGGCGAGGATCTGTGCCTCCTCCAGATTTCGGATCGTTCGTCGCCGAGGCCGCCGCAGCCTCGGGGATGGGCTTGGAGGCCGGCTATCAGAGGCCGTCGGTCAGGTCGTCGAGGAGGACGCGGGCAGCCCACCCGAGCGGGTCTTCGAGCTCGGCCAGGGTCGGGATGTGCTCAGGGCCCTCCCACAGCTTCCCTAGTGCATCCTCACCCCATCGTGCCGCGACCTGTTCGCAGAAGCTGGCGCCGACCCGGTACTGCTCGCGTTTGAGTTCCATACCGAGCAGACGGTTGATCACGCTCTCACCCTCGCCGGCGTCCTCGCGGCGCGCCGTCATGGCGGTCCGCATCCGATCGAGGTCTGGCAACAGCCCCGGCGCCGCACGATCCATCAGGTAGTCGCTGTATCCTTCGATGACCGCCATGAACGCCTGGATGGCGTCGAGCTTGGGTTGCTGTTCCGGGCTCGTGACCATTCCGGTGAGGCCGGCCGGGTCCGAGAGCAGCTCTCGCAGCCGCGACGGATCGGTGAACTCTTGCATTCGGTCGCCGAGCGCCGAAACGTCGAGCTGGGTCCCATCGAGATACGCCTCGATCAAACCGATGAAATGTGGTCGTACCCAGGCCTGCGCGAACTGCGCTTGGTGCGTCACCTCGTGAAGCGCAACCCATAGGCGAACCTGCCGTGGCTCGATCCCGTTGTCGCTGGCAAACGCTTCGATGTTGGGGACGACGTAGTAGAGGTCCCCGGCATCGGCGGAAGGGAGGCCGATGTCGAATTGACCGAGCACGCGATGGCTGAGGAAACCGACCATCACTCCCATCTGCATCCCGAGGAGCGCCGGCACGAGCGGCGCGAACATCGCGTCGAGACCGCTCGACGCGGGAAGGTCGCTCATCTTGTCGGCCATGGGCTCGATCAGGTATCGGAACGAGCGGAGGTTGCGCTCTGCCCAACGGCTCCGGTCGAGCGGAATCGTTTCCACCACGGGCCCGAGGTCGAGCTGCGACGCCTCTCCGATGCGGAGCTGCGCTACCCGGGTCAGTTCGATGTACTCGTCTGCGAGCCACGGGTCGATCGGCTCCTCGGCCCCGGTGACGTGTTTCGCGATCTGCTCAGCCAGCTTCCAGTTCACCGGGCCGGGTTGGTTGATCAGCTCCATGAGCTGATCGAAGATGTTGCTACTCATGTCAATTCTCCGGTCGTTGATCCAGGGTGAGCGACAACTCGATCGGTGTGCCGTCCCTGAGCAGTCCGATTGCGACGGTCTGTCCGGCCCGGAATGACCGCAGCTGGGTAACGAGAAGGTTCATCGACCCAACCGGTTCGCCGGCGAGGGACACGATGACGTCGCCCGGCTCAGCCCCTGCATCGCCGATGGCGGAGTTGTCGGTCAAGGACAGGATCTCGGCGCCGATTGGAATCTCCACACCGTTATCGGACGAGAAGGCAGGCCGCCCACTGATACCGAGAAACGCGTGCCGCACCTCGCCCTCCGCCAACAGGTCGGCGGCGATGTCTTGCACGAGATCGACCGGCACCGCGAATCCGAGGCCTTCGGCCCCGACGTC
>Ga0224512_10004327_pt1 | contig 12035 bp, 8 predicted proteins | sample SF_May12_sed_USG_4_FD_169103 | JGI IMG/M metagenome (GOLD analysis project Ga0224512, IMG submission 169103) | Sediment microbial communities from San Francisco Bay, California, United States - SF_May12_sed_USGS_13 | ecosystem: Environmental > Aquatic > Marine > Sediment | place: USA: California... | reverse complement strand
TTATACATCGAGCTCGCTTTCCGGAAAAGAGGATCAAAAACAGCAGTGCCTTGATTATGGAACCGTTTATCTGGCGAAATCGGATAAGGCTCACTCGTTGCACGAGGCGGTGACCGAAATCGTCGACCTTATAAAAAGTGAGGGTTTGAAGCCCAAGCCTGTTAATTAAGATAAAGACCCCCTCCGGATTCGAACGGCATCGTAACTCTTGGTTGCGATGCCGATTTTTTGTACCGGTGCACAATAAATCCTCACCTTTTATTGACTACCGGCCGTTAATCCTTCTTCCTACCGCATGCCGGGGCGCCCACAACGCATGTTTTCAGGACGATCTGTTGGTGTGTTCGCGCCGATGTCACGCTACGTGGGCTTTTGCGGCCTTCTGCGCGAGTGAGAATAGACACCGCCGATAAAGAATTATCTTTAAATCGCCGTCGAATTTGCTTGACACTGAATTGTTTAACACGTATTATCTGAATCAACAGTGTTTATCACTGTCGTCAAGCTCCCAGTAGTGCTCTTTCCTAACGGATCCTACTCACGCATCTAACTCAAACGGAGTTACCAAAAAAGCATGTCAGCAAAACTTGGAGAAATCCTTGTCCGTGAAAATTTGATCTCCTCGCAACAATTGCGGGAGGCGTTGGATTATCAGCGCTCAAATGGCGGACGTCTGGGTTCCAATCTGATCAAACTGGGAATCATATCCGATGAGGTCATCACCGCTGTGCTGTCACGCCAGTACGGGGTGCCATCAATCAATCTTGATCTGTTTCAAATCGACGACGATGTCGTCAAACTGATTTCCCACGATGTCGCGGTGAAATATACCGTGCTTCCCATATCAAAGGTTGGGGCTACCCTGACGATGGCGATGGCCGATCCGACGAACGTATTCGCCATGGACGACATAAAGTTCATGACGGGCCTCAACGTCGAACCCGTTATCGCCTCCGAAGCGGGAATTCAAAAAGCGATTTCCGAATACTATTCCGCGTCGAAAGAGCTCGATCTTGCTGGCGTCGAAGTCGATAATGACTTTGAGAAGATCACCGAGAAGCTTTCGCGCAAAAACGGCCTGAACGGCAGGAACGGCGCGGTCAGAGTTGCTGCCGATGAGTCGATCAATCAAGCGGACCTCGATGTTTCGCTTGATCAATTTGCTTTTGAACATGCAGAGCACGAAGAATTCGAGGTCGTTGAAGAAAACGACGAGATCGATCTGGCGGAACTGGCCAAAGCGAGCGAAGACGCCCCCGTTGTCAGGCTTGTCAACGTTTTACTGGTCGATTCACTGCGCCGCGGCGCCTCCGATATTCATGTCGAGCCTTATGAAAAAGATTTCCGAATAAGGTTCAGAATCGACGGCCTGCTCTACGATGTGATGCACCCGCCGATGAAAATGAGAGACGCGTTAATTTCGCGCCTCAAGATCATGGCCAAGCTCGATATTTCAGAGAAGCGTCTGCCGCAAGACGGACGAATCAAGATTAAGGTAAAAATCGATAACCGCTCCCGCGAACTGGATTTTCGTGTTTCGACCCTGCCAACACTCTTCGGCGAAAAAGTCGTGCTGCGTTTGCTCGATAAAGAAAAGCTCATGCTCGACATGACGAAACTCGGTTTCGAAGAGGGCAGTCTCGAGATGTTCAAGAGAAACATCGATAAGCCGTACGGCATGGTGCTTGTCACGGGCCCAACGGGAAGTGGTAAGACCAATACACTTTACTCGGCATTGCAGTCGCTCAACACTTCGGACACAAACATCATGACAGCCGAGGATCCGGTCGAGTTCAATTTAAAGGGTATCAACCAGGTACAGATGAAGGAACAGATCGGCCTAAATTTCGCGGCCGCCCTTCGCTCGTTCCTGCGGCAAGACCCGAATATTGTTCTCGTTGGTGAGATTCGCGACTTTGAGACGGCGGAGATCGCAATTAAGGCCGCACTTACCGGTCACCTCGTGCTATCCACGCTCCATACAAATGATGCCCCCTCCACGGTTTCCCGGATGGTCAATATGGGTATCGAGCCGTTTCTCGTCGCGACCAGTGTAAATCTAATTCAAGCACAAAGACTGATCCGGCGGATATGCAACGAGTGCAAAGAAGAGCATGAACTTCCGCCGGAAGGTCTTGTCGAGATCGGTTTTTCGGAAGATGAAGCCGGTGAACTAAAACTTTACAAAGGAAAAGGGTGCGACCGTTGTAATAACACCGGTTACAAAGGCCGCGTAGGTTTATTTGAAGTAATGGAAATGACGGACGAACTCCGGGAACTGGTGATTATCGGGGCGAGTTCGATCGAGATAAGAAAGAAAGCTATCGAAACCGGGATGCTGTCCCTGCGTGAATCGGGTCTATCCAAACTTCGCGAAGGTATAACGACGATTGAGGAAGTCGTCAAGGAAACGGTTACGTAGTTAGGAGGAAGTATGCTGCGCGCAATTATCTTAAGTTTGATTCTTTTTGTCGCTTTCGGGACCCTGGTTCCTATAAGTACTGAATTTTCCGAAGCGAGCGTAAAAACTCAGAAAAGGAAATACAAAAAGAAAAAACGAGCGACAAAATATCGGCGTCTCGCCCGAAAAAGGAGAGCACAAAGGCGCCGGGCCAGAGCGCGGAAACGCGCCCGCCGGGCATACGTCAGACGAAGAGCCGCGCGTAAGAGACGTCAGGCGCGGAGGCGTTATCGTGCCCGACGGAGCGCAAGAGCGCGAGCCCGTGCGAGACGTGCCTCAGCTCAAAGAAGGGCCGCTCGAAAAAGAGCCGCTAAAAGAAGGGCGAGAGCGAGAGCAAGAGCAAGAGCAAGAGCCAGAGCCAGGAACAGAGCACGGGCAAATCGAAGGCGTGCCGTTCGAAGAAAACGCAACAAAAGGGCCGTTGCAAAACGGAGAGCCAGTTCAAGACGCAGTGCAAGAAGCCGCCGGTCAGCGCGTCGCCGCGCGGTTGCCAAGAGCGTCAGAAGAAACCGACGCCCGGCAAGAAACAAGAGGGTCAGAAAGTATTCGAAAAAGTGGTGGGCTAATTATCGCGCCCGTCAAAAGCGCAATAAAACCGTGGCTGCCAGAAAGCGTTCACTCCGTTTGCGAAGAATGCGCGCTGCTAAGCAAAGAAAGGCTACGCCGACGCCTTCTTCGGTTCGCTACGATCGTATCAAAACAGCTCAGAACCCGGTTCGCACCAAGGCTCAAGCCACAACTGCATTGCCTGCCCAGCAGGTATCGACGGGAGATCTGTCGGTTGATGTAGTAGGTGCGGCAACCGGCCAAACGGTCACTCAGGGCCGCAACACCTTCGTCGGCGGAGTCTCCACGACCACTCTCCGGAGGACTGTTATCGACCAGATGATACGCGACGCGGGCTGGGTCGAAAACGACTATCACAAGGAAATAGCCGGTAAAAAGGTCTATGTCGTCGTCGCCAAGGCACCCGACAAAAATAATGTCGTTCAATCGCGGACATACTATTTTACCGAGTCTAACGGCAGGATTTACCGGGTAGCCGCGCGTGCTTCCGCAAATGCCAATGAGTCCGCTCAGAAACGTTCCGAAGAAGCCATTCGTTCGCTCGAAAGAGCTGCCAGGCCGCAGCAGGCCCAGAATCAATAATGATCCGGAAACGTCCGGTTATTTCGAGGAGAGAGGTTCGTAAATGAGTCTAAAAGAACAACTAAGTGCGGATACCCAGCTGACCTTGCCGGAGCTTCTTAAGAAGATGACCGACATGGGTGGCTCCGACCTGCACATCACGACCAAAAGCCCGCCGCAGGTGCGGGTGCACGGTCATCTGAAGCAGCTTGACGGTTACCCGCCGTTTTCGCCTGCCGATACCAAGCGCCTCGCTTACTCCGTGTTGACCGATGCTCAAAAGCATCGGTTTGAAGAAGATCTCGAACTCGACTTTTCGTTTGGTTTGAAGGGCATGTCGCGTTTTCGTGCGAACGTCTTTAACCAGAAGGGCGCGGTGGGGGCGGTGTTTCGTGCGATCCCGTACGAAATACTCAGTTTTGAAAAACTGGGACTTCCGCCCGTGATCAATGACTTATGTAAGAAGCCCCGCGGGCTGATTCTTGTAACGGGACCAACCGGTTCGGGTAAATCGACTACGCTCGCAGCGATGGTCGACAAAATCAATCAAGAGCGTCACGAGCACATATTGACGATCGAAGACCCGATCGAGTTTCTTCACAATCACAAGAACTGCGTCGTAAACCAACGCGAGGTCAACGCGGATACACACGGATTCGCGAACGCGCTGAGAACGGCCCTTCGACAGGACCCCGATGTCGTGCTCGTCGGTGAGATGCGGGACCTCGAGACAATCGAGATGGCTTTGAGAATCGCTGAAACGGGACACCTCACGTTCGCGACGCTGCACACCAATACGGCAGCCTCGACGATCAACCGTATTATCGACGTTTTTCCGTCCGGACAGCAGTCCCAGATTCGAACGCAGCTTTCTCTCGTCCTTGAGGGAATCATGTGTCAGGCATTGCTCCCGAAGGCATCGGGTGACGGCCGTGCGATGGCGCTAGAAGTTTTGATCCCGAATTCGGCGATCCGGAACCTCGTGCGAGAGGACAAGATCCACCAGATTTATTCGATGATGCAGACCGGTCAGGATAAGTACGGTATGCAGACGTTTAATCAGGCTCTCGCGTCGCTTTACCAAAAGCGCCTCATCAACCTTGATGTGGCGATGCAGCGTTCGTCCAATGCCGACGAACTTAAAGAATTAATAGACAGGGGTTCGGGTCTCAACAACGCCTATTCCGAAAAAAGCCCCGGCAAAAGACCGCCGGTGCCCGCAGGCGAGCACCCAAGTCCCTACATGAAATCGCGGCCGCTTGGTAAAAGACCGCCGGTTCGTTAGTCAGTAGCTTTTAGGAGTGAAAAAATATCATGCCGACATATACATATAAAGGCCGAAACCGCTTGAACGAGGTGGTCTCGGGCGAACTCGAAGCGACAAACCAGGACGATTTGCGGGCCTTGTTGAAACGCGATCAGGTCATCATGACCCAGGCTTCCGAAAAAGGCCGGGACATAAAAATCCCCAAGCTGGGCCGCAACAAGAAGGTTGGAGCAAAAGAACTCGCCGTTTTTACGCGCCAGTTTTCTGTCATGATCGACGCCGGTTTGCCTTTGGTACAGTGTATCGACATATTGGCGGGTCAGCAGTCCAACGCATTCTTCAAGGATGTGCTTAATCAGGTCCGACAGGATGTTGAAGAAGGCTCGACGCTCGCGGGGGCACTCTCCAAGCACCCGAAAGTCTTCGACAATCTGTATTCACACATGGTTGAAGCCGGCGAAACTGGTGGTGTGCTCGATCTGATTCTCCAGCGCCTTGCGACGTTGATTGAAAAAGTCGTAAAACTCAAGAGAAGTATCGTCTCCGCGTCGATCTATCCCGCCGCGGTTGTATTGGTCGCAGTCGCAGCGGTCGCGATTATCATGATCGTAGTGATTCCGCAGTTTCAGCAAATCTTCTTGGGTTTGCTTGGTCCCGGTGAAGCGCTTCCGCTTCCGACCCGGATCGTCATGTCGATCAGTAACTTTCTTGCCGGTTGGGGCGGTTTGGCCACCGCGGTCGTACTTGTCGCGTCGGCTGTGGCAACGAGTTTCTATTACAAGACGCCTAATGGCCGTCGAAATATAGACAGGTTGCTTCTGAAGCTGCCAATTTTCGGCGATATTCTCAGAAAGATCGCTGTAGCGAGATTCTCGCGAATTCTCTCGACCCTGCTTTCATCGGGTGTTCCGATTTTGCAGTCCCTTGAGATTACGGCGAAGACAGCCGGAAACGTCATAATCGAAGAAGCGGTCCTTAAGGTGCGCGACGGCGTAGAACGCGGTGAGAACTTCGTCGAACCTCTGAAAGCAACAAAGGTGTTCCCCGAGATGGTCAGCCAGATGATCCAGGTAGGTGAACAAACCGGTGCGATGGACGCGATGCTCGGAAAGATTGCGGACTTTTACGAAGACGAGGTCGATTCCGCCATCGCCGATCTGTTGGCAATGATCGAGCCGGCGTTGATTGCTTTTCTTGGTGTGACGATCGGTTCGATCGTTATCTCGATGTATCTGCCGCTGTTTACCCTAATCGGAAAACTCGCCGGCGGAGCCAAGTAACCTTTAGTTTGAAGTTTCAAAATTGAAGTTCCAAGTCCGTGAAATCGGACCTGGAACTTTTTTTATGGACAGCAGATGGCTAAGGCTAAAAGGGGGCACTTCGCTTGAATAAATCCGTCGCCCGGCAAACTTGAGACGTGAATGAAATGGAAGACTCCGGACGCTTAAACCCGAACTCTGAGACATGAGTCTATTTCCTTCGTTTCTTCAGAACGTCAAGTACGTCGTCAAGCAGAATGTCGCGGGCAGCGAGCATGACCATAAAGTGATAAAGCAGATCGGAGGCTTCTTCCTTTAGCAGTTCGTCACCACCGTTGATTGCTTCGATCACGAGTTCCACTGCTTCTTCACCCAATTTCTTGGATATCTGCGCGACCCCGCGCTCGATCAGGCGTGACGTTTGAGACGACTTTGCCGGTTTCGCAATGCGTTTCCTGATAAATCTTTCCAATTCAAGCAGATAACCGTAACGCTCATTTCGTTCGCCAAAACACGTATCCTTGCCCTTCCGGCAGACCGGACCATTCGATCGGGTCGAAATCAATATCGATTCGCCGGTACAATCGGTACGCAAACTCAAGACCTCAAGGTTTCCGCCTTCTCCGTCGATCTCGAATTCACTTGCCAGTCTGTTTTTTTTCGGCGAAAAGAGCGTGACGAGACCGCTCTTTAGAGTTCGTTTGTAGGCCTTTCGGTTCATGAAGCCGACCGTCAGGACTCGCCCCGTCTTGCCGTCCTGCACAACGGCGGGTACGAATCCATAAGAACTGCTGCTGAAGTTGGGTCTCATTGCTTCACAAAATACCAGAATCTGCGCTAGAACCAAACACACCAGATCATATGTTGGGGCAAGCGACGACGCACAACACAAAAAGAGCCAGTGTTCGATCTATGTTAATATTTCCAATCGATTATGGATGAAGAGGAAAAACGCCTCATTCTCGAGGCTTTCGGAAAGCGCGCTCAAAGATGCTATGGATGCCTGATCGCCTATCACTTCAAGGATATGTATCTGGCCGACGACGCCTCGTATTACTGTGAGCAATGTAAGGACGATTCGATGTTTCATTTCGACCAGTTCTCGCAGGTTGTGGACGTCTCGAAGCTGCGTGAAGCGCAAAAAGACGATTGAAACCAGTAACTATAAAAATTGAATTCGGCTACGAAACCCGGAAGATCATGCTGACGGACGAAGTTTCGATCGGCAGAACCGAACCGGCTGACGTTAAGTTGGATGATCCCGGGCTTTCCCGCGTGAACACGACGATCTTCCGTGACGGCGATGAAATACTGATCGTCGACGAGGGTTCGACCAACGGCACTTTTCTCAATGGCAACCGGATTTCGGGTGCGCCAAAAGTCTTATTTGATGGCGACGAGATCACGATTGGAAGCGAGACGGTCATTCGGGTTTCATTTTCGGAAGAAGCGGCTTCGCCGTCGGTCAAAACAGAAGAGCCGCAGAAGAAACAGAAAGCGGCGCCGGTCGAGCCGACCGTTCGAAACTACGCCCCGAAAGTCACACCCGCAACCAAGACCGAAATCGGTTGGCCGCTGATGCTTTATGTCGCCGCCGGCTCGACCGGACTCATACTATTCCTGGCGATGATCGGGATCCTGATCGCAAGATTTTATGATTTTTCGCCCTCGGGCAGTAAGCAGCCTGAGTTAGTCTCCAACAACAAGGTCATACCGATCACCGTGATTGATCCGCTCGGCCGGCAGAAGCAGGAAGATCTTGACGAGCTGGTCCAGTACTGGGAAGTTCAGGAAGAAGAGGTTACGGCGGAAGACCTCGATATAAAATCCGCCGAAACGGTCGTTGCCAATGAAGCCGAGTATTACAAGGTCGATATAGAGTTTTGGAAAGCACAGAGGCAAAAGGCTTTTTCGGGGCCGGTCGGGCCGACGGGCATCTGGCCGGCAGGCTTGCAGGTTCCATCGATTCTGCGTGGTGACGGGGTCGTCAAACAAAAGGCGAAACTGCGCGAAATGCAGGCCGCGGGATACAGGATTCCCATGGATTTTGCCGATTTAGTGGAAAAGCGAAATCAAAAACTTCTCGTCGAGATGCCGATGGCGACCAATTACTGGGTCCTCGAGGTCGGCGGAAGTTCGACCACCGGCCCGTTCACGACGTTTGATTTTGAAAACGATGTAAAGAGTCCGATAGCGCCGGTCGGTTCGCCTGATTACAACATCATCGCCCGGTTGGCGGCCAATTTCTCCGGAGAGCGGTATGACATGAATAACCCGGACCACCGCCGCCAGATAAAGATCCGGCTTCTGCGAATGTTCAACCCTCGGGCAAAACTCGCGCTCGAAGAACTCGCCAAACATTTTTACGCGAAATACAACAAGCCCCTTCGGGTGACGTCTCTACAGCGCTCGATGGAGTACCAGATCTCTCTGAACAAGGTAAATCCGAATTCGTTTAAGGTCCGCGGCGCCGGTTCCCTGCCGCCCCACACATCGGGCTGCGCGTTCGATCTTGGTCGCAAGCACATGGGCGCCGAGGAACAGAACTATTTGATGGCCAAGCTCGAGGAGATGGAAAAACGAGGCGTCCTGGATGCGCTTATCGAAGGCAACGTCAACGCGTGTTTTCACGTATTTGTCTACGAAGACGGGATTCCGCCGAAGGGATACTAAGAAGTTAACTAAGTTGGCAAAGTGGGCAAAGTCTGCAAAGTTGCAAAGTCTGCATAGTCTGCATAGTCTGCATAGTCTGCAGAGTTGGCAAAGTTGTCAGAGTTCCCAAAGTTGGCAGAGTTGGGAGAGTGGGCAAAGTTGGGAGAGTTTCCAGAGTTGGCAAAATCTGCAGAGTTGGCAGAGTCTGCAAAGTTTCCAAAGTTAATTTGCGTATGTTCGGCGGTGGGTCAATTCGAGGAAATTGCGGTTTTGAGAGGTAGGTTGTGAAACTTCAAAAGGTCGTGTACGAATTATTCGAGTCCGATTACGCTTCGATCGCGGGCAACGAAAATGCGAAAGTTCACGAGATCGACGGGGAAGTCCGGCTTGTGTTTGACGGAGGTAAGACAGTTTTTGTCTCCTGGGCTGATAAGCCGGTTCAATACTGTGTCGGATTCCAGCAAAGATCCTGGAATGACTCTGAGCCCGAAATGCGGATCGCTGCATCGGAATGGAAGATGTGGGCGCCGTGTGTTGGACAGGCCGTAGAACTAATCTTTCTGGACAAGGAACGGCAGGTGCTCGAGGTACGTTCGCCGGAGGGATCGGTCTTTTTTTGTTCGATGGAAGAGGACGATTATTATCAGGACGTGCTTCACATAACGTCGGAAAAGCCTTCGGTAACCCGCTAGTTCTGCTGCGAATTCTTCATTTCCGGTTGGCCAGGTATCAATTATCGCTTCTGGTAAGGCTTCTCCAGTAAACTTGCAAAACTCGCTGAGCTAACTTTGTAGACTTTGCAAACTCCATTAACTCGCCAAACATACGAAACTCGCTGGACTCGCCAAACTCTGTCAACTTGCTAAACTGTTACGGTGTCCGATTCTGAACGAAAACAATCGCTTACAGGCCTCGCAAGGCGTCTCAGCCGTCTGCCCAATGACAAAAAGAAGGCGGCCCTTGAGACCAGTGCGTCGCTTGCCTCGGTTTCTCTAAAGGTCAGCAAAGAGTTCGTTGAAGCGGTCCCAATAGCGTCAAAAATACTGACCGAGGAGAACCTGCGCGATTGGGGCGAGCTGGGCCGTAAACTTGCGATGGCCGATGCCGATCTCGGGGTCGAATTCTTTAAGCGCGGTGTTTCAGGGTTGAAAAAATTGTCGCCGGAGGCCCGATCGTCATTGTTTCAAATCTGCCGAAGGCAACTCATTCTTTCGAGCGCAATATCGATTGAAACATTCGATTCGTTCCCGGCTATCGCGAATATGAACGTCGATGAGGAAATGCTCACCACAATTCTCAAACTCGGTGTCGAGATCTCGAACCGTTCCGCGAAACATTCTTCGGACTTCTTAAAGAACACCCCGGCGGTAATCGAAACCCTCGACCGATTTGACGATCCGCTCGTTGCCGAGAGCGTTCTCGAACTGGCATCGAGGTTCGCCGCCCGCACAGGCGGAATGACATCCGATCTATGGTCAGCCTTGCCCGATGATCTATCCGGGCTGGACGCGGCTTCGGCGATCAGGCTCATGGAGAGCGCCGCCGGGCTCTTGGAATTCGGCGGCAGCGTGACACTTCATTTTGTATCGTCCGGAGCGGGAACGCTTCGTACATTTGAACCGATATTTGAAAATTGGCGTGACCTGATCGGCGTATTTGGGAGTCATGGAAATGCCATTTTGATTTCCTTCTTGCGTTCGAGTCCCGGATTTTTCCAGCGAATCGCCAATTTGCGCAAGAAGAAAGAAGGGATGCGGGTCGCCGACCGGGTCCTTAAGATGGTCGGCGAAATTGCGGTCGATGATCCGGAGAGTGCGCTTGCGGCGTTTAACTCGAGCGCGAATGCGCTTCGAAGGGTTTCGCTCAGACAATTCGAAGAATGGATAGAGGCCGGTCTTGAAACGCAGAAGAACGGCTCGGCGAAGGCGAGACGCTCGTTTTTCGCCCTTGAAACGCGACGTTCGAACAAACTCCTCGAGGAGTCGACCAAAGGCCTCCCACTTGACGACATCTCCAATATATTGCGGGTTTATGTCGAAGGCCTGACGGGACGCGAAGTCGAGATCGCGCCTCTGGCGGCACTTCCCAACGAGTCCAGGATAGGGGACGGCCGGGTGATTTATCTTCCGTCGAATGTCGATGAGTTTGGGAACGACGACCTCGATTTTCGGCTTTACAAGGTGCTTGCCGCGCACGGTGCGGGTCAGATCGAGTTCGGGACGTTTGAAAAAGGATCAGAGGCGCTACGGGCTGCTTATGTCGAGCTGAATGAGAGATTCGAGATGACCCCGGAGCAGCTCGATGCTTTCTCGCTTGCCGGTTATATCGAAGACGTCCAAAAGGGCGAGCGGAGCCTCACCGAAGCCGAGTTTCGCGACGAGGTGATAAAAAAAAGGCGCGCGATACCTCCCCAAATCGATTTCCACGCTGTTTTGAAGGTCTTCCCGGAGCCGAGGCTTGCAAGACGGATCTTCGGCACGATGGAGAATGCGAGAATCGATATGACGCTCCGCCGGACATATCGGGGTTTGGTAAAGGACCTCGATTTGATGCAGACATTCTTGCGCGAACGGCGGCCATACATTTTCGATTTACCGATGGAGCAGGTTCCCGCCGAACTCCTGTTTCAAATTACTCTTTGCGGCGGTGCCACCGATGACGCACGACAGTTTTACGGCCAGATCGTTTCGGAGATCGAATCCACGATCGAGCAGTTTCTTTCCTTCGAAGGAGCAACCGTTGCCGATTCGCTTATAGCCACGGGCCGCGTTTACTCCCTGTTTCAGAACGTAAAACCCGAAGAGACACAGGCCAAAGAATCGGAAGAAGAAACGGACGACGGAGAGCATACGGAGGACGACAAGCAGGGTGAAGCCGCCACCGAGTCCCAGGTGAAACGGACCGAAAAACGAGGCGAGGCCGAGAATATCCGCGACATGTTCAACGCCTGGAGCAGCCTCGATGACGAAGAAGGCGAGCCGCAGGATGTGTCGGGCGCCGAGAATTGGGCCAGCAACGAAATGCCGGAGCAGCCGCTCGAGGCCGGGGACGAGGCATTTCTTTACGACGAATGGGACCGCGAGCTGGCCGATTTTCGGACCGATTGGTGCCGCGTCATCGAAAAGCGTGTCCGAAGAGGCGACCGCAGTTTTGTCGAGCTGGCGAGAAGCCGGTATCGCGGGGTGATCTCATCGGTGCGCCACCAGTTCCAGTTGATGAAACCCGAGAACCTTACCCGCATCAACCGCGAGCTCGACGGAGAGGAGTA
>Ga0224512_10004326_pt1 | contig 12041 bp, 11 predicted proteins | sample SF_May12_sed_USG_4_FD_169103 | JGI IMG/M metagenome (GOLD analysis project Ga0224512, IMG submission 169103) | Sediment microbial communities from San Francisco Bay, California, United States - SF_May12_sed_USGS_13 | ecosystem: Environmental > Aquatic > Marine > Sediment | place: USA... | reverse complement strand
TTCCAAGCCTGGTCCGGATCTGGCGCGAGACCGAATGCATGGAAGAGCTGGACTGGAGCCGCATCCGGGTGTTCAGCTCCACCGGGGAAGCGTCGAATCGGGCCGACATGCGTTACCTCATGAGCCTGGCGGGAGGCCGGCCGGTCATCGAATACTGCGGTGGCACCGAGATCGGAGGCGGCTACATGGCCGGAACAGTGGTCCAGCCCTGTGTTCCGGCAGCATTCTCCACTCCGGCGCTGGGACTGGATGTGGTGATCCTCGATGAAGCCGGGCAGGAGGCCGAGGTCGGCGAGCTGTTCCTGGTGCCGCCTTCCATCGGGTTCTCTACCGAGCTGCTGAACCGCGACCACGACGAGGTCTATTTCGCGGCCACGCCGCCGGGCCCGAAGGGACAGCAGCTGCGCCGCCACGGTGACTATTTCACCCACCTTGGAGGGAACTATTACCGCGCCAGCGGACGGGTTGACGACACGATGAATCTCGGCGGGATCAAGGTGAGCTCGGCGGAGATCGAGCGGGTCGCCATCGGTCTCGATGGCATCCGGGAGGCCGCCGCCATCGCCGTGCCGATCCAGGGCGGCGGGCCCAGCAAGCTCATCATCTATGTCGTCGGGGAGGATGATGCCGATTTCACCGGCCTCAAGGACGACATGACCGCGGCAATTCGAAGTCAGCTCAACCCGCTGTTCAAGGTGCACTCGGTGATTCCCATCGACGCACTGCCCCGGACTGCCTCCAACAAGGTGAAGCGGCGGGAACTCCGCGACGACTACCTGGAGGGCTGATGGACTTCGATCTGGACAGCCAGCACCTGCTGTTGCGTGACACCGTGCGCTCGTTCGCCGAAGGTGAGATTGCACCGGTGGCGGCCGGGTTGGACGACCGGGAAGAGTTCTCGGTGGAACTGACCCAGAAGATGGGCGCTCTCGGATTGTTCGGGATCGTGATACCCGAGGAGTACGGCGGCCAGGGCATGGACTACCTGGCCTCCGTGATAGCCACCGAGGAGCTGGCCAGAATCGACGGCTCGCAGGCCGCCACCGTCACCGCCGGTAACTCCCTCGGAATCGGCCCGATCTACTACTACGGCACCGAGGAGCAACGCCGGCGCTACCTCCCGGAGTTGTGTTCCGGGGCCGGCTTGTGGGCCTTCGGGCTCACCGAGGCCGGTGCCGGATCCGACTCGCGAGCGTCGGCAACCCGGGCCGAGGAGATCGCCGGCGGGTGGCGCCTCCACGGCTCGAAGATCTTCATCACCAACGCCTCCTCGCCCATCTCCAGAGGGGTGACCGTTCAGGCGGTTTCAGGCGGCGAAGAGGGTCGGCCCGAGTTCACCTGTTTCCTGCTGGAGCACGGCACTCCCGGGTTCACCGCCACCACCATGCACGGCAAGCTGATGTGGCGAGCCTCCGATACCGCCGAGCTCAGCTTCGCCGATTGCGAGGTGCCGCCTGAGGCCGTGTTGGGTTCACCCGGAGCCGGCTCGAAACAGATGTTGGAGACCCTCGACACCGGGCGGCTGGGAATCGCCGCCATGGGTCTGGGCGCCGCCCAGGGAGCATTCGAGGCGGCTCTCGCCTACGCCAAGGACCGCAGGCAATTCGGCCGCCCGATCGGCGCCTTCCAGGGAGTGTCGTTTCAGCTCGCCGACATGGCAATGGAGATCGACCATGCCCGAACCTACTTGTATCGGGCAGCGTGGCTGAAAGACTCCGGACGGGAGTTCCGGGCTGCGGCCGCCATGGCGAAGCTCTACTGCACCGAAGTGGCCGGCCGGGTGACGGACGCCGCCGTCCAGATCCACGGCGGCTACGGTCTCATGAAGGACTCGGCCGTGGAGCGCTTCTATCGCGATCACCGCATCCTCCGCATCGGTGAGGGCACAAGCGAGATCCAGCGGGTCGTCATCAGCCGTTTCCTCGGGTTGTAGGTGGCTGCGCCCGCCTGAGCCGGAGGACCGGAACCCGCGCGACCGGCCGCCACCCGCCACTGGCCGCAAGCATTCCCTATGCTCGTCCCATGAGATTCGGATGGCTTTCCAGTCATGAGTCCTATCAGCCGGAGGTGCTGGTCGACCAGGCGGTGCGGGCCGAGGAAGTGGGCTTCGACCTCATTCTCGGGTCCGACCACTTCCACCCCTGGGTGGACGACAACTCGGCCGCCGGATTCGTCTGGTCCTGGCTCGGTTCGGTGGCCGCAAGGACCGAGCGAGTGGAGCTCGTCACGAGCGTTACCTGCCCGTTGTTCCACTATCACCCGGCGCTCATCGCCCAGGCAGCAGCGACCGTCGACCGCCTCTCGGGAGGCCGCTTCATGCTCGGGGTCGGCACCGGCGAAAACATCAACGAAGGCCCGATGGGATACCACTTCCCCGGCTACCAAGAGCGGATTGCCCGCATGGGCGAGGCCCTCGAGATCATCAATCGGCTGTTCAGCGGCGAGAAAGTGGACTTCGAGGGCGATTTCTACACCACCGACAAGGCCAAGCTCTACAGCCCCCCGGTTGGTGATCTCCCGGTCTTGATGGCCGCCGGTGGACCCAAATCGGCCGCTTTCGCCGGCGCAAACGCCGGGGGCCTGATCACGAGCGTCAAGGTTCCCGCCGAGACCATCGAAAACGTCATCATCCCGTTTACCGAAGCGATGACCGCCCGGGGCCGAACCGGTGCCCCCATCCTGGCCACTCGCTGGGTGGTGCTTGCCGGGGACGACGACGAAGCGTGGGAAGCGCTTGACACGATGCGCGGCCTGAGGGCACCGGGCCGCTTGGAGGCCGTCGACCCGATGGAGCTCCGGCTGGCCGCCGATGCCATGGATCGAGCCGAGATCTTGTCCAAATACACCGTCGTCCGCGACGCCGAGCAGATCATCGACGCGTATCGCCCGCTGGTGGCCGAGGTCGGCGCAGACTACGTGGCCATTCAGGTGGCGAGCACGGACCCGGCCCAAGCCATCGAGCTGGTGGGCCGCGATGTCCTCCCCGCCCTCCGCGAGGTCGGCGCCTAACCCGACAACCGGGCGAGCAGCGCCTCGAGCTCGATGCGCGCATCTTCCGCTCCTGCATCTCGCGCCCGATCCCGAGCCACCTCGAGCGATGCCCGTTGCCGCGTCAACGCCTGGAGGGGCGCAGCCGATTCGGGGGAAAGCCGCTCGAGCCACTGGTTGAACAGTGGAGCAAAGCTGGGCCCGAAGGTCGCAAGCAGGTCGACGAACCATTGGCCGTCGGGGCGCCGGATGGTCATCACCGTGAGGTCGCCGCGCGGTGAGATGGCCTCCACCTCGGCGTACTCGTTTCCGTAGACGGTGAAGCGACGCTCTCCCACCAGTTCGATCTCGGTGATGTCGGCACCGGTGAAGCCACGGACGCCGGCCGCAAACGACTCCCAGAAGGTCCGGCTCACCTCCGGTGAGATGCCGCCGGCGGCAAGCTCCTCGAACAGATCGACCGAGAGACTCTCCACCGCGAGTATGAGCACGAACTGCTCCTCGACGACGACAACGTCGGCCACCGGATACTGGCCGATGGAGAGCGCATCCAGCCAGGTAGTCGCGGCCGCCAGCGGCGTCGGCTCACCGGCCAGCGTGGTCGTGGTTGCGGCGGGGACGATCGTGACGGGGTCGTCCACGTCGCCGCGGCCACATCCCCCCACGAGCGCCGCGCAGATTACAGCCCCAAGGAACGCGGATCTCAACACCTGCTCGACTATATCCCTGGCCGCGGTCAACCAACCGCGCCGGCGACGGCAATTCTGACCGTTCTTTCGGCCGGCCCCCCATCACCCGGGCATCCGGGCCCGACGTTCGATGCTTGAATCGCATGGTGCGATGGAAAGGTGTGGTCCTCGGTCTGGCAGCCGGATTCATCGGCGGGCTCTTCGGCGTCGGCGGAGGCCTGCTGGTTGTTCCCGGGCTCGTGCTGTGGCTTCACTTCGAGCAGCGACGGGCAAGCGCCACCTCGCTGGCCACCATCGTTGCCTCTGCCGGGGCGGCGGTGACCCGGTTTTCCGCAGGCGGTTCGGTTGAATTCGACACCGCCGTCGTGCTGTTCCTCGGCGCCGGCGTCGGCGCCTTCGTTGGTGCCCGCCTGGCCGGGCAAATCGCCAATTACTGGCTGGCCCGGGGATTCGTCGCCATCGTCCTGCTCTCCGCCGCCCGCCTCGCCCTGGCGGGCAGCAGCGAGGGCGGAGCGGACGCCCTGGTCAGTGGATTGGCAGAACCGGCCAGCCTCGTCACCGTCGGCCTGCTGGCCGGTGTGCTCTCGGCCACGCTCGGAGTCGGCGGGGGGGTCGTGTTTGTGCCCGCGCTGGTCACTCTCCTCGGCTTCGAACAGCAGGTGGCGCAAGGAACCTCCCTGGCCGTCATCCTTCCCACGGTTCTCATCGGGACCGGCGTCCACGCCCGGGCGGGCCGGGTCGATTGGCCGATCGGCATCACCGTCGGGCTGGGCGGAGTTATCGGCGGCCTGGGCGGAGCCCAGGTCGCCCTCGGTCTCCCGGAGGCCGTGCTGCGCCGCATGTTCGCCGTCTTCCTGCTCATCATGGCGGCGCGGATGCTGGAAAAGACAAAACGGCCGCCGGGACCCTAGGCACTCCATGCGAGACCCACTAGAGACCCGAGCGCAGCTCACCGGTCGCCGGTTGCCAACGGCAAGCTCCACCATGAGGCCGGTCGCCGAGCAACAGCCGCCAACGGTTGGACCGGTGGCTACCCGGCCATGATCATCCGATGATGCGGTTCCTTGGTCGCCAACTCTTGGGTGGGTTCATCACCCTGGCCCTGTTCGTCACCGCCCTGTTCTTCGTGGTGAACATACTCGTGCCGGGCGACTGGACGAGCCAATTCATCATGACTGGGGACGCCCGAGCGGCGCTGCAGGAGGCACTCGGCATCGACCGGCCGCTCACCAAGCAGTTCTGGACGTGGATCTCCAGCGTCGCGGTCCTGGACCTGGGCACCTCGTTCGGTGGGGAGCCCGTGTGGACGGCTGTGCGGCAGGCGCTGGCGACCACCCTCTTCGTTTTCGTGGCCGCCACCGTCATCTCATTCCCGCTCGGCTACTGGATGGGGCGGGCGGCGGCGTGGAACGAGAAGCCCTGGTTGACGATCCCCAATACCGCCGTCGCGGTGATGTTCTTCACCGCCTTTCCACCCGCCATCGCCTTCCTGGTGCAACGAGGCATCAGCAACGTCCTGTCACCGCAGGCGCTGCGAAGTCTCACGTCGTTGGAAGGCGACCATTGGAACTTCACCCAGACGTCACGGTTCCAGTCCCCCCCGGTAACGGTCGAGGGCTTCGAAGCGACGCTTTCGCCGCCCCAGGTCCTGTGGCGGATGCTGGCGATCGCTCTCGGCCTCATGGTGGCGGTGATCGTGCTCCGACGAATCGTGCTGCTGCTCACCGGCTGGCGGATGACGCCCGGTGCCATGGCGGCGGCGCTGGCGGCGGGCAGCGTTGCGGGCTGGCGGCTCTGCGGCTTCAGTGCTCAAGCATTCGATGTCGCAGCATCCATGGCCATCCTGATCGGCGGGCTTGTGCTGCTCTCCTACGGCGAGATCCTCCTGGTGACCGAAGCGGCCATGTTCGACACTCGCGACGACGACTTCATCCTGACGGCTCGCGCCAAGGGCCTCTCCGAACGAACCATCCGGGATCGACACAGCGCCCGGGCGGCGTTGTTGCCGGTGCTGAGTCGCCTGGTGGTCAGCGTGCCCTACTTCCTCACGGGATTGGTCATCCTCGAGTTCATGTTTGAAGTGCAAGGCGGCCTCGGCAACCTCATCTTCCGGGCTATCAACCTGCAAGACACCCCGCTTGTCGTCGGGTCGATGCTGATCGTTGGTGTCCTGACCCTCGTCCTGCGGCTGGTCCTCGAGGTCGCAATCGCCGCGCTCGACCCCCGGGTACGCTTGCCGATCGGGGAGGCGCCATGACGGTAGCCACCTCGCGACGCCAGGCGCGGCGACGGCGGTGGGCCGAGCACCTCGGCACGTTCATGCACAACCGGCTCGCCGTCGTCGGCTTGATCGTCGTCGTCATGTTTGCCGGCTCCCTGGTGGTGCGGGAGGTGCTGTGGGCCACAGTGTGGGAAGGCCAGGCCCGGATCTACGACCCGGCCACCGGCTATGACGCCCCCACCGCGAAGCTGATGGTGGTTGAGGAGGTCTCCGACCCGTCGACCGAAATATCGCGCAGCGACGCCCAATTCGCCGGATTCGTCAACGCTGTCGTCGGCGACATCATCGAGAAGCGCCGCCAACCGGCTCCACCGTCGGGCAGGCATTGGTTCGGCACCGATCCATTCGGTCGCGATGTCTTCTCGATGGTGCTGGCCGGCGCAACCCCCGCATTCATCGTCGGCATCACCGCCGCCATCAGCACCGCCGTGGTCGGAAGCGTGATCGCGGCGTTGTCGGCAGTGTTCCGGGGGTGGGTCGACGCCGTCTTCAGCAAGGTATCCGACGTGGCGCTGTTGTTGCCCGCCCCCCTGGCCATGATCATCGTCGGGGCGGGAGCGTTCGAAGGCGACATCACCCCGTTCTGGTTTGGACTCCTGTATGGACTGATCGCCGGCCTGGGCACCGCCGCCATCGTGTTGCGATCGCATGCGCTCAGCATCATGGGTCGACCGTTCATCGACGCGGCCCGCGTCGCCGGCGCCGGCCGAGCTCGCCTGGCTTTCCGCCATCTGCTCCCCCACCTGATTCCGCTCGCCGGAGTATCGATGTTCACCGCAGTCGTTGGAGCCGTCGTTGCCCACGGATTCGCCGCCTGGCTGGCATTCGCCGACGATGTCGTCAACTGGGGAGCCGTGATGTTCATGGGTCTGAGCCTGGGCCGGGACTTCGGCAGCGGCATCGCCTGGAACGTGCTGCTGGCCGGGGCCCTGGCAATCTCGTTGTTCTCCGGCTCGTTCTACCTGGTCTCACTCGGCATTCGCGACATTGCTCTCCCCCGATCCCAGAGTCGCGCCATGCGCCGGCACCGCGATATCGAGGCGCAGTCGCCATAGCCGGCCGCCACCTCCACGATCGGGCGACTATACGGCCAGGCGACCGGTATCGACGAGTTCCCGGCGCCGCTCGGGCTCGCCCAGCCCATGCTTGCGATACAACCCGATCACGTATCCCAAGCCGAGAAGCTCCTGGAGAACCACCCACGGCGAATTGAGCAGATAGGCGACCAGATCAACGAGGGCACCCTTGGCGAAAGGAGGAAACTCCAGCCCGAGTGCCGGCCACCACAGGGTCTCGGCGCCGAGCGGCATGTCGAGAAGCAGATGTAGGAGGACCCCGATCGGGAGAGCCATCCACTGCTTGCGTGCGGCACTTCCTCTCCTCGTGACCGCCATGACGCCGAACAGGATGGCAACGGCAAACAGCAGCGTGTGAGCGTAGATCCGCCCGGTCCCGAAGTAGCCGGTGAAGAACACCGATCCGATCGGTTTGTCGATCAGATCGGGAAGGACCGCACCAAGAACCAGAACCCGCAGGTCCATGGAAGGGTCTCGAAACACCCATCGCCCCAGGAACAGGGCGCCGCCGGTATGCCAGAACAGCATGGGCCTATTGGGGGACCAGTATTCGCCGACATTGCAGGCAGCGCGGCGGGTCTTCCTTCAGCACTTCATTCCGCTCGGCAGGGCTGAGCGACAGGTGGCATCCCCCGCAGACTCCCTCGAGAAGGCGGGCCGCCCCGACCCCTTCCTTGGCCGGGCGAAGCTGCTCGTACAGCTCGAGGAGATCGGCGGGAATCAGCGGCAGGTAGTCGCCCCGCCGCTCCTGGAGGACTGCCACCTCGGCGTCGATGTCCTTCCACTGGGCGGCGATCGCGTCCTCGAGGCCCGCAGCTTCGGCTGCGAGCTCGGCTATCTGTGCCGAAGTCTGGTTGAAAGCCGACTGCTGCTGGTCACGGATCTCGAGGAGCTCGAGGATCTCCTCCTCGGCGGTCTCGATCTTCCGACCCAGCATCTCGACTTCCATCTGCAGATTGGCCAATTCCTTGGATGACATGCCCCCGGCAAACATTCGCATCTCTTCGGAGCCGCGCTTCTTCTCGGTCAGCTCCAGCTCTCCTTCGGCTTTGCTCAGCTGGGAAGTTGTTTCGGAAAGGGCAGCCTCCTGCTCGGCTCCCGTCTGCCGCAGCGCGACCAGGCGCTCGTGGGCGTCCTTGAACTGGTCGAGCTCCGGGAGCGACTGGCGGGCATGCAAGAACTGGTCGACCTGGGTGTCGAGGGCCTGCAAATCCAAGAGATCGAGGAATGCCTTCTCCGTCACCGTACTCCCTCCCACGGGCTCGGATCGACTCCGGTCAAGTCGATGGTTCCGGGCACCGCGTCTGCGACCAGATTAAAGAGCCCGCTCACTCCGGGCCGCTCGGTGCGAGCGTGACCCGGGTCGATGATGCTGACGCCCCGGTCGATGGCCCGCCGCGCCTGGTGATGGCTCACATCGCCGGTAACCAGCGCTTTGACGCCGGCCTCCGCCGCCGCCTCGATGAAGTCAGACCCGGCGCCGGGTACAACCCCAACCAGGTTGAAGTCGGCCCCCGCCCATGACAAGCGAACGTCACCGCCCAGTGTGGCCGCCACCAGCCGGGCGAACGAGCGGACGGTGGTTCCGCCCGGGGGTCGCCCCACCCGCCCGATCAGCCCGTCGGTGCCCCGACGATCGAAGATGTCGTAGGCCGGCTCTTCATAGGGGTGGATCTCGAGAATGGCGGCAACCACGGCCGCCTCAGCCGCCCGGGGCGCGACCATCTCGAGACGCGTCTCGGCCTCCCGGTTCAGCTGACCGGATTGTCCCGACGTCGGCTGGGCCCAGGAGTCGGGCTCGAAGGTGCCGAGACCTTCTGTTCGGAAGGAGCAGGAGTGGTAGTTGCCGATGCGTCCGGCTCCGGCTCGCACCATCGCGTCGGCGACCCGATCCACATGCGGCTCCGGGACCATCGTGACGATCTTGACGGTGGGGGCCGAACCCAGCGGGCCGAACGCGGCAGTGTCCTCCAGTCCGAGTGCACCCGCCAACGCATCGGCCGTGCCGCCGGGGGCGGCATCGTAATTGGTGTGAGCGACGGCAAGCGCGGTGCCCGCCTGCAGCAGGCGGTAGGCGCGTCCGACCGGGGAACGACCCGCCACCAGCCGGTTGACCGGCTTGAAGAGCAATGGGTGATAGGTGACCAGCAGATCAACGGGATCGGCCTCGATGGCGGCAACCACCGTCTCGGTCACCTCATGACACACGGCGACGCTCCCGGCGGTCCCGGCCGCATCACCCAGTTGCAGCCCGACCGGGTCCCACCCGGCGGCTTTGGCCCAGGGCGCGGCCCGGCCGATGACCTCGACAACGTCACCAACGGTCAGGTTTGACATGGCGTGGAATGGTACAGGCTTCGGGAACAGACATGGTTCCCGCCCCGGCAGCATCCCCCGCATGGCAGGCTCGAATCCTCCACGCGCCCACCCGAGGGCGAGCCGGAGCGTGGCTGGGGAGGGTCGGCAGGGGAACCGCTCCGGTAGAAGAGGGCTACCGGCGCCGTGCAGTCCCGAGCCTGCGCCCGGAGGGCCGGTCCCGCCGGTGAAATGAGGGCCGAGCGCAGCACCACCACCGCCGCCTACCCCGGCAGGCGCGACCTGCCATCTCGGTTTATGCTCTCGAGCACCGAACAGGAGGATCTCCCACGTGAAGGGCAAACTCGGCTCGACCCTGCTGCTGGCGCTCGGAGCGCTGCTGATCATCGCCGGACTCATCGTCAAGTTCCTTGTCGTCCCGTCGCTGGCCAAATTCCCGGACGATGTCGATTCCACCCGGACATACGCGGGCACCGTCGACATCCTCAATCGCGCCGAGCTGGAAAACCCGACCGGCGCTCCCCTGTTCTTCACCGGGCTCCCGGTGATCTCCGATCGAACCGTCAAAGTGCTCGAAGTCGACGGCGACAAGGCGCTCGTCCAGGACACCGCCAACCTGCTGGCTGCCCCGGGTACGCCGATCGCCGGAGTTCGCCTCACCGGCTCCGACGATTACTACACCATCGACCGGGTGACCATGGAGTCGATCGACAACTTCACCGATAATCCCCTCGTGCTGCCCCGCGAGGGCCTCGTAGTCGGTTTTCCCATCGACACCGAGGCGCGGGATTACGTCGGCTGGAACGGGGATCCGGCTCAGACGGTGACACTGCAATACGACGGCCAGGAAGAACGGGAAGGCCGCAACACCTACGTGTTCACAGCTTCAGAGGGCCCGCTCCCGATCGTGGATGCCGGCACGCTGGCCGAGTTCCCCACCGGGGTGCCCAAGGCCGCAGTGCCTGCTTTGGCCCCGTTGCTCAACCTCCCTCCCGAGATTCTCGGCGCCCTGGAGGCCGCTCTACCACTGCTTCCCGAGACGCTGCCCCTCAGCTACACCTATGAGTTCTCGGCCCGCTACTGGGTGGATCCCGACACCGGCGTGCTCATCGACGTCGAAAAGAACGACGTGCGCAAAGCGATCGTCTCGGTGCCCGGGTTGCCACTGGCGATCGACCCCGTCGTGGTCTACAACCTGAACTACTCTCCGACTGAGGAGTCTCTCGCCGCCGCCGTCGACGACGCCGAGGACTACGGCGGCCAGCTCAGGCTCGGACGCACCACCGCGCCAATCTCGTCGTGGCTGTTGGGGGCGGCTCTCCTGCTCGCCGGTGCCTTCTACTGGATGCGGCGCCCGCCGGAGCCGGTCGAGGCCAGCCCGCACCACGTCGGTGACGTGGAGTCGTCCGAAGAGAAGTAGGACGGGCCCCGCTAGGGGTGACGGGCCCGCACCAGCACATCAATAGCGGTGCGGGTTTCGCCCTCGACCTCGACCGGGCGCATCACCTCGTCGGCGCGCTCGATGACCAGGCCCGGCAGGTCGGCAACGACGTCGGCCGGCGCGTAGAGCCCTTCGGCGGTTGGCGGCCCTCCGTGGCCTTCGGTGAGGTTGCGCAGGGCATGTCCGACCACGAGCAGCGTGCCCCCCGGGCTCAGTGCCGAGGCTGCGTGGCCGAGCACCCGGCGGCGGTCGGCCGGCGGCAGGTGGAGGTAGAACACGATCACCAGGTCGTACCCGTCCGGAGGCGACCAGTCGACGATGTCGGCCACCACCCAATGAACGTCGACTCCCCGTTCGGCGGCCAGCCCCTTGGCTTTTCGAATCCCGACCGGTGAGAAGTCCACCCCGGTGACCTCCCAGCCCTGTGCCGCCAACCAGACCGCATTGCGGCCCTCACCACAGGCGAAATCGAGGGCCCTTCCCGGTGTCAAGGACGCCACCTCCGATACCAGGTGTTGATTGGGCCGGTCCGTCCAGACCAGCTCGCGGAGCGAGTATCGCTCGTCCCACTGCCCGCTCGTCATGCTTCCACCCGGCCGACGGATACGAACTCGTTGTGGCGCAGGATTCGGCCGGCGGCCCGCATGAGGGGGAACGAGTACTCCCGCACGACCCGGAGCTGGTTGGCCTCCAGCAGGGCCCGCAGTGCTCCATGATCCATGAACTCCACATGCGTTGGGTCGCTGCGGAATCCGGCTTCCTGCGGGGCGATGAGCACCACCCGCCCACCGGAGCGAACGTAAGGGAGATAGCTGCCGAGGAGATCCCGGGCCTCGGATGCCGCCATGTGCTCAACCACATGGGCTAGCAGCATGCTGTCGAAGCGCTCCGCCACCGCGAACTCGCTGCGGCCGAACTCCTCTGTAGTGAAAGCGGTGAAGCCGCGCCTGCGGGCCAGGTCGACGGCGAACGAGTTGTGGTCGACTCCGATCCCGTCGAGGCCGGCGAGGTTGCGGCCTATTCCGCAGCCAACGTCGAGGGTGAACCCGAGGTCGAGACGACGCAGGTTCCACCGGTAGGGCGCTTGCACGTTGAGCAGGCGCTTCCATCGGGCACCCTCCCGCCGATCGAGGCGAGTTGCGTAGTCCTCGGAGCGAGTGTCGTCCATCCGGCGATTGTATGCCGGGTTAGTCCCACACGTGGACCGGTAATCCGATCCAGAGCTCTGCGGCCAAGTAGTCGGCCTCCCA
>Ga0224512_10004324_pt1 | contig 12045 bp, 8 predicted proteins | sample SF_May12_sed_USG_4_FD_169103 | JGI IMG/M metagenome (GOLD analysis project Ga0224512, IMG submission 169103) | Sediment microbial communities from San Francisco Bay, California, United States - SF_May12_sed_USGS_13 | ecosystem: Environmental > Aquatic > Marine > Sediment | place: USA: California... | reverse complement strand
GTCGTCAGTCCCTGGTCCGGTGGCAGTTGTGTGCGCAGGGCGAGATACATCTCGTAGCTCGTCGAGGAGGTGTCGAGCTCGAGCGGCTCGAGCAGTGCTCGAAGTCGTTCCGACTGATCGCTTAGGGCGGCCTTGCGTGACTCTAGGCGCTGACGCGTAAGCGCCAGCAAGTCGTCTCTCTCCGTCAGCGCTCGATCGATCTGCTGCATGTCGTATTCGAGCCGGCGCAGCAGGAAATCGAGACGTTGGCGCCACTCAGCACGCGCGAAGTTCGGCTCCGAGAAGAGCCATGGAATACCGGCCAGTGCAGGAAAATCGATCTTACATCCGCTGCAGCGATGACCCGCGTCGATTTCATCGAGCGCCTTGTCGCAGCGAGGGCAGGCGAGGAGATCGAGCAGCTCATTCATCGCCGCATTATATTGGGCTCAGACGACAAAAAACCGAACCGGGTTCAGAACGCGATAAAAGCTCGCAGAAAAGTTGGCGGGGACCCGCATGGCCATCCTTGGCCACGCGAATCCCCGCCGAAGGAGCGCTTAGAGGGGCCCGCTAGAACGTTTAGATGAGATTCGCGATCGTCTGATTGCAGATCGGCTCGAATGCCGTCAGTCGGTCCAGAGCTGTGCTGTCGCCGAGGCCATGGGTCGGGAAAAAAGGAGCCGTCGCGAACTGGCCTTGCTCGCTATGCAGCGCCATATAGTTGAGTAGCACCATCTGCACGAGCAGGTTCACGTTGTTCGCCCCCGGCGTGCCGCTGCGCACAACGTCACCGCCGGCTGTGTAATAGCCGAGCTGCTGGTGTTGTTCGGGTGGCAAGCCGTCGAAGCCGCTCTGGAACAGGGTCGGGCGGCGCAGCGGGCTATAGACGAGGAAGAACGAAGCCGCCGTCGAGCTGTTATCGCTCGTCCACTCGCCCTTGCCGCGGCCGTCGAGCGTGTCATCGATGACGCCGTTGCTCGACAGCGAGCCGTCGCTGTAGACGTACATCATGAGTGGCACGCCAAGGCCGTTGTTGGCCCGCGATGCGTACTCGAGGCACGCGCCCATGCAGCGTCCGGCGCGAAAATCCTTGACCTCGCCTTCGGCGCGAGCGCCGCCATGATAATCGTAGCCGCCCATCGTGACGCAGCCCGCGCCCGCATAGCCGTCGATGACCATTTTCATGACCGAGGCGGTCTTGCGGAACTCGTCGCCGTCGCGATCGTTACCGAAGTATTCGGCGTTCGTGAAGATTGAGTTTGCTCCGTTGACGATGTTGTCGTCCTGCGACGGATCGAGTGCGCCGGGATTGGAGAATCGATCCGCGATATCGGCCGCGCTCAAGTAACCACAGCGCACGAGGTCCTCGACGACTTCGTCTCGCGTCAGCGGGACATTGTTCGGATCCGGGAAATTCAATCCTGTGCTGACGCGGCCCAATTTTTGGTCGCTGAGCCGGTAGATCGATTCCATGACGGCCAGAGCATCGTCTTGGTTGAGCAGGTTCAACAGCTCACCGGTATCGACGAGACCCGTGACATCACTCGGCCGGTCGACCTTCGTCGGCCGGAACTCGGGGTTGATCAGGGAGATCGGCGCCATCGAGTTGCCGCCCGATTCGCTATTACGCGAACCGCACAGCGCGAGAATCGATCCTCCGGCGCCGGCGCGCTGAATGCCGTACATCGGATTGTGCGGATTGTTGCCCGTGTCGTTGTCCGAGCGCGCCGGAATAACTGCGCCGTTGATGTTGTTTTCGAGCCCGGCCGTCTTGATCGAGCCGAACATTCCTCTCAGAAACGCGCTGTCGCTATGAAAGCCGAGCCCGAGCCGTGTGTCACGGTGATCGAGATTCGTGTTCGGGTCGATGGCCGAAGGAACCATGTCGCCCGGCAGGCCCATCTTGCTGTAGCCGGCCGTGCTGAGATCGTCCATCTGTCCGCCTTGCTGGCCGACGAGCACATTCGAGCCGGCCATGTTCGCGCCGCCGGCGAGGTCGAAGCAGATGAACGGAATCTTAGCGTTGCCGAACACATTGATCCCGCAGGCTGCGCGCAGCGGGTCGAGGTCGGCGGCTAGCTGCGCGTACGCAGCACGCGGATTGCTGAACAGGCTGAAGACGCCGCCGCCGAAGACGGTCGCTGATCCAGCCAGAAATCCCTGCCCGATAAGCTCGCGGCGCGTCATCGGCCGGTTGTGGCTTTGATGACGCTGAGGTGCGTCGTAGTTTCGTTTCTTTCGTCGGCTGCGGATCAGCATGGCGCTTTCACCTCTAGTCTATTTACTGTACGAGCATGGCGGCGCTGCCGAGCAGTGCCGCACAAGCCGATTTAGCGATTGTTTGCGTTCGTACCTGGTCGCCGCCGCCATTGGCCAAGCCCTGGCGATTCGGATCCGTCGGTATGCCGTTGATGAGCTCTTCGAGCTCTGTTTTGACCGTAGCGCGATCGGGTTGCGTGCCGATAAAGTTGGCGGTCGTGCCAAGCACGCGATCGAGCAACGGATCGAGTAGAAGATCCTGGCTCGCCGGATAAGCCGTCGTGACGTTAGACGTGAACGGGAAGCCCGGGAACGTGTTTGCGCGCAACGTCGTATCGTCGATGAGCGCAGCGCAGTAGAGGATCGAGAGTTGCGCTATTGCCATCTGGTGCGATGACAGGAACGCCTCGACGTCCTCAACGGTCGGCAGCGACTGGCGAATCTCATCGTAGGTCGTGTTGATTGTCGAATTCGACATCGGTACGCCCGTGACTGCCGAGAGTGTCGCGTTGATCTCGTCGAAAGTGCGCACGCCGATATCCGAGCGCGGCGCCAGATTCTGCGGCACTGCTGGCGGCGGCGTGGTGGGGATCGGCCGCGCGTAGGTTCTGCCGCCGAGCACGTCGAAGGTCAGGAAGAACTCGTCGGAGTCGGGCCCACGCTCGAGCGGCAGCACAGTCCCCAGCGAGAGCAGAGATTGTCCCGTTGCTGGATCATATGCGCCCGTGGCGATCGTCGTGGACAGATTCGCGTAGGCCTGACCGACCGGAGCTTCCTGCCCGTTGATGCCAACCCGGAGGCCTTGGATGTCGATACCGTTGGGTTGTGCCGTGCCGTCGAGGCTGATGAAGAACGGGTTACGGAACAGGTAGCCGTAGGTGTCGTACTGCGAAGCCTCGAAGACGATATAGCTCTCCGGCACGCTGATCTGATGCTCGACGCCGAACATCACGAAGAATTTCTCGCCGACACCGGCTTCGTAGTTCTGCAGAATCTGTGCTGGCGTGAGCGCGCGATTATGGACCGCGACGAGGCGGAGCACGCCACTCCAGGGAAGATCGCCCGAGACCTCGTTGCCGAGAACGAACGCGTAGTTGTCCTGCCAGGAGGTCAGTGTGCCGCCGGGCGCGGGATCTGGTGTGCTGACGAGAATCCCGTTGACGTAGATCGTTCGGCCGACGACCGGATCGAAGTTTACGACAACATGCTGTAGTGTGGCCTGCAGCACTTCCGCCGCATCGGGCGTCGACAACTGCGGACTACCGTTGGCGTCAGAGGTGCTCGTCCGGTTGAAGAAGTCGTAGTTGTACATCGTCTGCCCGAGATTGAAATTGCGCGATGTATCGCTTGCCGAGTAACTGACGATGCGGGTGTCATCCTGGACGACGTTGCCCGGGGCAACCCAGGCTTCGATTGAATACTCGCCCGTGGCCTGAATCCCTGTGGACAGCTTCGCGCTAGCGACTGTCGAGGCCTGCGCCTTGCCTCCGGAGAAACTCAGCCCCCAGCCGCCGAACCAATCCACCTGCCCTGATAGCGTCAGGTCCAGCGCCGGATCGACACCGCTCGTGTCGAAAGCCGTAAGGCCTTGGCCCGTCTTGAATTCGTACATGGCGATGACGTTCGCCTCATAGCGATTGCCGCCCGAAGCAACCGTGCCTTCGTAGAGTGTCGAAGCCTTACTCGTAACGAACAGCGGATTGACGACATCGATCGGCACACCGGTCGCAAACGCGTCGATTGCCGCGAGCATCACGTTCGCGTCGCTGGCACAATTGTTCGTCCAACAGTTGTGGAATTCGTCGCGTAACCGAATGACGAGGCGCGAGCTCGACGTCGCATTGAGATCGATCTTCGGCTTCACCGCTTCGTAGGCGATCGGTACTGCCTGCGGGCTACCGTTCTCAGCAAAGAACGGCGACTGAACGAACGTCGCGTCGGACGCGTGACAGCCGGAGCAATACTGCGTCAGGACGGGATAGACGGTTGTTTCGAACAGGCTCGGGTCCGGCGGAAAATGTCTGCTCGAGCCCGGGTCGCGAACGGATAGCGGCGGCTCGAGCACGATCGTGCGACCGCCGCCCGTGGCCAGTGCGCCTGCCCAATTCGTTACCCATGTCGTCAGGATGTCGGCACAGGCCTGATCGCTGGTAAGCCAGCAGTTGTGGCCGCCGGCTACTTTCTGAACAATGCGTGAGTCCGACGGTACGAGGAGATCGACGACAGGATTGGCTTCGGCGTAGGCGAGATTGACGTCGTCGCTGCGCGCGAACATCGGCGCTTGGCCGCCGGCAACGCTATGGCAGGAGCCGCAGCGATTGTTCCCGCGAATGTTGTCGTAGAGGTTGATCTTGAACGACTGAACGTCGGCCGTTGCCGGTGCCGGGCCCGTGTAGGTCGAGGTTGTCGGACCGCCCGAGGCGACGTTGACCTGCGTGTCCGCGCCACTACCCCCGCCGGCGCATGCGGCGAGAGCGAGCACGGCGCAGGCGCCGGCCAGGGCACGCAGGGTTCTGCGTGCGGTATCCGTCGGCAACAGGATGCTGTGACTAACTTGCTTCATTGCTTTTCCCACCTGTCTCAGTTGCCCATGCAATAGGCGGCCGAGGCGGCGAAGACCTCTTTGAGGTCATAGCCGTAGGCACCCGTGAAGTTGCCCGTCATCGTCGCGACCACGGCGCGGTCGGGCGCGTCGACCGGATTTCGTAGGCAGACGTTGCGAAACACTTTCGTGACCTGGCACTGCGCGAACGCTTGTGTCGCGGCGAGTTCCTGGCCGAGTGTCTTGGCGCCGGCGCCGTTGCCGGGTAGATTGATGTCCCATCCCAAGTTGGCGTTCTGACCAACCCGCCAGTAGTTATTCCACGAGTCATCCGGCGTAATGAAACCGTCCTCGAATGTCGTGTCGTTGTTGAAATATTTGCTCGCGACAGTGCCGCCCGTATAGAGCATGCGGCCGAGCACTTCGTCGTAGTCGTAATAGGCGAACGCTTGTGCGAGCGGATCCATGCCCGAGTGGCAGCCTATGCAATTGTTCATGAAAACGCGGCTGTCGCCGCCGGGGCTACGCGAGACGTCTTGGCGAATTCGATCGGGGACGATCGTCGTGTCATGAACACCTTCTAGGTCCGTGCACATGTGGTTCATGAGCGTGAAACGAAACATCGCTCGGTTCGTGCCGGCAATAAAGAACGCCTCTGCCGCGGCGCGTGTCGTCATCACGCCTGCCGTCGCCTGTGTCGGGGTTCCGTAGGCAGCCGATTGTGTCGTTGCCACGATCTCAGTCTGCGGATCGAAACCCGGTTGCAGCATCGCCTGCTCCAGGTTCTCGTAGTAGGCATTGCTATTCGGGCTCGGCAGTCCCTGCTGACCCGTGTGCCTGTACAGCAAGTCCGCCGAGAGTATCTCCGTAAATGGCACGCCGTCTTTGACCATGCCGATTACGAGCGTTGTGTAATCGTTGAGTGGCACGAACACGGTCTGGTCGCGGTTCGTCCACGGCGCGGCGAAGTTCTTGACCGTCACCGTATAGAAGTTTGGGTTGTCCATGGCCGTGCGGGCGGCTGCAATGGGATCTGGGTTGGGGCCGTTCAGATCGGCTTCCATCGCAGTGAGTACAGTTTCGCTCGGCGGCACACCGGCGAGCCGGTTGTGAATGCGGAACGCTTGTTCACGTTCGGTCGGACCGGCAAATGTGGTCGACACGGTCGCGAACACGAGCGCGATGCACAGAGAAAATTGGTAACCGATTCGCCGTGCAAACGAATCGCAAATCGAATCTAAATGCTTCCTGCTCGTCATGACCAAAATCCTGTTGGCGATGGAATGCTCTCGTGAGTGCGAAAAAAGTAGAGCACAAAAAAAATCGCTTCGTAATGTCGAAAATTGGCGACGTCTCGAAACGGCGACAATTCGACGCAGCTTATTCGCCATGTAAGCATCGTGTCGTTGAACTGCTGCAAGGTTTATTCGATGAACGAGCAATCAGAGCGATTAAGTGAAAACGATTGCGGTTCGAAGGGATCGACAGCGTTCGAAGTGAGAGCGCCGTCACACTTTGTTGCGGTATCGGGCAGGGCGGTTCTGTGATCGCTTTAACGGTAGGTTTTTTCAGTCACGCCCATCATTACGGGGCACGCCATATTACGTCGCATTGTCCCGAAGGCAGGATGAGACTTAATCCTGCCGCCCGGCGCAAACGACGAAAAGCGGCGTCGCGTCGGAGTGGTCGCTGTGGTGGCGATCGCATGAAAGATGTCGACCGGACAACCTGCCCTCAGACCAAGGATGGACAAGACGTGAGAGGGATTTCCAATGAGTAATCTTACAGGTTGCAGTCGAATCGCGGCTCTCATTGTTATTAAGCGGATCTTTTGCGCTGGCGCGCTGCTGGCGGTTGTTGCCTGCAGCGGTGACGGCGGCACGGGCGTCGGCAGCGGCCAGTCCCCGGATCCGGTGGCGGTCGATTTTCCGATTGCCTACACGAAGGGGCCTCTGCTCGATGCGCAGATGCAGCAATTCCAGAGCCCCGACCTGCGCGACCAATTGCGCTTCAATATTGGCACGGATCTGTATTTCCGTGACCGCGCCTCGCCGAGCGTCGCCGATCGCAACATTACGGCTAACGAGACGCAGGGTGTCGGGGACGTTCAAGGTGTAGAGATCTCCGTAGACGGTAGCACCGTGCTTTTCGCAATGCGCGGGCCATTCGATCCGAATCTGGCCGACGAGGATCAACCGACGTGGAATATCTGGGAGTACGAGATTGCGACCGATACGTTGCGACGCGTGATCCCGGACGATCTGACGGCGGAGGGTGGTCAGGATATCTCTCCTCATTACCTGCCCGACGGGCGCATCATTTTCGCCTCGACACGCCAGCGCCAACAGAAAGCGACGCTGCTCGACGAAGGTAAGCCGCAGTACGATGCGCAAGAGGAAGATCGTAACGAGCCGGCATTCGTCCTTCACGTCATGGACGACGACGGCGGAAACCTGACGCAGGTTTCCTTCAACCAAAGTCACGATCTCGAGCCGACAGTGCTCGACGATGGGCGGGTGCTGTTCAGCCGTTGGGACAATGCCGCCAATGTCGATGGCGTACATCTATATAGAATGAATCCCGACGGCAGTGATCTCGAGTTGTTCTATGGCGCGGAAAGCCATCTGACCGGAACGGGCCAGACCGAGGTGCAGTTCGTCGGGGCGCGCGAGCTGCCTGACGGTCGCATCATGGTGATCGCCCGCCCGGCGGTTCATCCTGAGCTCGGCGGTGATGTGGTCATCATTGACGCGCCGAATTTCGTCGAGGACACGCAACCAACGGCGATCAACGCGGGGATGACAGGCCCGGCTCAATCGTCTGCGACGCCGCTGCAGGTGCGTACCGATCTTCTGCCCTCGCCAGGGGGGCGTTTCTCGTCGGCGTTCCCGCTCTGGGACGGCACTGACCGCGTGCTCGTGAGCTGGAGCATCTGCCGGGTCACTGACGCCATGGGGGTCATATTCCCATGCGACGCGCAACGGCTTGCCGATCCCACGTTTCAGCTTGCACCGCCTCTCTACGGGATCTGGATGTACGATCCCGCCGATCAGACGCAGCTGCCAATCGTCGTCGGCGAGGAAGGTATGCTTATCGGCGACATCGTTGCGGCGCAGCCGCGGGCAAACCCGCAGATCATTCCGGATATGATTCCCGGTCCCGGCGTTCCTAACAACCTCGCGGGCGAGAACGTCGGTATCCTCAATATTCGCAGCGTTTACGATATCGACGGCGTTGATGTTGCAGTCCCCGATATCGAGACGCTGGCCGACCCAGCCGCCACGACCGCGGATCAGCGACTCGCACGCTTCTTGCGTATCGTCAAGCCCGTGCCGTTACCCGACGACGACGTGCGCGACCTCGCCAACACGGCGTTCGGTGTCAGCGCCCAGCAGGGCATGCGCGAAATCTTGGGCTACGCGCCGATCGAGCCCGACGGTTCCGTACGTATTAAGGTACCCGCGAACATCCCATTTGCCATCAGCGTGGTCGACGTTAACGGCCGGCGCATCTCGCCGCGACACCAGAACTGGTTACAGGTGTTGCCCGGTGACGAGCTTCAGTGCAACGGCTGCCACGACCCGACTTCTGGTTTGTCACACGGACGCAGTGATAGCTTCAACTCCGTCTATGCGGGCGCGCTGTCGACGGGTGTGCCGTTTCCGAACACGGTCTCGGCGCTGTTCACGGATTTCGGTGAGACGATGGCCGAGACACGCTCCCGGATAGACTGCACCGCCGACATCAACTGTCCTGCGATGGAGCCGTCGGTGGAACTCATCTACGAAGACGTTTGGACGGATCCTGTCGCAGCGCAGCGCCCCGCGGATCTTCGTTTTGCCTACCGTTATCTGGACGATACGGCTACGGGCGATCTGGGGCTGCAGACGACGGTTCCGACGACGCTGGAGTGCGTACAGAACTGGTCGAGCCGCTGTCGCATCGTCATCAATTACGAGCAGCATATTCATCCTCTGTGGGGTCTGCCGCGGCTCACGCTCGATCCGAACGATCCGACTATCGTGCTCGACGACCGCACGTGCACGACGGCCGGTTGCCATACGTTTGTCGGCCTGATGAATACGGTTCAGGCGCCGGCTGCCCAGCTCGATCTGACGAACGGCCCGTCACAGCAAGTTCCCGATCACTTCAATTCCTATCAGGAGCTGCTCGTCGACGACAACGCTCAGGATGCGACTGGTGCCGATCTCTTGGTTCCGGGCGTGGATGCGAACGGTAATCCAGCGCTCGTCAATGTCAATGTGTCTTCTTCGATGAGTCCAGCCGGTGCGCTAGCCTCCGGCGCGTTCTTCTCGCGCTTCGACGCTGGCGGTTCGCATGCGGGCGACCTGTCGCCTGCCGAGCTCAGACTCATTGCCGAATGGCTCGATCTCGGTGCGCAGTACTTCAACAACCCATTCGACCCGGATGTTCCGCTGAACTAGACGATGTCCCGACCATTGCTCGCCATTTTGATTATTTTTTGCGCATTGGCGAGCGTGGCCCGTGCGCAGGATGAGGCGCAGCAGGTTGTCGTCGAGGATCCGTTCATCGAGATGCGCACGGGACCAGCACAGGCCTACCCCGTGTTCTATGTCGTCGATCGCGGCGAGTTCATCGAGGTCCTGTCTCGGCGTACGGATTGGTTCAAGGTTCGCGCACCGCGCGGACAGGAGGGCTGGGTCAACAGCTTACAGCTACAAGAAACGCTGCAGCTCTCGGGCGCGCCCGTGGAGGTCCCGGGGTTTACGCTCGAGGATCACGCCGTGCGCCGCTGGGAAGTCGGCGCGCTCTATGGTGACTTCGATGGCGCGAACATCGTATCCGTCTACGGTGCGTTCAGTTTTACAGAGAACTTGTCCGGTGAGATCTGGTATTCCGACATCCTGGGAACGTTTTCGAATAGCCAAATGGCCGGCTTCAATATCGTCCACCTGCTCTTTCCGGAGTGGCGTGTTTCTCCCTATTTCACACTGGGTGGCGGCATCATCAACACCGAGCCCAAAGGAACGATCGTCGGGACGGCAGATCGCACCGATAACCTCGCGCATGTCGGCATCGGGGTTAGAACTTACTTGACTCGCAGGTTCGTGTTTCGAGCCGAATATAAAACATACGTCGTATTTACGAGTCGCGACGACAACGAGGAGCCAACTGAATGGAAAGCCGGGTTCTCTTTCTTCTTTTAATAAACGTGCTCGTTGTCATGAGCGTGACGGGCTGTGCGCGGTTTCGCGGCGCGCAGGATGGAGAGCCGGTGGTCGAGGCAGGCCAAGTGCCTGTCATCGAGCCTGAGCTCGAGCGTCGCGATATCCAGATCGCGGCAATCGATACCGAGGACTTCGAGCTCGGGCTCTATGCAGGTCTGATGAGCATCGAAGACTTCGGCGTGAACTCCGTAGCGGGGGCACGATTTGCATATCACATAACGGAGAAATATTTCGTCGAGCTCGCCGCCGGTGCTAGCGAGGGCGAGGAAACGAGTTTCGAGCGTCTGAGCGGAGCTGCGCAATTGCTCACAGACGATGAGCGGTCCCTTAGCTACTATAACTTGTCATTGGGATACAACATTTTCCCGGGAGAGGTGTATCTGGGGAGCGATCGCGCGTTCAACTCGACGATCTATCTGATCGGCGGCGTCGGTAAGACGAACTTTGCCGGCGACGACCGATTCACGTTGAATTTCGGCATGGGCGTACGGCTCATCCCGCGAGACTGGTTCGCGATACATGCCGATATTAGGGACAACATTTACGACATCGATCTGCTCGGACAAGAGAAGACGACCCACAATCTCGAGGCGCATCTCGGGGTGACGTTCTTCTTCTGAGCGTGACGACAAAGAGGTGGAAATGATGATCAAGAAACTGACAATCCTGTTCGCAATCGTTGTGACGTCGGCCATTGCCACGGCGGGGCCGGTCTCGGGCCCAGCGCCGAACTTCACGCTGCAGATGCTCGGTGGTGGCCAGATGTCACTGGCCGAGCACAAGGGCAACGTTGTCATGGTCAATTTCTGGGCGACCTGGTGCGCACCGTGCCGTCAGGAGATGCCGCATCTCGAGGCGCTGCACCAGCGCTACAGCTCGCTCGGTTTCACGCTGCTCGGCGTCAATGTCGAAGACGATCCGGCGGGTGCCCAGGCATGGCTGGAGGAGACGCCCGTGAGCTTTCCGATCCTGTTCGATCCCGAGAACGGCGTTTCCGAGCTCTACGACGTCATCGCGATGCCGAGCACCGTCATGATCGACCGGCAGGGCAACATGCGCCACCTGCATCACGGCTACAAGCCCGGCTACGAGAACGAGTATCAGAACCAGATTCGTGCGTTGATCAGGGAGTAACGAAGATGGTACGGATTGCGTCTTGCATCGTCGCGCTGTTGTTTCTATCGGCTTGCAGTATCCAGCCGTGGGTGCGTCCTTACGAGCGCGACAATTTGGCCGACCCGATCATGTCTTTCGACCGGGATCCCGTCTCGAGCTCGTACATGCACCACGTCTATGAGGCGCGCGAGGGCGCGCGTGGTGCGAACGGTAGTGCCGGTGGCGGTTGTGGGTGTAACTAGCAGACATCGTAATTTTCTTTCCAGAGCGCTACTCGGCGCTGTGCTCGCGTGCGCGTGTGTGACGTTGTCACGTGCCGCCGTGCTGCCCGAGGATCGCGCCGACATGCTGTTTCATTCCTACGACGGCAATGGGGTTACGATTACGGGCCCATCCATGCTCGTGCGCAAGAGCTTCGCGACGAACTTCTCGGCTTCGGCCAATTACTACGTCGACCGCGTCAGCAGCGCGTCGATCGACGTCATTACAACGGCGAGCCCGTACACGGAAGAGCGCACTCAGTACTCGGTCGGGCTCGACTATCTGCACGACCGTTGGATCTACAGCTTTGGCCTGACGAAAAGTGAAGAGAATGACTACGTCGCCAACACGTTCAGCATCGGCGTCAGTCAGGATCTCTTCGGTGATCTGACGACGATCTCGCTAGGCTATTCGCTAGGCCGCGACGAGGTTGGGCGGCGCGGCGATCCGCTGTTCTACGACGAGGTAGAGAGGCAGCAGTACCGCCTCGGTCTGTCGCAGATCTTGACGCGCAATCTCCTGCTGGGTCTGTCCTTCGAGACGATCACTGATGAAGGCTTCCTGAACAACCCCTATCGCTCTGTGCGCTTTGCCGATACGTCGAGCGCCGTTGGGTATAGCTACGAGCCCGAGATCTATCCGAATACACGCTCGAGTGATGCGGCCTCAATCCGT